>CEUM01049065.1_pt1 | contig 134001 bp, 84 predicted proteins | sample 356421 | NCBI WGS metagenome assembly CEUM01 (sample SAMEA2622716, study PRJEB7988) | marine metagenome | biome: marine biome (ENVO:00000447); feature: surface water layer (ENVO:00002042); material: "saline water (ENVO:00002010), including plankton (ENVO:xxxxxxxx)" | depth 5 m
TTGTATCGGGCTATCGTATTGTTATCGAAATAGATGCCAGTGCATGGCGCCAACAGGAACAGCCATGACTGCCCATCGTAGCAAACGTTGAAGGAAACTCTCCAGTTGTAGATTTCCTGTCGAAAAGGCGGCCAATCGTAGTCCCAGCTGGATTCAATGAATCCCGCATTTCCTTCGGAGTAGTTATGGTGAATATAGATGTTCTTCTTGTGATATCTGCCACAGTCGATTTCGATAGCGCCGCCATCCGAGCCCCATGGGCTATCTTTGGTCCCGAAGTTCTTAATAGTGTTGTATGACACTTCCTGGTTGCCGATGTTTAAGTGTATCCCCATCGGCCCCCAGCTACTTCTTGACGTTCGCCACAGTGCATAACTCGGGCCATCCAGATAATTCTTAGTTATCAAGGTATGCTCGCCAGCTGACATGATACCCTGCCCAGTCTTGATAAATTCATTGTTTCGGATAATGCAATGATCCGCACCGCGTTCGATGCGGAGCGCGGCCAGTCTCGTCATGATGATCGTCCCCGATACGTGCTCCCCCGGAGTATCGTGAAAATGCAGGTTTTCTACAATGATGTAGTCGCCACCTAGGATAATCGCGTTGCCGCTGGCATCGCGGGTACTGGGATTGGTAAACTTGGGTAGCTCGCCCGTTCCATAGGAAGTTAGCCGTATTGGCTTGGCAGCTGTGCCGGATGCACCGATCCGAATATTGCCGGAGAAAGAAGATCCCTTCTTGAAGTGGATGACATCTCCCGCCGCCAGTGAGGCTGACTCCACTTTCATATGCGATTTCCACGGTTTGCGTATCGAGAGACCGTCATTAGTATCTAATCCGTCGATCGAATCGATGTAATAATCAGCACCGCTGCAATGTGTGATCAGGACGAAAAGAAACAAGGGAATGAGGTGGGCGAATCGGTTCATGTTAATTCCATTAACGCTGTGTGGCCAAAACGGATTACCAAACACATCCTACCGCATGCAGGTGTGAGAGGGCAAAAGATGCTGCAGCTTAGGCTGCTCGCTCATGGGTTTGCGATACAGTGCGTCATCGATGTTCTGCAGGAGTTCAATGACTCGCCCACTGGCAGAGTCATCGTTCAGCAGTTTCCGTGAAACCGCGGGTTAGGCGATAATCCCATTTATTTCCTCAGATTGGGAGGAAGATGCCTACAAGCGAGATGCCAAGCCAGACAAGCCAAACGCCTAAATGATACACGAAAACCGTTAACGAAAAACCGGTGCGTTTTATACGCTTCGTGTTCCGAATCAGTAAGAAAATCCCAATAGGTAAGCCGGCGAAGAACAATATATAGATGAATTCCGTGTATAGACTTGGAGGAAGGAGATAGATTCCTATTCGAAAAAGAACGAATGGTGTTAAGGCGACTGCTAATGGAATCCAGGCATCCAGAGATCTGGGGATGCGTATAAGGGTCGCTAGTCCACACACAACGGTAAGGTAGACGCCTACAAAAAACACCGCCGTTATTGGGAAGTTTGGTTCCGCCATTGCAACTGGTACGGCACCGATGACAACAGCCGTCCAGAATAAAAACGCCTTAATAGTGAAACGCCGACTCTTTGTGGGACTATCCGTCAGAGCGGTCATATTTTGCATGCATCGGGCCCTTAATTTTCAAACAACACCGTTAATTATCAAATCTAAACACAACCAAATTGTCGACAGAATAAACGCTGCGATTTGGAACGCCGTCAGTTCAGGCGTATTGTTCCCTTGCTTTCATAGTCGTCCATGAGCTAGTACCAGACAGGTTTGGTCTGGACGGACAAAGGCCTGTGTTCTGAACTGGTCTCCATCGATTAAACCGTGACGCTCTGTACAAACAAATGCAATAGCCCCCACAAAACTAAGCCAGACAGAACGGCGATAAGAATACCTACACCAAGGCCCTTAATAAAACTTCCGCCTCTGCCAGCATTCACCATCGCCGTGCATAGCGAGATCAACGTTATATATAGGGAAAGTAAAGATAGCATGGGGAACACATACTTTATTGGTCGTCTACGGCATCGCCTGTTACATCGGTTGAATTCGCTGCTTCGGAGTTAAGCTCGCTGGTGTCCTCAGCACATCCGGAAGCAAATAAGATGGAACTAAACAAAAATAAAATTATGAACTTTTTCATGGGTAGAGCTCCGATTATGTTTTTTCAGATTCGATTAAAGCATCACTTAGGATGGCTCACTATCGAACATTATCGGGAATTCCAAATATTGTGGTTAGTGTTGGAATTGCTACAAAATAGATGCGTTGTAGTTAAAACTATTACCGTACGTTTGTTACTGGTTTATTCTGGGAAGGGTAATCGATTTGAACGCTGCCAGTTGCCATGCTACAAAACTGTATCTAGAAAGACACAAGGGGCTGTGATTGGTTACAGCGGATTAAGAAGAACGAGACTATAGACGTTCTACGGATATGCAGTCGTAGTTGCGCGATTGGCGAATTCCCACAAACCCATTACACGATAATGTTTAAGAAGGCGGCTGTTTTATGAAACCCAGATGCTTAATCATCATTGGTTTATTGTTTTTTGGCCTGACTAGCCGATGTTGGTCAACAGATGTCAGCACGGCCCAGCGTCCAAATGTCGTTTTGATCATGGCCGACGATCTTGGCTACGAATGTATAGGCTTTAATGGCAGCACACAGTACCAGACGCCATATCTGGATCAGATCGCCTCACAAGGAATGCGGTTCATAAATTGTCATGCACAGCCTTTGTGCACACCAACCCGTGTCAAGCTCATGACCGGTTTGTCCAACGCAAGAAACTACTCGGCGTTCTCGATCTTACCTCGCGATCAAAAGACGATCGGTCAGTATTTTAAGCAATCAGGATACCGAACATGTGTTGCTGGAAAATGGCAGCTTTATGGAGCGGAGCATTACGCATCACAATTTCGCGAAAAGGGGACGCTCCCAGAACAGGCGGGTTTTGAGTCAACCTGTCTATGGCAAGTAGATAAGTCAGGCTCGCGGTTCTTTGCACCTCTGATGTATGTAGATGGAGAAAATATTCAATTTAGCGATGACCAATACGGTCCTAAGGTAGCGACCGACTATATCCTGAAGTTTATGGAACAGAAGCGAAAAGAACCGTTTTTTGTCTATTATCCGATGATCCTGACTCATAGTCCGTTTGTTCCAACCCCTTTAAGCAAATCACCGTCGAATAAAGATAAGCAAAAGAATTTCGCCGACATGGTCCATTATATGGATTTCACAATAGGTCGAATCGTGAACAAAGTGAAAGAGTTGGGGTTGGCTGAAAACACTCTGATTATGTTCGTGGGTGACAATGGTACACACACCACTCTGGAATCTAAACTGGGAGAACGTGTAGTTCGTGGTGGGAAAGGAAAGACGACCAACGCTGGGACTCATGTGCCAATGGTCGCTTATTGGCCAGGAGTGATCAAACCGGGCGAGGTAAATGACAATCTAATCGACATGTCAGATTTTCTGCCGACATGCCTTGCAGCCTGTCGTATTGAGGAAACAAACCAATTAGATGGTTTGTCCTTCTTTCATCAATTGGTTGGTGAGCCCGGAACGGATCGCAAATGGATTTACTGTTACTACAATCCAAGACCTGAACGTACGGAAGCTAGCTATTTTATTCGCGATACGCGATACAAACTCTATGGAGACGATCGCTTCTATGATCTAAAAGTGGATCACCTCGAAAATTCGCCAATAACCCAACCAAAGGGTGATGCCTTAAAGGCTTTCAGCGAACTTCGTACCACTTTAGACTCACTTCCAACCGCTGGTAAAAAACTACTCCAGTTCCCGCGATAGTGCGTCATCAGATTTGTTGATATCGTAAAGTGTCGGATTATCAGGGCAGACCTTCGGAATACTCATCCTCGATTCGCTAAGTGGCACATGCAATGTCCACCATCGATTTGTGTTAGACGAGTTACTGGATACATAAACCGTTCTGGAAATTAGTTGAGACGATATCTCCGACTTTAATTTACCTGCGCAATTAGCGGCAGGCGTTCCCTGGAGGATACGACTACGCCTCCAGGCTTCTCAATGGTGATCGCAAAGAGATAGACATCTTTGGCAACCAATTTTGAGACTATCGGGATTATCGCTTGATCGGTGGATGCAATATCGAACACACCACCGTCAATAGGCGTTGCTTCATTCTGGTTCTTGTCAAAAATCCAAAGTTGATATTGCTCCTTCGTAGGATCGTTGACGGGCAAATTGCGGAAACGCATATAGCCCTCTTGTAAAGATGGACTCCATACAATATCTCCGATTTCCTGCCCTGATGTTTCCTCCTCAGAACTAGCTTCCGTCGACTTCCAATCAACGGAAATGATATCACTCGCAGATAGCAGGAATTCATTACGGATTTCGGAGATCGCTTTATCAGGAGAGTCTGTTGGTTCATACAATGCGAAAAGCGCAAAGATGAAGCTAGCGGCGGCAGCTAACCACGGTATAACAGTTGTTCTGTACTCAGGCTTCTCTCTTCGTTTAGCGAGAGTGGGTTCTCCCATATCCAGAGTCTGGAATTCGAAGTTTGCTGCTTGCTCTTGCAGTTTAATTCGCAAGGAATCCGACATCGGTTCAATAGCCTGTTGAGTGTATTTGACGTCGATAGCGGCAGCGACGCGTTCAAAGTCCTCAAGGTCATCGGTTCGAAGATGTTCAGATAGACGATGTAGTTCAGCCAATTCGATTTCAGAAAGTCCGTCTATAGCTTTGATTACTTTAAGCTCCTCGAATCGCTCTAGTTGCTTGCTGGAGTCTGCCATTAGAAAGCTCCCTTCGATAACGTTTGGACGTTCATGCAATCCCGCAGTTGAATCATCCCCCGACGAATCCATGCTTTTACGGTCCCCAGGGGGGCGTTTTCGTGATCTGAGATTTGTTTATGTGACAGGCCGTGGTAGATTGCTAACTCCAGTGCTCGCTGCTGCTCGCTTTGTAATGCATCAAGACATTGAGTTGCTCGGGCAAACTCATCACCAAGTTCTAGCCTGTCTAAATCGTTTTCTTGTGGAACGTTCTTAGAGGACTCATCCAACAGTTGTGACTTAGGAGTGCGATCGGATTTTCTGCGTCGATCAATTAATCGTCTGCGGGCCAGCATCATAACAAAGGTTTTTTCAGACGCCACCTCTTTGTCGAAGCGAGAAGCGTTCTTCCAGATATCAAGAAAAATCTCCTGTACGATATCTTCGGCATCAGTAGACGAGGAGGACATTCGTCTCGCCAGGGACCAGACTAAATCACCGTAAAGGTGTATGCATTCTTCCATTGCGCCATTATCGCCTCTCGCAATAAGAGGTAACAAATCGTTCAAAATTTTCCGCCTTGTTTTAATTGGCCAACTTCTACACGATGCCGTGCTCACCCAATCTAAGTTTTGGGTGAGCACGCCCTGTTCAGTTTGTTATTAAATAACTAGGTTGGAACTCAGCCTAATTTGCAACTAAACTGTACATTCGATCGATACCATGACGTAGTACCCACGCACGCTTTCCAGCATCGTGTTGTTTCTTAGCTATTGTCAAGAGCATATTCATTTGCCGAACGTCGTCACTGTCCATTCCAGTGACTGTCTCCTTCATGATCCGAGTCATTACCTTCGCATAGACTTGTGCACATTGCTCGTGGTGCCCGGCATTATACAATGCCGCTCCTCTTGCAACCGCATGCTCTAAATGTTTCCGCACCTCAGCTTGTTTCATTGGCGGCATCAGTACAGTGTCGATGACATGAATCACGCCGTTCGAGCACTCAATATCCGTTTTTACAACCTTGGCTTTGTTGAGCTTTACAGTTCCATCTTTTACCTTGATTTTCACGTTCGAACCTTCAACAGTCTGCGCTTGTTTCAATTTGACAACATCAGCTGCAAGGACCTTGCCTGCCACAACGTGATATTTCAGGATCGCTGCAAGCTTGGCTTTGTTTTCGGGTTTCAGTAAAGATTCAATTGTTCCCTCAGGAAGCTTAGCGAACGCGTCATCGGTCGGTGCAAAAACGGTTAGTGGACCTTCACTTTTTAGAGTGTCGACAAGCCCTGCCGCTTTAGCTGCGGCGACAAGAGTATTAAATGACTTAGCTGACACGGCAGTATCGACAATATCTTTATCACTTGCGTAGGTCGTTACACTCAAGACAGCTAGAATGGCGATTGTTGCCACGGAATTTAGTAAGCGTTTCATGATTTCTTCTTTTTCTGGTGGATGAGTTGTTGTTCGAATGCCAGCGTGTGACACGATGCTTCTTTAGGCATCTGTTAGGTATTTCGTTGAAACTTACAAACTGGATGCAAAAAAAACATGAAAAGCAAAAAATAGCTATTAGGCCATTCGTTTTTGTAATCCAAAAGCTCAAACTTAATAGTTTGAGCAGAAATACGTTCTCATACTGTGGCGTTCGACTTCTACGTTACGGAGCATTGTGCAACGCATGGGTAGGTAGTGGTAGGAAATCGTGTTCCCGAATCATCCATTTTTCGAGTTGTTGACGTAGGTTTTTCTCTATGTCGGCAACCGATTTAGTACCCGCTAAGTTGTTGAGTTCCAGCGGATCGCTCCGTAGATCGTAAAGCTCAACGATTGGCCGAGGGTTTTGGAAATATAGCCGATCGTGCAGCGGGGACAGTTTGCCGGCTTCATGCGCTGCCTTAATCGCTAGCCAGGCGTCGGTTCTTGGCATGTCTACGGGAGTGTAGGTGCGATTCGGCAAGGCGTTGTAGATATAACGGTAATGCATCGAAGTGACAGAACGCGAAAGATCCAGCCCATCCGTTCGAGTTATTGGGCCCCAGTGCCATCCGCGTTCGGCAAAAACATATTGCCGTTCCGTATTACTATCACCGAGAAGTTGTTTCAAAAAGCTGACGCCCGTCATTTCCTTTAATTTCTTAATGCCACACGCGGAAAGAATTGTTGGACCAAGATCTGTACCGCAGACGAGCGAAGTAGAATTTGATTTGGGAGGGACTCGATCCGGCCAGCGGATAATGAGAGGAACATGGGTGCCGCGGTCAAAGAGAGTACCCTTGCCCCGAAGTAACGCCTCACCGTTGTCGCCCATGAAAATAACGAGTGTATTGTCTTCAATGCCACGGGTTTTCAGTACATTCATGATCAAACCAAAGCCGTGATCCATTTCGCGGATCGCTGCTAGATATCTAGCGTAGTCAACCCGAACTTCGTGGAGATCGGGCCAGTCAGCCGGAAGAGTCAGTTTGGCCGGATCAATGCCGTCGTAATTCGGAGGAAACTTCCGGTGAGGCTGGCTAAAACCGAAGTAAAGAAAAAATGGTTTCTCTGCCGGGACGTTGTTCAACGCAGAATTGACCCGTTCAGCAACGCGAAACAACTCGTCCTTCTTGGTTCCTGCTGAACGCACGAAGTGATCAAACCGTTCGCTAAGGTTTTGCATGCCAGCTTCCCGCAGAGTGCTATCGATGTGTTCGGATTCCCGAATACGACCGTCGAGATGTTGATGGCGGCCGTCAAGTCCCACCCAGTAGCCATTTTCTCGGAGAACATCGGTGAAGAATCGTACATCGGAGCGTGGTGGCTGTGCGAACCGTGTCACGCCTAGTCCTACCGGGGATTGGCCTGCAAAAATGGAAATTCGCGACGGAGAACATTGCGGGGCCGACGTGTAAGCTCGGTCGAATCGCATTCCCTGCTCTGCAAATTTCTGTAGGTTAGGTGTAATCCGGAATCGCGTTATGTTTTCATCTCCATAACAGCTAATATGTGGAAAACTGTGATCGTCCGAGAGAATGAGTAACACGTTTGGGCGAGTCGGTGCCGCAAATAGTGCCGAACCAAAATTGGACAGCATGATGTGATACGCAATCAAAGTTGCAAGATACCAACGAGAATAACCTTCGTGCATAAGACCTTCCTGAAATAAGTCACCACCTACAGATTCTACTTCAACTAAGAGTCCATTCTGCCAAAGTCGCCGGCTGATCTCAAACACATGTGTCTGAATGTCCTAGGGAGGATGGTGACCTTGTCGGCCTGCACAAATTGCTGCAATAGATAGCATCCTTGACTAGAATATTTTAGTGGATAATGGTTATTCCAGATGCTCGCCGATGTCGTTCTTGTTTTTGTCGATGACGCCAGAGATAGGGTGCTCAGTCACAGATTTCCAGGCGATTTTACGAAAGATGTTATCGAGGTCCGCAGTTAGGAAATCAGGAGTCTTTTGGAACTCAATAAGTGCTGAAATCGGCTCAGGAAATCTTCCATAGAGTCTTGCTTAAAGTTCATAGACAAGACAACATCGCAAATCTAAAGTTACCAACACGACAATGGTTAATCTTTGAGCTAAGGAATCGTTGTTCACGATAGGCTTACTCTCGGATCGGCAATCTATTTGAACGCTGCCACTTGCCATGTTACAAATGGACACTCACAGGCAGATTGAATCGGTTATACCTCAACAAAATATTGGTTGGGGAGTTTCATCTCTCTGAGTGGTTGGGAAATAAGCTAATGCGGAAATTTAGGAACTGAGTCATATCAGGATGCCGACGAACACACTTTTACTTTTAAGGACAAGTTTCTAGTCATGAACGCTCTCATGGTCTCATCTCTTCTCAGCTTTACTTTATTAGTAACTCAACAAAGCTGGGGTGCACCTCCCGTGGTTACTCTGACGGCAAACTCCTTAATAGGCAAGCAGTCATCGGAGGTAACGTTTTATGCTATGGGTGACGTTCCCTATGCTCCAAACGAAGATCGGCTATTACCAAAACAAATCGAAAATCTGCCGTCGGATGGTCGCTTTCTAATTCATCTTGGGGATATAAAAAATGGTGCTTCGCCTTGTGATGAAGAGGTCTACATTAAAGTAAGTTCGATGTTGCGGAAGTCGAAGACACCGACATTCATTATTCCTGGTGACAATGAGTGGAACGATTGCATGATGCCTGGTGTTGCTTGGAAATATTGGTTGAAGCACTTTCACAACTTTGACAAGAACTGGGAATATGATTTCCAGGTAAAACGTCAGGAAGTTCGCAACGAGAACTTCTCGTTTCGTCTTCATGGCGTCCTTTTTGTCGGAATCAATCTAGTCGGTGGACGAGTGCATGATGCAGCGGAGTGGAAATTGCGACATGCGCAAAATGTCACCTGGCTCAAATCGGTCATTAATGCCAATCATGGTTCGTATCAGGCCTTGGTGCTTTTTGGTCACGCGCATCCGTTCGTAAATCATAATGATTTCTTTACCCCCTTCGTTGCTCTCGTGGAAAAAGCGAAGGTGCCGGTGTTATACCTTCATGGGGATGGCCATAAATGGATTAAGGATAAACCGTTTGGGACAGAAATTATCACGCGGGTACAGGTTGATCAAGGAGGTGTGGCGCCCCCATTAAGGATTACTGTAAAGCCTGATCTCAAAGATCCATTTGTTTTTGATCGCCGTCTCCAGCCTGCACAAAAGTAGGTTCTTTCATAGTGAAGCACCAAGAGGTCGTCGAATGGATCGGTTATCGCAAGGGATTTACTTGAGTACTCACTTGCGTTATTTCAAGCCGATTTGGTGCTGAAGGACTAGTCGATTAACTTGGGGGCCGGCCGGGGTGACGGCGGGTTCGGATTAGGTTTAGCAGGCGGTGGTTTCGGGCCAAATAGTAAACTACCGCCTAGATGGGTTGTATAAACCCAATCGTCATCTTGCGGTTCCCATCCGGCAAGAATGGCACGTTTATCAGCCGCCCTTCTTGCTGCCATGTATATCTCGTAACTATCAGGGTAGACAAAGAAACGCATATAAAAACTATTGCGATCAAAACTATCAAGAAACTCACTAAACCGTGATTTTGTTCCAAGCACCTCCTTAAGAGCAATTCCCCTGGTGGCTCGCGGGGTGAAGGAAATGCGAGGATAGATTCCCGAACGGGTCAAGTTAGTCACAAAATATTCACTCGTCGGTGGCTTTCGATTCACCAATGGTAGTAACACTTCATGATTTACTCCCAACTCAGGTCCACGGAAGAGCTGACGTTGCTGGACGATAGCTTCAATTGCCTTACGAGTAAATGTCCGATCCTGTTCATTAAAGAACAAAGGATATATTTTGTTTGTCTTGCATAAGAGAGTAAACTGTTTCGCACCTTCCGGGACCGATCGCGGATTCGGTAACGTCAAACTTTCAGTTCCAGCAATAGGCTTACCTTGATAGTCACTTAATAAGGCTTTTAGCCGAGCCTCTTCTTCCAGATTTTTGGAGATCTCTTTTGAGAGCTGTTCTTTCTCCTTTTTTTGGGATTCCATTGCGGCCACAATTGTTGCCGCTGCCTTCCGTTGCTCCTTCAGTTTGACCGAAAGAAGCTGAGACTCTGTTTTTGCGGCTTGCAGGTTTGAAGTAGTATTCTCAAGCTGTTGTCGCAACTTTACAAGTTCGACCTGCCGAGTTGATTCCGAGTTGATATCCTTAAAACGTTCCTCCAACTGCTGTTGCAGAGCTTGATTGGAGATGTATTGTTGTTCGAGCATCTGCACAGACTCTTGGGAGCCTTTCTCTGATTGAGCGATCCGATCCACGGCATCTTTCACGCCTAACTGTGTCGCAATCAATACCATGACTAAGATTCCAACAACATTGGTCATCGTATCTAATAAGGAATCGAGGCCGTCTCCATCGTCTTCTTCGAGAGTGCTGTATGATTTCATTCTTTTTCTCTATGGGCTTTGCGGTCCGTGTTCGAAGACAATCTATCTCTTATCAAAATTTGTAAAATCAAGACGCCCGTCGCCTACTATCGGGAGCTTCCCATATTTCACGCTATTTTGGTCACACATGCGTTTTGCCACTCGATAACTTTGTAAACCATCATGTCTTAACAGAAAGGTGATCGCGTGCCCTGGTTTATTAACCACAGTTTGTAGTAATTCCTTGTAGGGTGTATCGCTCAGGATTTCTGCTTGCCGAATTCGGGTCGTCTCTTTACCTCCATGGAGCACGATAGCACCCTCAGTACACTCTACGAAGTGCGGAATTACATTCAGCCCTGTTCCTCCAGGTAAGACTTTAACGCTGCCTTCCGTTTCGGCTTTTTTTATTCCGACCTCTTTTTTCAAGGTATCCACACGCTTCTGTAGTTCACTATGTTCCAGCCTTAAGTCAGCCAACGTTTCGATAGAGCCCGGAGGGATCTCAGGAGCTACGATCTCAACCTCTTTCTGCGTGTCCAATTCCTCTTGCGTCTCCTTTAATTCTTTTAGTAACGCCTCCAATTCTAATTTCGTTTTTACAATTTCATTTTCACGATTTTCAGCATTCTCTAATAATGCTAGGTCCTCATCAGATAAGGACAGCCGAATTGTACGGATTTTCTCCTCCTGTTCCTCGATGTCCGTTCGCAGTTTCTCGGAACGGATAGCATTAGCAACGATCTGCTTACTGTCGCCCTGATTCATCTGATCTAATGTAATTGCGGCAATCATTAAGGTTAAAACGCCAATGATTGCAGCGATGATGCTCAGGAACGGGAACAGCGACACATCATTATCGGAGTCGTCATCAACCAGTTTTCTCATGCTCACCTCCTTTTGCGTTTTGAGCCAGATCGAGAAAACCAACCTTTACGACGTTTGGGTTGGTGAGCAACTACTTCCTGTCTGTGTTGCTCCAACTGTGCTTTGAGGACGTTCGTCGTTTCGCTAGCCTGCTTAGTAAGGCCAGCCATTGTGGCAGTAAGTGTACTTAAATTGTTTTGCATGTCGGTACTGATCTGGGCTGCAACTCGAATTTGGCTAGCGATTGCGATTGCATTCTCAGCACTTTGCTTTTGGAACTCCTTTAGCTCGCTTGTGCCTAGACTTTCCATTAATGCTTCCTTCAAAAGACTGGGCGTGTTTCCCAACGCAAGCCCTTGCGACCCTCTTTCAGCTCCGCCTTCTTTACCATCATTCAAGCGTCTTAGCAGGTTTTCGTTGCAGTATTCGTCGACGAGCGTGACCAGTGAACCTTCATTGCGTTGCAGAGCCGACGTGGGGATTTTCACCAGCATACTCATAATTAATGCGAGAAGTGTCGTATCAAAAGCGGTCCCTAGCCCGCCGAATACGCTTTTCATTGAAGAGGTCACGGCTGATACATCGGAGGCATTTTCTAACGTTGCGGACAGTCCACTGACTGCAGTGCTGACCCCCATAACCGTTCCGATGAAGCCCAGAATCGGCATCGCCCAGATGAATACTTTAATAATAGCGTAACTACTATTTACATTCGCGACGTCAATACCCGATTGTGACTCCATCATCGTAACAGTTTCGGCTGCACTCTTTCGAACTCGAAAATGCTCGATCCCACGGATCACTCGATTGACCAACATCGTCTCGCGGCAGTTCCGCGGTATGCTGTTGATATGATCTACGAAGGCATTTAATGATTCCAGCGTGATTTCCTCTGACACCGTGGCTGGAAGCACATCCATAATGAATGCATTTTTTTGATTAGCCAACTTCCTTTGCTTGAGAAGTAGAATCGCAAACGACCAGAACATCAACAAAGTTGTCGGGAAATTGATCCCAATACTATCCCAGAACATTGTGCCAAGACGGTAGCCCATTTGTTGGAGTGGCAAGAGGAGAAGGAAGAGAAGCACTGCCGAGGAGACGCCGATGATGGCACTTTTGAGCAGACTGACATTACTTCCATCAGATGTGAATTTTGCAGAGGAGGAGCGGTTCGGCCGTGATTGGGATTCACGACTGCGCCCGACTGCGCGTTCATCACCTCCGTTGATTGTCGGGGCATCTTTGATCTTTGGTGTCGGAACTCTCATGACCGTTTTGCAGTAGGGACAACTGCAATTCTTACCTGCAAGTTCATCCGGAACTTTGAGGGGTTGTTGGCAAGATGAACAAAGAAGGCTAATGGGCATATGCGTTGACCGTTAAAAAACTAATTGAAAGTTATTGCCATCTCATTTTATATCCGGACCTGATCGATTTGAACTGGAAATATAGGCGACTCGAATTGGTAGTGTCGGTAAGAAACGCCTTAGGGTGGCGAATGCTATATACGTCAGTTATTCGCCCAGTTCTCTAGCTTTTAACCTAAGCCGTAAAGGCAGTCAGGGAATTAGTAAAAGTGGCGCGGTATACGGAAAGCAGGTTGCTATCAACCGGATGTATAAGCTGCTAGTCACCTTGGCATGATGGATCTCTCGAGAATGCTATTGCAACGCCTTAGAACGATTTACGGTTCTGAGGGCGACTAACAATACAAGGTGACCGCGGTTGGCAAACCAACTAAGAAGATAGTTGCCCAAAGGCTGGAGCGTCGCGAACGACTAGAACGAGGTCACACGTTGAAGTCTTTATGGTGTTGGCAGATACAGAGAAAGCAGCGATGATGTATACGATCGCATCAAAATAACGGAGCAGGCCCTCAATTTGTTTTAAAAAAAGGTTTACCCATTATTCTTTCCGGCACAGCGTCTTTCGGTGGTTCCTGTGGTAATCCTGAAACGAGAGACTTCACAGTCAGAATGGTTCGCGTTCCGACTTCGACTCCCTTTTGAGTGCGAACCAGGCCGCTTACAACTACGGGTTTGCCATTTAGTTTTGCTGCGGCTGCCCTCAACGTCTTTTGATTCTGCAGTTCGAGTTCCCAGGTTGTTTTACCGAAGCGGATGGTTGTGCCAGTCGTTTCGCCACCGATGGCAATAATTCCATTTGTTAATATGCCACGTACTCTTACCTCGACTGCTTTGCCCTCCATCAATCTGACCAGTGGCAATTTCGTCGGGCTCCACTGACCGTCTTGCTTGATCTCCAAATCACTGACAATTTTGCCATTTACAATACATCTCACATCGGAACGAACAACGAATATCTTCACGTGCTGCCTGAGATCACGCGTACGACCGGGGTGGTAACTGAAGCGAATCTGCTCAGGAAAAGACTCGAGTACTTCGTATTCGATTCGATCCTGTCCCGATCCACGCCAGGCAAAAACAAGAACTTCCTGTTTACCGAAATCGACCTTGTTTTTCAGATTAGTCGAGTTCTTGGCGTCGAAAGATTTGGCTATTTCATCAACCGTCTGTAGTAACAAAGGCTTCCTGGCACCGTCAAAGGTGTACGCAGACACTTTAGGCTGAACATCTCCTATTTCCACGATTGGCTCGCCCGCCCAGCTGGTTTTAAAGAGCAACAGTGATACCAGGGCATGAAAAACTAGTACTTTTATGGCCATGGAGGATTTCCTAAGAAGAAGGTAAATTGGATTATCTTTTTTGACGAATTGGATGATCTGAAAGTTCCAGGAATTGTTGTTTTCAATCATTTAAATCGGTAAGTAAGATCATACCGTCATGTAATTGTTAGGGAAATCATTGAACTGTGGTCAAGACTTTCCAACCACGAATTAAAGCAGCATTGTGCTCGAGAACTGAACACATTGGTCGAAAGTTACAGACTTAAATACAATGCGACTATACCCATTGCCGGTTGGCATAAACAAGGTATATATCTAACAGAGGAGTATATAGGATGAGAGCGATTCACTTATTACTGATTGCTGTGACCTGCCTATGTGCAGCAACACTTTCCCTAGCCGCTTCTGAGCCGAGCAAGCCTATTACGGTTCGAGTTGCTTCTTACAATGTTGAATTTGGCAAAAGCGCGACTCCTGAACAAATCGGGGAGATTTTCAAGCCATACAAGTTGGATATCATCGGCTTTGACGAAGCTCCGGATGGTGATTGGACAAATCGCGTCGGCAAGGTGTTGGGGATGCAATATAGTTTCGTAGGTAAAGTCTCCTCTGCAAATCATAAGAACAAATACAAAACGATTCTCAGCAGGACAAGGTTAGAGGATCCTGAAGAACATGTTCTTACGGGGCGCGGCTGGAACCCCGCCTCGGCCGTTAGAGCTGTGACTAAGATCAAAGGGGTTACTGTTGCCTTTTACTCACTTCATATTTGTAAGTCAGGCGCAAAAGATGGTCATGCCTATAGCCTGGCGACTAAGGTCCTGCCAAAGGAGTCGATTGAGAGAGTTATCATCGTTGGGGACTACAATAACCACATTGGCGATGCTGCCATGAAGACGATCGAGGCGGCGGGATATAGACCAACGTGGAATGATCTGAAGATCGATCTCTCCAGAGAATTCACATACAACGCTCAAGATACCAACAACCGTCTCGGTGTAATTGATCACATTCTGTATAACAGGCCGTCCGGTGCCTATGCAAAAGAGGGGGGCATCATTGAACTAGAAAAGCCGTTGTCCGATCACAAACCTGTCTGGGCAGAAATCGTATTTCCTCGAAAAATAACGAAGTGAAAGAGTAGTCAATAGAACGAATCCTGCTAATTGGATTGGTTCTTGGAAATGCCCGTTTAAAACAGTGGAATTAAATGATTAACGATCGCTTTGAGAGGAAGGTTAGTTGCTTTCTCGTTGTGAGCAGTGGCAACAGCCACTAAGTTTAGCTTTGGGAAAATAGCCATATACTGGCCTCCGGCACCAATCCCACTGAAAAAATTTATTTCCGGTTTTGAAGTACCAACACTTCGGTTGTGGAAAAAGTAGTAATAGCCGGCTCCCTTGTTGGGATCCATAATCCTGTCGATGTAGTCACTGGAAAATAGTTGCTTGCCTTCGTGTGAGCCACCGTTAAGGACGACGACTCCAATTTTCACTAAGCTTCGTGAAGTGAAACTGCTTCCTGCTCCGCATTTTGGAAGCCCGCAACTCTGGTCCTCCCAGACGTAACTGAGCTTTAGCTCATTAACGATTTCTTCTTTGATGAATTGCTGTACGTTGGAATCGGTTTTAATATCGATCAGCATCATGATCATTGAAGGATCAATACTGGTGTACTTGTATGTCTTGCTCTCCTCAGTAACAGGAGAAGTAATTTCAAATAGCTTTTGAAAATAGGCCTGTTTCTTGTGGTTGTTTCCTAGAGTGATAATTTCTTTAGGATTTTCGAATCGAAGGCCCGATTTCATCATGAGAGCATTGCGGAGTGTAATTGATTCGACGCCAGGTTGCACCTTGGTACGATCAATTTCCGGCATGAAGTCGATGATCGGTTTATCCAAGTCTGTCATTTTAAAGAGACCAAGTTGAATTGCTCTGGCAAGTGTAAGGGAGGTCAGTGTTTTCGTCACAGACATTGCGTAATGCGGTGCGTCCACACGACCACGACGGTTGTACATTTCAAATACTAACTTGCCATCTTTCCAGATTAGTATGCTATCGAGGTTTTGGTAGTTACCCGCTTTATCGGCTTGAGATAATGATTGAATTGCTGAATTAGTAAGGGGAGAGTTGAGTTTGCCAACCTCAAGTCCATCCTTGAGCTTGATTGGGGCAATGCTGATATAGGCTTTCTCTAAATCAGGGAGTTTTTTTTGCTCCTGAAACGTTTGTTTTTCTGGAGGGAACTGTTTTGGGAGCCTCGGTAGCCCATCTTGCATTGATTTCTCATTAGATAGCGTCTTAGGCTGTTTATCTTCCGATAGCGGAGCTTTATCTAACGTTACACGAATTGGGCACCTGCCATCGGTTATGAATGGAGATGCGGGAAGACCTTCTTTGTTGATTAGGCTGATTTTCGGATCAGGTGTCAGTTTCCGGAATAAATAGCGGACATGGACAGGGGTGTCTACAGAGGGTGAAGAAACCACAACTGAATCGCCGACGATCTTGGCGTCCGCATGGAAATATTCCCCATCAGCACCTGAAATTTCAAAATAGTTGAGCTGATCTCCTTCTTCGGCATTTTCCAGACCACTTCCGATATGATCAAAAGTTAGCGTCGCTTGATGATTATTGATCGAGACGTCTTTTAATAGAGGACCAGAAAACACGATGTCAGTTTTTCCATAATCCTTTGCGAGTGCCCAGAGAGATAAGCGTTCTCCTGCGTAGCGTTTCTCGGGTGGATGAAGGCTGGGGCCATGGTCGTAAAATACAGCCATCCCAGTGTTCACAGTTTGTTCCAATGCTCGTCGCATTCCATCACGCAACCAAGGCCATTCATTACTAGTTTCCATCGATCGATTGTTGGTTGAATTAGCTTGAGTCGGAACCTGTACATAATAAAACGGAAAATCGCGGACATCTGTTTTCGTGGACTTCGCCCAGGTTTCCCGCCAAGTTTGGATCAGGAAGGGGAGCAAATCTTTATACTCCCAGCCAGTAAATGATTTTGCATTTCGTTCGCCTTGGTACCAAATGACGCCGCGGAATGCGAAAGGAATAATCGGACTAATCTTGTCCTCAAACTGGACGCCGGGGTTTCGGTTTTCCTGTTCGTCATTCCAATCGGCTGGAATATCGAGTCGCCTTCGAATTTTCTCCGCTTGATTTTTGGGGAGCCATGCCTGAATCGGTGTCCCGGAGTTGTAACGAAGGATCAAGCCAATTGGTACGTCTAGTTTTCGGTAAAGCTCATGACCGAAATGAAATCCCACTCTAGAAATTGCCCGTTGTGATTTTTCATTAATCTGTAACCAGCCGCGCTGTGTTGAAACTCGAAGTCTAGAAAGATCAGAGTTGAGTATGTCTGCCGGTATGAAGCGACCTTTATCTGGATTGAACGAATCTGCCATATTTGACTGACCACTGCACAGCCATACCTCTCCCACCAGGACATCGTTCAAGCTCAGTTTGTTGGAGCCAGTAACCGTGAGAATCCTACCTTCGGAAGAGGTGTTCAGCGGATGCAGTTGGGTCAACCACTTGCCGTTTTCATCGGCAATTGTTGAATGTTGTTGCCCAGCAAATTGAACAGTCACTGCTTCACCTGGGGCCGCCGTGCCCCAAACTGGAACCGGCAGGTCTCGCTGCAAAACCATCCCCTCAGTGAACACATTGGGGAGTACAATTTCAGCGGATGTGCTCATCGGAACAAAGGTAACAGCTAGGTAGATTATTAGCCTGGCTAATTTACTGATTGCAATTGTTCGGAAACCTATTGGTGGATTCGTATTCATCTTTTTCTCTGATTGAGAGAGTTTGCCAAAGTTGCGGAGCTTGGGAATTGCCAAATCCGGCCTAGCTTTTTTCAGGAGCGAGATAATTAGATAACAGTTCAAATGTTCGAGGTGTATCCAACGCCGCTTTTCCAAAGCCCGGGCTTGCACCTGCCGCGACAGCTACATCTTGAGCATCCTGATAATCGGAAATGATCATCACGGGGATATCGTCGGTCTGGGGATTGGATTTTAGCTCATGAAGGATCTCCATTCCTTCGGATCGATCCAGATCCAATAGTCGATTGATAAGAATTAAAGCATAGGGTTGCTCCAGAGCCCGTTGGATGGCTTCATCGAATAAATCCGCGCGATGGATCTCAGCAGCGTACATTTTTGAGATAACGAAGCTTATCCGTTGATAATCGAAATCACACTGGCCGACGATTAATATTTTTTGCATGAGCTTGCCATGGCGTTGACTGGAGAGTATCTTTTTGAAGAATTTAGCGAACAGGTTGTAGCGGAATTGATCAGCCCACGGGCTTGTCGAATTTAGCGGCATCCACATCTACATTAAATTCTATTTTTTTGACTTTGAGATCATACTTAGTATTAAGCCCGAATATCTCTGCCTTCTCACTGGTGAACATCATCACACCGTCAATTTTTTTGTAGTCTGACAAGGTTAATTGCATGAACTCCGGAATGAGATACCCCTCTATCAAATTAGTTCTCTCATTGATGTAGATATCCAATGCACTACCAATGAAATTCAATTTGATGCAGGACTTCCCGTTGAACTCAACTCTCACTGGCGGCAGAAAAGCATCAATACCAAATGAGTCCAGAATTCCATGCACCGAGCTGAGCGGCACAGTAATACGTTCAATGGCGATTTCGTCCGGCCGTAATACACGCAGTGGTTCAAATGTGGTTACCTTCCAGCCGCGTTGCCCCTGCCAGGCTTTTGCTTCCTTGTAGGTGCCGAGATCTAGGTCAACTCGAGAACGATCGTTCACTAAATCAAACACTTCATGGAAGGTTCCGTTACTTTCCCCCGTCGAATCCTCCACCGTGATGGTACTGACTCTAGTATAATCCTTTACTTTTTTAAGGGCATCGACTCCACCAACTGCAGCAAGATGAGCCTCAATGACCTCCTCTTTACTGGGCACTTTGGCTAAATTGCTTTGCGGGAACTTGCGAACCGAATCCTGTTTCATTGAATCCGAGTCTTTGCAACCAATGTTAAGAAAAAATGTTAACAGGACAGGAGTCGCTAAAAGCAACTTTTTCATTGTTTATTCGCTCCTAGTGGATGACCAATATTTACTAATCTGACTTAGCAGGTCGATCGGTGTGTTTTCAACTTACCCCCATTCCCGAAATCATGTAAGACTGGCGGGACGCTGTCGAGGAAAGTTGTTTCTTCGCTTCAGGAAGTGTTCCGCAGGATTATGTGAGATCAGATTCCGTTAGTTTTACATCCCACATTTGGCGACCTTTCATTTGAATCCAATGAGCATGCAAAGATGGTTCCGAGCCGCTGGTATCGACATCAAGCCGTAGCCAGACATTAGGAATGGCAGCACCTTTTATCAGATCCGGATGAGGAATGTTGAGAGTCGGTATGACTCGCGCATGTATCGGAGAAACAATGAATTGATGGATCTCATATCCTACCTGCTCCATCGTCTTATATTTCAGCCAGCGAGAGCAATGGATATCACCCCCAATAAGAACAACTCCACTGATGGCGTTCTCACCAATGAACTCGAACAAAGCCTCCCTTTCATGCGAATACGTTGACCAATCGTCCGACTCTGAATTGCGTTTGTTATCCCAGATCATCCCGCAGGCAATTAACTTGAAAGGCGCTGTCGAATTCTTTAACGCCTCGAGTAACCAATTCCACTGGCGTTTGCCTAGCAGAGAATCCTTGTCTGGATTGACTGGCGATGATTCAGTCCTGGCAAACCAGCGAGTGTCCAGTAGAAAGACTTCCACGCCGCCTCGGCGGAACTTGGTATAAATACCGGCCTCGGCTTGTCCGTAGGAGTCTAATGCTCGGTATTCCAAGAATGCCCTCCTGGAGTTCTCCTTGCCAGGCAGATTGCCGTCGGAGTCATTCTTGCCAAAGTCATGGTCATCCCAGGTGCCCCAGACAGGATGGGTACGACCGTAGTTGGCGAGCTCAGGGATTTCTAAAAACTCGCGATGTTTTTTTCGTTGAAACGCGAGATCGGTCGAGTCAATATACGGAGTGTCCCCTAGCAATACCAAACCGTCCGTTTCGTGTTCATCCATTTGACTCCAAAGCTCCAGAGGAGTGCTTTCGGCACAGGAACCGAATGCTAGTGAAACTTTAGTCTTGGCATTATCTGCTGGAGCAGTCGTCAGGGTTTGTGTTCCGCTCTTGGGGATAATTACTCCATCCTTCAGGATTTCGTAATCGTAAGTGGTTGCTGTCTCGAGATTCATCACTTGCCATGTGACACAAAGGTCATTTTCGGGCAGAGCTTCTGTCTCCGATGAGATCATCTTATTGCGTTGTGTGTCATGGAGCTGCAGTTCATACACTCCGGACTTAGTGGGGCGGTACCAGACTTTGGCTGTCGTTGTGGAAACGTGGCCGACAATCGGCCCGACTGGCCTTTCTTTGTCTTCTGCTTCCACACCAGCCTCCACGGTGGAAGCCGTGATACCACTTACAACTGTTGCTCCAAATATACGGCGATTTAGATTCTTCATGTAATGCTACCTAAGTTCGAGTTATGTATTTAGAAGAGAGAAAGCTAACTCAAGTTTAAGGCATGGAACTGTCCAGGATGAGAGATTTGATTAGGTCAGTCGAACTAAACTGGTTTCTTTTTGTCGTGAATAGAATCTGTCGACGTTCCAAAACGCTCTACCGACTTGCGACGCACCAATTTTAATGTCATTTCTAACTTAGCTTAAATCCAATTTGGTCCTTCTTGTTGTGGGAAAACCAAACGCCTTAATCGCCGAGTATTTATAGAAGCCGGCTCGCTCCTGTTAGGAAGCCTGACTCTTTCTGACCTGCTCGCCACCATCTATACTCACCTCGGTATTGATTACTCTGAGATGGTGCCAAATCTTAGCGGGCGACCAGTGCCGCTGATTCCCTATGGTACTCCAATCAAAGAGCTTCTTTAGGTTGTCGGTAATCAGTAGCGTCTACTGTTCTTAGCAATAATCGCTGCCTCAAGGTTTCAGCATCTGTCATTGTCTTGAATCGGTCAACGCTTTAATTTTAGACCGTTGATAGAGGAAAAATCCTCCTCGCACCTCTGCCGGTGCCCGCTTTAAGAGCTGTTGAAGCTCCTCGCCTGAGAGGTCCACCCCTGATAAATCCAGCATTTCCGCCACGTGACTGGAAACGACCTGATCAAAGTCGTTTAATGAAGCGAGCAATTGATCTGGACTCGAGTGCGTGGTTGAGAGTGACTGAGCATAATCATGAGCCGACGTGAAGATTCCATCTCCATCGACGTCAACTTTAATCGCACCTGTTGAACCGATTGTATAAGGCTCGAAGTGGCTGGAGGTAGGTTGATAAGGTTTCGCCGTAGGCCAATGAAGCGAATCAACCCCATCACCTCTAGCGATCGCCACTAGGAATGCATCGTGCTTGAGCCCACCTAGCTTTACCTGCCCTGTCCATTTCGTCCCCCCGCGTTGCCCTTTTCGTATCGGAAAGGTGTGAGAGAGTATTCCATTGACATAGAGATCAATCTGTCTGGCAGTTACCCAGGAAGGCCCTTGCACTCGAATTGTTGCAACGAATTTGTTTTTGCTAATTGCTAAATCCCCCGCACCGAACTCTCGGTTGACTCGCATGGTTGTAAATAACCCATAGCTTAGATTGGCGTGCCCGTTGGCCAGAGCTGTGACTGCGGCGTCGGTATCAATGTTTCCCGGATCGTCATCATCAACTCGAATGTAAGTGCGGCTTTGACCAACAAAATGCCGCGCTACATCATGGGAGTCGCTGCAGCCAATCCCGGAGACTTCGATACCCCGGTTTAGTAAGCCGAACCAATCCCGGTAAAGTTGAAGGCAATCGGTTTGCGTCGCACCTGAGTTGATTAGCTCCATTGCGTTAGGTAAAAACGCACCGTTTTGAAGACTCCTGCCGGTAAGTGAGTTGTGACGGCTCGGTGCAAACGGAGTAACACCGCTGTGTACATCTCTGGCGTGATTCAGAATTACGAGTTTTGCACCGGTTGTGTTTCGAATTGACTTGACGATGTCATCCCAGTTACCAAGAGTATGGTCCGGCAGAGGAGCATTTGTCGGGACAGGGAAGATATTAAAGTGGCCGATTTTGGTAGTGACTTCATTTCCAATCACCGGCGTGAAAAATCGCCCTATTCCTAATTCATTCACTCTCGGTGCGTAGTCAATGTGAAGATTGTGGTCTGTGGCAATGGGTAGCTCAATTCCTTCCCCCGCGATTGTTACTAGGCGTTCGTCGAGAGTGGCGTCTCCATGCCGCGAATATGTATAAGTGTGGACATGTGTGTCGCAGCTTATATAGCCTTTGGTGTCCACTTCCCTGGTAATGGCAAGCTTCACAGGCGACAGAACGTGCTCGGAAATGGTGATCCACTGGCGATCGATACTCCATTCAACTCCGCGTCCAGCGATAATCTGGTACTTTCCTGGCGGCAATTGCAAATTGACTTTTCCATTGCTCGTGTAGACAATGCCGGGGCGAACGGCAGTCGTGTCGGTGGAATTGTTTCCGACGGACATTAGCGTTCCGTTTTCGTTGAGAACCGTCAATCGGCATGGAGTTGGTTGGCCCGTCGTTTTATCGACTATCTGAACAGGCACCGTACATTGAGATAGATATTCACTTCGAGTGCCGGAATGCAATTCCAATTCACCAAGGTATATGTCGTCCGGGACGAGTCGGCCGGTCTGACTTATATCAAGCTTGTTTGTACCTGCAACGAGTAACTCACGTGGTAAATCCATGACAATCACCATGTCATTCTCATCGCGAACGAGTCGGCCCAGTGGTTTTTCGTTGAGAGTGATATTCCACGCCTGTTTGACGTCAATTTGTCTTAACGAAAAACACTGTGGTTGGATGGTATTGTCGAGTACAAACGTATGGCTGAGGGCCGAGTCCTCTGGTGTTTCCGGAAACGTATCCCATTCCCGTTCCCCCATTCGCAAATGGTTTAGAGTTTCGCTGGCGTTGGTTACTGCATCAGCCAGTGTTAAGCATAGGATTAAAAGGTAAGCGAAGAAGGTGATAGTGGGTTGATGATTTTGCATGCCGAATGACGGTTTAATCTACTTGAGGGTGATGCGGGAACTAGTGGGCTTCAAGAGTCATGCCTGTCGGACCTGATGTATCAAAATACATTACCCGCGGCCATATGCTGGCTATGCTAATTCAGCTCCGGGGCGACCCGCTTCGACGACAAAGCTTGCCTTTTTCACTAGGGGAGAATCAGGTTTGTCAACGAACGGAGTGACTCTGAAATGAGAAGTCCATTTGTCAGGACGTAGCTCGCAAGTCACGTATCCTCGATTCGAGTTGTACCACTTTACAAAGTCGTTTTGGCTAGCGGCACGTTCGTATTCAGCAATGAAATTGCCTCCATTGCCGCTTGAGCTCATTGAGGAGCCGACAAATTCAGTCCCTACGACGGGGGAATCGTCCTGACTTGAGTCTAGCAGCAGGTCATTTACCCAGTTCACATGAATGTCGCCGGTCAGGACGACTGGATTAGGTACATTACGTTCGTGGAAGAACTTCAATAACCGCCTGCGGCTAATTTCATAACCGGGCCACTGATCCATACTGTAGCGTGCTCCGTTTTCATCGCCACGATTTAGATCCGCCATCATCACTTGTTGGGCGAGTACGTTCCATTTCGCTCGGGATCGCGTCAGGCCAGACATCAACCAGTGTTCCTGTTTGGTTCCAAGAATCGTGCCGTTTTGGTCCAGCGCTTTACCCGTCTTAGGCTTCTGTCCGTCACCGTTGGGTTGATCAGTTCGATACTGGCGGGTATCTAACACGTAGAAGTTGGCCAGACGACCATATTGACATTTGCGATAAAGCTTCATGTGCGGCCCTTGCGGAAACGCCGAACGTCGCAGCGGCATGAATTCATAATAGGCCTGATAGGCATTCATGCGTCGCGCAAGAAATACTTCCGGGGAAATCCCCTCCTCTTCAGAAATTAAATCTGCATAGTTGTTGTCAAATTCATGATCGTCCCAGGTGACTAACCAGGGAAACACTCGATGAGCTTCCATTAATGACTCATCTAATCGGTATTGAGAATATCGTTGGCGATAATTCGCAAGACTTTCAATCTCTTGTCCTAAGTGTTTTCTCACTCGGTTGTCCACTCCGGCATATTCGTAGATATAGTCGCCAAGATGGATGACCATATCGAGGTCTTCCTTGACCATGTGGGGATAGCCGTTGAAGAACCCGCTTTCATAATGTTGGCAGGAAGTGAATGCGAACTGCATGCGTTCGGGCATCACGTGTCTTTGTGGGGTTGTTCGTGTGCGGCCGACTGGGCTGGTGTGCTTACCGGCGTGGAAACGATAAAAATACCATCGGTCAGGTTCCAGTCCGGTTGCCTCGACATGTACTGAGTGGCCAAGTTGAGGAACAGCTAAGGCAGTCCCGTTTTGGGCAATCGAGGTAAATCCCTCGTCGTGAGAAATTTCCCACCGCACTTGGATCGCATTTGGGATGGTGACTTCTCCGACAAGTGGCGATTCTGAAAGACGGGTCCAGATGACTACGCCGTCGGGTTCTGGATCTCCTGAAGCGACTCCCAGAGCGAATGGAGTGTCTTTAAAACTCGGCGCTGAATCGACATAGCCTTCAGCAGAAGAAGCTAATGTCGGTATCGCGGAAACTGCCGCGAGGTACTGCATAAACTGACGCCGTTCTATTCCGTATCGTTTCATTTGAGAATCCTTGCGATGGTATGTCACTAGTAGGTGTCCTTCTGACGCTAGCTTACCAATTCTAGCCTACTAGTTATAGGCGCGGTGAATACATTACTTTTATGCAATCGATCACTACAGCAGATTGATAGAAATATATTACGCATTGATTAACCCCTAGGAATTGACGTTTACCAAAAGAAAAGCAGGCTTTTTCGATGGGCACCATTTCCCGAGAACAACTCGGTAACATGACTGCTACGCTGCTGTATGGTCTTTTTCATGCTCGAAAATTCCAGGGTCTAGGCCCAAAAAGCATCAGTTCATTAAATTCATCTCGATACGCTCGTTTAGTTGTTGGGGGTAAAGCAAGTGGAAGGTGTATTTGTAGCGTCGTTCGTCCGATTGAGCGTGGGTAGCAGTTACTCGGAATCGACAATCTGTACAAACATTTGTACACCGTCAACATCGATAGAAATCCGTAATTCGGTCTGATCTGACATGACTGCAACGGCATGGTAATTGCTCTCATCAAGCTTCTCTAGATCTCCAACTGAAATGCAGAGAGGATTAAATTGTAGCGATTTGAGCCTGATTTTGTTCACTAATTCAACCGCCGTTCTGCATATCGCCTTCTCGAAAAACAACTGTCTAGCATCCGGAGAGAGTTCCACCAAAAGCTGTGTACTCATCTGGGTTACATTTACATCGAATTTGGTTCCATCATTCAGTGTTGCAGTCCCATAAAACCGCCCCTCTGCAATCTCTTCTATTTCCATATCTGTGCAGGTTGTTGTTTGTTTGAATTGCTTTTGGATGATTTGGTTAACTAACTCTTTGACCTTGTCTTCAAGTCCTGGATAAGCGAGGTCGGTAGGAATATTGATAGGAATCGATATTGTTGTTAATAAGAAACCGGTCAATAGAATTGGGCTTGATATTGCCAGCGGTCTAAACCAGCTTTTTTTTTGGTAAACCACAGATTCATTTTTTAGATATTTCGCTTGTCGTTTGGCGCTACAGAAATACCAAAGAAGTAAAAAAACGATTGGTAGAAATTGCCCGATAGAACCTGCTAAGGAAGTAAATTGGAGAACAATTGATCCAAGTATGGCTATCAGACTGATGTAAACCCAGTTTTTAGCGTATGTGGCCTCTTCAGTATTTCCTATCCTCCGCCAATTTTTCGAAATGATGATAGAACCGAAAACAGGTGTAAATACTAAAGACCAGCAGGCAGCAGCTTCTGGATTCCATAGTTCTAGTGCAGGTTGCGTGTTATTAATTTCTGAGTTTGATAAATGGCTTGATTTTTCTGGGGAGGAATAGGGGTTGCTCATAAGATTCCTGAAATAAAACCGGGGTGCGACGCTTTCTGTTGTTATTGACGCAAAGATGGGATCTTCCGGGCGGCTGATTTTCGAAGATTCGTATTTAATTCGCCAATAATTTTGAATTCAAAATATTTCACGCTAACAATAAATTCAAAACAGCCTTTTCCGCATCACTCAGCTTCCGCCATTTCTTGGCAACCATTGGGGTAAAACCACTCAAAGTTGGCCGGACACCGATGGATTTTGGGAGGTGTACAAAACCCATATTTTCATCGACTCAAATGCACTTTGCTGGTAGTCCCTCATCACCCACTTGCCTATTTTAAAAGGTTTAGTACACTCTCCGGGCCTAGCGTCACGGAGGATCCGAGCGGTGTTGGCAGGGAGATTCCTCGACAGATTCATTCGCAAATTGCCGAAAAGATGTTCGTAGATGTGTTTAGTCGTTTTTAGCTGCTCGGATTAAGTATGCAATCAGATCTTTGATTTCTTCTTTGTTAAGGGTGTCAAGCAGCCCGGAAGGCATTGGCGAAGTCTTGCTAGGGTAGGACTCGTCAATGTCATCACGCTTGACTTCGATCGTTTCCTGAGTAAATGGATTGACTTCCAGCTTGAGCGTCTTGCTGGAGACTCCTACTGGTCGCCCGGAAACGGAAGTTCCGTCTTTGAGGAGATAGGTAGAATAACTGTATTTCGGATCCACCACTTTGGACGGTTCGATGATCGACTCTAGAATCTGGTTTGCGTTAAACCGCTTCGCGACGTTGGTTAAATCAGGTCCGATTTGGCCTCCGCGAGAGCCAACTTTATGGCATTTCAGGCAGCTAGCGGCGGTAAGTGCATGTAAACCATCCTCATCGGAACGATTCCTGTTAAATGCAGAAAGATCTTTTACTAAGTCCTCCACTTTCCATTGCTGAACCAGCGGTCGAGTGGTAGTCAGGTCGCCAGATTCAATCGGTTCCTCGATCTTCTCGATTAACTTTGCATGAGTCAACTTGTCGTCGTCGTTGAGTAGTTCATAGAAGTCAGTGCGAATATCTGTCAGACGCTCTTTTAACTGATGACCTCCAATCATCAGACGAGATCGCAACAGCCAATTCAGGAACGCGGTTTTGGTGTCCTCGGTCCAACCCTCCTTTAAGTGCATTAGCATTCTGGCCATTCGGAGTTGCTGGTATTGGGTTGAGCCTTCATTAAGGAGCAGGATGGAGGACTCAATAATGCCAGACATCTCCAGATAAACGAGCAATTCACCGGCCATGTGGTTTACTGATTCATGCTTGCTGGGAAAAAGTGGACGAATGGCTTTGATTGCTAACTCTGTTTGTTCTTCAGAAGGTTTGCCAAGACGAAGGAAGCAGAGTTGGTATGCACGGAGCATAATCAACTGCTGCTCCAAGGGCAGTTTTATTAGGTCAAATTGCTGGAGTGTGGAAAAGACTTGCGGTTGATGTTCAGGCACGCCACTGTGGCACAGCGCAATTAGTCCCGTACCACATCGTAAGGGATTGTCGTCAACAAGCACTTTGTCTTGCCAGGCATGAACCGGTTGTCGTTCTAAAGCTTTCATTGCTGAGAATCTTAACCACCGATCATCATGTCCGAGTAGTGCCCACGCCCCCACCTCAGACGTGTTGGTGACTTTCTCCTGATAGCTGTCGTAGATTTTCCTTGTTTTGCGTTCGCGTTTTCCGATGCTCACGGCTGTATGATGTATTTCAGGACCGGTCGAAGTTGGTTCGATGGATGGATCAACCATTACGCGATAGAGGCCTGACTGTGAACCGCGACCACCGGTGATGAAGTAAAGGTTGCCATCCGAGCTCACTTCCATATCACAAATATTCAATGGAGCACCTTCGAGAAACAATTCATATTCGCCACGGTAACTCGCTCCCACCGGAATCAGATCTACAAGCAGAATCCGTCCGTTTTGCCAATCTGCCGCATACATCCCTTGCTGAAATCGTTTTGGCCAGTCGAGTGTATGCCCTGACACCAATCCTGTTGGGGATCCGAGGCCGAGATCGAGCGTCGTTGGAAGGCTGTCAGCATAGTAAATAGGCCATTTTCCCGTGCCCCAACGCCATCCGTATTCTCCGCCGGACACGATGTGATTTATGCGAGTGGGACGATACCAGGGTTGTCCTACATCCCATTCCATATCGGCATCAAAGGTAAACATCTCGTCATCTGCATTAAATGCGATGTCCACCTGATTTCGCAGGCCACCCGCGATGACGTGGAATGACTTGCCGTCCGGATCCATTCGCAAAATGTACCCAACACGATCGTCCTGACCTGCATCATGAGGATTTGGTAGCAGCCAATCTTTCTTGGCATGGTTGTATGTGGAAGTGTTCGCAATTTCTGCCGGCATGACGACATCATTTCCACAGCTCAGATAGATCTGATTGTCCGGGCCAAGTGTGATTTGGTTCATTCCGTGGCCGAATCGACTTTTGTATTCAAGCGGTAATAACAACTCTTCTTTGTCAAAAGTCCCATCACCGCTGGTATCCTGTAGTCGATAGAATCCCTGTGAATTTGTGGCGCTGACATAAATGCTGTCATGAGCATGCAGTACGCCACGACAATGTTTGAGCGAGTCGTTGATTCTCTTAAATGGAATTTCATCTCCGCTGGCATTCATGTCCAGATGCCCAACACCGACATCATCCAAACCTAGAATGATATTGCCGTCGTTATCAAACGACATACTAATCCATGAGCTTTCACCATCCTGTGCAGATCGCAGTAATTCGACCTTGAATCCGGGTTGAACTGTGATGTCGGTGATAGAGGTTGCGGTATGAATCTGTGCAAAGGCACAGGTTGTGCAGAGCAGGCCGTAAATCAAAGACGCGATACGATGAATCATAGCTGAGGTTGTCCAGGAAATCCGAGTGTTAGGAGCCAGCAATTTATTGTAGTAAATGCTCTGGAGAAGTGACTTAACTCTCTGCCAAACTCCCCACTAGTTCCGAGGCGAGAGTCTGCTTTAGCTTCGTACTAAACAGAGGCTACAGCAGCTTGAACCACTCAGCGACAGCTTTATTGCCCATAGCGACGAATGTTGGAAATTCGTATTTCCCCGATTTGTCCAAAGAAGTTTCCTTTCCCCAGGTAATTAAAAGCACCACCATATCGGGAATATCCTGTGAGTCGCGTGCTTACACTAAACTGGGCATCGTGCTCTCCGTATGTTCATCTGGTGTAAATGGCTGCTTCCACGATTCCCGCGTGTTGTACTAATCGAGAGCCATACTTCTCGGTGATCCGTTGGAGACGTCACGCATTTCCTCACGGCGTAATTGATTGGTTGCATTTCCCAATTCGCCATCTATCTGGATCTATAGTAGAATCTGCTAACGCTACTAGTGACTCCAGTGAAACGACTACGCATTCCAAAAGTATTCAGCCTTGCGTTTTTACCAGGTGAAAATGACGAGACTTGGGACGCACAATACATCCATTTAGTACGTAATCGGTTGCCAAATTAAAAAATGCTGTTGATTAACAAAGCTTGGCAAAGTGCCTGTAGTTTGCGGCTAAAAGAGGTAGTCGAGACGAGGACTCCGCTATTTCGATATTTTGCTTTGCTTGGCTACGCGTTGTCGTTCATGATCCAATCGGCCAGCGGCCAGCAGGAGGAATCACACTGGTCATTCCAGCCACTACGCGATGTGAAAGTCCCTCACCTTGAGTCTTCTTGGCCCGAGAATCCAATCGATTCGTTTATTCTGGAAAAACTAAATGATGCTCAGTTGCAACCTGCTAAACGTGCGACGTCGGACCAGTTAACAAATCGCTTGTACCTCGATATGTTGGGGATTCTTCCTACTTCAGATCCACTCTTATCGCTAACAGATGACGACTCAACGTCGTCATGGTCTCAGTTGGTTGATCAGGTTCTGGCTTCACCATATTACGGCGAACGCTGGGGACGACATTGGTTAGACCTTGCACGTTACGCCGACTCGAACGGATTTGAATTTGACTTTGTGCGTCCTTTTGCATGGCGATATCGCGACTATGTAATTTCTGCCTTCAATACCGACATGCCATACGATCAATTTATAAAGGAGCAACTAGCTGGCGACGAAATAAATCCTTCAAGCCTACAGTCCTGGGTTGCCACCGGATTCTGTAGAAACGGGCCTACCGTTGGAAATCAAACACTGGACAAGAATCGGTATGAAGAACTACATGATGTTATTACCACCACTACGGAGGTATTTCTTGGACTAACCGTTGGCTGTGCCCGCTGCCACGATCACAAGTTCGACCCTATTAGCCAGAAGGATTACTATTCGATGCTGGCAATCTTTCACACCAGCGAAAAACGTGATCAATTCATAGGTACAGCTGAGCAACGGCAACTTTACGACGAACTAAGGAAGAGAAAAAAAGATCTGGAACAACGGGTGCGGTCAGCCACGACCGAACCGCAGGCAGGGCTGTGGAAACTTCAGCAGGGGGTTCTGGCTCAATCATCCATGGTCAATAACACACGCGTCTGGTTTGGTGACAAGGCGTGGACGAGTTACACGCTCGAAGTGGAGTTCCAACGTAACAGAGTTACCCAACAGCCTTTTAGCTTTGATGCTGGGGTGTATGTTTCGGTGCTGGCAAGCGACTACGGCAACGGCTATACGTTACAACTGGGAGCGTCTGACGGTCGCGAACACGCACTCCACTATGAAATCAATAATTCCCGACATTCGCTCACACCACGTGTTTCTGGAAAACTCGAAAACGAGAGATGGTATAGCTTACGGATTGAAGTCGGCGAAGGCGAGAACAAAATATGGCTCGACGACCAATTACTCTTTCAATTCGAAGATGCACGTCATCCATCCGGTGGGATCGCTCTGGGGAACTGGTCCACTTCAACACAATGGAAGCACCTTCGTGTTACGAATAAACAGGGAACCCTCTTGCTGGACGAATTTCCTTCACTTGAAAAAATGTCTCGTCCTGAAAATGCGGATGGTTTCGATGTTGAAGCTGTAAAGCAACAGATAGAGCAGATTGAGAATCAAATAGCGATACTTCCTCTGGCCCAAGCCATTACAGACAGCTCCTCGGAACCAAAGCCAACGAATATTCACATTCGAGGTGAATACAACAACCCCGGAGCTCACGTCGAGCCCGCCATTCCCACTTCAGTATCCAACATGGTCGTTAAGTTTCCTGAGGCAGCAAAGGAGGCTCGCACCACCGGCCGTAGATCAATACTTGCTGACTGGATTGCGCACAAAGATAACCCGCTGACTGCAAGGGTCATGGTCAATCGGATCTGGCAATTTCATTTTGGTCGCGGATTAGTGGAAACATCTAGCAACTTTGGGTTATTGGGGTTTGAACCTAGCCACCCCGCTCTGCTGGATTGGTTGGCAAACGAATTCGTTCGCTCAGGCTGGAGTGTCAAACATATTCATAAGCTCATACTTGAATCGGCTACGTATCGTCAATCTTCTCAACGGACTGATTCCCGTGCCAGCGATCCCGATGCCATCTTATTGTCACGGTATCCTATGCGTCGCCATGATGCCGAGGTAATACGTGATCGCATTTTACAAGCCAGCGGTTCGATCAACCTGCAAATGGGAGGTCCCGGTATTCACCCTTATATTGACGAAGAAATCATCGGTAGCGGCACCACACGTAAATGGCCGCAGGTGAATCGTGAAACCCCGGAACACTGGCGTCGGAGTATCTATATATTCTCCCGGCGAAGTGTTCCATTTCCTCTACTCGAAGCGTTCGATGCACCAGTTACCACAAGTAGCTGTTCCAGACGGATAACCACGACCGTCCCCACCCAGGCACTACAACTCCTTAACAGCAGGTTTACTAATGACCAATCCTTGGAAATGGCACAACAGCTTATTCAGGAACACGACGGAAATCGCCGAACACTCATCAAGCACGCGTACTTGCGTGTGCTTGGACGGTTGCCCAGTAGTGAGGAACTCCGGTTGGGCTTAGAGTTGCTGGCCGAAGCGGAAAAACTGCATGGCAGTAATGACTCCGGAAAGCTATTGCTTTCCATACAGGATCTCTGTCATGTGCTCATCAATCTCAATGAATTTGTGTTCATGCAGTAGGCGGTATTATTTTCACATGCTCAATCATTCGCAGGGATTTATCAACCGTAGACAGTTATTGCAGACAGCCGGCGGTGGTATCGGCAGTTGGGCACTAAGCCACCTGTTTAATGCGGACCAACTACGGGCGGAGGAAGAAGGCTCCAGCCCGCTTGCCGCGAAGTTACCGCATCATAAAGCCTCTGCCAAATCCGTTATTTTCATCTTTGCCTACGGCGGCCCAAGTCAGGTGGATATGTTCGACTACAAACCCGCTTTAGCAAAATGGCACGGCAAGTCGATCCCAGTCTTTGAAAAGAGCGATGCATTTAACAAAACTACTAAAGATACGGCCATGATGAGTCCTTATAAATTCTCCAGACATGGGGAATCAGGGCTACACTTCTCAGAACTCATTCCGGAAATTGCCAGTTGTGCAGATGACATCTGTCTAATGAACTCACTTCACTGCGAATCAAATAACCATGCTCCCGCACTCTTTCAAATGAACACCGGTTTCATTCTGGCGGGAAGACCAAGCATGGGGTCATGGATTAGTTATGGACTGGGTTCGGAAAATGCGTCCTTGCCATCTTTTGTTGTGATGTGGGATCATCGGGGCGGTCCGATCGGAGGGGCACAGAATTGGACTTCTGGTTTTCTACCGGCAGCCTATCAGGGGATGCCTCTGCGAAGTGTCGGCCAACCCATTATCGACCTTTGTGCAGATAAACTGCTTAAACCGGGACAGCAAGAACTGCGTCTACGCATGCTACGCCGGCTCAACCAACAGTTTGTAGATAAGAATCCCTTGGAAAAAGAACTCGCCGAGCGCATAGATTCATACGAACTAGCCTACAAAATGCAGTTCGCCGCACCGGATGTAGTCAATCTATCTCAGGAAACCAGTGAGACCAAAGAGTTATATGGACTTAATCGCCCCATAAGCTCGTACTTTGGTAAGCAATGTTTGTTAGCGCGACGCATGGTGGAAAGAGGTGTTCGGTTTGTGCAAATTTATTCAGGCGGTGCTGATCAGCAGCTGAGTTGGGACGCTCACAGCGGACTTCAAAACAATCTGGATCAGCATTGCCCGGAAGTTGATAGGCCAATTGCCGGTCTGCTAAAAGATCTGAAACGGCGTGGAATGCTGGAAGAAACGCTGGTTATCTTCGGCGGCGAATTTGGCAGGATGCCGACAAACCAAGGTACGATCGGTCGGGACCACAACCCTCGCGGATTTACCATGCTCCTTGCCGGCGGTGGCGTGAAGGGCGGCATGACATATGGAGCGACAGACGAATTTGGCTATGCTGCTCAAAAAGATCCCGTCTCAATCAATGACTTCCACGCAACCTGCCTGCACTTACTTGGTATGGATCATGAACAACTAACCTTTCACCATCGTTCGCGAGACATGCGTTTAACTGACGTCAGTGGAACGGTGGTACACGATATCCTTTCTTAGACGTTTCCAATGGCCTTGTGATTGTCCTCATTCAGCGTGGCGATATAAAAAACGGTGCTTCGCCCTGCTCTAACGCTGCTTCTATACATTCGGTGTCATCAGGCTTATTGGACTCACCATGGCAACGAGTGGCTAATTATCGGATTTCCATTTTCCGATAATTACTATTGAGCTATGATAGAAGTAAGACAACATTTCTCTTGGGTAGAAGAAAAGCTATGAAGTACTCAAATTGTGAAGGTATTACTCGTCGTCATGCACTTGGTTTGGGCCTGGGAGGCCTGTGGGGCGCAGGGACGAGCCTGTCCAATGGGCTCAAATTACAAGCCAGTAATAATAGTCCGCTTAAAGCTACAGCAAAACGATGTATTTTGATATGGCTTGACGGTGGCCCTACTCACTTTGAGACCTTCGATCCTAAACCTGAAGCGCCTACCGAAATTCGTGGTGAATATGGTACTTGCCAAACCAAACAGCCGGGCGTTCATTATTCAGAACACATGTCGAAACTTGCAGCGATAAGTGACAAGTTTGCGATGATACGCTCGATCCGGCATAACCAGGGGAATCATGGTGCGGGTAATCATTACATGATGACTGGTGCTCCGCCGCGTATCCCTGTTGGCTGCGGCGCCTATGTTAGTTTTCATCCTAGTATGGGGAGTGTTGTTAGTCATGAGTCCGGCAACAGTGACGCACTGCCGAATTATTTCTCTATGCCCAGGATGAGTCGCAGCGGCGGGCCAAATTTCTTAGGCGCCAATCATGCGCCGTTCGTTGTCTCTGACGATCCAAGTGGAAGTAATTTTAGAGTCCGCGATGTGGCGATACCTGGGGATCTTTCAAGCGGTCAGTTTAGGTCAAAATCATTGTTGCGGAGTTCTCTTGATCGCATGAAACGGTTCAGTGATAACGCATTCGGTGATCCCGCCATTTCCATTGACGAGTACTATGAGCAGGGGTTAAATCTAGTTCTTTCGCCCGATGCTCAGGTGGCCTTCGATATTTCGCAGGAATCTGAGGGGATGCGTGATCGTTATTACCGTGATTCGTTTGGCCAACGTTGTCTGCTTGCCAGACGCTTAGCAGAAGCCGGAGTACCGTTCGTTACGGTTTATAATGGTGGTTGGGATCATCATCGGGATCTGTGGAGTAGCTGTAGAGATCGCTTGCCGAAAGTGGATCAAAGTGTCGCCGCATTGATATCCGACTTGGATGAGCGAGGAATGCTGGATGAAACGCTTGTGCTTGTGCTCGGCGAGTTCGGCCGTACGCCTAAGATTAATACTCGAGTTGGAAGAGACCATTGGTCAAACGCAATGAGCGTCCTGATGGCTGGAGGTGGAACGCCTGGTGGTGTTGTTGTCGGTGCGACTGATAAAAAGGGATATTCGGCGATTGAAAACGTTAAGAGTCCTGAGAACTTTGTTTCTACGGTCTATGCGAAAATGGGAATCGATCCCGGAAAGATCTTATATACTCCGCAGGGGCGTCCGACTCATGTGGTTAGCGATCCCACCCCAATCACAGAATTGATGAGTTAGCATTTGGGTTGCCTTAAGTTGATTGAGGCGGGATTCAAGCTGGTCCAGCCGCTGAGGGCCCGTTCCTGCATGCTCGCCATTTCCTGCATCAGTTACCTTAGAGATTACGTTGCTACGCCCGAAGTATCTATTTGATAGCAGCCGGCGACTTTGGCAGTAGATAAGTATTTATCGTTTTGAAATGCTGAAGGAATTCCGAGGATCTGTGGTCACTCATTCGAAGAGCCTTTCGAATAAGATCGCTTTCCCCGTTTACGCCGTTCCTGCTAATTTCTGATGCGATCCTATGCACGCATCAGATTGAGTAGCATTAAATGAGCGGCCATCGGTTTGACGAGACCGAGTGCTCGTTAAAACGCAGACACCTAGTCCGGGGAAGATGAATGATGAAACTGAGAAGCGTTTTAGTCCTATTGGCTCTGAAATTTATGACTGTATCGGCGTCCGCAGCTGAATTAGTCATTGTCGCAAAGGGACGGATGGAAGCGGCTGTGGCTGTTGCCGGGAAATGGAAGGCAAACGACAAATGCATCCAATCAACCGGTGCACACTATCTGTTTGCCGATAAAGGGATTGGTCAGGGGGATTTTGAGATTCGGGCAAGGCTGAGTCTGGAGGCGTTAAACGGTTCGGCTGCCGCTCTCGTCGTGGGGGATAATAAGTTCGGCTTTGAAGGAAGGCATCGACGTATTTACGTACAAGGCCCGGATTTTCCCGACGGGCAGACGATTGGTAAGCCAGAAGACTTTATCATGCCTGGACGACCGTTTGATCTCTTGGTCTCCCGAAGAAATAATAACCTCACGTTTTACATAGACAGCAAGAAAGTATGGGATACTTCTTTCGATGTGAAGGAGATCAACTCAGTCGGTCTACGTCCCTGGCGGGCCATGATGCGGATCTATGATTTTTCGATTGACGGTAATTTGATTGAGGCGTCCTTACCCGAATTGACCGCATCGTCTTTAACCGTATCACGCCAGGCGATGCTCTCTCAAAAACAACAGCTCCAAGCCGCCGCAGGCACGGATGATTTTGAGCAAGCGTTACTGGCAACTACTCCCGAACAATTAGTTCGACTGACAACTGCAAAGCAGGCAGGTAGCTTAGAGCTTGCACCGGTTCATCTTCCGACCGATCCAAAAGGTGACAATAATCACTTTGGTTGGCCTGTAGCGACCATGCTCGATGAGACGATCATCTTGGTGCATCGTTCCATGCCAGGTCATAATCGTAAACTATCAGGAAGTGCAGACGAGAATACTACTTACTCCACGATTCTTCGCTCGAATGATGGTGGGCAAACGTGGTCCGAGCCATATGACGTGCGAGATTGTATGGCGGTGAAAGATCGCAACCGTGGTGGGTCGGTGCCATTGTCACATCGCTATAAGTTCGACCCGACTAACGATAGTCCTCTCGGTTACAAGCTGCATCTGAATGCGATAGGAACAACCCGAGATGGCGGTGTTATTCTTGTCAGTGACCATGGTGTCTTTCGCTCCGAAGATAAGGGTAAGACATGGAGGCATCTGCGTTTGGCTTTTCGTGAGGATCGTCACGATGGGCCATTCGTCTATGTAGGACCGCGAATTATCGATGACTCCAAACACGGTTTGCTTCTTTTTGCACACCATACAATCTATCACTCCCGCCGACCGGTTGACATCGCTCGCGAATTGGCGGTTTACCGTTCGCGTGATGGCGGAGAAAGTTGGCAGAAGACTTCTCTTTCGCTTCCTAATTGGTGTAAACCCGCTGAGCCTGATGTGATTTCGCACAATGGCCAATTTACAGCGATTGTTCGCAATCAGGCACCCGCCAATGTACTGACACAAATGCGATTCAACTTTGGCGACACTGAAGTTTCAGAGGTCGCCAATACGCGTATGAAGACAAGGGTCTCGGTTGACACTTCTGCGATCTGTTTCAATCCGGTTACTAAACGTTTCGAGGTGGTCCAGTCAAAACGTGAAGATATGTCCATTCATCTCTTCAGTATCGCGCCGGAAGATTGGGAATCGGCGAAATGGCGTCATGAAGGATGTCTTTTCAAACGTTCGGTCGGATTTTACAACACGGCTGATGGTTTCCATACCGGCGGCGCGGTGCTTGATGAAAAGCGTGGAGTGCAGCACGTATTTTTTTACTGTGGCCACCCTGGCGGCCCCGCGGGTGTGTTTCGCATGACGCGAACTCTGGATACGCCGAAACTTGCAAAACTGCTTGAACGATGAAAATAGCGGAGCAAAAAGGAAACCATGTTTTCGATGTGGGAAACAAAAAAGCAAGTTTGAGACTTTGTCGTGGGATGTTGAATCGGAAGTGCCTTGTTTTCTTTAGTGTGTTATTCTTAAGCTACTGTCGGGGCCGCAGTTGGCACTGGTTTTGTCCCCAGGGTTAAAATTGCCAATAATGTTTCCCCCTTCTGGTGTCTACGTTCATTCGCAGCTGATTCGAAAACAATTTAAACAGAAGATTAAAACCTATTCGTAGGTTGCAGATTGAGTTTTTAGTCTATTAGGTGGAATTGTCATTGTGGAAAATGTAAAACCGGTTCTTCAAAAGATTGAGAATGCAGGTGTATATGAAGGTTGATCGTCGTCGTTTTTTAAGGGGGGCGTCTGTTAGTCTGGCCTTACCCGCTTTTGCATCGCTGAAAGCTTGCGCCGAAGGCCGCGATGCCTCGAACTCTGCTCGCCGTTTTGTTTGTGTCGCATCTAATTATGGAATGTGTCCCCAGGGTTTTTTCCCATCTGCGACCGGTGACAAATATGAGATGTTAGGTTTATTAGAGCCGTTGGCCGAACATCGTAAAGAATTGACTGTTTTTTCAAACCTTGACCATCCTGGTGTCGGCGGAGGGCACGGATGTTCCAATACATTTCTCAATGGTGCCGAAATGAAAGAGGTCAAGGATTCTCCCCAGAGATTACATTCACTGGATGAGTTGCTCGGAGAAAAGCTAGGGCAAACAACTCGATTCTCGAATATGAGGTTAGGGGCCAATGGGTTTTCTTGGTCGCGTGCGGGAATCAGAATGCCCAGTGAGAGTAATCCGGTCAGTGTGTATACCAAGCTATTTTCTGAAGATACTTCGAAAGCTAAGCAACAGCTACGTCGGTTTATTGCGGATGACACAAGCATCCTAGATGTTGTTCGTCAGGACGCTAAACAGTTAAAGCTGGAATTAGGCAATGAAGATCAGGACAAACTGGAACAATATCTCACCGCCATTAGGGAAGTCGAGCGTAAGCTTCATCGACGTCATGAATGGTTGGAAATTCCCAAGCCTAAAGTCAGCCCGGCGGTTATACGGGGGGACGATCGGGCGGATACGGCTGTTGATTTAGATTACCCATACAATACTTCTGTTATGTATGACCTGATGGTGCTGGCCTTACAAACCGACTCAACTAATGTTATTTCTTTTGGGCATCCAGGAGGTAACCGACTGTTTCCATTTGAAGGTATTACCCTCGGATACCATTCATTGACACATCATGGACAGCGTCCCGAGTTGATCAAGCAACTTGCCATTATTGAGACGTTCTATATGAAGCAGTTCTCGCGTTTCTTACAGAGGCTTAAAGACACTCCCGATAAAATGGGAGAGCCGTTGTTGGATTCAACCATCGTGCTGTTTGGGAGTGGTATGGGTAACGCGAGTACTCATTCGAGTCGAAATCTGCCAATCATGCTAGCCGGTGGAGGCTTTCAGCACGGTCAGCACCATCGGTTCGAGCGAACAGGTTATGATGGCCGTCCATTGTCGAACTTGTTTGTCACCATACTGCACCAGTTGGGAGTCGAACAGGATGACTTCTCAACGAGTTCGGGCAACTTGGATAATTTGCTGATATGATTCGTCTCTACTTAAGCTGTGCGATTCTCATCATTTTGCTAAGTGGCAAAGCTAGGGCTGTCGAGTCTCTCGAAGAAAGCATTCAACCATTTCTCTCGTCTTATTGCCTAAGCTGTCATGGTGCGAATGTCCAAAAAGCAGATCGGCGTTTCGATCAATTACAGTTCGAGGCCCTCGGCTTACCAGATGCCGAGCATTTACAGGAAATCGTGGACCAGTTGAATCTAGGGACTATGCCTCCGGAAGGAGAAGCTCGCCCCTCGGCCGAAGAAGTGAAACGCATAGTTTCTATCCTGACAAATACGCTCAACAAATTCCGTGAAAATTCGAATGCGGGATCCGGAGATGTTGTTCTCCGACGACTCAACCGTGTTGAATATCGGAACACCATTCGAGACTTATTTGCTCTAGAGATGTCTGATTTTGATCCGACCGTCACTTTCCCCCCAGATAAGGCGACCGATGGATTTGACAATGTCGGTGAAGGCTTGGTTACTTCCGATTATCTATTGCAAAACTATTTAGATGCGGCGCGGCAAATTGCCAGGAAAGTCATCCAACCTGGACCGCAACCGCAGAAGATTCACTTCAATTTAGCTGGAAGCGTTGATCATGGCAGGCAACTTCCGTCGACGGACCAGGGGACAAATAAAGACGGACGGATGGATTCAGGCAGATTGTTCGTTAAGTTTCGGCAGCCGATTGGGTTGGATGAAGTAAACCGAGGTGGTGTCCCTGCGGATGGTGAGTATGCAATACGTATTTCCGCGTTGGCTGTCCGTCGAAACTCCCGTTATAAAGATGAGGATCTGCGTTACGACTCGAGTGAGCCGATGCGACTGTCGATTTCTATTCAGTCTCGTGAACTGGGGCCCACAACGCAGAGAATCGTTGCGGAATACGACATACCGGACGATGAGCCAGTACACATAGAACATCGAATTTGGCTAGAGAAAGGTTTCACCTTCGCGGTGCATTGGGCCAATGGTCCCGACGGCTCTTTTAAACGCATAATGCGTAAAGTATTGCCCAAGTACAATCCTGACGCCTTGATGCTGGCCAGAAATCCGCCCGAGATGTATCTGGGGTCGGGGCCAGAGTTGCATGTAAAGACGTTATCAATTGAAGGCCCGTTTTATAAGGTGTGGCCGCCGATAGGATTTTCAAGATACTTTCCACATCCGCCTGAAGAGCCAGATATAGCCTATTTGGAGGAATCATTGATACGACTTGCATCGCAAGCATTTCGTCGTCCGGTGAAACGTGAGGAGATCGAGTCCTATTTGCAATTAGCTCGTGAGCATTTAGTACGGAACGATAACTTTTGGGATGCTGCGAGATATGGTGTCCAAGCTCTTTTGACTTCTCCTCAATTTCTTTATTTAGTCGAAACTCAGACTCCTGATGAATCCACTGTGATGGGGGATGTGCCATTGTCGAACCATGAACTGGCTAATCGACTTTCGTATTTTCTGTGGAGTTCCATGCCTGATTATGAACTCCGAAAGGCTGCCGATGAAGGGGAACTCACCAAGCCGCTTGTTATACAAAGACATGTCGAACGGATGCTAAATGATGATAAGACTGTGTCGTTCATCCATAACTTCACCGGACAGTGGCTCGACCTGAGGAAACTTGGAACAATGCCCCCGGATCCTGAAAGCAATAAGAGTTATTATTCGGACAATCTTGAAGAGGCAATGCGTCAGGAGACTAGACTATTCTTTGCGCATATCATGCAGCAAAACCGCAGTGTCTTAGAGTTCATTGATGCGGATTATACTTTTGCTAACTCTGCGCTGGCTAGACACTATGGAATACAAATGGAAACGGGGCGTGGATTCCAAAAGATCGTCGTCCCGGGCGATGCAAATCGTGGAGGCGTTCTGGGTCAAGGTAGCATTCTGACAGCAACCTCTAACGGCGTGGAAACGTTACCGGTTTCTCGTGGCATGTGGGTACTGGAGAATTTACTTGGGATCCACCCGAATCCCCCACCTCCGGACATCGAGCCAATCGAACCAGACACGAGGGGGGTTACGACAATTCGGCAGAAGATGGAGAAGCATCGCAGTACAGCCACCTGCTATGAGTGTCATCGGAAGATCGATCCTTTTGGCCTAGCCTTGGAAAATTATGACCATCTTGGAGTTTGGCGAGATAGCTACAATAAAGCTCTACCGATTGACTCTACTGTAGAGCTGCCAGATGGGTCGCGGCTGACGGGCCCTACCGGTATCAAGCAATTTATCCTTGCCCGCCCGGAACAGTTCACGCGATGTTTAACGGAGAAGCTACTCGTGTATGCGTTGGGGCGCCGTCTTAGTTTCAGTGACCGGGATGATGTTGAACACATTGTTCATCAAGTGTCCCAACAGCAATACGGACTGCGAACGCTGATTCACCAAATTGTCTCCAGTAAGGTGTTCCACAGTAAATGAAGACTATCACTTCACTGCCACTGCTTTTGTTGTTGGTGTCCTCACTACAAGCTGGGGCACCAACCAACATCATTTTAATCCTGGCGGACGGAATTAATCGCGATTTGGTTGGATGTTATGGAGCCAATAGCAAAACCTCCTCGATTGATTTCTTGGCAGAGCACGGCACACGTTATGAAACTGCCTGGTCGATGCCGACGCACGCAGCGTCGCAGGTTACTTTGTTAACTGGGCGATATCCTTTCCGAGATGACATAGAAGTAACACCTGATCTGGAAGGTGGCAGTGGTGGTGGGCTTAATGTGAACGCAGTCACGATTGCGAAGATGTTGAAAAGTTCTGGTTATGTGACTGCAGCCGCAGGCATTTGGAGTATGACCGTAGGAGAACACTTCGCTGAAGGATTCACACATTATGGTTTTGATAGACACTGTCTTTGGACGCATGCTGATAAGGCGGATTTGACGAGCAATCTTTATCGTCGGGTCCAGTTAGATGGTGAGATTCAATCTGTACAATCAGCCTCTGAGGAGATTCACACTTTTATCAATAAATTGATGGACCAGGCGAAACAAAAGCCGTTTTTCGTTTATTGCTCTATGCTGAAACTGACAGCCAGTTCCTCGGTGGGGAAAGAGGGTGTCGGTCAGCGTGAAATGGCGCCGATACGATACGTTGACCGGTTCGTTGGGGAATTAGTAGAGTCGCTGGATCAGAAAGGCCTCACTGATAATACGCTGATTGTTTTCACTTCTGCCTCTCCGCTTGTCGACTCGCAACCAACGAATAGAGTTCAAGGGGCAAAGTCACACACAGTATTGTCAGACAGAACAGTTCATGTCCCTTTCGTAGTTAGAGCTCCCTTTCTGACAAAAGGAGGGAACGCTTCGCGTGATCTAATTGATTTCACCGATCTCTTCCCGACTTTGCTCGAAGTTGCAGGCATTGAACCACCCATGAATGTCGAATTGGATGGCCGCTCATTTCTACCCGGCCTCAAAGGAAGTGTAGATCCCTTTGAGAAACGTAGTTGGATTTATAGTCAATTTGGCGAAACTTGGATGATTCGTGACTGGGAGCACATTCTGGATAGTGCAGGTAACTTTCATGACTTGCTGAGAGATCCTCTTCAGCAGGAGGCTGTAAGTCCTCTCGATAAGCAGGCACCTGGTCGTAGGCAACGCCTTGAAATGATTCTGAAACGATTGCCTGCAGGTAAAATGCAGAATTAAACTGTGTTTGGAATGCGGCTGGATGAATGACAGCGTGAAGTCGGTACATTCACGGAGTGGCACAGTCTCCTTTAGATGTTGTATCTCTTATAAATTCATCCTATGCATAGATGTACTTTCACGGCGTGTGTCAGTGTGCTGCTTGTAAAATCTAGGCATAACTAATGCTAAAAGGTCCAGTGATTTATATAATGAACGGTTAACTACGACTCAATTCTCCCTTGAGTAGATATGCCCACTACCACAAAACAAAATCGCCGTACCGCATTAAAGATGTGTCTGGGTTCTGCCTTCGGTTTGTCCTTGGCCGATATCCTTCAAGCTAATCCAAACGCTTCGGCAAAGAGTGTTATTCACTTGAACCTCAGCGGTGGATTTTCAGCTCAAGAATCATGGGATCCCAAACCGGAAGCACCGATCGATTACCGCGGTTCGTTTGGCGTGGTAAAAACTGGAAACGGATATCACTTTAGTGAAAACTTCCCTCGCATGGCTCAGATCAGTGACAAAATTACAATTGTTCGATCGATGAACTGTAAGATTCCGGATCATGGCCAAGCCACCTACCATCTATTTACTGGTTACTTGCCGACTACCGTAATTGACTACCCGCAGATGGGTTCCGTCATCGCTCACGAATACGGAATTCGAAATAACATGCCTCCGTACATTGCGATACCGAATCGCAATAGCTTCGCCGGTGGGACTGGTTATCTCAGTAGTAAATTCGGTGTCTTCGAGCTAAACGCGGATCCTGGCGGGCGAGGCGAATTTAAAGTAAAAGATCTATCTATTCCCGGTGGCGTCTCCGCTCGACAATTTGAACGCCGAACTAAAGCCAGGGCCCTTCTCGAATCCGGCTTGCAAGACAAAAAAATAGATGCATCTCAATTGGCGACAATGGGCCAGTTTTATGAACAGGCATATACACTACTGAATTCAGAAGCGGCCCAAAAGGCGTTCACATTAGATGGCGAAAGCGAAGCTACCAAACAGCTGTATGGGCAAGGCTATATCCTGAACTACCGCAGACAGCCCGCTGCAGTCGGAGCACGCCTGTTAATGGCTCGCAGACTGGTAGCGGCTGGCGTGCGATTTGTTTCTGTGGACTATGGCGGTTGGGATAACCACAAGTCCATTCGCGAAGCTTACCTCGACAAGGGTCCAGCCCTGGACCATGCCATCGCCGGACTAATCTCGGATTTGGATCAAAGAGGTATGCTGGATGAAACGCTGGTAATGGTGACTACCGAATTCGGGCGGACACCAAGGGTTAACACGTCAAACGGTCGCGATCACTGGGCCCGCAGTTATAGTATGATGCTGGCGGGAGGCGGTATCACCCGAGGGCAGATCTATGGCGCGTCCGATGCAACTGCTAATGAGCCGGACAAAAACCCCGTCTCACTGGAAGACTTTCTTAGCACAGTGTATTACCAGCTTGGTATTGACTCTAACAAAGAACTACTAGCCTTTGGCACACGTCCTATCGAAATCGTGAAGGGGGGTAAGGTCGTAAAAGGCCTGCTGGCCTAATGTCATTCCTTAAATCCTCTCTCTTTATTTGTGCATTTCTCTTGTTGCAAACCAGTGCTGATGAGTTGCTTGCTTTTCAGCGACGGAACATTGAAGTCCTTACGCCGCGCAGCGGTCAGCGTGGAACAAACGTTTCGGTGATCATGCAAGGCCTCAATATTAAGGATGCGTGTGAGGTGCTTTTTTACCGCCCAGGTATCAAGGCCGTTGCATTTGAGACTCTTCCGGACCTCGAGAATGGGATTAGTCTGCATCACGGCGGTTATGTCAAAGAACAAGTGCGATGCATCTTTGAAATCGCTGAGGATTGTCCCCTAGGGGAACATCCACTTCGCCTTCGAACAAAAGACACGCTCACAACAGTGGCTACATTTTGGGTGGGGCCATTCCCTATTATTCCCGAATTGGAACGCGGTGGTTTTGAAGTCACATATAGCGGCGGTAATACTGTGATAAAAGAAAACACTGACGCCATTATTTCGCCAAACGATTCGTTGGAGATGGCGCAGCCTATTCCTATGAATCATACGGTGGCTGGGGAAATCAAAGTCGCACGGGAACTAGATCATGACTACTACTCCATACAGGCAATGGCGGGGGAAAGGATCTCAGTCGAACTCGATTGTGTCAGGTTATGCGACAAGGCATATGCGGAATCTGAATATGATCTGCTAGTTCGAATTCTCGATGAGAATGGAAAGGTGCTCGCTTCATGCGACGACAGCGATTTACATGTTCAGGATCCAATCTTGAGCATCGCGGCGTCTTACTCGGGCAAATACTTCATTCATATTCGCCAGCAACTATTTAAAGGTGGACGATGGATTTTCTATCGCGCGCATATCGGTAATTTCATGCGGCCGGTTCTCGCATATCCACTTGGTGGTCAGGTCGGTACGACAGAAACGATTCAGCTGCTGGGAGACGGGCTTGGGACTACTGCACAGCAGATTACGTGGCCGAACAAAACTGGCGACTTCAATTTTTATCCCGGGGAATCAGATGTAAAACCTCCGTCTCACCTTCCGCTTCGGGTATGCACATTTCCCAATGCTTTGGAGAATCAGATTGAACAAACGCATGATGCTCCTGTGGCACTAAACGGCATCATTGCCATCGCAGGTGAAGAAGACGTGTTCAAGGTCTTCATGAAAAAGGATGTTCAATATCGTATTCGCGTATTTGCACGAGGAAATGGAAGTCCAATCGATAGCAGTGTCTGGGTGCGGCACGTTGATAAGCAAGATTTAGCTGTCTCGATCGATGATGCAACTTGGAGTGAGCGAGGTAAGCCAGTGATCCCTCGCGGGCTTCAACGACCGGAACTATTAGATGGCTCTGCAATTCACACACCACAGGAAGATGGGATCCATCTGGTTGGCATTGGCGACCTGCGTGGACTTGGAGGCGAACAATTCGTTTATCGAGTGGAAATCGCTGAGGCTCGTGACACGATTCACAATCACACGGTCAGCTGGGCCAATGATCGTTTTGAAATCAATCGGACGGCTGGCTTCATCGTCCCGCGTGGCAATAAGTGGTCTGTCAATGTATATGTCGCCGAGGAAATCGGGAACTCTTACAAAGGTGCTCTGCGTTTAGTGCCAGTAGGGCTACCTAAAGGTATCACGATGATCGCACCTGATTACGTACCTGGCATGAACGGAGTTCCCTGCCTGTTCGTCGCAGATGAAGACGTATTGCCTTCTGCTCACCTGTTTCACATCCAATTGCAGCGTGTCGATGATGGTAGCTTTATTGAGACGAGCAGTCAGGCATATATCCCATTTATCAATCATTCGGGCGGGCGTAGTTGGCATCATGCTCATTTAATGAGCTATGCACTGGGGATCGTCGAGTCGTCTCCGTTCACCATTGATGTAATGCAACCGAAAATACCAATCTCTCAGGCTGGTGAGTTGCGGGTTAAGGTGAAAATCGTTCGCGATGAGAAGTTTAACGGTGCCATTCAGATACAACCGGATTGGTATCCACCCGGTGTTTCAGCAGGTGGCATTCTTGAAATTCCCGAAGGCCAGTCGGAAGCAGAATTCGTACTGAGTGCTTCATCGTCGGCAAAGCCGGGGACATATCGCCTAATTATGAATGGTCATACCAAGGAGGGAGACTGGGAGTCGGGAGTAGGTGTGAGGCGAATTTCGTCAGGTTTCTTTGACTTGGTAGTTACATCACCTTATGTCGCGATGAGGTTTTCCGGCGGTGCAATTCGGCGGAATCAAACAGCAGAACTAAAGTGTAAGGTCGAGCACTTGCAGCCTTTCTCAGGTACTGCCAAAGTTTCCTTACTCGGCCTGCCCAAAGGGGTTACCGCCGTTGGAGATAATTATCACATCGATTCCGATACAGAAGAACTTACCTTTACACTCAAGGCAACCGAGGAAGCACTTCTCGGCCAATATAAAGAATTGAAATGTGAAATCACGTACAACATAGATGGTCAGTCGATTCGTCAGGTCACGCAAAACGGAACTCTGCGTGTCGATCCTGCGGTGAATGATGGAGGCGAGTGAAATGCGATATTCAAACCTTTGCCTCGTTTTGCTCCTGTTTCTTTCCGGAGAGCTGATAGCACAAGAAAAGCAGCTCAGTTTCGCCAATGACGTGATGCCGGTATTCTTCCGTGCCGGTTGCAACCAGGGAACTTGTCATGGAAGTTCAAGGGGCAAAGACGGTTTCGCCCTATCACTCTTTGGCTTTGACAAACAGGGTGATTACTTTCGCTTAACCGAGGAGATTGTCGGACGGCGAATCAATATGGCTGTGCCAGAAGAGAGTTTGTTATTACTAAAGGCCACAGGTTCTGTCCCTCACACAGGTGGGCAGAGGTTTAAGAAAGACAGTGCATATTATAAGACGCTCCTGACGTGGATACTGCAGGGAGCTAATAACGATAAAGACAAGGTGGCAGTACCGGTAGAGATCACGATCGATCCACCGCAAATGCAGTTCGACGGAATCGAGAAGACGACCGCAACCACGGTTACAGCCAGATACTCGGATGGCTCTTTAAGAGATGTTACTAACTTGTCATTGTTCTTTTCCAATAACAATAACACCGCTTCTATTACTAGCGACGGTGTTGTGTCACCTCATGGCAAAGGAGACACTTATGTCTTCGCGAGGTTCGATCGATTTACTGTTGGCAGTGAAGTCGTCGTTCTGTCTGATGCTACTAAATACTCATGGTCAGGTACGAAGCCCGTCAACTATGTCGATGAGTTGGTCTTCGAGCGATTGAAGCAGCTCCAGCTTAACCCATCGCAAGTATCCGAGGACCCAGAGTTTATCCGACGTGTTTATTTGGACTTAACCGGTGCACCGCCGAGTGTGGAGCAATATAAACAGTTTGTCTCTGACTCGAGTCCGAATAAACGAGCCGTCTTGATTGACGAGCTCATCGCAAGTGAGGGATTCACGGATCTTTGGACCGGTTTGTGGGCGGAGTCCGTTCGGCTAATGGGGGGCGGGTACACGCCCGTAGCGACAGACGTAAAGGCTGCGGAGTCTTATTACCAGTGGATACACGATCAAATCGAAGCCAACCGTCCAATCAACGAATTCGTGTATGAGCAAGTAACGGCCAGTGGAAGTAATCTCAACGATGGACCAACCAACCTATATACGATGTTGGTACACAAACCCCGTTTTGAACCTAAGGCCTTTGCTGCCGATTTCTCCCAGTTGTTTCTCGGCGTGCAAATCCAGTGTGCCGAATGTCACAACCATCCATTTGATAGATGGACCATGGATGATTATTACGGTTTTGTAAGTTTCTTCACGGGTATCACACGTAAGGCAGGTGCAGAGCCACGAGAGTTTTATATTTACAACAAACGCAACGCTGCTCCTGTACGCCATTTGGTTGATGGCCGCCAAATGCCTGCAACTGTGATCGGCGGTGAAGCACCGATCGAAGAAGGGTTAGACTCTCGAATCGCTTTGGCAGACTGGCTTACTGCTCCAGACAACACATTGTTTTCCAGAAACTTCACGAACCGTGTTTGGGCTCATTTCTTTCACCGAGGGTTAGTTGAGCCGGTAGACGACATGCGTGTTTCCAATCCACCAACCAATGGTCCGCTGCTGGACGCTTTGAGTAGCAACTTTGTAGGAAATGGATTCGATCTACGCGCCTTAATCCGTGATATCTGTAATTCCAATACCTACCAACTTTCTGCCACGCCGAATGATGGAAACGAGGCGGATGATCGACAATTCTCACGATCCCGTCTGAGGCGACTGCGGTCTGATGTCCTGTTGGATTCGATCATTAAGGCAACAGAATGGGAAAGACAGTTTAGTGATTTTCCCCAAGGCACAAAGGCCATCGAGTTTTATCCGCGGACGCCAGGGGATACTTCTGGCCCGCTTTGGCGGGATGACTTTCTGAAACTGTTTGGGCGTTCAAGCCGCAATACGATTTGTGCATGTGAGACTAAGGCCGAGGCAACGCTTTCGCAAACCCTGCATCTGGCAGTTGGGAATAATGTGCAAAACGCGGTTTTATCAGGCTTGATCCCGAGACTTATGGCCGAGCAAGAGTCGCCGGAAGAAATCGTTGAGGAGCTATTCATTCGCTGTTTAAGTCGATTTCCAACCAGCAAAGAGCTGGCGACGATGAAGCAACTCATTGGTGAAGACCACGACCAAAAGGAGCCCTACGAAGATATTCTTTGGGCATTAATTAATTCTACGGAGTTCATGACGAATCACTAAAATGCTCGGAATTATATCTAACCGAAACCTGCTGATAGGACTCGTATTGGTGATTGTGATGTCACCAACGCTTCGTAGTGATTTAAACGCAAGTGAGAAGGAAGAGGTCGTCACCTTTGCTGATGATATAAAACCAATACTGCAGAAGTACTGTCTTAAATGCCATGGCAATGATGATCAAAATGCGGACCTAAATCTCCAAAACTACGCGACCCTGTTACAAGGCGGCAGTGCCGGGGCGGTAGTCAAAGCCGGGCAGTCGAGCGCAAGTGTTCTCATGCTGGCAATCACTAATGAGGACGATGCAGCAAGAATGCCGCCAGAGTCACCTCGCCTTCCAGAGGAAGTTATTACCTTAATCAGTAAATGGATCGATACGGGGTTACGGGAAACATCTTCGAGTAAAGCACTTCTAGCTAAAAGCACGTTGACCTTTGCTCCGAGTGCGTCAGCCAATGGCAAGCCGGATGGGCCGCCCGCAATGCCAGTTGATTTGCCGGATGTGGCGTTTGGTCCAACGGCCAGACCAATGTCAATCCTAGGCCTAGCTGCCAGTCCGTGGGCACCTTTGGCTGCTGCAAGCGGCTATAAGCAAGTACGTTTGTTTAACACCGATACTGAAGAAGAATTTGGACATCTTTTGTTTGAACCCGGCGTACCACATGTTTTGAAATTTAGTCAAAACGGCGAGATTCTCATGGCAGCTGGCGGCCATCCGGGCCACAGTGGCTCCGTGGTTCTTTACGACGTAAAGACAGGTGACGTAGTCGGCCGCTTCGGCGACGAACTGGATACGGTTTTGGCAGCTGACATCAGTCCCGATCAGAAACTTGTTGCTTTCGGTGGCCCAGGCAGAACGGTAAAGGCGTATTCAACAGAGAGTGGGAAGGAAGTGTATCGGATTGAACGTCATACCGATTGGGTCACATCAGTAGCGTTTAGTCCGGATGGTAAGCAGATCGCGACAAGTGACCGTGCCGGCAATTTGTACTTAAGCAGCGCTGACAGCGGCGGTATTTTGTTATCCCTCGAGAGCCATAAGGGATCAGTACGAGGCTTGTCATGGCGAAGTGATAGCAAAGTATTGGCAAGCGCCGGGGACGACGGGCGGCTGATTTGGTGGAATGCAGAAACTGGTTTTGTTGCAATGCAGAACACGAATGGACATGCGCCGCCGCGACCGGAAGGGTTTTCTGGAAAGTTACAAAGTGGTGTTTTGTCAGTGCGATTTTGTAAAGACGGTGGACTGATTTCAAGTGGTAGAGATAATCGAATCAAGGTCTGGAAAACGAGCAGTAATCAGACGAATTCCTTAATTCTTGAAGAAGGTATCCCCATTCAGGCCACCGTTGATTACAGCGGGAAGAAGGTCATCATCGGCGATACACTTGGTAATATTAAAATTTGGTCACATAACTAACACGCTTCGCTAACTGCTTGCCTGTATTCCAGTGGCAGTAACCAGTTTGAGAGTCTCATTTACTTCTTTGGTTTAAGCCTAATCCCGTTGGACGCTCAGACTATAATCTACATAGGAGAGTGAAGTTTCTAAGCAAGCTGAAAAGCTCTACCCGGTGCACTCCAGATTAATTTTGGGGGCATATGTTTCACTGATGTGAGTTCTCTTACATATGCGTACTTGGTGTTCCTCAACACGAATGGTGATGGAGCTTGGACTTGGTATTAAAAATTCAACACTTAAACAAAGGAATGGATGATGACTAGACGAGCCTTTCTAAAAGGAGCCGGTGTTGCCTTATTGCTCCCGTGTATGGAGAGCCTCGGACAAGTCAGCGACTCAGATTCTCCGCGAAGATTGCTGACCATTGTTAATCATTTGAGCTTTTACCAGCCAAAGTTGATTCCGCGTGAAGACGGCATGTTAGATCAGACGCTGCCATTGCTGAGTGAATTATCAGATCACTTTAAACACCTAAAGATCTTCAGTGGGCTCGACAATCCGGCCGTGCAAAATGGCTTCGGCCATACACCGTGTGTAGGTATTCTTTCCGGCTACTTTAACAAATTGCATCGCAGGAACCGGATCTCAATTGACCAAGCTGTTGCCGATGCGATTGGAGGTAGTACGCGTTTTAAGTCACTGGTCTTCCAAGCAGGGGAAAACCTCAACTTCTCTCAAATATCATGGGACAAACATGGCCTGCCGGTTAGACAGATTGACTCTCCGCGAAAGATTTTCAACTTGCTTTTTGAAATCGATGAGAAAGAGAAACTGCAACAGCAAATACTCGCTGAGAATCGCAGTATTCTTGACGCGGTACTAGCTCAGGCCAGTTCCATGGAGAAACGTCTCAATGCTTCCGACCGGTCAAAGCTAGACGAATTTCTTACCTCCGTTCGGGAAGTGGAGCAGTCAGTTAAGCGTCGAGCCTATTGGGCCGATCGTCCCAAGCCGGAAGTTAATTACGAGCTGGAGGGTTTTGACCGTAAATCGGTGGACGATTATGTAGGCACACTGCTGGATCTCGCAGTTCTAGCCTTGGAAACTGATTCAACACGTGCGGTGACCGTTCAGATACCATTTTGGGAAGGATTCAAAGAGCCCGAGATCAGTGGCAACTACCACGACCTTTCACACCACGGCCAGAAGCCAGAGAAGATCAAAAAACTACTTATGTTAGAGCACGGGATTCTTAACCGGATAAACAAGACACTTAACCGTATGAAGAGCAAGACTGTCGGTAGTAGAACTCTTTTTCAACAGACGACAACTCTCTTGACGGCCTCCATGGGAAGTGCAAACTCTCATAACTTTGACGATCTGCCGGCTTTGTTATTTGACGAACGTATACAAACTCCTGGCCATTGGCAAAAGAAAGACGTCCCGATGAGCAACCTTTACCTTGGGTTGCTAAAACTGTTCTCTCCTGAACAGGACCATTTTGGAGAAAGCACCGGAGCGTTTGAGGTGTTGTCATGAGCCGGCCCATCTTTGCTTTGCTCCTGATAGGTGGGGTGCTGACCTCACCACTCGCTGCTGACCACCAATTGAAGGAATTCTTTGCATCCCACTGCATTCGGTGCCATGGCAAGGATGAGCAAAATGGCGCTGTAAGGCTGGATAAACCAGCGGACGCTCTACTCAAAGACGTTGAGTTATTGGATAGGGTTGCCAATGTACTAGAGAGTGGCGAGATGCCACCTAAGGAAGAAGAACAACCGGAGGCTGACTTGCTATCTGGAGTTCTCGAGACTTTACAGGAGCGACTAATTGCAAGACGGCCCTCCAATCCGCTAAAGCGTCTAACTCGTTCGGAGTATACCAACACTATCAGGGATCTCTTTGGCCTCGACTTTAATTTTTCCGGATTGTTGCCGCCAGACCATGTCGAGCAAGGCTTTGACAAATTCGGAGAGGCTCATCTGATGTCCCCCCATCAGGTAATGTCCTATCTCACGACTGCTCGTTTTATTGCCGAGCGAGTGTTGCCCGATGTTAAGCCACGAACGAGGACGTGGGAGTTCGATGTGCGTCACTTTCACGGAAGCAAGAACTTCGCAACTGGAGGTGGAGGTGATTATAGGGATGGGGACGATTACGTTCTTACAGGCTTTCGTCCCTACCGAAGCAATCTTCATTTTTCAGTTGATACGGAGAGCCATGATCAATTTACTATCCCGGAGTTCGGGGTTTATCGCCTGGAAGTGATGGCGCATTCCGAAAAATCCAAAGAAGGTGAGGTCGTTGGAATTAATCTGGGGGATGGACGACACCCGACTAGTTTTCAGTTGCTACGGCGAATCCCTATGCCCTATGGTTCGGATGGCTTTTCCACGGAGTTGACGCTCAGTGCTGGAGACCAATTGGCATTTACCTATGATAGTGCTCGAGTGCCTGGCAGAAGTCTGACAACAAAGCCCCACACTGGCCCTGCCATGCGTTTCACAAAGGTGAAGATAACAGGCCCATTGATAGACCAGTGGCCAACGGCGGCAATGAAAAGTATTTTACCTAAGGCTGAAATGAGGCCAGCGGAGCTTGTCGATCATCTTACGTTGTTTCTGACTCACAGGCAGATGACACCGGAGGAACGCAGAGGAATTGTTGAGATTGCTCGGGAACAACTCAAAGCAGGCACATCTATGGCCGGGACGGCGCGTATCGTATTGACCACGTTGCTGACTTCACCACACTTCATCTACAAGGCGGAATCGCCAGAGTTGACCGCTGTCGAACGAGCCTACCGCCTGTCGTATTTCCTGTGGAACTCGGCTCCAGACACAGAACTTCTTAATGCAGCGAAGTCAGGATCGCTAGTTGCGGCCCCTAGGGCACAGGTGGAACGCATGCTTAATGATACAAGGAGTTCCCGTTTCATCGATGATTTCACTAGCCAGTGGCTTCAACTTGAAAAAGTAGATGATTTTGGGCCGGATGTTCGTGTTTACAAGAATGTTCGTCGGATGACCGTCGATTCAATGGCGCGGGAAGGCCGTGAGCTTTTTCGGCACATGCTGAGAAATAGCTTAAGTATTGAGAACTTCATCGATTCCGAGTTCGTAATGGTCAATGATCGCCTGGCGAGATTTTATGGGTTACCCGAGGTCAAGGGTGACGGATTTGTGCCTGTTAATTTACCAGCAGGAAGCGAACGCGGCGGTTTAGTCGCTCAAGCTGGGTTCCTTAAGTTAACGTCCACCGACTTCGCCACGTCACCTATCCACAGAGGGGCTTGGATTCTCAAAAATCTTTACAACGAACGGATCGCTCCTCCCGCAGACGTGTCAATCATTGAGCCGGATATCCGCGGTACCACGACGATTCGTGAAGCTATTCTAAAACATCAACAGCTGGAGAGTTGTGTTCGCTGTCATTCCAAAATTGATCCACTTGGTTTCGCACTGGAATATTACGATCCAGTTGGACGGAAGCGAAGTGAGTATCGGCATGTCAAGGAGCTTCCTGTCGATCCGGATGGGACATCGTTCACGAAGAAGCTTGAGTTTGAGTTGAGGCCGATCGATGCTGCCATGACGCTTGCTAATGGTCAGGAGGTTCGAGACATGCTTACCCTTAAGGCTGCGTTGATCGCCGACAGGGAGCTTATCATCAAGGGTATTATTGAAAAACTAATTAGTTATGCTCACGGCCGCGAACTTACTAGAGCAGATCGTTCGCATGTTGACGAGATATACGCAGCGATTGAACCGAGGGAGTTCTCTTTACGAGAGGCCGTCCATGCTATTGTGGGACATGCCGCGTTCGGCCTGAGATAAACAGTTATTTAGGCTGTGACCTGTTTTCATCGGTGAGCTAACCGGCGTTCAGTCCAGCGAACGGACCACTCCCCCACTCTTCTAGTTACGTATCGGTAGAGTTTGCAAGGTATCGCGCATTATCGCTAACCTCTGTGAAACCCTATGTTGTTTTCATCCATCGACAGTATCGGTTGCGTCCCGCTGCGTGGCCAAACGGCAGATTGTTCGGTAGAAAATTGCACGGATCCGTCGTTGGAGGCAACTACTGCTTGATAGTGAAATCCTCGAAATGGAATTCAAAATCGGACTTGGAGAGTTTTCCACACCATAAGCCGACTTGCACTTCCTCATCAAAATGGGTGTTCATTTCTGATGTCAATGTCCAGGACTCCCCATCCGCGCTGGAAAACGTGGAGATTGTATTTCCTTGTCGCTTTAGGCGAAGCCAAATCGATAAATGATCAAAGTGGTTTAACGGACCTTGTACAGCAAGGTCCGGATACGCCATCAGATTGTTGCTATTAAACGTCGAAGGAACGGACTTAGAAATAGAATGTGCACCATATTGAGTCGGCAAGCCGAGCTCGTCATTCCTGCTACCCTTTATCTCATGGAAATCGAAAGCAAAATCTGCCAATGGTCCTTTTCTTATTTTTGGATAAATAAAGTACTCTGGGGTGATATTCGAATACACTTCGAGTGAACGAGCACCTATGGAATTCCAGGACCACTTGAAGTAATGCCCTTCGGATTGTTGGATTAAAAGACCTGCCCCCAAAAAGGGGCCTCCCTTCCAGCCTGGAGTTCCGATCTTTTCATCCACCATGATTTCGTCATGCAACTCCCAGTTAGGAACGACCTTAACCCTGACGTCGAAATCTCCTTTCACCGCATTTAAGATCGATACTCCTGTACCGGCTTTTGTTGGATCGTTGGTGGATCCGTATTCTGACTCTCTTGAAGTCAAGCGTAGGCGTAGCGGATTCTCATCCTGCACAATTTCATAACAACCCCGGATGCCAGCTAGTTTCCCCCAGTTCGTTTGTTGGTGTTCTAGGTTCGATGGTTCATACTGGTCCATGTCGGCAGAAGACCTGTCAAAAAGTGCCACAGGCGGTCCTGCCTTTTGTATGTCGATATTAAAATCCGTTTCGTAAAGAAAGACAGAACGCAGGCCGCTTCTTCCTGCGAGTACGTCGCTAATTTCGTTGGTTACTTCAGTCCCGATTAGTCCCAAGGTGTGTAGCTTAGCGTTGTTTAGTGACGCGACACCAGCATTTGTTACCTCGGTAAAGTCCACCCGTAGCACCTCAAGCTCTGTGAGCTCAGAAACGTGTGCAAGTGTTTCATCCGTGATTTGTGTTCCGGATAATTGGAGCTGTGTTAATTCCTTAAGTCCGGCTAGTACCGTACTTGCGGCGTCGGATACTTGAGTTTCGCTCAGATTCAGGTTTCGCAATTTCGGAAGAGTCTCTAGTACGCGGAGGTCATCGTCGGTAACGGACGATCGAGCTAAGAGTAATGTGTCTAGCTTGGGATGTTCGGCAATCGGTTGAAGAGCTCCGTCAATGGTCGTGCCGTTTAAAATCAAGGTTCGCAACGACGGGAGTTTGGCTATAGAAGCCATTGTTTCCTCGGTCATTGCTTGACCGACAAATGATAACACTTCCAGATTCTGTAGACGCGGGAGTGCCTGATGCCAATTGTCGGGTAAGTCAGAGAGGCTCAGGTCAAGCCACATCAGTTCCTCAATGTTGCAGATCGTTTCAAACTCGCTCAGAGAAATCTGTCCACCAGCAAGGCTTAAATTTTTTCTGTTCCAATCCTCGTGATAACCGATGATGCGGCCGGAAATCAGTGACATGGGTTTCTCCCACCCTTCCGGTGCCTGACGGTCATCCTTTCCAATTACATAAGTGACATCGTCGTATGGATCCCCAATGGAGGTGGCCAGATTTCGATATCCCCAACCTTGGTTGTCTTCTTGATTTCGACCGGACGTGTAAACGACACATCCTGCCTCGAGCGGGACATACCCAACCCTCAATCCCGTGCCAAAGTCAACGGGGATTCTATCTAGATATTCCCCGGTGAGTTCGTCTAGAGAATCGGGGTATCGTCGATGTTCCAGACTGAACCGTTTCAAAGCTAGGCATAAATTTAAGACTTCGTTTTCTAGGCGGGCGAATTCCAATTGACGCATGTATCGGTTTGTGTGTGACAGGAATACTTTATCGATTAAATACCAAACAGAACGATTGCCAAGAGACTGTTCGATTGAGTCTTCATTATGGAATCTAAACCTACCTGCATCACGATCGAGTGCTTTGATTGCCGCACGCCGCTGAGCGTCATCTGCAATTAACAAAACGTCCGTATGCTCATCAAAATGTCGATTAATTGCACGGTATAGTTCTGGCCAGTCAGTAAAAGTCATACCTAGCGTTGGAACGATCGTATTGTCAGCTTTTTCCCATTTGTGAACCATAAGTGGCCTGGCTGCGCCGGCCGCACCATTTCGCTCGAATCTTTCGGCAATCTGCAAAACCATTAGCCGCTCAACCACATCGAGTGGTTTAATGCCCGAAACGGGAGGAGCTGAATTCACGGCATCAGAAATAACCAATAGGTCGTCCAACGTCGTTGCTGGATTTGAGAGAATTTCAAGCAAAACATTTGTTGCTGTTCCGGAGATGGCAATGCCCACGTTCATTTCGACTACAGTTCCCGAGGCGTGCATGAAATGACGTCCTAGTCGATGGATTTGTTTGGCATCGGCAATTGCGTCACCAATCCGGCCTTCGGCCAACGCGACGCTAACGCGGAGTTTAAGTACTCTGCCGTATTCCCGACAGGTTGATGCCAAAGGTAGCAACGCGCTAAGAAGACTTTGCTCGTTCTCTCCGGAATAGTAATAGTTCGCGAATACGGGACGTTCCAGAATAGGTGATAACTGATCTAAGGTGCTCTCGTGTCTTTGTAAGTACCGCCGCAATATAGGGTCTTCATTGCTCAATTGCCTGTAGGGTTCGTCCCAAAACCATTGTTTTCCGAAAGTGAGTCTTGTGCGGGGGTCTACTGCAACATGGGCACCCAATGCAGCTTCAAGTGATCTAACCTGCTCTGGATTCGGCTCAGGCGATTCAAGCGCGTAAGCAACTTCATATAGTCCAGCCGCAACGTTATCCTCGGCAGAAATACCCTCCAATTCAATTGCGTTTACTTCGTCAAGGAGATTCGCAGATTTGAGGTCAATCGGTTTCACGCCCGGTGTTTTAAATTCAACCATGAAGCTAGGCGTAGCTGACGGAGAATAAACGAGAGCCAGGAATGCCACGATTATTACAGCGGATATTATGAAGTTCTTTTTCATGATTCACCTACTTTGCTACACGACCCATTGGGTGAACACGGCGTAAAAGAGTAGCGGGCTTGCCCAGATTCCAAGTCCATAATGCACAAAGAGCGGGATCGACATTTGCCGTTTAATCGATCGGTATAGAAAGCAAACGCCTAGTATGACCAAGGCGAAAGTCTGACCAAAAATGAGTCCTCGAATGAAATGGATATCGGGAAGCCAAGCCTCAGAGAACATAAGTGCAGTGACAACATTGGCATGCAGGATGAGAAACGTCAGGAAGCACCAGTCCCACTGCTTTTCTGTAAGCCGATAGCTACGTATCAAGGTGATTAACACAGGCACATTAAAGGTCCCGAAGACGATCCACCTCGATGACCATGATGAAGGGCCAACCTCTAACAAGCATGCCATACCGAAGAAACTTAACCCCCAGACGCCAGCAGCACGTAGTAGGCGGCCAATGAACCGGACTCCGCGGGACTTAAAGAAAGCTAGATAGTCTTCACTTTGTTTGATGCCACGAAACACAAACCAAGCACAGGGGAGTCCGATTACAAAGGGGATAATCAATAGGAGTATCAGGCCGAATGTTCGTGACGAGTTGAACCCAATGATCTCTACACAAATAGCAAATGGGATGATGATTCCCAGATAGGTTGTCAGTAAAAAGACAAAGATGCTTAGGACCAATGCAAAAGCAAACTTTTTCTTTGATACGTCAGCACGTTTTGCGGGTGATTCGGACATTTCCGTTCTTCACTAGTGAGTGTAAAACTAGTAGGCGTTAACTGAGACTATTTAAGTTGGTGCTATTCTCAGTTCTATTGAGGCGCAAAATAGCCGGAATACTTACGAGTATTAGGGAGTATTGGGGAGTATTTGCGAAATTGTTGCTAGAGCCGTCACCGGCTTAACAGTCCCATCCTACCGCATGGACGTGTCTGATGGCAAAAGATGGGGACGGTGCCAGAAGACAGGCCTCTCTCATTAAAGAGCAGCATCGTGATGCAACGTCATTGGGCGATTGCGTCCTCTGATTTCAAAAAAAAGGCCGAAAACCCTTTTCTTGCAACGAGTTTCTGCGCCTTGGCGAAGTTCGCTTGTCACCTATCTAAAGGTAACAGGATTTAAGTAAATAGGATCGCTTATGTTTAAGAAGATTATTTGCGTACTAGCTTTCGTAGGTTTATTTGATGTATATTTTTCACTCGTCTTGAGCCAACGATGGGAATGGGCCGGCTACGAGACTTTACAGAGACTTCTTTGGTCGGAGAGTTACAATTTTTACCGGCTATGCGCTTATGGCGGGGGCCTGCTTCTAGTATTAATCAGCATGCCTTTCTCAAAAGCAAATGCGGAGGCCTGTAAAGGCAGAGATTACTCAGGACAGTTCAAGCCTGAGTCAGACGATGAGAAGGAACAGTAAATTATTTGATACTGCTCTGCCCTCTTAACCCCACATTTTGTCGTTCCAAACACTATGCGGTAGGATGTGTCCGGTAAGCTGGTGACAGCTTGTTGAGTATGAATGAAGTTTCGTTATATAGAGTAAGATTATGGGAAGCTCAGATAGCTGGATGCCCCCGGAAACGGACTGCCCAAGACTTAAGAAGCAGAGATGGGTTCTTGTTTATGTGGTCATAGCCGCTACTTTTGCGCTTACTGTCTGGCAGAAGATTTACGATTGGTTCATTAAGTAGAGCGAGTAGCCCTAACGCAGCAATCGAAGTTGGAACTTGTGAAGTAAGACGTCAACGATTCTAACGGACGGTGGGTAATAATCTGTCATCAGAACTTCGCCCAATTTTGCTGTTGGGTACGTGCAAGGCTGATGACCTTCTTCGTTATTGCTTATGCTCGATACGAATCAATATTTCATTTCTACGAAAAAGTCCCGGTGTCCAAGGTGGATCGTATCCCGCGAATTCAGTGACTCCCGTTTCGCTGAAATCATTGTTTTCGATCCAACTTTTTAAAACGGCTGCTTTGTTGAACCGGATCTTTTCCGAGTCTCTACCTGAATACCGTATAACCGCATACAATCCTCCAGGGCGATTACCAATCTCAACTTGTGAATTTAGGGGTTGGGGAACTGCCTGATTCGAAGCTTCGGCCGGAATTACGAAACTCATTGAGCCTTGCGGATCAACAGGAGTCTTAAGCATGAAGACGGGAGTCGTCATCGCAATAGTCTGATTACCTTCATTGCTTCCACTAATGTAACGAAACAATCTTCCAAAACCACCGTCATCTGAACTATGTGTGCTTACCACTTTAAGGTCAGGATAGTTCCTTATTTCAATATCGTTGTCTTTTGCAACCACAGAGTAATCAGCGCTTTCATAGGCATTCCGGAAGGTCGTTTTCCAGATGCCGTACCCAAGGGCTATCACTCCAACCGAAACAATAATAAATCCCATAGTCTTTTTCGCCATACTTTAGATCACTTTATAAACTCTGGTTATCCTCGAACTCGTTGATTGGCTCTGAAATTGCCTCAAGTACGAGTTCTGCTGCAGACAGGCCACTTAAAAATGCTGCCTCGACGCGCCCCCCGAGAGTCCAGTCGCCACAACAAATAATATTTTTACTCTTGTCTAATGTATAAGTAGCGGCCTTTGACGACTCTGCGGGAATGGCATACCTCCATCGATGTGCGGTGCAATAGGACGGTTTTCTTGGTTCTAACCCCGAAACCTTCCAAAAATCTGCAAGCATTTTCTTCGTGACCTCCTCGGGTGAGGCCTCCCAGTTCTGATCAGACCAATCTGGAGTAGCATGCAAAACCAGATGTTCGGGGGAAGAGTTTCTACCGGGCTTTGTGTTGTTTCTTGCTGCCCAGGACAACAGGCTGCTTTCCATAAAGGCACCAACCCATTCGTCGGTAAGCGACTCACTGAAAGCGGCCATTGTTGCCCAACAGGGTTTCATTTCTATATGTGAAAGGCTCTCAGACAGAGATGGGAAACTTTCTAGTAATGCCGAGGCTTGGGCAGCAGGGATTGAAACAATTACTTTATCAAACGTTCCCAGAGAGTCGCCGTTGTCCGCGATTAAGCTGTATCTCTCATCGATAGGAATAATACTTTTGATGCGTACCTGTTTCTTGATTGTCAGTTCCTGCGAAAGCCTTTTGCATATCTGATTCATCGCGGGAATTGCTACAAAGCGATCTTCCGTTGCCGGTTTGATTTGCAATTGGCCATTACTTAGGACAACAATACGCTGGTCCTTCCCTAATTCAATCGCAGGCCATCTAGCAACAAGTCCTTGTTCTCGCCAATTATTTACATAATTAATGAATCGAGGATCTCTGGCTGTAAAATACTGAGCACCATGATCGAATGTGCTATTTTCTTCATTTAGCCTCCTAGTTGCCATCCTTCCGCCAACTCCTCGGCTCTTTTCGAAGACTGTTACGCCAACTCCTTGGTCATGGAGTAGCTTCCCAGATGCCAGGCCGGAAATACCGGCACCGATAATGGCAATATTTATAGATTGCTTAGTTGAAGAACGCATTTAATTACTATAGTGATCGAGACTGTTAGGTTGATTGTGCTGTTGAACGAACAATGAAAATCGGTTTGCCTTTCGAGAGTTCCCCATCTGCTACCGTTCCAGCCTAGTCGCCTTGGGCCTTCGGCACGTGGCACGGAGAAGGTGCCGAAGGCCTCCTCATGGCGACAGGAAGTAAGAACGTCCTTCACGGGAAGTCTTACTGAGATTTCCCAATTGACTACCCCTAAAATATAAAATATTCGACGATTGGGGGTGCAGATAGCGACTTTAAGATTGGTCGGTAAATTAAGTAAAAAGCAGTAGCCAAATACCGTACTCACGGTATTAATAATTACGACCAAAGAGTTTTAGGTTTTTCGGTTGAAGCTGGCTCCACGATGAAACATTTGGTTTCTTGTTCTAGGCCACATGGAGGACAGACAATGTTAACTGCCGTTCAGTATAAGAGTGTGATTGCGCTCCTTAGTCCACTAGTCCTTTTGCTTGCAATTGCGGACACTTGTCGACTTATCGTCATGGGAACTCAACGCTGAGCAACCGTTTTCCAGTTCCGGCTTTAGAATTTAAATCAGAGAGCAATTTCCTGCAGGAAGTGAAGATGCTTACTTTCGCAAATCCAAGTAGATCAACACAATTTGAATTATCTAGTTGTTCATTGAGTAAGTGATCTCAAATGCAAAATTCTAGAACTGTCAGTAAGCGAAAGCGTTTTGCCGGTCTTAATCCTGTAAGTGTTTCAGGGACAGGTTAGCATGAGTGCAATTAGACTTAGTTGTCCACACTGTAACGCCTTAATTGGTATCAGACGTCTAGATTTAGGAGTTACGTTGAGATGTGGCAGTTGTAGGCAAGCGTTTTGTTTAGATAAGCAATTAGACAGCAATTCTCGCAAATGGTTGAGGCAAATGGCAGCACGTGATTACCTGACACTTGGGGATGGCCTTTATCAGCTTGAAGGCGCCACGGTTGTCCCTTCGGCAGAAATTGAATGAATCGTTAACTACCCACTGAGTCAATCTCTACAAAACGGTACGGGACAATTGTCATAATGTTTAGAACCCCAGTTTTCATACTCTTTATTACTTCGGTAAGTATTTTGTTTTCATGTTGTTTTGCATCTGCCGTGCCTCCGAAGAACATAGACACTCCAACGCAGGATGATGAAACTCAACGAGCGATGAATGGCTACCGATTGTTGGTAGACACGCCATTCCTTAAAAGCGATTTCAATCAAGAGGTTTTCGACAACCTGTGGAAAGTATGGCCAGCCACGCTTAGTGAAAAAGCTCGCTCTGCGACCCCACAGATTCGGCGTAGGATGGCTTTCCAGAGATATGGTCTTACGGCTCGCCCCGAAAATCCAGACAAACCACTTCAATACGTAGTTGATGAGGCTGGTAATTGGACGATGAATTGTTTTGCATGCCATGGCGGTAAGGTTTATGGCAAACCATTCCCGGGGGCTCCGAATAACCGTTTTGCGCTCCAAACTTTGACGGAAGAGGTCCGCCAAACAAAGCTCCAAAATGGCATACCTCTAGCTCGGATGGATCTTGGATCACTCGTTATTCCCTTAGGGACGACGAACGGTACTACAAACGCAGTTGTATTCGGTATGGGGTTAATGCACTTGAGAGATAAAAATCTAAATGTGTTAGTTGCGCCGCCAAAGCGATTCGTCCACCATGACATGGATGCGCCTGCCTGGTGGTCTTTTTACAAACGACCTAGCCTATACATTGACGGCTTTGCTCAGAAAGGGCACCGCGGATTGATGCAGTTTCTGATGATCCCCGAGAATGACCGCCAATTCTTTTTGGAGCACGAAGATGAATTTCGAGACGTCTATTCCTACATTTCGTCGTTGCGTGCCCCCGAATATAACGGAGAGATAGATGAGCCTCTTGCGGCAAGAGGACAGTTGCTATTTGAGTCAAAATGCAGCCAGTGCCATGGAACCTATGGTTCCCCCTCGGTGTATCCTAATATTCGCATCGATTTGAATGACATCGGTACCGATCCAGTCCGCCTCAATGCGTTAGAGGTTGAAGGACGGATTAAGTATTCTCAAAGTTGGTTTGCCCATGCTGGTGAGGATATGGAGCAAGAGACAGTGGTCGATCCGAAAGGCTATGTCGCGCCTCCGCTTGATGGAATTTGGGCATCAGCACCGTACTTGCACAATGGAAGCATTCCCACTCTTTGGCATCTTTTGAATCCGGACAGTCGCCCCGAAGTTTGGAGGCCTGTCAGTGAACGATTTGATGAGAAATTAGTCGGAATCAGTATCGAGGAGGTCTCTGAGGTTCCGGCTTCTGAATCCGATGTTGCGATCCGTAGGAGTTACTTTGATACTCGAAAGTTCGGAAAAAGCAATAAAGGACATGATTATCCGGCTGAACTATCTGCTAGCCAGCGAAGAGCCGTATTGGAGTACCTAAAGACGCTCTAACATAATGGTATTTGGAAGTCCCCTGCTCGATGAGCTTATCAAAATGTCCTTTGGGATTGCTGTTGTCACTACGCTTAGGCACAATCACAAAAAATTACTTGGCTCTGCCAGTTAATACTATCGAGGTAAGGCTTTGTCATATGAAGCAGAGGGATGTTCTAGCCCCCCGTGCCTTGGCGTTTAGCCGTTAACACCGGATCGTTTGTGCCCAGGTGTTAGCAATCCCGGTTCGTCTTGCTCATCGAGTTGAACGCACAGTGCGGTCATCCACTGAACAGGGCCTTTAGCGCCGTGCTGACGCATTTCTCGCGCTTGTAATAACCCAATTTGTTCTTGGAGCCTCAAAGAGTCGCTACGGGTCGAAAGAAATTGTTTGACTTTTAAGACTTCATTAATTGGCCAACGCAAAGGCTCGTAATCCTGCTGGCCTTCATTGAATGAGAGCCTATAGGTTAGAGGATGTTTTACTCCGGTGATTTCCACGGTCTTCAAAATGCTATCCCAGAGTTCAACAAAACCAGTCTCAAACCCGACGCCACTTTTGACAATTGAAGGGGGCGTATCTGGGTCAAATAAATCAATGTAACGGAGGTTCCAGCATTCATTGGCTCGAATGTGATGTATAGCGTTTTGGATGTTCAGGTGTGCAAACGCTTGCGCTGTATGGAGATGAAATTTACAGAACCAATCACAATTAGTATTTTTCGTGGGAACGCTCTTTACAGATTCCAAGCTTTGCCATTGTTTATCATGCTCGTCGAGGGAGAAGCAGAATAATTCACAATCAGTTTGAGGATTCACCTCCCGATCACATAAGCAACAAGTTTGTAGCAGCATTTGAGAGCAATTTCTAAAGAGTAAAAGCAATTAACAGATGGCAGGCATCTTAACCGACAAATGATGAGCGCTTACAGTCGGTGAGTTTATCTAACACTAAATCTGAGTGTGTCTCATCGTAAATACTGTCATTTGTAAAACGTGGTTATCCAAAAACACTTAGTCTACTATTAGCTTAAAAAAGTAATATGTTCACACCCCGTTATAAGCTGGGCCAAAGAATCAGGAAAAATACTTCTAGTAAGATTAGCCAGATAGCAGAGCCGACCAGTGCGATTTTAACAGGTGGCCCCTTGCGACAAACGAGGAATGGAAAAAAGAAGGTAACCCCAACTATGCCCGTATAGCGAACTAAAAGGCTGGAGGTATATAACTGTTTCTTCATTGTAATACCACGGTTCCGTGCGTAATGGAGCTTAGTAGCAGTGCGTCCATAAATCCCAAAGACTAAAGGCAGATACCATAGCAACGTTGCCTGAATCAGTTCCGACTCAGAGAAATCATCGAACGCAATTCCGTAGATGTAGATGATTAGGGTCAACGCTATCAGGATCGCTAGATTATAGACTAAGCCTCCGGCAGGATTCGCTCCAGGATTTGTTATGTGAGTAGGTATTGAATGAGCGATATCAGCTGACCGATTGTTGGTAACTGCGTCAGCTAAACTAGTTACCATCTCCACGCGACTGGAGGAGTAATTCCCGACCCTGGTTTCTATCGTCGGTTTGATCGTGACCTTTTTAACGTGCCACACATGGTCCCCCAAGGTTACTGCACTCCCTTCACCAACCGTTAGATTTACGTCAGAATCAAGCAACATTAAGGTTGTGCTTGGCCCCACCTTAGTTTGACCTAATGAGTTAACGTATTCCCCGGTCGAGAAACCGGTGGCAGCGACATTTATCCCGAGCAATTCAGTAGGTTCGTTTTCACCAAGAACCTCGGTGATATTTTCGTTCGGGCTATTCGGCATAACTGAGCTTGTTCTTTTACCTATGCTTAAATGTGTAAACACCGTAAATCGACAGAATGCCTGTCGGTGTTCTCACTATTTATATTTGTTTATTGCTCGGACGCTAATTCGTTAGGTGTTTGCAGGTTGCCTTTATTTACGGATAACCGATGAAAGAAAACCATGTGGTTATATGGGCTGGAGTCTAAAGCCTTTAACTCGATCCTTTGTCTTTTAGCTTTGCGGCTTCCAGTAACATCCTACACCTTTTAATAAGGTCGGTTGCACGATCTAACAGTAATGAATCCCCTTCCGAAAGCACCGTTAGCAGAAGGGCTTTCTCTGAAACATACTCTTCCGCCCATGGGGCATCCATGTTGCCGGTTTCGTCATTGACTATACCGGTCAAGTTGTCGATGACGTCTGCTAGCTTGATCGTTTTAGCGCGGCGACTGATCCCACCCGTATGCGTTCTGTTTATCTCAGCTCGTTCCTTCCGATTCCCCTGGCTTACGCTTGCAATGTTGGTAAGCTCAGCGACAAGTGTTGCGATTGGCTTGCCAAATTCGTCCTCAATTTGCTCTATAGTTCGTGGAGTATCCTCTACGACATCGTGAAGCCACGCTGCACAGATCATTTCACTATCATCGGTTACGGATGCAACAATTTTAGCTACAGCCGTCGGGTGAATAACATATGGCTCGTTCGTGAATTTACGACGTTGGTCAATTGATTCGTGAGCAGCTTTGGCATAGTCCGCCGCTCGCCGGATAGATGATGACATTAATGCACGATCAAGTTAGTTGAGGGATTCGCTTTTGGTGCAAGGATACCAGTCAGACTTCAATAGAACAACATTATCCACACCAAAAGGTGGGTTTGTAGAATATCGTGACTGTATCTCCATTGCGACATCATTCACGGTAAAAAAACTCGGCAATAGTATAAGATGCTTTGAGCTATACTTTCCGAGACAGATACTTAGAAACCAACAATGCACTATTCAAAATCTTTGCTGAGGCAACACTCGATCAAGGATGCCTCGAGCTATTTCACCCGAGAAGTGCAATGCTCTAGCGATGCTTCGTTAAATAATGATCTCTGAGCTCCGCGGTTGGCCCTCTTATTGCCAATTATTTTGATCTAAAAGACGTCAGGTCTTAGAATTACTACGGTTTAAAACTAGTCGTCTTCAGCCTCCGGCAGTCCTGTAATACAAAAGATAGCGATTAAGCGTCGATTCAATGTCGACCTGATAGCTGACATTTTCAATGCTTCATACAGTGAGTTACAATTGCCAGTAAACAGATATTCTCACAAACATCAATGCCGTAAGAGTAACATTTAGACAGTACAGGAATTCTATGAAAACGATCTTTGGAATCACTCTTTGTTTTGTATTTTGTCTAGCCTCGTGTAATTCAGTCCAAGCAGAGAATTGGATGCGGTTCCGCGGTCCAACCGGTCAGGGGATTTCAACCGAAAAAGAACTCCCTGTTACATGGTCCCCCACCGAGAACATCAAATGGAAAACAGGTCTGCCCGGTAAAGGCTGGTCCTCACCAATCGTCTTTGAAGATCACATCTTCATAACAGCATCTACCGAAGAAGGCGTATCCTGCCAAGTCATCTGTATTAACCGTAAAGATGGTAGCATTGCCTGGCAAACAGAAGTTCATCGTCAGAAACCCGGCCCTATGAGGAAACAAAACTCATATGCCACGCCAACGCCGGTAACCGACGGCAAGCATATCTATTCCGTCTTCTACGATGGCACGGTCATTGCAGTGGACTTTGACGGAAACATCGTTTGGAAAAACAGCGAAGTAAAATTCTTTAGTCTGCATGGCCTCGGAGCGTCGCCCATTCTCGCTAATGGCCAGGTTATTATGCCTTTCGATGGCAGTAGTCGCGAGGACACTCAAATAGGATGGAAGGTTCCATGGGAGAAAGCTGTTATCCTATCGCTAGACGCCGAAGATGGATCTGTGCGATGGAAAGGCGAGCGAGGTAAATCTCGAGTCGGACACGTTACGCCAATCCTTGTCGATAACGATAGTCAACTCATCAGTGCCGGTGGCGACCGAGTGCAGGGCTTCGATCCAAACAGCGGTAAACGAATTTGGTCAATCTACAGCCAGGGCGAAGGTGTGACTCCCTCCCCCGTATTTGGTGAGGGCCTGGTCTACACTTCTTCCGGATTCGAAGCCCCTACCCTGCGGGCCATTCGACTTGGCGGTAAAGGAGATGTGACCGAGTCTCATATAGCATGGGAACAAAAGAGTGGTGTCGCAGCACTCGCGTCACTGTTGTATATCAAGCCCTACCTGTACTCGATTTCACGAGACAATATCCTCCACTGCCTTGACGCATCCTCTGGCGACATCGTATGGCGTGAACGACTCACGGGTACCTACTCAGCTTCTCCCGTGTATGCAGATGGTCGGATCTATTTCTTATCTGCAGAGGGAGAAACATTAGTGTTACGTCCTGGTGCCAAATACGACGAGATCGCCCGTAATGATCTTGGTGATACCTGCTACGCTTCCATGGCTGTATCGCAAGGCAACTTCTATATCCGCTCAGCACAGAGCCTGTTTTGTATTGGTAAATAGTGTCCAGTGATCTCAGCCATAGGCGATATATTGGTTTGCGAAGTTCATGGTGAGTAGACAGTTCCTGAAGCTAGGGCGATAGGAGATGATCCAAATGGATGATAAGAAGTTCCATTTCTCCGACAGCGTCAGTCGGCGAAAACTATTACGAGTTGGATTCTTTGGTGGAGTCTCCCTGCCGTTTCTAGGTAGCCTACAACTTCAAGCTCATTCTTCTGCGTTTACCAGTAAAGCCTTGAACTCTCTTCAATTCAGTAAGCCAGCGCAGGCTGTACCGTTTAAGCAAGCAGGCGTGATTGCCTCTTGGGAAAAATATAAAGGTGTACTCACCTTTGGTAAAAATCAAACACTCGCTCTCGTCGATGATGGATGTGACCTCTCGAAACCAGAATGGGCAAACGATCGAAATAGTGACTATCCCAAAGTGCTCGTCACTTACGATGCCGTTGATGGTGATACCGACCCAAAACATGAAGGCCGTGGATATCACGGAACCACCATCGGTATCCCCTCAAGCGTAAATCATAACGGTGTACTTGGTGTTGCTTTCAATAACCAACTCGCCGTCATCCGCTCACTCGAATGCTGCCACTGCAAAACCACCGATTCAAAGACGCTTGCCAAAGCTCTCGCCTGGGTCGTGAGGAATCACCAGAAATACAAAATCACTACAGTCAACCTCGCTCCAGTAGACGATCTCGCACATGACCAACCCGTGCCCACAGAGATTGACTCGCAGTTAACAAAACTAAGGCAACTTGGGATTTGGGTAAGTGCTCCCACAGGCAACCACAATTTCACGAAGGGGATTTCTTGGCCAGCAAGTCAGCCTCATTGTTTTGCCATCGGAGCCGTAAAGCCAGGTTCGGATACTGTCTATCTGGATCGCCATTCAAAAGTCGATCTCGTTGTGCCTGCCGCCGCTACCTCCTCGTCTAATGCCATCCTCTGTGGTGCAGCGATGATTCTACGTGAAGCCATCGAAGTATCTGGTTTTCAGTGGAAAGAAGTTAACCCGAGTCTACCGGAAGCCATGATGTCGGTTTTTCAGTTGACCGGAGTCAAAGTGCAGGACTTGGCCACCGAACTTGAGTTCAGAAGGCTAGATTTGCTCGCGGCCGTCGACTTTGTATTTGAGTCCGCCAGAACGCCTCGCTCTTCTCGATAGGCGGATTTCCAAAATTGTATTTGTCGGGATTGCTGAACGCAGTCGATGTTGTTGCGTCCACGGGCCTTGTTTACAATTAGCTATTAGCCATGCATAACTCGCATCAATTAAAGAAAGCTTAGGTCGGTGCCGCTTCAGAAATCTAATTATTGTCTGGAAGTGCTCAAGACCCGTATTGTGCAATCGACCACAGTTGCTTTGCTGGTATGCCTCTCTTTTCAAACTGTCGGGGCATCAGAAGAATTCTCAGAGACGATCAAGCCGTTTCTTGCTAAGCACTGCGTTGGATGTCATCAGGAAGAGAGTCCGGAAGGCGATTTCAATATTGAAACAATCAATACTGATTTCCGAACAGAGGGCACATCAAGTCACTGGTTAATGATCCTCGATCAACTGGTATTCAGGAACATGCCGCCTGGAGACCAGGAACAACCTGAGCCAGATGAGATTGCCAAGGTCACTCAATGGATCAATCAGGAACTGATTGCTGCCGGTAAAGGTGACATTTACCGTAAGAAACTACTCGCTCCTGAATACGGCAATTGGGTGAACCATGAGCAGTTGTTTTCCGGAACAATTCAGACTCCGCCCTACTCCCCTTCTCGTCTATGGCGTTTCAGTCCCGAAATATTTCTTAACAAGGGATTGGGGAATGCAAAGAGTCCTTATTCTTATGTGACTTCAGCTCGCGGAATTCGTGATTATGCGGCCACCTCTGCAGTGGACCAAAGCACCGTGCAGATGATGTTAATGGTTGCTAATACGTTTCTGACAGAGCGTGAACGGCGCGGCGAGTTTAAGGACCTGTCCGCTGAAGACTCGGTGATAGATCTGCCGGCCCGCAAGAATCTGGTTGATCGGGAGTTTCAGCGAATCATCGGCAGGCTGCCAACGGAAGCTGAGTCGGAACGATATGTTGAATTCTTCGGAAAAAACATTGAGGTCGGCGGTGTACTCGATGGTTTCAGGACTACAGTCAAAGCAATCTTTCTCAGCCCTGAGTCTATGTATCGCATGGAATTTGGTTTGGGTGAGGTGGATGAGTTCGGACGGCGGCATCTGTCGCCAAGTGAATTAGCACACTCAGTCGCTTATGCGTTAACCGATCATGTTCCTAGTCGCAGTGAGGCGATAAGGGATGCGTTGGCTGCAGGTGAATTAAATACCAAGGAAGACGTCGCCGAGGTAGTGCGTCGAATGTTAGATGAAAAGCTTACACACGGACATTGGTGGCGGAAAGATTTACCTCGCGTCATGCGATTCTTTGATGAGTACTTTGGATTCCATCGAGCCGGAACGGTATTCAAAGACACCTCTCGCCAACGGGAGGAAAAAATACCGCAGTGGAACACCACCATGTTGGTCCACGACGCTCGGATGCTAATAGAATATACATTGGTGAGAGACGAAGACGTTATCAGTGAATTGCTTACTACGAATAAGTATTTTATTGCTCACCCAGGAAACAATGAATACGCTCGTACTTTCTATGAGGAGCGTATCCAAGAGATCACAAGTCCCGAATATGTCGAAGCTCAAGTTGAAAAACGCCGGGGCCAGATCGCTCGGGACTTTAACTTCGAAAATATGCCTGAAAAGGCAGAGCGAGCGTTGAAGGACGCCCGGCGAGATGCAGAAGAGACCGTATCGCTCTATCAACTTGCGTTAGACAACGGAATGACTCGACATCCCAATTTTCCGTTTTCCCGTGAGAGCCATGGAATTGCAGATCTGATCTACATCGAACCTTACAATCTTGCCAGTAACAACCGTCGTCAGGAGCAAACCTGGGATTGGCCTGTCGAACAGCCGCTTGCCATGCCGGTAGACCAACGTGCCGGTTTGTTAACGCATCCGGCTTGGTTAGCAGCGTATTCCCTGAATGAGGGTAATGATCCGATCCATCGTGGCATCTGGGTGTATGAGAAACTGCTTGCCGGAGTTCTTGGTGATGTGCCTCCGGACGTCGATGCAAATGTGCCTACCGACCCCCATAAGACACTTAGAGAACGAATGGAATCGTTACGGTCGGAAAGCTGTTGGAAGTGTCATCGCAAAATCAATCCATTAGGTGAGCCCTTCGAGGTGTTTGATGATTGGGGGCGTTATCGTACTCAACACTACTTCGATGAAAATGGTGAGTTATACATGCGGCGTGATGGTGATTTCGACCGAAAACTGAAAGAGGGGAAGCTCACGACGCGAGAGGTAGATGCTCGCGGTGCGATTTCGTTCTCAGGAGATTCGGACGTTGACGGTGATGTCAAAGATGGAATTGAAATGATGCACCGGTTGGGGAATTCCGACAGAGCCAGGCAGACCTTTATTCGGTACCTATTCCGGTACTTCATGGGCAGGAATGAGATGCTGAGTGATTCAAAGACATTAGTTGAAGCTGAGAGGGCTTACTTGGATAATGGAGGTAGCTTTAAGGCCCTCGTGGTATCATTACTAAGTTCCGACTCTTTTCTATACAGACGATAATGTTCGGAGCATGGAGCTAAAATTTAGATGAGCAGTAATAAGGTAGTGCGTAATATGCTGAGCTATAGACGACGAGAATTTCTCCAAGGCCTTTCGTTGGGCGGCGGTGCGTTGGCCATGGCTCCTTTCCTAAGCTCGTTACGAGCTCAGGCTGCTGGTGATTCAGATGCGTTGCCGAAACGGTTCGTTTTTGTTGTGAAATCCTCCGGAGTGGATAAATATAATTTGGTTCCGGAAGGTCTGACCAACAACTTTGTTGATGAGACGAGTGGAGCGAAGCTTGGTAATCGAGGTCGCCGTGAGGGTGAGCTAGTTGACGCCTCCTTGTCCGATCATCAGCTACCTGACAAGCTTCAAATACTTGAGGAGTTCAAGGATCGTCTAACCATCATTCAGAGTCTCTCCGGAGTCGGTTTTAGAGGTAATCATACGAAGGGATTTGGCACACTTTCACTTCATGATTCTGAAACAGTTGCCGTCGCACCAACGCTAGATTGCATCTTGGGAATGCATCTTTCGCAAGGGCCATATCCAATGTATGGAATGGCTATGAATGGCCGCTTGCTGGAGTCGGATAACTGGCCGGAAGATAATTATTGCTATCCTAATCTTTCTGCTTACGGTGCAGCCAAACCCGTCGCGTTCCAGGCCTCTCCGCGCAAGGCATATCTGGAGTTGTTTGGTTCGGCGGTTGCTAGTCCGCAACAGCTAAAGAAGAAGCTCGCATTAGGTGGTAATCTATTGGACTTTTTGACCGACGATGCACGGCGAGTCGAAAAACAGCTTAGTGGTGACGATAAAGATCGTTTTGCACTGTATCTCGAATCATTTGAATCACTGCGGAAGATTGAAGAAAAGAAAGCGGCTCTGACCGAGCGTATTCAAGAAGCTGCTCCTGAGTTGACCGATCGCTATGATTCGCGTGCCCCCTCAGCTCGGATAGAATCGCATTTTGAAATGGCATCGTCGGCATTGATTGCAGGCCTCACGAATGTGATCACATTACGTCCTGATACTTTGGGCGTGAAATATTCAGAGCTTAATCTTTCCAATTCGGTACATGCCATTGGGCACTTGCAGGATAACAAAGCGTCCAACGGCTGGACGGGTCACCAAGCCAGAGTCGAGATCGAGAAACTACAGTTGAGACAAATCGCCAAGATGGCCAGGAAGCTGGATTCTATTCCGGAAGGAGATGGTTCGATGTTGGACAACACCTTGATTGTGTATATGTCTTGTTCATCTGGTGACCATCATTGCGGTGGCCATGACTGGCCATTTATTCTGCTTGGTGGACTGGGTGGAAAGTTGAGATCCGGTCGATATTTAGAATATCCAAAGTATGGAGATATGGGGCATCGGACTACCGGAAACCTCTATTTGTCACTTATGCAGGCGGCGGGCATGCAAACGCCGAAGACATTTGGCCAGCCTGACGCGAATCTCAAAGATTTGGATCTAAATGGACCGCTTGAAGAGTTGATGGTCTAACAATACTGATGTTCTAGTCCCTCGGTATCTCCCTAACCACTCGCTAGTCGTTTTGGATCGCGTGGGGGGATAACTCTTTTGGTTTGAGGCAATGCTTAAACTGGGCTTGCCATGCTTGCTACAAAGCCAAATAGAATTCCAACGGCGGTTGTCAGCGTTGCGGTTGTCGCTAAGTGAAGTGTTCTTAGGTTGCGACTGTTTGCAAATCGTCCCCATGAGTACAGGCTTAATAGTCCCGCTGCGACGATAACCCAGAAATACAATGTCAGCACCATTCCGTAGTTGCTTATATGAACCGGGCGAAAACACATGATCAGAGACGGGAATGCTAGGAGGAAGGTCAATGCGAGTGAAACCATCCACGGGTAGTGAGTTGCTTTCGAGTCATCTTGCTGACGAAAAAGTTGTTTCGAGGTAATTGCATCCAAAATAACCCAAAGGAAAGCAGTGGCCAGTTGGTGGAAGAATACAACGGCTAAATTGAATATTAAGATTTCGGGACTTAACATCGTTTCCTCTCTCTTTGATCTGTAACACTAGTCCTATTTTAGCTAACCGCCATTGAAGTGTACCTCCTGGGATTTCAAATTATGAGCCGAATCTGATCTGTGGCGTAATTGACTACAAATCGTAGTGTTGTAGCGAAGTTTGGAGTTGTGTGATTGTCTTAGGTGGTGGTTAAATGCGGAGTAGGAATATCCTCTTTCTCTAACTTCTCAAGTCAGTGACTGATTCAAAGGAAGATGCCATGAATTCACTATTAATAAGCAGCTATCAAAAACTGTGGCCCCCCATTCTATCATTCGCTATCGTGATTGGAGCATTTCTGTCCGACGGGATATCTGCGGAACCCCAGGGGCGATATTATCGGATCGACTTCACTGAGCTCAAATATGAGAATGAATCCTTCGAAGCTGTTCGGGAGGTATATCTCAAAGACGCAAAAGAAAATGCTTTCGATGAAGAGATATACGTGAGGCCCTCTATCAGGCTAGCCGACGGTGGAGAATACTTCCCTGTGGTTACAGAATTCCCTAATGGAGAATACTGGACTCGTTTGGACTACGTAGTCCGATTAGACGCCAATGCTGATACGAGAGGGAGCATTGTCTTCAAGGTAGGAAACAAGCAAACCAAGAAGCTTGAATTTAAGCTCGAGCCAGCGGATGCAGATCCGGAGCTCCATGACCTGTTTTGGAGTAAACGCGGCGAATACTACCGCGACCTATCATCTCAAAATAGATCAAGTGCCGGTGCGGCGTGGTTCAGGTATCAATATCGGAAGAGTGTTACACAGTTGTCAGATTCTCCGGAATCCGCGTCGATTAGAGAGCAAATCCTTCAAACGCAACGCTTCAATAACAGTTTGAATGAGGAACGCACTTATGCCTTAGTGACAGGTGGTCGGGCAATTAGTGAAAACCTCCAGTTGCATGATCCTCTATTCGTGAGGGCGGACCAGGAGCCCACGATTGCAATTGATTCGTTAGAGGGCATTACAGTCAGAGAGTTTGACTGGGAAAAACTAACTCAAGGCTTAACTCCCTCAAAGGATGTTCTGGCAAGTGCGGTTCCATACGATCAGCATGGCGTTTTCTTTCGGGATTTCCGAGGCGTGGTGGAACTCGTGGATCAATTGAAATCTCAGGGGAGCGACTTCGTCGTATTGGCGAATGCTGGTGCCCAGGATGCTGAAACACGAAAGTTTTATGAACGGCAACTCTGCCTCTCATTAGACAGTGCAACGCGTTTATTGGGTGCTCAGATGATCAAGAGTTTAGCACTGACCGGAGGAGATCTCTACCTAAGGACAGGAACCGATATTGCATTACTTATAGAGCCAACTTCAGCCGGAGAAAAAACCTTGCTTCCTTTGCTCGCGACGCAAATCGCTGCACGAGCCTCGAAAAATCCGGAGGCCAAACAAGTATCGGGGCGTCTAGGGGATATTGCTTACACCGGTTTTCGGTCCGAAGATCGCCGCATCTCTACTTACCTGGCAAAGATCGGCGGGAATGTTGTGGTTACCAACTCCTTGGCTCAATTAGAGCGGCTGCGCGGGGTAGCTGAACGGAAGGTCGATTCGCTGGCTAGTCTAGATGAGTTTACATTCTTTCGTCATCGATACTCACTTGAGAGTGAGCATGAAACTGCTTTTGTCTTCATTTCGGATGCGACCATTCGCCGTTGGTGCGGTCCGCAGTGGAGAATTACATCCGCGCGTCGCACGCGAGCAGTAGCGAAAATGGCCGAACTCCAGGCGGCAAATATGGACGACTTGGTACACCAACGTATCAAGACTAAGACTGTGGATGATACAGGCATTGAGCAGATTAAGGCTGGACTATTGCAGGTTACTCCTAGTGGCGTGCAATCCGATGTATATGGAAGCCTTGAATTCCAAACGCCGATTGGAGAATTGGACGTCACGAAAGTTTCCAAAGCCGAGGCGGATGGTTATGGGCGTTGGCGCGCGGGGTACCAGAGCCGTTGGCGTAACTTCTTCGATCCCATTGGCATTCAACTTTCCCTGCGTGAGGGCGTCATCGAAAGTGATGTGACGGTCATGCCATTGATCGCGGGCACAGACTATCGCGAATTGATTGACGTGTCCGAGGGTTCGTCGCTTAATGCTACGTCCGGTGATCCTCATGCCGAGTCGGTCATGCACTTCGTCTTATCGCTTAACCATGAATCGGAAATGCTGTCCGATCTCAATCGAAACATTGGAAATTTCATTCCAGGTATTCAAGTCGATCTTTTCAGCTGGATCGGAGACTCGTTCTCAATCTACGCAGATCAATCGTCATTCTGGGATGAATGGCTCAAAGTTGCTGAAGCGGCAGATAGTGGTCGTGGCTTTGAGAGTCGTGAAGCGACCGAGTTCCTTCAGGCTAATCTCAATAGACTGCCGGTTGCTGTGAGGTTAGAGATCTCGAGCGGTTTGCGTTTAGGATTATTTCTCGCAGCAATCAGGGGATTTGCTGAATCAGCAGCCCCTGGGCTTTTACAGTGGGAAACACTCAAGCATAACGAACAACCCTTCGTCAGCATCGCTTCGCCAATGCTTTCGGAGGAAGGAGAATTACCGGATGACCTTCGGATCTACTACCTGGCAACCGGTCAGCAGTTATTAATATCGCTAGATAAAGATATGATTACACGGGCCATTGATCGTGAGAAAGCACGTAAAGACGGAGAGGAAATTCCAGCCGGAAAGCAAACTTGGATTGGTAGTAACTTGGGAGTCAAGATGACCGAACAGATGACTCGTCTCTATATGCCGCTCATAGAAGAAGCCACTTCCAGAGATATGCAGCGACTCTCGTGGGGGAATTTGACGATTCTAAATGAATGGAAAAGACGCTATCCCGATCAGGATCCTGTCGAAGTTCATCGGAAGTTTTGGCAACGGAGGTTGTTGTGTCCGGGAGGTGGCGAGTATGTTTGGAACGAAGTAACTCAGCAGATGGAATCTTCTGTATTTGGCAGTCGATCCAACCCTAAAATGCCTACTCAGACTCCTGTTCCCAAGCTTCTTCGGGAACTGAAGTCAGGTGAGTTTGGAGTGTCGTTTGAGGATGGCGGGGTACGGGCCCGTGTACAATTGAATTTGAAATAGAAGGCATCACAAAATTAAAAGTATGCATGCGTCCTACCGACGTCGAACATTCTATTTCCATTGGACTGGCTGAACAGCCAACAGAATAAGCATACGCATCTCTGGATGTGACAGGCGTGAGTTAAGGTCTGTCAAGTCTGCCGATTTGGTTGGTTATTTAATCGGAGTGCTGCCGTATCCTTTCCAGACCCACTCAATGGCGTGCGGCATGAACTGCGCTTTAGCATTGCGAATGCCGTGACCCGAATTGCGACAGAATAGGTATTGGTATTCATAGCCTTTCGCCTTTAGCACTTTGGCCATTTGGTGATTTGCTTCCACCCAGTCGTGCATTTCATCTCGCATGACGTTTGGATTGAGTAGGTCACGGTCGCCGACAGAAATAAACAGCCGAATAGGTTTTTTCGGACTGTTAGGGATGATGGTTTTATGGAATCCCCAGGCGCCATCGGGATACTTCGGGTCAAAGGGCCATGCCTGATTTACAAACGTGCCGGAAGTGGTGAGTACTCGGCGATATAGATCTGTGCGGAACCACGCCATGATTAAAGAGGCTGAACCACCGGAGCTGGAACCCATGACGGCTCGGCCTTCCGGATCTTTGGTTAATTTCAGTTGATATGTCTTTTCGACTCGAGGAAGAACCTCGGTTTCTATGTATTCGGCAAACAGGCCTGACATGTTGTCGTACTCGCGTCCACGTTGGTGTCCTTGAGCGTCACCGCCACCATTTGCAATTTGGATCAAAACGATAGGCGGTATGCGTTTTTGGGCAATTAGGTTGTCCAGGATTCGGGGCAACGTCATGTTGGGTTTCCCTTTGGGGCCGTCGTGACAGACCATGAAGGGAGCTTCGGTATCGGCTTTTAGTTGTTTGGGGATATAGACAGTGATCTGTCTTACGTAGTCAATTTCGTGGGTTTCCACGATCAGCGTTTTTGGGTTGTTTGGATCTACCGTGCCGAATTTCATCCGAGCGATTCCAGGGTTGAAAATCTTAGTCTCTTTGGAGTCGATCGTGAATTGTCGAACACTACCTTGTGGTACGCCTTCAACAAGCTTGGATTCAGGAGCAGGGATATATTCAGGGCCGATAACGAAGTTTTCATAGGCATCTAATGGCGGGCTTTGGCCTGGTTTTAGCAACTTAAATGGGGGAGCGCCTGCGGCATCGAATTCACGCACAGGCGGTGCTGCGTCGGATGTTGCCGTTAATAGTAAAGTGAATAGTAGAGCAATCGCCGGCAGCTTTGACATGGTAGATACTCGTATGAAATGTAATTGGATTCTCGATGTAGTAGTTTAAGACACCCAGATGGGTTACCCCGAGTAAAGCTGGTTGCAACTCAGGACTCGAATTATTGTCGGATATGACATAGGTCGGGTAAAGTGGGGAGGCGATAATGTTCTCCCCAATCCAGAGTGCTATGACATGACGGCCGTTATCGTTTGGCTATTTAAGTTTCTTTGCGTAGCGGAGGCAACGTAGAATTTCTTCCGTATAGGGTACAACAGCCCAAATTAACATGAACGAAGCATACCACTTCATGTAATTGTCCGGTCCTACTGGGTCGTCCCGAAATCCAATGCTCATACTTCCAGACCACTTGAATTGGACCAGATTTAAAAAGATGGGCCAGTTATAGGCAATCACCAATGTCAGTAAAAAGAATGGAATTGTGCCCAGATAGCCGTGTAAGTGTTGCTCCCAAACAGTAATCTTGCGTTGTCCTTCCGCGTAGACCAGGTCTCTGTGAGCGGTGATCTCGTGCCAAATAAAGAAGCCGAGGCACAGCATTAATACGAGAACCGTCATTTCCAGATAGATAATCATAAACATCGGAACGCCAACCTGAATTCCCATGAGGCAATGCTGCACCGATTCTTTCACACCGCTGTTTTCTTCGATTTTAGTCTTGCGATGGCACCAGTAATCGAATCCGCCGCAGAGGATCCATAAAGGCAGGAACAGGAAGAGAATCATGTTGTAGACAAGTTCTTCAACTGTCGGCATCGGAATTTACCATTAATCGAGAGCAGGTTGACTTGTGTTTGATTCAGCCTGCTTCTTCGCCCTAACTAAAAATGCATGAAGTGATTCTGCTGCTAAGCCATGAAGCATTAGTCGATGTCCGGCACTGAGGCAGGACTCGGGAATGATCGGGTGCCGGTTATTGACGAGCCCTAGAAATCGGTGGTCTTTGACTAATGTGGTGACATAAAGCGCAATGGTCTCATCCAGTTGAAGTGAATGGCACGCTCGCCAGAAGTCACTGTCGGTTAACAGCAACTGATACATCGGAGTATAGATTTCGATAGCTGCTTCCAGGTCAATGAAGTTCAGCCATCGGTTTGGCATGTCGTCGAAACTGAAATCCTCACTAATTGCGCTGAAGTCCAGCTCGCCCTTTGCTTCAAGAACAATGTCCTTTTCATTTAGCTGACGATTCATCTCAATAATGAAATTGTAAATGTTCAAGTCATGCTGGAGAAAAACATCGTCCGCTAGATCTCTTAGCTTTTGCGGCCGCAAGGGGTGCAGTTCCATTTCGACATTCTTGGCGTTGTCGGCGACGAATTGTAATAACTCTGATCCGATATGAAAGTGCCTCATGACCAGGTAATTAGCATTAGGTGACACAAACCATTTGAGTCCCCAGTAAATGGAGTGATGTAGTAACCATGAGGACTTTATGAAATTAGGCACGAATGTTTTAAGGATCTTAATAAGACAAATCATCAATCGGCAAAATGGTCTTATTAGTGGCATCAGAAATTGCCTAGACCATGACGATACGTCCACGAGGAAATTGGCTTTCGCCTTCGGGTGAAACGGAACACTGCTATCTACATAGAGAGCCATCCAGGGGTTGGGATCCCCGACGTTGTGTTTGATTTCCTCAATGCGATCGATTGCCTGATGTTCATTCATCAGAAATTCCCTATTTCTTCAAGTTGTAGTACATACAAACGTGCGACAACCTTGGCTGTCTTGACAATGTCATCCACGAGCTCCTCGGTCAGAATGCCAGATTGCACGGCCTTATCCAATCGTTCGAAGTGAATGTCATCACTTTCAGAATGATACAATAAAAACTTGATCTGAGCCTCTTCGAGTTCCAACTGCTCTTTTATTCGTTCACCCCAGCGTCGAGCGACTTGTCGCCCCAGCCCTTCGATGATAAACATCGCGCCGATCAAGTTGAACGGGTTCTCGCGGCTTGCCTGACCTAGGATATACTCTGACAGTGCTTCACTACCAATGTTTTTCGTCCCGTTTCGTATGACGTCCAAGTCTCCACCGACGGAAGCGTAATCACTTTCAAGCATTTCAAAGTCACGATGTTCGTCGCTAGAGTGCCCGATGAATGCTGACCGTATTTCGAAGTGCTTGCGTGTTACATTGGAGGCGGCGCGGGAAATCCAGCGAGAACCATCAATCACTTGTTGTCGCAGGTTATAAAGTAGATTTTGATAATCCTCGATGGTGAGTCTATGCTCATTCATTTTTTGTATAACGGGGACCCTATTGAGGCGATTTTCGAAGTCCGACCAGACGCCTGCAAGCCTGCGTACTAAGCTCTCTTCAATTTCAGATCCGCTGGTTTTGATATCTGGTGCGACAATTTCGTCGTTTTCAATAGCTATTGGGGTCTGAGCCTTAGTTGGTGCTGATTCCTGACCAACGACTTTAAGAATAACGTATCCAAATAAGAAGCGACCACTTTCCGGTACGATACACAGAAGCTTTTGCCCAGGTTGAAGTTTCCCTTGATTGAACATCTCTTCAAGCATCAGATAGAACGAAGCGGATCCCATATTTCCTCGCGAATATAGATTGGTAAATATTCGGTCCTGATCTATGGTGATTCCACCTCGGACGAGTAATTCGTATGCCTGCTCTCTGAAAATGTGTGAGGAATAATGGGTGACCCACCAATCAATTTCGTTTGGATCCAGTATTCCCTCTTCCACCAATTCAAACACTCCGTTGATACAGACACGGATAACGTCATCGAGCATGTTAACGGTTTGGTGTAAATTGATTGCACCAGCCGATGCTGCTTCGATGTAACCGGGGTAGTCAAGCCAGCCGTACACGTCATCGGCGGTAACTCGTTCCTTCGTCCCTACGAACATACAGGGTGCGAATTGGTTGGCATACGACTTTATGTGTATCGACTCGACTTCCAGCGATATGCCTGTATCTGAGGGTTGGTCAGACATGAGCAGTGCGCCCGCTCCATCGGATAGCATCCAACGTAGGAATTCGGTTTCAAATGAGAGGCGTTTTTCTTTGCCATACCCCTGCTCTTCAAATCTACGTGCTTTGAGTAAACGACTGGCGAGTTCACTGGCTACGACTGTTGCCTGTGTAACCTCTCCCGCTTTTACTGCGGAAGTAGCATGTCGCAAAGCTAGAACGCTACTCGCACAGATGCCGTGGAGTGAGGCGATTTCACAGGATTTGTTCTTAAGTTCACCATGAACCATGCTGGCAAAGCCTGGTAAAGGCAGGTCGCCCTGACAAGTGGCCGTGACTAGCAACTGAATATCATCAAGCGTGAGTTTGGAACGACCGATCGCGTCTCGGACAGCCGCGGCTGCCATGTTTGCATTGGAATACGTTGTGTTTTGGTTTTTATCAAGTGCGTAGTAACGAGTTTCAATCTTGTTTTGGTTAAGGACTTTTTGACGGACGCGGGAGGGAACCCCGTCTATCATTCCTAAATAAAGTTCCATTTCTTCATTTGGTATTGGTTTGCCCGGAAGGAATTTTCCTATTTGATTGATATAGCATTTCTTAACCATTCTGTGGTCTCCTCTAGCGGTCTAAGCAAAGCATTTTGTATTGCTCGGCGTCAATTGGGACTTTAGCGTTCGACGACCTCGAGCTATCCAAAGATGGTCGTAAAGTTAGTTTGCAGGTTAGATGTTCTCTAATCTTAAAGTCTCGATTGGTTCTCTGTTTGTACTATCGAGAATATCTATCGAGGCGACTAGTGTAAGAATCGCTACACAGAACAACCGTTGTACATAGTCTCGCTACAGTAGCGCACCACAGTCTATATAAATTAATGGCCATCGATTGTGGGCTCCGAGAGAATGATTGATATGATATCCGTCATAGTCGAATATGTGTGAATTTTCACAGGTGAAAATTGCAGTTAGATGTACAGGCCTGATCTTAGAGTTCGACGACTTTATGGGTGTGTTGCGACTGATCGGCAGCAAATACAATCCGCAGACTAGTCATGACTCGATCCTGATGGCTTGTCATATCTTTGTCGTTTCGAATGCTTTCAATAAATTCTTGTTGCTCAAGTAATGCTAGGCCGTCGTGGTCAGGTTCGTCAATTTTGATGATTTTGTCTTCGTGAACAAACTCCTTATCGACCTGTTCTGAGAAGTGGCGGATAATTGTGTTGGCTTCCACGTGGTGATCCTTGTCGTCGGAACGGCCTTTCTCAGGACAAATGCTGGCTGAACCGTCTGGACCAACTACATCCTTGACGAAATATGCAACTTCGCTCATCATGGGCCCCCACCCTGCTTCATACCAACCCACCGATCCGTCTTCAAATTCAACCTGAAGCTGGCCGTAATTGTTAATGTGCTCAGGTACCTTGTCCCAATTACGGCACCCAATGGCGTGAACTCGCACCGGCTTACTCTGGGCCATTTGGTACATGATGTCGACGTAATGAACTCCACAGTCGACGATCGGAGATTGCACTTGCATAATGTTATGCAGAGTGTCGTAAAAGTCACCTTTAGCTTGCTGATTGAGGTTCATACGCATTGCAAGAGGCTTGCCAAGATCGTGAGCGACTTCAATGAACCGATTCCAGGATGGGTGAGTCATCAGGATATAGCCAACATAGAGTTTTTTATTGACTCGATTTGCCAAGTCAAATAACTCCTGGCATTCTTCTATCGTCTCTGCGAGCGGTTTTTCGACAAAGACGTCGAGGCCTTTGTTAAGAGCCGTAGATACATAGTGATAATGCGAATCGGTATAGGTGCTAATGGCAACGGCCGTCGGTTGCGTTTGTTCGAGAGCTTCCTCGAAATTGGTGAATCGTGGAATATCACCACCCAATGATTGAGCAAGAGCTTCGGAACTGCTGAGATTGCGGGTCACTATGCCGACGTTTTGTACGCCGTCAATCTGAGCATATGCCTTAGCATGCAAGGAGCCCATAAATCCTGCGCCTACAATTAATACCCTTATGTCGTCACTCATCCGTTTCGCCCCTAATTGAGAGAATTTGATTGTTATGGAAATACAGGCAGAAGTTCACACAAGAACATCTTTGAGTAATTCATGATGATTTCTATTCGATGGAACTACAACAAAAAAACGAACTGCTAATAGATTGAACTGGCACGAGGTGTTACAACTCTCACCCTAAACCGCCCATCAATAAAAGGAGCTTATTAGAATTTGTATTATCAACCGGGCCGATTACTTATAATGTTCGAGTGCCTATAAGAATTAAGTGTTAACCCAATAGGGCTAAGACGAGTAGATTCAAGATGAGCACCACGGTATCAATATTCCGAACAGGTGGATTGAGAAGAATTGGTTTCACCACACTGCGTGGCGGTGCGGTTCTCGTATTTCTATTGGTGGCAGCAGATAGAACTGTGGTTGGGGAAGAGGTGACTGAAAAGGGAGAGCACTTTGAGAAAAGTGTAAGGCCGTTGCTGGTTCAAAAGTGCTATAAGTGCCATGCCGGCCGGGATCACCGTTTGACCGACGTGCACGGGAACGTTGTGAAAGAAATCGTAGACACTTAATTATTTAGCCAGTTAGGCAATTGGTTAGTTAAGCCGGATTTAGTGAGATGAGTGATAAATCTAAAAATGTGACTTCGGCTGAAGAGCTTCGGTCGATGTACAAAGAGCCTTCAGTCGTTGCTCAAGAAAAAGTACTGACAGAGTTGGATGAACATTGCCAGAAGATGATCAGCTTGTCACCGTTTGCTTGTCTGGCGACAACTGCCGCCGACGGTTCGCTTGACATTTCACCGCGTGGTGATCCACCAGGCTCGATTAAAGTACTGAATTCGAGTGAATTGTTGATCGCAGATCGGTATGGAAATAACCGATTAGATACCCTCACTAATCTTACTTTGAATCCTGAAATTGCATTAATCTTCCTCGTTCCCGGGATGATAGAAACATTACGTGTGAGTGGTCATGCGGAAATCATTTCCGACGAAGAGCGTTTGGAAACCTGTGTGATCGACGGCAAACGCCCACCGACAGGGATTCTAGTGCACGTGCATCGCGCGTTCCTGCAATGTGGAAAAGCCCTCAAACGTTCTGCTCTTTGGGAGGGCACCTATCAGATTGAACGCACTGACTTGGCTTCTTTTGGCACCATCCTAAAAGACCAAACGAATTCGCAATTGTCAGCCGATGAACTCGATTGTTCTATAGACGATGCCTATCGAAATAAACTCTATTAAAATTTAGACAATTGAACACATACAATTATTAGTGTCTGTAATTGGGCAATCCAATAGTAACACTTTTTTCATCCGATGTAGTCCGACGAAGGAGGTCGAAGTCGGAGTTAATTGTCCAATTGTTCGATCCATTGGCGGATGACTTTAACTGCTTCCTCATCCACCTTGTGCGTCGCAATGATCGGCATTTGACCTGAGCCTCGAATTGTCATTCGATGGAGGAGCACTGAGGCGTCTGGCTTGCCAGGAGAAATTAGCATCCCTTCAGAGACTCCTTTGTTGCCGTGCAATGGTTGTTTGTTTACCACATTCATCTCAGAAAGAGATCTCGTCCACTCAAAGTGCATTTGAGAATTGCCTCCACCGGCCCCCACATGACATTGCGCGCAGTTGGAATAGATATAAGAGCGTGCCCGGGATTCAATAGTCGCGGATTCATCAGAGACGTTTGTTAGCTTGGGAATACCTTGCTCTCCCGAGGCAAAATATCCGTCGTTGGCCATCGGTCGTTGATCGGGAGCGGATTTGATTTGCCTGGCCACTTCCTGTGATCTTGTTTTATTAAACGAGGTGAGGAATTCCCGATGTTCTGCAAACTTGGCATGTTGAGCAGCAGTATTAATAGTAAGATGCCCTGTCCGCTGTAGGTAGGAAAGCTGATTTTCCTCATGGGATCCATAGTCAAACGTGCGGTTGAGTTGAGCTGTTTGCAGTCCCAGTACGTATTTAGCCGCTCGAGCGTGACACATCATACACTCGCTGCGACTTGGGTAATTCCAGACCTGAGTTGTTACTCCAGCGTTAGTTTGGATTCTAAACCTTTCTTGCCTCCCTTCACTCTCCACTAAAAAGGCATCGGTTTGTGATTTGTTCCAGCGATAAGAATATCCAACCCATTCGTTGTCTTGTTTAGTAAGGAAGCGTGTCTCAATCAACTTGCGACTTTCAGGGTCTCCTTCTTTCATTTCGATTGAGAATGATTTAACAATTACGGTCTTTTCGGGAAATGACCAAGCACCGACATCAGATGCAACGATTTTATCTTCTGCATCGGTGAGAACAATGTGGCGTGTTTTCATCGCGCCGTCGGACCAAAGTGGCGAATTAACATCATAGGGAATTGCTCCGTCGGAAAGTTGATAATCAGCCACATTGGAAAAAATTCCCGAGTCACTGAGTTTGCGGGGGAATGTCCTCGAGTAATCCTGCTGGTCATTGGGGACGAGTTTGTTTATTTCGCCGCCGTTTTGATAATCCAGGATTAGCAGGTCACCGTCGGAATCTTCGACGAAACAGGCTATAGCCATTTGGGAATCCGCAATCTCGTCATGCCAGATGATACGTTTGCCGTCGTGACGCCCTGCCCAGATTTTTCCGGTGGAATAGTCGCCGTAAATGTAGGCTCCTTGAAGTTGAGGATGTTTGTCACCGTAGTATACGATGCCCCCCGTAAGCGATCGGGCTTCCTGGTGATGGTGTTCATAGATTGGTTTGGTGTGAGGATCAGGTCCCAATTTGCGTTCGAGGTAAAACGGGTGACTCCCTTCATAGACACTCCAGCCCCAATTGGCTTTGGGTTTTGCAAGATAGACTTGTTCCCAGAGGTCCTGGCCATTATTGCCGATCCAGATTTGTCCGGTTTTAGGGTCTGTGGTCATTCGCCATGGATTTCGGAGTCCATACGCATAGGTTTCAGGTGCTGTTCCTTTTCGTCCGACAAATGGATTGTCTTTGGGAACTATGTACCCCTGCTCTTCAGTGGCTGAATCAACGTCGAGTCGTAAAAGTTTGGCGAGGAGGTGATCGAGTTGTTGTCCGGCAAGATTGTCGTCTGAATCGGAGGTGCCGTCTCCGGTCGTGACATAAAGCATTCCGTCATGTCCAAACGTGACCGCAGCTCCATTATGCCCATTAGACGGCCATTGAATGATGAGTTTTTGAGAGTTCGCATCAGCGACACCCTCCTTGACGGTAACTCGGTGCACATAACCCTGAGACTCCGGGCCCGAAGCATCATTGGAGCCGACAAAGATGTAGCCGTTTTGTAAGTAATCGGGATGAAAACAGAGGTTGTAGGCAAGTGCCTTGAACTTTATCACTTCCGTAACGTCACCCGATTCTCGGTCCACTCGTACTAAGCGGGACTTTCCTTCGGGATTGTCTTGTGTGATCGCTAGTAGAGCATTGGTACCGGGCTCAATTGCTAAAAAGATTGGGCTTCCAAGCTTAACGTGCTCATATTTCCTAACCGCTTTAAAAGGTGGTGGTGGAGTTGGCCCACCGATTACGCGGCTGTTATCAACGTGGAATTTCGTATCGAGTGTTGGAGGAGCCAGGAATATAATCTCGGAATAGTCTTCTCGGAGGTGGAAGTTGGCTTGGCTAAGGGGGGCGGAGCTAGTCAGTTCTGGCTTTTCGTCTGTTAGATAATCGTATCGACACAATGCAAATGTCCAAGTTTCATCTGCTTGGGGGCGGCCACCGGTATGATGCAAATCCCTCCAGCGAATCCGCCCTTCCGCAATCCACTTGGATTGTTCTTCGAGCACTCGCGTAGCAACGTCAAATTGAAATTCATCTGCCTTTAGTTTTTTTGCGAAAGTCGTTTCCCGATCTTCCGCGTGCGGCCAGAAGATGTCAAAGGTGACGCCCAGTGGACTGGTTTGGAATTCGTAATATCCTTCATGCTTGATAGAAGGGCGTAGAAAGAGTTCAAACACGTCTTCCAGCCAAAGTGGAGAGTCGTGTTTTTGGTAGGTTGCAATGACCTCTTTGTCGCTCATCTCAGCGTAGAAATAAAAATAGTCGAGATCCCACGCGAGTCTAACCATAGTTCCTGCTTGTGGAGGGGTTCCAGATTTGGGTGTTTGGAATGGAGCAATTAAGTTGGCGTGTTTCCATGCATCGTCGTCTTCAAAACCATCAATCTGGACGGGTGAGATTGTAAAGACACATTCATAGGCTGGTGCTTTAGGCTCGCTTGCTAAAACAAGCTTGGGGAATATCAGGGTTGCAACTAGAAGCGTGAGTTGAAATTTATGAGACGGCATGGGAGAGTCACTATTGAACATTGAGCTGACAAGTTGGATTACTATTTTAGCATTGATCAGTTTGGCATATGAAAAGAATATTTCTGCTGGTTGATTGGAGACAATATTAAGCTCTTTAAGTCGGCAATTGCGAAGCGACTCTAGTAGAATGTGATAGCGAGGGTAAGTTGGCAGACTGGAGTCGTGTTCTGAAAGAGGAATACGCTCCGTGGTAGTTTGGACTTACGTTGCTTAAATAGGTTTAAACAGGATTGTCGGGGCCAAATATGGATATCAATCTTACAGTCATGCAGTCATTGGCGTTGGCAATTGCAGGGATGTGTCATGCTTTGATTGGGAGCGTTAAGGTACCACTTGCGAAGCAACTGGATATTCCAGAATCTCGTGTCGGCCAATTGGTAAGCGTGTTTGGGTTTACGTTGATACCAATGGCATTTGCTGCTGGGTATTTTGCGGATAACGTAGGACGCAATCCGGTTGTGGAGGCAGGTTTTGTCTTAGTGATTTTTAGTGTTGTCGTTTTGGCAACGTTAAAGAGTTATAAGATGGCCTTGGTTTCAATTCTGTTGTTAGGGACAGGATGGTCGGCATTGGTTAATGTGCTTAATGCGTTACAGGGTCCCGCATTTCTGTCTGCTGAAGAAGCGAGTTCAGACCGGCTTCCGTTTGCCATGAATCTGGGCGATTTCATTTTCGGAATGGGCGCATTCGTGATGCCGATTGTTGTCACCTTTATGATCCGAAAGGTGGGGCTTCGTAAGACTTTTTTCTCGTTTGCATTATTGGTTGCTGTACCCTTGGCATTATGTGTTTCGATTGACTTAGATCAATACGTCAATGACTTCGGAGCTTTGAAGGAAGCAAATGATTCTGAGTTGGTGTCGGCAGTGGAAGAGGTGGAGGAGGTAATTCCAGAGGTAACGGAGTACTCAGATCAGCCAGAATTGGGATTTGCGGATCTCATGGGTGATGGGATTGTGATGCTATGCTGTTTAGCCTTCTTCTTTCACGTGCCAGTGGAGGCATGTGTGGGCGCCTGGGCGACGACCTTATCAATGGACCGAGGAACAAGTGAAGTGAAGGCGACGGGATTGTTGTCGGTATTCTGGCTGACATTCACCGTATCTCGCCTGATCGCTGCGTTGGTTCTGCCACATGGTAGTCATGAAGTCGCGGTGATTGGATTTGCTGTGGTGATGTTGCTGGTTATCTACGGCCTTATAAAGAGTCAAAAAGCAGAGGGGACGAATGCCCTATTAATTCTTGCTGGGCTGATCCTCGGCCCAATCTTTCCAATCCTGATCGCCTTGTTAGTAGGGCATGTCGATGTCGCTTTGCAGGGCCGAGCTATAGGTCTTTTTTTCTGCATTGGTGGAATAGGCTGGGCGCTAATTCCATATTTGGTTGGGCGTCAGGCGGATAAAACAGGTTTGCAGAAAAGCTTCTATATTGTAGCAGCCAGTGCTGTCGGCTTAATTATTTCAACAATTGTGTTGGTAAGCCAACTGTGAGTGTAAAGGCTCGGTCAAAAACAATTCCTCCGAGTTGTCGACTAAGCATCTAATCAATTGTGGCCGGACTTGCTACTGCTTCCCAAACGTTCCCACAGGAATTAGATTATTACTGTATTTGGAACGAAGTTAAAACCTCCCTAAAAAGAACGCGAGATCCATGAAACGACTTACTACCCTTCTTTTGTTATTCATAGTCAGCATTTTGATGTCGTCCCAAGCCTTGGCACAGGAATTCCAGACGTTGTTCAATGGAAAAGATCTCAGCGGCTGGAAAGGCAAGTCCGAATTCTGGACCGTCAAAGATGGAGCCATCTTTGGGCAGACGAGCAAGGAAAAGCCGACCAAGGGAAATACGTTTCTGGTTTGGCAAGGCGGAGATGTCGCTGATTTTGTATTCAAAGCGAAAGTTCGTTTCCAGGGTAATAATTCCGGTGTTCAGTATCGAAGCGAATTGGTTGGTAAACCGGAAGACTTCGTCGTCAAAGGGTATCAAGCCGACTTGCATCCTAAGGCGGAGTATTTCGGAATGCTGTACGCCGAAAAATGGCGTGGCATTGTAGCTCAACGGTTTCAACGTGTAATTGTCGGTTCCGATGGCAAACCTCAGGTGGTAGGCGAGGTTGGCGATAAGAACCAAAAACTTATTAATACCGAGTGGAATGAACTGACAGTGATTGCCGTGGGCAACCGACAAATCCATCAGGTGAATGGGATTACTACGATGGACCTGACGGACAACCATCCGGAAGCAAAACGCAAAGGAATCCTTGCTTTGCAATTACATGCGGGGGCTCCTATGACCGTCGAATTCAAAGACGTCCAATTAAAACGCCTCAACGGACCTGCCGCGAAGGCAGCGATCAATGCCGTCTCAGCGAAGACAGGTAATACGGCGACACCCATTGATCGTGTGAAAGCGGCTGAGGGGTTTCAGGTAGAGTTGCTTTACTCAGTGCCGGCAGAAGTTCATGGTTCATGGGTCAATATGTGCGAAGACAATAAGGGGCGCCTGTTGGTCAGTGATCAGTTTGGAAAACTCTATCGGATCACTCCGCCGGCTCCCGGCGAGACTTTAAATCAAGACGATATTATCCCCGTGCCCGTTGATATTCGAGCGGTCAACGGTATGGTGTGGGCCTTCGACGCACTCTATGTTGGCGTCAATGATTACGAGCGGAAGATTCCTTCGGGCCTTTATCGCATAACGGATTCCGACGGTGACGACGAATTAGATAAGGTGGAGATGCTCAGAGCCATGGAAGCTCGAGGTGACCATGGTGTGCACGCGGTTGTTCCGAGTCCGGATGGTAAATCACTGTTTTTGATCACAGGTAATAGCACTAAACCAGCCGAATTCGCTGACAATTCACAAGTCCCGCAAATCTGGGGCGAGGATCATCTTTTGCCGAGTTTCCCGGATGGTCGGGGGCACAATCGAGGCGTGCTGGCCCCAGGTGGCATCATTTACAAAGTTGATCCCGATGGAAAAAACTTCGAAGCCTATGCGAATGGCTTTCGCAATATATTTGACGCAGCCTTTAATCGGGATGGTGAATTGTTTACCTATGATGCCGACATGGAGTATGACTTTAATGTGCCATGGTACCGTCCTACGCGGATTTGTCAGGTAACAAGTGGTGCTGAGTTTGGATGGCGAAATGGTGCGGGCAAACGACCTGTGTTCTATCCGGATAATCTTCCAGGAGTGCTGGATATTGGTCCGGGGTCGCCTACGGGAATGACCTTTGGATATGGTGCCAAGTTCCCAGCAAAATACCAAAATGCCTTGTACGCCTTGGATTGGAGCTGGGGTAAGCTTTACGCTGTTCATATGAAACTAGACCCCAATGGTTCAACTTACACGGCTACCAAGGAGGAATTTGTTACAGGAGCTCCTTTGCCGATTACCGATGCGATTATTCACCAGGGTGACGGTGCGATGTATTTTGCGATCGGCGGTCGACGCGTTCAGTCGGGGCTTTATCGAGTGACCTATGTTGGAGACGAATCAACCAAACTCGTGACGACTCCGCCTCAGACGACGGATGCATTAGAACGCCGTCGTTCGCTGGAATACTTTCATGGACGGCAGGATGAGAACGCAATAGCGGCCGCATGGAGCGAGTTGGGCAATGAAGAACGATTCGTGCGTTATGCGGCGCGCAAGGCGATTGAACATCAACCCGTCGCCACTTGGGCTGATAAAGCATTGAACGAAAAGGATCCTGTGATTCAAGCTGAAGCGCTGCTGGCATTGGCCCGAGTGACTGGTATTTGCCCTCAGCATCGTAGTGAAACAACCCCTGCGGTCGATACCGCGATGCGTGCTAAGTTACTTGATGCGATTCTGGGCGTGGACATGACTCTGCTAGATGAAACCACTCAGATTACAATCCAGCGAACTTTGCAAATCGTATTGAATCGATTCGGTCGGCCGGACGACTCAACTGTTCAGAAACTGATCACGAAAGTTGATCCGCTCTTCCCATCTGAGTCTGCAGACATCAATTGGCTTTTGTGTGAAACCTTGGCTTACTTGCAGTCGCCCACCGTCGCCGCTAAAGCAATGGCATTGATAGAATCGGCCCCGACTCAGGAAGAGCAGGTTCAATATGCTCGATCAATTCGCTTGCTGAAAACTGGCTGGACTCCGGCACTGCAAACTCAATACTTCGAGTGGTTCTTGAAAGCAGCTAATTATCGAGGTGGTGCGAGTTTTGCGAAGTTTATCGAATTCATTCGGAATGATGCTGTCGCCACTCTCTCGGATAACCAAAAGGAATCTTTGAAAGAGGTACTTGCCAGGAAGCCAAAACAAAAGTCAGCTCTGGAGAATCTTGGAGCCATTTTTGAAGGACGTGAGGAGAAGCAGTGGAGTTTGGCCGAACTTGTTAGTATTGCCAACTCGGAACTAAAAGGTCGAGATTTCTCCAATGGTCGTAAGATGTTTGGTGCGGCTGGATGTTATGCTTGCCACCGTTTCCAAAATCAGGGAGGGATGACCGGTCCGGACTTAACCACTGCTGGTAGACGATATTCAGTTAAGGATTTACTCGATCAAGTGGTTAACCCAAGTAAGGTAATTAACGATCAATTCTCTGCTGTGATGGTCATTACCGATGAAGGGCTTGTGCACAGTGGCGTGGTGGTCAATCTGAATAATGACGGACTGACACTAAACACCGATTTAACCGATCCTAACAAACGAGTAACCATTAACCGGAATACTATCGACGAAATGTTGATGTCAAAAACCTCCCCCATGCCTGCTGGGTTGTTTAATCGAATGACCAAAGAGGAGATTCTGGATTTGGTCGCCTACCTAATTAGCGGAGGAGACTCGGGTCATGAGTACTTTCGTAATTAGTACGCTAGAGCCGCCACTATGAGAGAATTCGTTGTCGGCCTTAGCGTTCTGCTCTGTTTTTCCTTATACGCAAACGCCGAATTACCAAGTTCTCAGCCTAACGTTTTGATGATCTGTATTGATGATCTCAATGATTGGGTGGGGTTTCTCGGAGGCCATCCTCAAGCTCTCACACCAGAGATGGATTCACTAGCAGGCCGCGGGCGTGTATTTGCTAATGCCCATTGCGCCGTTCCGGTATGCTCCTCTTCACGAGCCAGTGTGATGTCGGGACTCGCGGCGACTACCCACGGTAGCTACGAAATTGGGCCTAGGTATGAACAGTTACCCGCCTTGGTTGGAGTTCCAACAATTCATAGATACTTCAAAGACAATGGGTATTACATCGTCTCCGGTGGCAAAGTGCTACATCATGGCTTTAGTGGAAGATTAGCGGGCGACCTTGACCGTTCGATCGGTGCAAAGAAAGGGCCTAGGCCAAAGAGTCCGCTGAATCGTCCGCCTCACTGGAGTGGCGCGTGGGACTGGGGAGCCTACCCCGTAGCTGACGCGGAGATGGGAGACTACCAAGTCGCGAAGGCCGCTGCGATGACGCTACAGGAAGACTTCGGCAAACCGTTTTTCATGTCAGTTGGCTTTTTTCGTCCGCACGTCCCTCTTCACGTACCGCCAAGATGGTTTGACCTGTACGACCTCGAAAAGATTATCCTGCCAAAGACTCCTAAGTCGGATCTCAATGATCTTCCGCGGAACTTTCTGGTCATCAATGACTATGCGTTAGCTCCTACTCATGCCGAGGTTATCAAGTATGGTAAACAGCGTAGCCTGACACAAGCGTATCTGGCGTCGATCAGTTTTGTCGATCATTGCGTTGGCATCGTAGTGGATGCACTGGCCTCTAGTTCGCACGCGGATAATACTATAGTCGTATTATGGAGCGACCATGGCTTTCATTTAGGCGAGAAGCAACACTGGGCCAAACGCACGTTGTGGGAAGAGTCTACTCGTGTTCCTCTTCTGTTTGTCGGTCCCGGAATTAAAGCGACTGAAGAATGCCGTGAGCCAGCGAGCCTAATTGATATTTACCCAACGCTTGTCGAATACTGCGGTCTACCCGTGAACCGATATCTCGAGGGCGTTTCCCTTATGCCTCAACTCAAAGATGCTAGCACGCATAGAGAACGGCCGGCTGTCACATCTTCCTACTTCGGCAATCACTCCATTCGTAGTCGTGACTGGCGACTGGTTGTTTATGAAGACGGACAAGAAGAGCTCTACGATCATCGAAACGACCCGGATGAGTTCAAGAATCTTGCCGGCGATTTGGCCTATAAGGCGATACGAGACCAGCTAGGCCAGTGGTTACCCGAAGAAGCAGCGCCTGAGTTTAAACCAAATTCTGAGCGAGAGCGGTTGCAGAGAAAGTAGTAGGTTTTGCGGGAATTGAGTTTGTGTCAGAATATGGACATGCCGACACAAACAATAAGCCCCACAACGGTCACTGGATCTCGGGACGGCTCATTCTCACACGCAAAATCGGATGTGCCAGTGTAAATAGCTCTAAGGCTGGAACGACACCGGCTTGCAGGAATCTTCGATAAGCAAATAGTGTAGCATTTAACTGCTTGCTCTCGTAGTTAGTTAGTAATTTACGGGGTTGAGCAATCGTTCTATTGGTCATATCTTGAGTTTGACGACTTTCCATTGGAGCAAAATTGCTTTTTGCCGCTGGCCTGCGAATAATAGACTTATCGTGAACAGGGGCTGTGTACGAAATTTAAGAGGTAGATTGTGGGCGGATATACGCATGGTTTCCTAACAAGACTTAAGCACTTTCTTCTACCTAGTTACACCCCCCAGGCTGAGCGACGTCGATCGTTTCTCAGGCCGCTTCAAATGGATCGACTCGAACCAAGGCGAGTCCTTGCGACTTTTGGATTTACGCCCCAGTTTGCTGTCGAGGTTGACTCAGATATCGTATATCGCGATGACGCTAAAGTTGGCTACGGAACTTCTCAGGGTATACAGGATAAAGAGCTCAAACTGGATCTTTATAAACCGTTAGGAGACAATCTCCCGACTCTACTTCCAGGGGCGATTGTTATCCACGGAGGAGGCTTTGTAGGAGGAGATAAAGCAGCAGGTCATTTTGTCGCTTTGAGTAATGATTTCGCCAGCCGTGGTTATGTGACAGTTTCGATTAACTATCGCTTGTTCGGAGATAATCCTCCACCTGCGAAGGAAACACCCTTCTCAGATCTTGATGAGCGATATGATACTTTTGTGGCTGGAGTTGAGGACGCATTTCATGCAGTCAAATGGATGAAAGATAATGCAGCTTTATACGGCATTGATCCCGAACGCATTGTGTTGGGAGGTCATTCTGCTGGCGGTTTCTTGTCGTTAGCGACAGGTATGTTTGACGCAACTGACGTTAGTACGTTTTCTGATCTGGATCTCGATGTATCTCAGCTTGACGTGGCTGCAGTTCTCGACGGAGCTGGCAGCCTTATGGGAACCGAATATACGATTGATGCGAATGATCCGCCGACATTCGTTCTTCACTCAGAAGATGATAGTACAGTTGTTTATCAGAATGCTCTAGATGTTGTAGCTGAATTAGAAAACGACAACGTGCCTTACGAGTTTCCATACATAGTGTCAGCAGGACATGGACTAGACTCCAAACTTGATACCGTGATCGATGGCGTGTTGGTTTCCGATCAAATGTTTGATTTCTTCCGCCGGCAACTCAATCTTGATCAACTCGAGGAGATGACATGGTCGATTGCGGCTTCCTCTTTGTACATAGAAGAGCATAACGATAGTGAAACAATTGTTATTCGGCTTGACGGGACAATTCCGGAAAATGATTCAGTATCGGTACGAGTCACGTCCGAGGACATCACAACGTCAGGAGAGGACTACCAGAGCCCACAGGCAGCAATAGTTAACGCTGTTGAGGCATATGACGGCCCGGGCTCTTTGGTGTATTCGGCAGAAAACGGTACTCTCACGTACACTGGTGGTCAGAATGGTACTGAAATGTCAGATCTGATCATTGCTGCCAAGCCGGTAGATGATCAATTATTTGAGCAAACTGAGTCGTTGAGAATAGGTTTGGCTAACCCTTCTAGTTCCACCGGCAATAGCGTCGCTGTTTCCGATTCACTCAACGGAGTCATTCTTAATATCCTCGACAACGATGGTACCGCCCTCGATACTTATATTGCCAAGCCCGACGCTACCTATCAGTACTCACTCGAGTCGACGATGTCAGGTGACGGTTATACAACGTATGTCATAGATATGACTTCTCAGACCTGGCGTTCTTCTGAGGAAGTTGATAAACCAATTTGGAAACATTGGGTCGAAATTGTGGTGCCCGAGGGTGCAACTTCGGATACAGCAATTCTTCATATTGGCGGTGGCTTTTCTTCGAGTGCGCCGAGTGCAACCGATCAGAGTGCATTGCAGTTAGCCCTTTCCACAAACCAAATAACCGTTTCCGTTCCAACCGTCCCGAATCAACCCTTGCTATTTGCCGATGAAAATACAGCGAGGCAGGAAGATGCGATCATAGCTTACTCCTTCGATAAATATCTTGACGGTGGTGATGATCAGTGGCCGGTGTTATTACCGATGGTCAAAAGTGCCGTGCGTGCAATGGATACTGCTCAGGAGTTCCTTCAAACGACTGAAAATTATCTCGTGTCCGATTTTTATGTAACCGGGGGGTCTAAACGCGGATGGACTACTTGGCTGACCGCAGCATCTGATCCTCGTGTTTCCGCAATTGCTCCGGTAGTGTTCGATTATCTGAATGCCAATGCGAGCGTGGAATTTCATGAACGTGTCTATACGGACGTCGAGGATGGCGTAATCGGTGGATATGCAGAGGCTGTGTTTGACTATTACCAAATGGGCGTGTTTGCCAGAATGGGCACCCCCAGGTCAGATCAGTTGGTGGAAATAGTTGATCCATATTCTTACCGTGATCGCCTTACTATGCCCAAGTTCGCGATTAATTCCTCAGGTGATCAGTTTATGCCCATGGCTTCCCAATTTTACATTCAGGATATGTTGGGGCCGACCTATGTTAGATACATACCAAATACGGGGCACTCTGCAGGCAGAGTTGAAGGGGCGGACTTCTTTTCAGTGTTGGAGGCAAATGGTGAACTGCCGCAATTCTCATGGCAGTTCGAAGGTGTCCAGGAAAATGTGATTCGACTTAACGTCGTTGACAACCCTGTATCCATCAAAAAGTGGCAGGCTACAAATACGGATAATTTAGATTTTCGTATCGACTATTTTGGTGCGAACTGGAATAGCACTGTTGTAGAACCCAATGCATCGGGTGAGTACTTAGAGTCGGTCGAAATTCCTGTGACAGGTGGTACAGCCTTCTTTCTTGAGCTTGAGTACGAGGTCGCCGGTGAAACCCTGATCTTTACGACAGACGCTACAATTGTTGAAGCATTAACCAATAATCTTACACTTCAAATTTCCAAAACAACCGTCAATGAAAATGATGGAGCTCAAGCCGCTAGCGGTACCGTATCCCGCGACGGGGATACAGATGACGCATTGGTCGTTCATCTAACATCGGGTGATTTGACAGAATTGACGGTGCCGACAACTATCACGATTGCCGCTGGAGCGGAAGTGTCGGCTCCATTTTCAATTACCGCTTTAAACGACACTATTCAAGATGGAACTCAGGCAGTCGCCATCACTGCGCAGGCAAACCAGTATAACAATGCCTCGGTGTCCATCGATGTGGAAGACGATGAGGCTGAATTAACCTATCATTGGCATAATGAAGTCCTACCGGAGGATGTGAATAACGACGGAACGGTGTCACCTTTAGATGTGTTGTTCATTATTAACGAGCTTAATCGATCAGGCTCATATGAGCTCACGCAGAGCAAGCCGGAGTCTAGTCCGTTCTTTGATGTAAATCGCGACGGATGGATAAGCCCGGCGGATGCGATTCAGGTGATAAACGATATTAATGGCGTGGCCTATTCAGCAAAGGTCGGTATCTCCCTGACGGACGGTAATGGTGAAGCGATAAGTTCGGTGCAGGTCAATGAGATCTTTTATGTGAATCTTACGGTCGAGGATTTGACGGAAGACGCGGCTGGTGTCTTCGCCATCTATGCAGATCTGTATCTACAAACAACCGATCTGCAATTCGCAGGCTCACCAACGTATACAGGGCCTTATATAAATGGGAAGTCAGGTTCAACTGACGAACTAGGCGAACTGGATGAATGGGGGGCGTTTGCTGGTCTCAATAGACTGGGAGCTGGAGAAATTCTGGTCTCCTCGATTCCTGTTAAAGCCTTAAAAGCAGGATCGACTCAAATACTGTTAGAGGGAGCGGATGAATCTCCCTTACACGATGTGTTGCTTTATGATCGTGAAACAGCCCTTGGCCAAAGTGAAATTCTTTATGAAGCCTTAATCCTGGAAATACTCGATCACGCCGAAGGGGAATCAGTGGAGATTCAAAGAGAATACAGTTCGGAATCCTATGCCGATCGCGTCGACGAGTTATTCGCGGTTTCGGGATCGGATCCTGCGATCTAAAGCCGTAAATCTGAGATTATTTAGGGTTAGATCCGGGAGACGGTTTGGGAAATTTGAAGTCCCAGCGTTGTAAAGCGTTTTCACTCTTGGAGCCAAATTCGATCCAGTCGATTTTGGTGGTGCCTTTCCCGGCGACCGTATAGAGACGTAAATGTATGATCCGGCCCTCAGTGGGGATGTTTGCGTTCAGTTCCATCCAGACGTTCTTTTTCACGTCGATGGAGATTCGCTGGCCCTCCTTTGGAAATGTGTCCTGCCCTTCTTCTCGCCATTGCAGAACGATGGCACCATCAGAATGAGATTGCAGTCGAATCCGCAAATCGGCGGACCCATCTGTCTCCACTTTGGCGTTGGCGATAAACGGCTGGCGACCCAGCGGAGCGAGTTGTAGGTAGTCCTCGAGGACAGCGTTTGTTCCATTTCTGACAGTCCAACCCAGGAGTAATCGAGGTGGCGTCATGGAGGAATTTGCTGGCGGGGAGTTTTTAGAATCTGACGGCTTGGACTTTCCCGCCATTTTTAGGCCACCGGCTTGCACTCCGATGCGTGACGCATCAAACGTTGAGATGTCGAAATTTGGATTGGGAGCAGGGATGGCAATCTCAGTCTCGTTGAGATATTGATCAATGAGAGTGTCCAAGTCCTCAACGATTTTTGGATTCGTCATGGCAAGGTTTTGAGATTCGCTAATATCGGTTCGCAAATTGTAGAGACGATAGTCATGAGAATGTTCGTCACCATAGTGGAAAATCCGTATTAGTTTCCAGTCGCCATAATGAACCGACATAGCGGGAGGCAACCAATGTGGAGTGTTGCCATGACTGGGGAGGTAAGTGAACATGGGCGGGCGTTTGAGGGTTGCGCCGCGAAGAGCCGCGGTGAAGTTTACTCCATCAATTGTATGATTTTTGGGATTATCGAGACCAAGCATCTTTAAAAGCGTGGGATAGAGATCGTTGGATTGGATGCGAGTTTGGTTTAGAGAGCCCGGTTTTGTGACGCCAGGCCATGAGATGACTGCGGGGACACGGACGCCACCTTCATGAATATTTCCTTTGCCACCGCGAAGAGGGTGGTTGCTGGTTAATCGCGTGATATAGGACTCCCCCTCCACGTCAACTTCTTCTAGACCGCTGTGCATGTTTCCTCCGTTGTCGGAATAAAAGATGATGATGGTGTTCTCAGAGATACCTTCCGAATCCAATGTATCGAGAAGCGTACCGACGGCTTCGTCCAAAGAATGCACCATCGCCGCGTAAGTTGGTGATTGGTGAACTTCTCCACGACGTAGTTTTTGTCGGTAGTATTCGATCAGCTCAGGTTTTGCTCCGAATGGTCCATGCACGGAGAATTGCCAGTAATTCATAAAAAACGGTTTTGTTTTGTCTCTGGTTCTGAGCCATTGAACCGCTTCCTCAGCCATTCGATCCTCAATATGTTCGCCGTCAGGGCCGTCTTTCATCTCGGAGTATCCCCAAGGCGATAAATAGCCATTCTTGGGGCCGGGGCCGTACCAATGCGGAAGATCGACGTCAAAACCATGCTCCAACGCTGAATACCCTTCTCTACCTAAATGCCATTTCCCAAAATGGGCTGTTTGGTATCCCGCTGCTTTGATTATTTTTCCAAGTGTAGGCAATTCTGAATCCAGGCGAGTGGCTGATTGCACATTGGTGCTCTTTTGATGTGGAGGCCCGGCTTTGCTGGTAGTAGCCGTTGGTCGATTAATTGCTAAATGAGCGGCAGGCGCTGTAATTCCATGCCGCGCTGGAGTCTGGCCGGTTAAGATACTAGCGCGAGTCGGGGAACAAATTGGACAGGAGTACGCATTGTTAAAAGTCACACCTCTAGATGCGAGGCGTTCGATATTGGGAGTCTCGTAGAATGAGGTCTTTCCGTAAAGCGTCGTGTCTGCCCAGCCAAGATCGTCAGCCAGAATGAAGACTACGTTCGGCTTGGTATTTTCTGCGTGAACATAGGAAGCCATGGCTAGAAGCAAGAAAAAGAAGATGATACGTCGCATGAGTTTAATAGTTTCAAAATTAGGATTTGAGAGGAGATTCCGAGGAAGAGTTCGGGTATTATTTGAACCAAACGGTATAATGCCAAACCGCTATGTTACGTCATTTTTGGCTCCAGTCATTTTATTTGTAATTTTGTAAAGGCAATAGTCGCTATGGTTTCTAGACCAATTATTTGCTTGCTTGGCTTGCTGTTTTTCTGCAACGGGTTGGCGGGCGCAGAGAGAACGTCGTGTCAACTCGCGGCGCCATTTACACCGAATATGATTCTGCAGCGAGATGTGGACGTTCCAATCTGGGGATATGCCGAACCTGACGCCAAAATCACGGTAGAGTTTGCCGGCCAAAGTAAGACCGTGAATGCCAATAAACGTGGTGATTGGATAGTACGATTGAATGCCCTTCAGTCCTCCAAGACTGAGCGTGTAATGCGGATCAAAGAAGGTAATGAAATTGTTATCGAACTTGGCGGAGTGCTGGTGGGAGAAGTGTGGTTTTCCTCTGGCCAGTCAAATATGGTGTGGCTTGCGAATAGCAGTATGTGCAGAGATCTTGCCACGGAGTTGGCGAGATCAGAAGATGACATTCCGATTCGTGAAATCAGTATTGAAACGGTTTCAGCGCTCTACCCACAAAAACATGCTACATCGACCGATGGCTGGAAGACTCATAAACAAGCCGGAGGATTTTCTGCTCTATCGTTGGCGTTTGCCTACGAGCTTTATAAGGACCTAGACGTCCCGGTCGGGATTCTCCTAAGTGCCCATAGTAACACACGAATCGAAGCCTTTACGGAACGGACTGCGATCGAACGCCATGAGAGCCTTCAGAGTGATGTGAAACTTATTCATGATGCAGATCCTTTACTTCCCGCCGGCCAATCGTCGTTTAAGAAATATTACTCTGATTTGAGGGCGTGGCAAAAAGCGGCGATCGCAGCGATCGATTCCGAAAGTCGTCTTCCAGCACGTCCCGGCCTACCAGGCATTGCTGGAATGTGGCGAGGACCGACACAGTTCTTCAACGGCAAGATTAATCCAGTTGTTCCCTATGCAATTCGGGGGGCAATTTGGTGTCAGGGTACAAGTAATTCAGGTGACGGTCGAATCTATGCATCACGAATGGAGGCTTTGTTAGATGGCTGGCGTGCGGCATGGGGTATGCCTGACATGCCATTCTATTTTACGCAAATGCAATGCTACGGAACTCCGGACCCTAACGTGGTTGGCTTCGCAGATATCCGACAGGCCCAACATCTGTTCTTTATGAATAATCGGGAAAACGTCGGCATGGTGGTTCAGTCCGACCTAAATTCTGCCCGTCCGCAGGGGATTCACTATTTCAATAAACTTCATCCGGGAATGAGGATGGCTCGCTGGGCATTAGCACAAACCTATGGCAAGGACGTTGCGTACACAGGGCCGATTTATGCGGGATATGAAGTACAGAATGATAAAGTAGTTGTATCCTTTGAAGTAGATAGTCTTTTTGGTGGGTTGATGGTTGGTAGCAAGGGGATGGCCAAAGATTACCAACAGGAAGGAGCCTACGTGGAGCCAGCAAGGGAATCTCCAGATGCAGAATTGAATCATTTCAGATTATGCGGTGAAGATCGAGTTTGGCATCCTGCTAAAGCGATGATTGCGGGCGAGAAAGTTGTCGTGACTTCGGAACAAGTATTGAAGCCAATCGGTGTTCAATATGCTTACAGTGCAGTACCGGAGAATTCTAATTTGTATAACAAGGCGGGTTTGCCAGCTACACCGTTTGCGGTCATTGAGGGTGAGTTCATATTTGAAGAAGATGATGCCGAAAAGGTGGCGGCCATAAAGGCGAGATATGCCAAGTTTACGGATCCGGATTACCCAATTCTTCAAGTCGTTGAGTATTTTCGAGACGGTGCGGTTATTCAACGAAATCAAACGATACCGATTTGGGGCCATGCAAATGAAGGTGAGGAAGTTACAGTTACGCTAGGCGGGGTGACCAAAAAGACAGTGGCTAATGAAGCACAGCAGTGGGCTTTGGAATTCCCGCCGATGGCTGCGTCTTCTACACCCATTGAACTAACCCTGAAGTCGAGTCATGGATTCGAAAGAGTGGTACGAGATATTCTGGTGGGCGATGTATGGTATGTGACTGGAAGCACGCAGTTGACCTCAGAGTTAGCTTATTCGAATCGGAATCAAGACGGGACGCCACCTGAGGCGATGCCATTGGTTCGCGAATTCCGCCGAAAGACTGCAGCGAGTAGTTTTGCTACGCCACGAAAGCGAAAGTTTGAAACTGGTGGGGGACGGTATCGATCGGCCTGGTTGACCGCAGAATGGGAATCAGGGCACGAAGGAGTGTCAATGTTTGCGTACCATTTCGCAAAATCGTTAGGTAGAAAAGGTGTACCTCAGGGGTTCATCACGATGTCGGCAGGCCAAGGACAGCTACAGGCATCGCCTCTGAGTTGGACATCGTATGCCGGCGTCCAAAAATTAAAGACAAACGCTTTTCAGTCTCGGCTTAACCAACTCTTTATGCAGTATGCTAATACGGACGTTGCAAAAGACGCTTTGGACGAGCACATTGTTGACGTACAATCCTTCGTGGAGACAGTTGTAAAGAGGTCAAAGAATGGGGTGGATGAAACAGATGGAGTGCCTTTGAGTGCCCCACCATTTCCAGAAGCAGGTCGAAGTGACGAGATCCCGGCGGATTCGATCCCAACCTACACGTACAATTGGTGTATAAGCCCGATGGTGCCGATGGCAGTTGCCGGAGTGATTTGGGTCCCTTCAAAAAACAGCCTGGGATATGAGCCTGGATTGTACGGTGAGGAATTGGAGATCTTTGCGGGCAGTCTTGGTGATACTTTTGGTTTGGAGGGCGTACCGTTCATCTACGCTCAACCTGCAGCGGGGTTAGTCGAGGGATTAACCGCTCCGGATCTGCCCAATTCAGCAAGTATACAATTTGCTGAGTGGCCGAAGACACTCGCCGAAATCGCGAAGCAATTGGCCGAAAAAGTGGAATGATGGTGTTTACTTTACCTTCTGGTACCGATCGAACCATCTTTGGACTTTCACGCTCGGGGCCTGCATATCGGGAATGTGAGTACTTAGGCGTTTCTTAACATGCTCGTATTTGGTGTCGGCCGCCAGATTCTTCCATTCGTTCGGATCAACTCGGTGATCATAAAGTTCTTCGGAACCGTCTTCGTAACGTATGTATCTCCAGTTGCGACTGCGGATCGCTGTGTTTCCTGCTCCATAAGATGAGATAACTGGTGAACGTTTTATCGTCGGGTCGTACAGTTGTGGCTTTACTGACTTGCCTTCCAGATATTCCGGAACATCGAAGCCCGCTAAGTCGACTAACGATGGGTAAACATCGATCAGGCTAACTGGCTCTACACATACACTGCCCGATTGGACTCCGCTGGCTTGCACGATAAAGGGGATGTGGGTTGTCTGTTCCCAGATAGCTCCTTTGCACCAGTGCTTCTTTTCGCCGAGGTGCCACCCATGATCACTAACAAGCATCACAATAGTTTCACGCCCTCGCGGATTTTCTTGTAGGGCGTTTAAGAGGCGTCCGATTTGAGCATCGACGAAGGCAATCGAGGCGAGGTAAGCCTGAATTGTCGCGTCCCATTGACGCGTTTCTACAATGAATTCATGGTCGCTTCGTCCCTGATGCATGGGCTTATGTGCATGACTACGAGCTAGCATCCGAGCAAAAAGTGGCATGTCGTTCCAGTCGTCTACCATTGGCTCTAAGGGCCGATTGATGGATTCCAGCGGGTAACGATCAAACCAAGGCGCGGGGACTTGAAGTGGCCGGTGCGGACGATAGAATCCCACGGACATGAACAACGGTTGCTCCACGAGTTGATTCCATTGTTTAATGGCCCAGCTTGCAACTTTGTAGTCTCCCATCGTCTCGTCGGCTGTGTCTAAAGGGAATCCGTCACTGGGAGGTAGTAAGCCTCCGAATTTATCTAGTTCCTTTGGCGGTTTAGGATCACGGGGCCTCTGTAATAGATTATCCCCTACCCCGCCTGGGCCACCATGATGTACTTTCCCGCCACTTGCAACCAGATATCCATTGTCTCGAAAGAACTGTTGAAGGGTCGGAGTTTTCGGTGCCGTTTTGACGGGCGTATTGGCTGCATTGAAGTACACGCCATTATTAAAGGGATAAATGCCGGAGTTTAGGCTTGTACGTGACGGCTGGCATTGTGGTGCGTTGCAATATGCCTGACTAAATAGCATTCCCCGGGATGCTAAGGCATCGATATGTGGTGTCTTGGTATCGGGATGACCCTCGAGACATCCGATCCAGTCATTGAGGTCATCGACAATGATGAATACCACGTCGGGCCGTTGGGCCGCGTGACAGGGGAAGGATAGCAACGCAAGTAGCGCCATCCAAGTGTATTTCTGGAATTTAGACATGATCTTGCTGATACTCTTTGGATATTTACTTGTCGCGACCAGAAACGCCCAACGCCTTGGTGGTTGGACCGTGAGATGCTACTAGCTCATCACAGCGTGCGCGTAGGCGATTCAGCGCGGCTCGATGCAGATCGGAAAAAGCCTTTTTGGTATTCGCATCAGAATCTGGAGCAAGGTTTTGAAGCTGCTGAGGGTCGGCCTTCAAGTTGTAAAGGAATTCCGTCGGCGGTTGATCCGCGCCATCTACATAATAGCGAGCGTACATCCAATCTTGGTCGCGAACCCCTTCCCATTGCGGAATGGTCCTCGGGACAGCCAGAAATTCACATAGAAAATCGCTACGCCAATCGGATACTTCTTCATCATGAACAAGTCGAGCAAGTGACTTGCCAGTATGAACGGCAGGAATCGGTAACCCTGCCAGATCGATTATGGTGGAAGCCAAGTCGCTGTTAAGAGCCATTTCCTTTAGTACTCGACCCTGCTTTGCTTCGGGTAGACGTGGGTCATAAATAATTAAAGGCACGCGCAACGACTCGTCATAATGAGTCCATTTTCCGGCGAAACCTCGATCTCCGAGATAGTAACCATTATCGGCGGTATAAATGACGATAGTGTTGTCATCTAAACCCTGAGATTTGAGTTGATCGATCAGCCGCCCGGCAACATGATCGATACCACTAAGCATACGAAAGTAGGCTCGCATATTCGTCTGATACTTTTCGGCTGTGTCCCAACGCCAAAAAAAACGTTCGCGGTTTAACGACTCTTTCAAGAATTCAGGCTGCGACTTATAGACTTCCGGATCACGTAATGTCGGAAGTGGCATTTGTTGATCTTCATACATCCCATTGGTAACCTTCGGCCAGGGATAGTGACCAACACCAGGACGTCGGTCACCGTCTTCGGCATGGGTAGCATTAAAACTGATCTGCAAACAGAAGGGTTGGTCCCTAGGTTGTTCCCTCAGAAACGCAATTCCCCAGTCACCAAGAATTTGGGTTTCATGCCGTAGGGATCCATCTTCCTGCTTTTTGAAGTAGGGCTTGCGGCCGATCCTTTGGCGTACATCAAACATAGCGGTGCTAGATTCACTTGTTAGAGAGACGTGCTCTTTACCTAAATGACCGGTTCGGTACCCTGCCTTTTTAAGGACAGCAAAATAGGAACTGAGGCACAATTCCGGCTGCAAGTGAGGTTCCGTTACCCGGTATAGGTGCTTGCGTTCATAACAACCCGTGAACAGGCAAGAACGGCCTACCCAACAGGTTGAGGTGGTAACAAATGCGTTCTCGAATCGAACACCTCGTTTAGCAAGAGAGTCAATATTTGGCGTTTGGACAATAGGGTGGCCGGCACAACCAAGAGTGTGGTTTCGTTGGTCATCAGCGTAAAGCAACAGAATGTTGGGCCTGTCGGAAACCTTGGCCTCTGAGTTTGGTTTAGGTGCGGGCCTCTGTTCCGTTGGATACCAATCTTCCAACAATGCCGTCAGTTTATGGACGAGCTTGGGCAAAGCTTTTGCAAGGTTTTTATTCTCGTTTGGGTCTTTTTCCAGATTATATAGCTGTGGCGCCGTACCCTGCGGAGGAAACTTCATTTTTCCGGGGCGCCCGTCGTAGGTGAGTAAGAGTTTGTAATTTCCTTGGATCACCCAACGATACAGAAGTGAGGCTCGCGGATTCTCAATGTCAGCAATGTCATGAGCGAAAGACTCGCCGTAAATCGTATCGCGATCGATAGGCGTCTGTTTTACTAGCGGTTCAAGAAGATTGAGTCCCGGAAACTCGTGAGGTCCTTTGGTATTGGCTGCGGCTAGAATGGTCGGGACGATGTCAATGGAAGTGCATAGCTCGGGTCGCTCAGCTGACGGTATTGTGCCGGGCCAGCGGAACATAATCGGCGTTCGCGTGCCACCTTCATAAGGGCTGCGTTTCGATCTCGGAGCGTAGCTTCCCGATTCTGCCTGAATCCAACCGTTGTCAGTTACGTAAATGACAATTGTATTCTCCTTCAATCCCGCATTGTCGACGTGATCAACTAATGCTCCGCAGGTTTCATCAAACCATTCACACATTGCATAGTACTTTGCGACACGCGGGTGAATTCCTTTGTCGAGATATTTGTTGTATAGCCTCACAGGTGGATTGTGAGGGGTATGCGGGAGAAAAGGGGCATACCATACGAAGAAGGGTTTTTTGTCTGCGACACTGCGGTCGATAAAGTTGGTGACGGACTGAAGCCCTTCGCGTCCAATGGCAAGTCCATCGTCTCCGTGACGCCCGCCGCGTTCAGGGAATCCGCGGGTCATACCCTCAGTGAAACCGCCACGTTGATATGAACCCTCCCACCATTTTCCACTTTGATGACTAACGTAACCCTGCTCTGCGAGCCACTTTGGGAGTGAACCGGTTTGATCTATGTGGGAGATCAGTAACTCGCGAATGTTTTTGTTTTCAGTTGATGCGTGATTTTGATTGGCAGGAGTTGCTGCCGGATCGTTACCGGTTGTTCTGTTTTGATGAGAATAGAGTCCGGTGGCGAGGGTCATTAGCGACGGTCTGCAAAGCGCTGTCGGGACATAGCCTCGGCGGAAGACGGCACTTTCAGATGCGAGTTTGTCGAGATGGGGAGTCTCGATCACTTCATGGCCCATGAACCCATAATCGGTGTAACTTTGATCATCGGAAATGATTAGGACGATATTGGGGGGAGTCTCCTTTGCATAGAGCGAATAATTGACAAATAAGATTTGGAGACATATCGCTGTAATACAGGATTTGAGCAATGGAATATCCTCGAGCCATAGGTATAGAAAATCGCTGCTGGTGACTAAACATTGTCTATTATATTCGCACTAGTGGTTATGCCAATGGCGCCGGGATTTGGGTCTCGCAGAGTACTTGGAATTACGATTACACCATGGGATATTACAGCTAGGCGTAACGTAATGATGAAGAGTCCCTCCCGATTTCCCAGATGAGTGTTGAAGATGACGCAAAGGCTACTCTTTTTTTTACAACTTGCGGTGTTCCTACAATTTTTAGTAGCAACTTCCCTGGTGGTTGAAGTCCATGCCGAAGAGCAAGCGTCGCTTCCAAACATTGTTTTTATGTTTGCAGATGATTTGGGCTATGCCGACCTAGGATGCTACGGGCACCCCTATGCCAAGACTCAATATATTGACCAACTGGCGAATGAAGGTACGAGGTTCACTCAGTTTTATGTGACCGGTGTTACCTGCAACCCTAGTCGGACAGGGTTGATGACAGGGCGGCATCCTGCGAGGTTTCGGAAATATGCAGCGGATTTCGGATTTGCTGATCGTGTGACGATTACAGAGCTATTAAAAGAGCGTGGTTATAGTACGGGACATTTTGGGAAATGGCACATGGGCCCAGTGGATTCTCCCGGTACCTATGGGATTGAAAAGATCGATACGATCGGAAAGAGTCAGGATCGTTCGCTTGGTCGTGATACTGATTTGTACACTGAGGCGATAAAATTTATCCGGTCACATAAGGATGGCCCCTTTTACATTAATATTTGGGGACATGCGACTCACTATGCCGTCGACACTCCCAAGAACCTAGCGTCCATATTTAGTGACGTGAAGGTGACACGACATGACTTTTCAGGCACGATGCAACACAAGTTCAAAGAGTCGGCTGAGATCGATCCCAATCTAGATGATTCGATGCAGCAATATCTGGGGGACGTCTACCAGATAGATCAAAACGTGGGCCGGGTCATGGCTGTGTTGGAGGAACTTGGTTTGGCGGAAAATACGATCGTCGTCTTTTCAAGTGACCATGGTCCAGCACCTGTTGGGCTAGCTAACAAGGGCATCAGGGAATTTTCTAAGAACATGCTAGGCTACGCCGGTGAGTTTCGAGGAGGGAAACACTCTCAGTTTGAAGGTGGCGTTCGCGTGCCATTTATTATTCGCTGGCCGGAAAAGGTGAAGGCGGGGCATGTAGATTCGGTCAATGTAGGTTCCTTTATTGATTGGTTGCCGACGCTCTGTTCGTTAGCGGGAATTGATGCTCTCCCTACAGGCCTGGATGGTGAAGATATTTCCGACATGTGGTTGGGAGCAACACGCAAACGAACGACGCCACTGTTTTGGAAAACAAGTGCAGCCGGTGGTGCACCGTCGATGCGTGAAGGTCAATGGAAATTACATCTGTCGCATAAGCAAAAGGGTGGTTACCAATTATATGATCTGCTGTCGGACCCAAGTGAAAGTAAGAATGTTATTGACGAATTCCCAGAAATCGCCACGCGGATGCGAAAAGATTTGAGGCGTTGGGTGGCTGAACTTCCCGAGAAGTACGTCAAAAAAGGAAAATAGGTAAGCTTTCGCGTCAGACGGAGTGGAATCAAAACTATCTATCGAGTGAACGAGTCGGCTATTACCAATCAATGAGGTTGAAAAATGAACATTAAAAAACTTACCGCCAGCCTATGTGTTTGCATGACATTGATGGTGACTGCTGTATCGAATGCAGGAGAACAACTTAAGGTCTTTATCCTGGCTGGCCAATCGAACATGGTGGGGCATGCAAGGGCTCATACGATCGCTACCCTTTACGCTTCCGATAGCCCGCGTGACAGGGCGCTTCTGAACCTAGTAATCAAAGACGACGACATTTCCAGAGAAGAATTGGAGAGCCAGCTTGAAGCGGCTCGGAGACTGGATCAGTTAACGGGAGGAATTTCGAATTCTAAAGTCAAAGATCTTGACGACGGTCCGGAGAAGACTGCACTTGAAAAGAAGGTCGAAGGACTGAGGTCAGCACATCAGGCTTATAAAGACAGAATTAGTGCAGCCTGTGTTGTTTCGGACCGAGTGTATATCAACTCAATCGCTGACCGTAATAAAAAGGCTGGCAAGCTAGCGATTGGATTCGGCGCGGATCCGTCCAAGATTGGACCAGAGTACAGCTTTGGGCTTTCGATTGCAGAAAAAGTATCCGGCCCCATTTTGCTCATCAAGACGTCATGGGGTGGAAAATCAATCAACTATAATTTCCGACCGCCTTCGTCCGGAGAATATCGATTGAACGAAAAAGAATTAGCCAGTGACCGTGTGGGCGAGATTAGAGAAAATGCGGGGTTGAATTACAGGCTGATGAATGAGGCTGTTAAGGAGGTGCTTGCAAATTTGAAGGATCATCATCCCGCGTATGACGAACAGGCAGGATACAAAGTTTCGGGATTCGTCTGGTTTCAGGGGTTCAATGATCAGTTTTCACCAGAGTTCAGAGATGGCTACGAATCAAATATGGTGAATTTTATCAAGGATGTAAGAAAGGAATACGGCGTACCGGAAATGCCATTTGTTATCGGTGTTTTGGGCACTGGCCGGACCGCAGACAAAGTAAACCAAAATGCCGTATCACTTGCTCAACGCGCCGCTGCGAAATCGACGGATTTTCATGGGAGAGTACGCTCTGTAGAGAGCTATCTAGATTATTCAAACTATTCGCATGCGGTGTTTGAAAAAGGCTGGCCTGAGCATTTTTACGAATGGGATACGGTTGGTAGTGATCGCCCGTATCACTACTTAGGCAGCGGGGCGTTCTTCGTCAGGCTTGGTGATTCGTTTGCAAAGGCCATGCACGAGTGTATGTCGAAATAACTGTCCAATGTTTTTAGATAGCAGTATGATTATCCTGCTCGCCAATAGTGACGTCCATAATCGGCTCGGCGCGGCTCAACAGGTTTTGACAGTCTATCGACAGGTTGGTCAGGATGACGGTCTTGTCTAACGCTCGGTACTTAGCGCAAACACCATTGATCGCCTCAAGCGCAGAGTGGTCGCAAACGCGAGTCATCTTAAACTCGATGTAAACGACTTCTGGGTCATCTTTGGGGGTGAAGATGTCGCGGAAGGACGTAACCGCTCCGAAGAACAATTCGCCGCGCAATTCATAAATCTTAGAGTCGTCCTGTTCGATGATGTCGGCTTCGATTTTATGAGACGATTTCCAGGCAAACACCAATGCGGAAACGGCAACACCAGCTGCAACAGCGATTGCCAAGTCAAATAAAACAGTGATCGTCGAGACAGCGACAATGACTGCCATGTCACTGCGAGGAATCTTATTCCAAAGACGTAGACTCGTCCATTCAAACGTAGCGATCACGACGATGAACATAACTCCGATCAATGCGGGAACCGGGATTAATCCAATGAAGTTCCAGAGAGGTGGAATGAGGATAAAAGCCAGTAGAAAGATAGCGGCAGTGATGCCGGAAAGCCGGTGTCGTCCACCGGACCGAATGTTAATCATGGATTGGCCAATCATCGCACAGCCACCCATACTGCCGAATAGGCCTGATACAACGTTGGCCAGACCTTGGGCTATTGACTCTCTTTTCCCCGAACCTTTACTTTCAGTTAATTCATCAATAAGAGTAAGGGTCATTAGAGATTCGATGAGACCAATGGCTGCTAACGTTGCGGCCAAACCAACGATGATCCCAAACGACTCTAGGGTGAATGGAATTTCTGGGATTGCGAAATGCCCAGCAACTCTGTTTGGGTCACTGTTTTCTGAGGTAGAGTCAGTTGTGACCTTGCGGAGAGCGATCTCGTGGCCGAGGTTGTTGACCTCACTGAAAACAAGCGTTTGCTTTTCCTCTTCAAAAAGGCGAATCTTCTCTTCCTTTTCGGCAGCAACGGCTTTCATTTTCTCAACGGATTGATTCACAGTTAGAGCATCGATCGGTGAAAACTGAACTAGCAGCGTAACTGCAATGATGGCTACAAGCGTACCTGGCACAGCTTTTGTAAGCTTTGGCAGGTAGTGGATGATGGCCATGGTCAGGATGATCAGGATTGAGGTGAAGATTAACGTTTCACCAGTTAGCCAGCTTCCTACAATGTCGAAGCTCTGTGTCAATTCGTTAAATTTAACGGTGTGGTTGTCTTGGAGTTGTTTAAATTGAGCCAGGCCAATAACGATTGCAAGGCCGTTTACGAAACCGAGCATGACCGGATGCGGCAGGAGCCGCACGAATTTTCCAACGCCAAGCATGCCACAGAGAATCTGGATCACTCCACAAAGAATGACAGCAGCAAAAAGGTACTCGATGCCGTACAAGACAACGAATGCAGTCATAACCACGGCCATGGCTCCGGTTGCGCCGGAAATCATTCCGGGGCGGCCTCCGAAGACGGAAGTAATGAAGCCAACAAAGAAGGCGGCCCATAGCCCAACGCTGGGATCCACGCCTGCGACAAATGCAAAAGCAATTGCTTCTGGGACTAAGGCAAGGGCAACGGTGAGCCCGGAGAGAATCTCATTCTTGAGGTTAATGTCACGACGGACGAGTAAATCAATCATCTAATTCAGTGGTGGGAGGAAATTGGAATTGGTGGGTCGGGAACAATCAGTGATGGCGAATGATAGTCACAACAAACGCTTTTCAAGAGAGGGCTGGAGTGGTTAGGCCCTAGCAATAAAGTGTTCCGAAAGGATAAGCCTAGTCGTAAAAGGAGATATAAAATAGGCCAACTGGATATTCAGGCGGGAATATGCGTGAATACTTTTCGATTTTAAAAATTAGCCATTTAGACAGTTAGTCAATTAGCAAGCCGGAGTTGTGGGGTAATTGAGGTTGTCTTTCGAAGTTCGATGCCGACATTGATTTAGGCTGGTTGAGCTTGGAGATGCTCTAGATCGGATTAAACCTCCGGTATTATTGCTCCGATTCTACTAATAGGAGGGAGAAGGCAAGGTTTATACAAATCTTGCGTCAAATCCGTGCCTAAATTAGACTAATACGGTCGGATCAAGAGATATTTACGTCGTAATAAAAGTGGATTGAAAGACATGCTTAATCGAAGAAACATGTTACAGGGTATGGCAGGAATGGCTGCTGGAGCAGGTACCGTTATGAGTGCTGCTTTGGACCCAAAGAATCTATTGGCAGCCCCTGATGCTAATGCTGGTCGAACAACCAAGCGTGTAATCTTCTTCATGCAAAATCAGGGTTTCGACCCAGCGACGTGTATTCCTAAAGGAATGACCACCAGCGGTTCGCTTGCCGGGGTGACTCTTCCCGAGCCAATCAGTCCGCTGGAATCGTATAAAGATCGCCTGCATATTATCAATGGCTTGCATGGGACTCACACCAGCCCTTCTCACAGCGCATTTTTTGGTGCTTTGGGTGGTTACCGAGGGGGCGACGGCGTCCCTCCAAGTGCCTCAACCATCGATTATGAACTAAGTAAGGTCTTACCGAATACATTGCTACCACATCTTTGTATTGGGATGGACTCAATCGAGAACATGACCACCAAGCCCACTGTTGCAAATCTTTCAGCGACAGGCGCTGGTCAACCAATCTTCATGCACTCGAACCCTAACCATCTATACGAGATGCTATACGGTGGGATATCGACTGGGGAGATTCGTAAACAATATGAAGCTCGTTCCAATCTTCTCGAAAGAGTTGAAAAGCTCGCTGCGGCGAAGGGCCAAAGCTTGCCTGGGGCAAGTCAACAGCGTTACGGTCAATTCGTACAAGGCTTCGAAGACGTCAACGGTTTACGGGAACGCTTGCTTTCAGTATCTGACCACCTTAGCAAATTCGCTCCAACGGTAGATGAACGCTATACGCGTCCTGAGTTTGAAACCGACTGGCATGACGCTCTGCTTGAACTCGGAATCTCAGCCCTAACATCTGGTATAACAAATACTCTCACGATTGGTTCAGGTCGCGGTGAGATCTTCGGTGCATGGAAAGGAATTGGAGTTGAAAAGCAGGGCCATGATCTAGGCCACGTAAAGCAACCCGATAACCCAATTTGGATTAAGATTCGACAATACAACAGTCGTATGCTTGTGAAGATCATGGAAGCTTTGGATAGTATTCCGGAAGGGAGCGGTTCTATGATGGATCACACCCTGATCGTTTACACAAGTAATAATGCCGATAAGCAGCATACAAGTGGTGCAAACTGGCCGGTAATGCTACTGGGTAATTTCGATGGGGCCTTTAAGACAGGCTGCTTCACTCAGCTAGATGGCAAACGCCCAATTAACGCTCTGTACACGTCAATACTGCGGGCAGCCGGTGCAACTGTCGATCGTTTCAATATGGACGAAAAGACAGCCAAGAAGTTTGATAGAGACACCGGCCCGGTCAAGGAACTCATGACATGATAAAGGTTCGATTTGTTTGGGTGGCGCTAGTTCTGTTCTGTCAGCTTCCCAGTGCAAATGCTGATACCTATACACCCGGGCAACCTGTAGACGCCAGTTACCAAGAATTCGCTGCGCAGTTTATCAATCGACACTGCGTCGATTGTCATGGCTCTACAGACCCAGAGGGTGGACTCTCGCTCGATGGAATTGGGCCTGTTGATGGTATTAATGCCGCTCTTTGGAAAAGTGTCTGGGCTCAGGTTGCTCTTAAAGAAATGCCACCGAAAGATGCTGAACAGCCGGCAGTAATCGAGCGGCTTCGATTCGCAGACTGGATTGTTGGCGAGTTATCGCGGGAGATGGCTGACAAGGGGGGCTTTCATGATCACCTTGATCCGAATAAGGGGAACTTTGTCGATCATGATTTGCTATTCGGGCCGCTACCTAAAGACATTGTTCTCAACCCAACAGCGTCTCCATCTAGGATTTGGAGGGTTTCGCGTCAGGAACACATTACGCGTCTTAACGAATTGATCAATAAAGAGCCGGACTTCAATCCAGAGCGTCCTGGTCTCAGAACGCGAGGCGATGTGGTCCCCACCAATCATGGCGGGGAATTAAAGATGTACTTTGGTACGGATCGTATTATTCAATGGCAAGGTGGTACGGTTGCTTATGCTACCGCTGTTAAGAGCGTGCCAGCCATTCTTTCGTCCGCTCGTAAACATGGTCTGGAGAATTACCCGCACTTCTATACCGTAAACAGTGCCGAGGCAACACAGATTTTGGGCGTGGCTAACGACGTGATCCGTTATATGGCCGAGGGGCCGTTAAGTATTGCAGAAGCCTATCAGATCACGGATGACCCGAAGTCCATTGCGGACAAAATGGTTGGGGACCTGCGAGGTTTGCCAACTAGTATTGTCTACAGCACCAAGGTAATGCGACCGATCACTCCGGTTTACCATTTGATGGAGGCTGAAAATCCCACGGAAGATCAACAGCGTGCAGCAGTTAACTTTCTTTTCGAGGCATTGACGTTTCGAACGCCTCGACAGGAAGAGTCAGAAATCTATCTGCAATTGCTCAAAGAATCGGTGGAGAAATTGGGCGTTGAAGACGGTACGGTCTTAGGACTATCAGCAGTTTTCCTGGACCGTGATGCACTATTTCGCCCAGAGTTGGTGGAGACAGGAGACGCCGATGAGCATGGTCGAGTGATGCTGCAGGATTGGGAGCTAGGCCTGGCGATCAATCATGCCATTGGATACATCAAGCCCGATGAGCAGTTGCGAACTGCGATCGTGGATGGCCGAATGCGTACGAAAGAAGACGTGCGGCGGGAAGTAACGCGTATGTTGGTCGATGAGACGATTCGTAAGCCGCGGATATTACGGTTTTTCCGCGACTATTTCGACTACGATTTAGGTGGCTATATTTGCAAAGACAATCGAGCATTGGCGCAGGCCGGGATTACAGGAAATGCGAATGCTCATTACCGCGCGATGTTCGACGCCACGGCCAGTATGGACCGACTGATAGAAATCATTCTTGAGGAAGATCAAGATGTGTTTAGGGAGTTGTTAACTACGGATCGAGTTGTAACGGCTCGGTCCGAGGTGACTTACTACGGAAAGATGAATTCGCCTGCTGAACGCGAAGCGTCAATAGCAGCGGCCAAAGCGGCCAAGGAGGCGGCGGAGAAAAAAGCTGCGGAGGAATTGGCTGCGTGGAAAAAGGCAAATCCCGGAAAGGAACCTCCTAAGCCGAAAAAGCCAAATAATCCGCCTAACGTCAATCATGACAAGACCACTCCAGACTTGGCAGGTACTCCAGAGTTTGCAAGAGTGAGCCGAAGAAGTTTTGGTGCTGGTACGATGAAGCCGGAACGCCAGTTATCAACCGTACCGGAGGGGCAGCGTTTGGGGATCTTAACTCATCCGGCTTGGCTTGTGTCCCATTCAGACGCAATGGATAACCATGCAATTTTGCGTGGTCGCTGGATTCAGGAACGTCTTATCGGTGGGGGAATTCCGGATGTGCCGATCACCGTTGATGCCATGCTGCCGGATGAACCCGGGACAACATTGCGTTCGCGAATGCGAGTCACTCGTGAAAACTACTGCTGGACCTGTCATAAGAAAATGGATCCGTTAGGGCTTCCCTTTGAGATTTTCAATCACGCTGGGATTTATCGTGAATTTGAATTAGGTAATCCTGTAGACGCAACCGGCGAAATCATTGATTCCGGCGATCCGAAGCTTGATGGAAAAGTAAATAATGCGATCGAACTGATAAAGAAGTTGGTTGAGAGCGAAAGAACGGAGCAAGTGTTTGTACGTCATGCATTCCGGTTCTGGATGGGCCGTAATGAGACGTTGAATGATGGCCCAGTGCTACAGGAAGCTTATAAGGCTTATAAAGAAAGTGGAGGTAGTATGAATGCGTTACTTGTCTCGTTACTGACTTCCGACGCCTTTTTATATCGAACTAGATAAACTCCTGTATTAATTCCACTGGTAGTCGAATTATTGTCGCCTTCAAAAGTTGATGAAAAAACGGGCGAGTCGCCGAGTCAAGTCTTGGAGGGATTACAGAAGGGTGCGGCCCAATGAGAATGCTAATAAGTCTGTCTGTATGGGTGGCAGTTTGCTTATTCACGCAACAAGATGCACGATCACAGCAGGCACCAGTAGATCGAAATACGGATGCACCCGCACGGCGTTCAGCAAAGCCGAACGTCATCTTGCTGCTAGCCGATGATCTTGGTTCAGGGGACATCGGATGTTATGGTGGACCAGTCAAAACACCTGTTCTAGACGAACTGGCTAAACGGGGAGTCAAGTTTACTAATTTCTATTCGGCGGCTCCTGTATGCTCACCTGCTCGGGCTACTTTACTGACTGGTCGGCATCATGTACGTACAGGTGTCTATACAGTCATTCAGGATCATCTACATGATATGCACCTTCAGGAAGAAGAGGTGACGATTGCCGAGATTCTTAAGCAAAACGGTTACGACACGGCGCACGTAGGAAAATGGCATTTAGGAACGCCATTTCGAGGAAGGGATAAGCCGTGGATTGATGAACAGGGTTTTGATTATTGGTTTGCTACCGATCTGAATGCGGCTCCGTCACATCGAAATCCAGTTAATTTCTGGCGTAATAGAGAACGGGTCGGTGAAATGGAAGGTTATGCCTGCCAGTTAGTGGTCGACGAAGCGATAGACTGGTTGTCAGGAACACGGAATGATGAGAAACCGTTTTTTCTAAATGTGTGGTTTCATGAACCTCATGCCCCGCTCGCTGCACCGGACGAAATAATCCGTGAGTATGGGGAACTGAACGATCAGGCGGCAATTTATTCGGCAACCATCGATAACACGGATCGCGCTATCGGTCGCTTGGTCGAGCATTTGAAGGAAATCGGAGAGTTCGACAATACAGTAATTATCTACACATCAGACCATGGCAGTTATCGTCACGAACGCAATGGGAATCTTCGAGCGGGGAAAGGTTCAATGTTTGAAGGTGGTCTGCGCGTTCCGGGTATTATATGTTGGCCGAATGGCATTCAGGGGGGCCGAATTGAAACCACGCCTGGAGCAGCCATGGATATACTGCCTACGATTGTTGGTCTCGTTGGAGTGGGGATCCCCGCAGACTTAGCCCTCGATGGCTCCGACTTGACAGCTGTATTGCAGGGTGAATCCAACTTATTCAAACGGGTTCGACCTCTTACGTGGCACTCTCCGGTGAGTCAGCCCGTGGCGGTGATACGGGAGGGGGACTTTACGATGGTTGGCTGGCGTGATGAAGAGTATCCGAAAGAAAAGGCGGTAATAGCTGCTGTGATGGAAAAAATGCGTGTGTACCTTGAAGATCACCTGGGAAGAAAACTGAATGCAACAGAATTGTGGCACGAATGTTACAACAATCCATTTCGTAATGCAGAATATGCGAAACTACGCGGTGAATTCGTCACACTTAATAGTTTCCAGGAACGCTGGACCCCGTTAATTAAATCCGGGACGGGTAGCATTACTCGTCTCGAGCTTTATGACCTTTCTAAAGATCCCAAGCAATCAAACAATGTTATTGGCGACCATCCGGAGTTGGCGAATCGTCTTGAACTAGAACTTCGAAAGGTGCATGAACATGTGCTTCGTGACGGTCCGATCTGGGGAACGATAGCGGAAACCGACGACAAGGAGATTCACGGACTTGATTCTCAGCGGCGTTCACGATTTGATGCGTTTGCATATATAAATCGGATTCCCGTTGAAATTGAAGACGGTGAATCACAAACGGAGCTGTCTGCTAGGATCGCCAGCCGTTTGGCAAATCAAGAAGGGCGTGTACTGATCAAATTGCCCCCTGAGATGAATCACTATACATACTATGGATTTCGACTGGCGGCGGCGAGCACGGAGTCGTCTGCGATGGGGAAATGTGTTGCGTGTCATACGATGCCGTCCTTTTCGGATCTATCTCAGAAGCCAGCCGTGACGTCGTTGCGTAATAGGTCCTATTCGCTCGGGCGTTTACAGAGTCTGCTTGCTAATGAAGCGCATAAAGATATTAAACTGGATAAGCAAGAGACAATTAAAATACTTGCATTCCTGTATTCACTGAAAGATCTTTCACAAGAGGATTTCCGCGAGGCAGTTTTAGAGGCCACCGTATTGGATACTTCAGGAGATTTAAAATGAAACTAATGAATAGTGTATTTCGTGCGGGGCTTGTTGGGATGCTATTGATAGCTTCGACGGCTTTGGCCGAATCAAAGGTGGCAACCATCAGTGGGAAGGTGGTCAATGCCGCTGGTGATGGCGTGGAAGGTGTGATGGTATCTGCCGTCGATGACGAACAGCGAAAGTGGGTTTCCGTTTTCACTCAAAAGGATGGGACGTTTAAAGTCGAAGGTCTACGTTCGGTGGATCACAAGATTCGGACCCGTTTAATGGGGTTAGCCGACGAGTGGCGAAGTGTTGTGAATGCGGGGACGGCGGATTTGGTGATAGAAACCAGAAAAGCTGTTGGCGAGGAACTTGAATTGCAACGTCCGGCGAGCAGTGCATTTAGCATGCTGGAATTTGATAATCCACGTGACAAAATGAACTTCAAAATGTTCTGCACTTATTGTCATCAGGTTGGGACGCTTGGATTCAGGACTCCCGAGAAACCAGTGGACTGGCAAACGATGATACGTCGAATGGACGGTTTTGGTGGATTGTATCCACATACTCAGCAAACGATTGTGGACCGACTACGAGAAACCTATTCAGAAGAAGGTGTCGCCAAATGGCCGGAATTCATTCCTCCTCCAGCACCCACGGGAGCTGCTGCTGCCGCTGAAATCACAATGTGGGAGCTTGATGAATTGCATCAGGGGTCGTTCCATGACTTGGAGATCGGTCCAGATGGAAATGTCTATGCCGTTAACATCAGTAAACGTCGGATGATTATCCTCGATCCAGATACTGGTAAAACAGAAAGTCTGGACTTCCCTGCTGGAACTCATGGACCGCATTCGATTGAGACCGCTAATGACGGAAGTCTTTGGACGACAATGTGTGCATCAGGCCAAATGGTACGTTTTGATATTGAGACTAAGCAGTTTGAGACTTATAGCAGCGCTGAATACCCCAAAAAACGAGGGGACTATCCCCACACCTTGCGGATAAACCCTAAGGATCCGCAAGGATTGATTTGGTATACCGACGCCGGATCTAATTCGTGCTTCTCGTTGCACCCGATTACACATGAAGTTAAAGAGTATAAACTGCTAAGTGCGGGACAGGCGGTTGCTGCCGGACGCGGTGAATCTCGAGGGATTACGCCCTATGGAATTGACTACTCGCCTGTTGATGGCTCCATTTGGTATTCAAAACTCAATGGTAACCGGATCGGTAGGATCGATCCTAATTCAGATAGTGGCGATATATTCGAATGGAATCCGCCCTTCCGTGGTCCTCGTCGATTACACGTTGGCCCGGATGGAATGATTTGGGTTCCAGGTTTTGGATCTGGTGTGTTCGGTAAATTCAATCCGGATACGGAAAAGTGGACCGTCTATGAATTGCCTGACAGCGAGAATCAAACTCCTTATGCCCTGAATGTAGATAAGGACGGAATTGTTTGGATCTGCGGTACAGCAAACGATACTATCAATCGATTCGACCCTAAGACGGAAATGTTTTACGAGTACCGACTGCCCATGCGAGTCTCTTACACTCGTGAGATCGAATTTGATGATCAGGGCAATGTATGGACCAGCACTTCAGGCCCTGCTCGTCATATGGAGCGAGGGGTAGGTGCGGTCATCAAGATTTCATTACCCAAGCAACTGCCTGCCGGAGGAGGCGTTAAGCTCGAGCCTCGATTTTTCGACGGAAATCATGATGTTGGCAATTTAGCTAGTTCTATTCGCCCCAAAGCGAATAACAAAGAATTGTTTGCCAAGATCGATAAGGCGGAAATGCCAAAAGCATATTTCGATCAACCACACCAAAAGTATGTTGACGCACGGATGCAGCAGATCTCAGGGCAGAACCGTGGAAAGGTGGGTCAGCTTTGGAACGAATTCCGCCAAATGTACCCGGAACGAAATCGTGATGGACAGATGTTCGTTCGCATTATGGAGCATGTATACGCATTGGACGCGAAGGGACCCCAACGGCGGTTTGTTAAAAAATGGCAGCATCATTATTTCGGCAACGCCCCTAATAATTTGGCGGACCGGTCAATCGACAACGGCCGATTGATTTTTGAGCAGGCTACCTGCAGTCGGTGCCATAGCATTGAGGGTAAAGGTTCAAAGTTAGGACCTGAGCTTTCTGGTATTAATAAAAAATTCCAAGGCGCGAAGCTAATAAATCAAATAGTTCGACCCTCCGCTGAAATCAATAAGCACTTCCAACCGCAGTTACTCGTTGTGGATACTGGTCAGGTCCTTACCGGAGTGGTAATTAAGGAAACAGATGAACATCTAACGTTACTTCCAAATATGTTAAAGCCGGAGAAGACTCATGTGTTAGCGAAGTCCTCCATTGATGAGCAGCAAACGTCGGCCGTATCCAGCATGCCTGTAGGACTGCTCGATACGTTTACTTTGGACGAGATTATGGATTTAATTGCTTATATCCAGTCGATCCCTCCTAAACAGGAGCCCGCTGGGGAAAACTGATGGCGTACAGGCTGTTTATCTTTACCGGCTTGCTGTTGTTGGCGGCGAAACTAGGGATGGCATCGAATGATTCCCATGAAGTAATTGGAGAGTTACTGGCGACGTCGTGTATCGACTGCCATGGCAGTGACAGCGATACAGGCTTTGATGTATCGGCGTTGTCTTATGATTTCCGTGATGAAACTCAGTTTCGTAATTGGATGAAAGTGTTCGATCGCGTAAGCCGCGGCGAAATGCCGCCGAAAGATGCGGTGCAACCCGCAGATGAACTCAGAGCTGAAGCGTTAAAACGATTGCAGCCATCATTAATTGAAGCAAATCTTAAGGAACAGCAGGTAGCAGGACGCGTTCCATCCCGTCGCTTGACGCGAAATGAATATGAACACGTGCTTCACGATTTGTTAGGAATCGGAGGTCAGATTGCGAGGTTCCTGCCTCCCGAAAATGAAGCGGCAAGTTTCGATGTCGTTGCGGATAAGCAGGAAATGTCGAGTGTCCATGTGCGTGCCTTGCTTTCCGCTGCAGACCTGGCTCTGGATGAAGCGATTCAGCTGACTTACAAACCGAATCTCGGTCCCCGGGAACTCGACTACTATAACTCGCCCTACATTCAAATGTGGGTAGATCGGGAACTCCGGCGTGGTGGCGGGACAGTCTTTAAGACTGACAAAGACGTCGTAACCTTTCGTGGGGCAAATTATGTTCTCCGATCAGATAGTAACGGAATTCGGTTTTCTGTCCCTGGCCAGTATCGAATTAGCGTAACCGCTGCTGCCCATAATCCCCGTTCGTCTATTACGGTCAGCCTTAAGCGACAAAATGATCAACAAGGCCAAAGTGAGCTGTTTGCCGCGTGGGATTTGGTTAGTGAGGACTACCGTACCGTATCAACAACGAAGTATTTACGCCCCGATGACTACATCTACGTTAGTGCGGACGAACTGGATCCAGCCCCGGATGGGAAAATTATTTATAATCGTGCCGCACAGCCAGCCAGTCAGTTCAAAGGTGAAGGTGTACGCATCCGTAAGGTGGTTATTCAAGGACCGTTGGAAGAGGAGTGGCCGCCTAGGCAAACACGCTCGCTATTTCCGGGAGTTCGATGGGAATTTCGAAAGCCGGAGCAACGGGGGAATGTTCGGGTTTACCATCCGGTATTTTCGAAAGCTCCGATAGAGCACATTCGCGATAGTGTTAGAGTTTTAGCCACTCGAGCCTTTGGTAGAGAGGTTTCAGACACGGAGGTTGACGCTTTTGTATCGCTTGCAAGGTCCGGTCTTGATTCTGGACAGGGGTTCGTTGAAGCGGCAAGGGTTCCTTTACGAGCGGTGTTAGTCTCGCCTGAGTTATTATTTCAAACCGGGAGTTCCGGCTCGTTAGACGGATTAAGCTTAGCTAGACGACTATCAGCCTTTCTGTGGCGGAGTCTCCCGGACGAAGAATTAGTGCGCTTAGCAGTTGACGACAACCTTACTAATCCGGTTGTTCTAGCTGCACAAGTTGACCGGATGTTGGCGGATCCGAAATCCACGAGATTCACTCATGAGTTTCTTGACCAATGGTTGGGACTAAGTCGAATTGATGAAACGACTCCGGATGCGTATCTTTACCCTGAGTATGACGACGTACTTCGTCGTGCGATGTTGGATGAGACGAGAAGTTTTGTTGAACACCTTATTCACGAGAATTTAAGCACGGACAATCTAATCGATTCGGAATTCACCTTTGTGAATCGCAAATTGGCAGAGCACTATGGTATTGAGGGCGTACTTGGCGAAGAAGTGCGTAAGGTAATGCTCCCGGAAGATAGCGTCCGAGGTGGCATTATTACTCATGCTTCGATAGCGAAAATCACAGCAAATGGGACGGTTACGACTCCCGTCAAACGTGGCAACTATGTGCTAACGACTCTTCTAGGGCTTCCACCAAATCCGCCGCCACCAAACGTAGGCTCCATTGAGCCGGATACCAGAGGTGCTACGAGTATCCGGGAAACACTTGCTAAACATCAGGAGGTTGAAACCTGTGCTATGTGTCACCGGAGGATCGATCCCCCAGGATTTGCACTGGAAACGTTTGATCCGATAGGGAATTATCGGGAACAGTACCGTAATAGCCGCGGGGTAATGAGGGAATTAAATGCCGGACTTCGGTATGCTCATGTCGATTATGATTTAGGACGGCCCGTGGATCCGTCGGGTGTCACAGAGGATGGCGAGGTATTTGGTGGGATTGGCGAATATAAACGACATTTGCTTGATTATTCAGAACAGGTTGCTCGTAATGTGGTATCGAAACTGCTCGTGTTTTCTACGGGCGCGGAAATCGAATTTGCCGACCGCTCCGAAGTAGAGAAGATTCTTGAGGCAATGAAAGACGATGGTTATCCTATGAAAAGTTTGATTCACCAGGTTGTCCAAAGTAGGTTGTTCAAGGAACGATAATGCATAAACCACTCTCGCGCCGTGAAATGATTAAGACATCCGGAGTTGGGCTTTCGCTTCCATTGCTGGAAGTGATGACTCCAAGTTTGGGTGCGCTGGGTCATGAGCCTGCAAAGAGAATGGTGATGATATGTAGTACCCTGGGATTGTACTCCCCTTCACTATTCCCAAGCACCGCTGGGAAGGATTACGAAAGTACGGAGTATCTGCAGCTGCTTGAGGGTCATCGGTCAGATTTCAGCCTGTTTGCGGGTCTGTCTCATCCTGAGCAGACTGGTAAAGAACCGCACGATACGGAAATGACATTTCTTTCGTCGGCACGCAATCCCGGCCTGGGAGGATTTCGTAATTCAATTTCCGTAGATCAGGTTGCTGCTAACCAGATTGGTAATCGCACTCGATTTTCATCAGTTGCACTAAGTACGGAAGGTACCGAGAGTCAGGCTTATACAGCTAACGGAGTAATGATTCCTGCTGAGCACAAGCCATCTAAGCTATTTGCAAAAATGTTCCTGCAAGGTAGTCCACGTGATGTGCGTCGTCAGAGGCAACGGTTGGCTGAAGGACGCAGTATTTTAGATTTGGTTGGTGAGCAGACCAAGGCATTGCAGGGAAATGTCAGTCGTAACGATCGTCGTCAGTTGGACGAGTATTTTGCATCTATTCGTGAGGCTGAGAAGGACTTGCAGGAGTCAGAAGCCTGGTTGGATAGGCCCAAGCCAAAAGTGGACATCGAAGTTCCCAGAGATATCGCGGAGAAGGCGGATTTGGTAGGCCGTGTTAGTAGTTGGTTTAAGATGATCCCGCTGATTCTACAAACTGATTCATCCCGCGTCATAAGTATGGTGATTCAAGATCATCTGGTGGTTCCTCAAATCAACGGTGTAACGGCTGAACATCATAATCTGTCCCACCATGGACGGGATCCTAACAAGATTCGACAATTGAAGTTGATTGAGAAACAGATCCTGGTCGCATTTAATCAATTTCTCACTTCGATGGTTCAGCCTCTGGAGCATGGTAATCGTTTGTTGGATAATACCTCGGTTCTATTCGGTAGCAACTTGGGTAATGCGAATGCACATGATCCAAGAAATCTGCCGATCATTTTGGCCGGCGGTGGTTATGAGCACGGGAAGTTTGTAAAGGTGGGCACGAAAGAAGATAACACGCCCCTATGTAACCTCTATGTGAATCTTCTGCAGCGTATGGGCATCGAAACCGATTCATTCGGTACAAGTAATGGAGTACTCGAATTCTAGAGCTGACAAGGCTGATGGTGTCATGCCTTGGAACTTCTTTTCGTCCCTACTTCTCATAATTGGGATTTGGAGTCATGGCTTCCGCACGAACCGAAAGGCGCCAGGCAGTGAGTTCAGCTAATAGCGACTCGGCACGTTCAGGCTCGGATTCCACTAAGTTCGTAGTCTCACCAATGTCGTTCCGGAGGTTGTATAACTCTAATGCAACAGGATCGAAGGTCTGAATCAACTTCCAGTCGCCATTGCGAATTACGCTCGATGGGACGCTACTAGGATGCCCGTTGTAATGGGGATAATGCCAAAATAGACTCCGGTCATTCCCCCGTTCCGTTCCGCCCTGCTCTTTTAGATAAGGTACTAGACTTATGCCGTCTTCATGCTGATGAGGTAGTAAGTCTAGACCAGCGGCCGCTAGACATGTTGGATAGAGATCTGAGCTTGTCGTTAATGCCGACGAAACCAAACCAGAATCCGCCTTGCCAGGCCAGCGGATGATTAATGGAACCCGAATGCCTCCTTCGTAATATGCCCCCTTATTGGCACGTAATGGCGCATTTGAAGTAGCCTTATAAAATCCGCCGTTATCACTGGTGAATATCACCAAGGTGTCATCAAGTAATTCGAGCTTTCTGAGCGACGCCATGACACGCCCAACGCTATCATCAATACTCTCAACCATCGCCGCGTAGGCCGGCATGCCCTGTCGTTTGCCTTTGGGGATTTTATCGTATTTGGCAGTCACTTCAGCCTTCGCCTGGATTGGAGTGTGTACACCATAGTGCGGGAAATACAGGAAAAACGGCTTGCGGTCCTGTTTGCTCTGATGGATGAATTGGATAGCCTCGTCGGTTAATCTGTCCGTAAGATATTCACCTGGCTTACCGTCGTCGAGAACATTCCAAGTGGCTCGTCGGTCTGTGGTAGGGATTTTCCAGCTACCGTTATATGGGAAAAAGTAGTTGCCTGGGTTGCCGTGAGGATTCCCCCCAACATTGATCTCGAAGCCGTGATGTTCAGGCATGCCGAAGGTTTCTGTACCCAAGTGCCACTTGCCGAAATGGCCGGTACGATATCCAGCATCACGTAACGCTTCTGCGATCGTGTACTCTTCGCGAGGCAAATCACGCAGAAATCGACCTTCTTTGAGGCGAGCCTTGGGATTCCATCTGCCCGATGGCAGCCATTCGGTCATCAATGTTCTGGCAGGATATTTTCCTGTCATGATCGCAGCACGCGTTGGAGTGCATACTGCACAGGCAGCATAGGCATCAGTGAATCGCACACCTTGTTGGGCTAATTTATCTATATTCGGAGTTCGATAATATTCGCTACCTTGACAGCCAAGATCGCTCCATCCAAGGTCGTCTATCAGGAACATCACGATGTTATTACGTCCAGTCCTTGCCTCAGACTCAACCCCATAGACTGTTGTGGTGGTGACAATCAAAATGCAAAATGTAAAAAACTGTTTGAGGGGCATACCATCACCTGTGGTAGAGATTTGATTGGTTAGTAGTGAAATTAAGGGATGCGTTTTTTGGAAAGCGACTTGGTGTTCGTTTTCGGGATCAACTCATAAAGCGAATGTTTCACGAGTTCTTTGTCTGGCGAAGCAGCCAAATTGTGCCACTCGTGAGGATCGGTCCTGTGGTCATAAAGCTCTTCGCCACCGTCCCAGTATCGAATGTATCTCCAACGTTCTGTACGTATAGCATGATTGTTATAGCCATGGGTGATAATTGCCGGGCGAGCTCGTGGTGTAGTTGGGTCTTCCAATTGCGGTCTCAAACTGGTTCCGTCCAGTTTGTCGAGATTTGGAAGCCCACAGAGATCAATCAGGGTTGGGAAGAGATCAATTAGGCTAACAGGAGCATTGCATTGCCCTCGCGGCATCGAACGTTTAGGTAGAGATATAACAAAGGGAATTCGCGTTGCCCGTTCCCATAATGTCATTTTATGAAGATGTTGTTTCTCGCCAAAGTGCCACCCGTGGTCGGACCATAGTACGATGATGGTGTTGTCTGCATACTTACTTGCCTCTAATTCATCGAGCAAATTCCCGATAAGGAAATCTGCGAACGTTATGCTCGCAAGGTAAGCTCTGATCATTGACCGAAACTTACCAGCCTCTTGTACAAGGTCTAAGTCTTCCCGTCTTTGTGACGCAAACTTTTTTCCTGCCGCTGGCAGATCGGCGATATCTCCTGGCAAGACTGTTGGGATGGAGATCGCATCGCGTGGATAATGCTCAAAAAAACGTTCTGGTGCATAGAAAGGTAGGTGTGGTCGATAGATACCGGCAACCAGTAGGAAAGGCTGTTTCTGCGTTCGTTGTAATTGTGTCTTTGCCCACCCGGTTAGCTTCCCGTCGCCTGTTTCGTAAACACCTTTGTTGAGTTCACCCCAATCAAATTCGCGAGCGTTTCTAGGCGGCCGAGTCAGTGCTTTCACCTGAGGAATTCCGTTAAGTGGGTAGCCTTGTGGGAATTGAAATGTGGTAACGTCTTTCCCGCCATGCAGGGATTGTTGGAAATGGCCGTCGAACTGTTGGGGGAGGTACTCGTCCCAGTCCGAAAGCCTGTTGAAACCAGGCATATGATGGAAAACTTTACCCCCACCAAGGACGGTATAGCCATTGCGTTTGAAATGTTGAGGCAACGAAGTGGTGGACGAGAGATGGTCCTGCCACTTGACGCTGTTGTCATAAATTCCAGTCGTGCTCGGACGTAACCCCGTCAATGTTGCCACTCTAGAGGCATTGCAGACAGGAGCTGCACAATGTGCATTAGTAAAGAGTGTCCCGCGTTTGGCTAGGCGATCTATATTTGGAGTTTTGACTAGCGGATGGCCACCGAGGCATCCTACCCAGTCGTTCATGTCGTCGACAACGATCATCAGGACATTGGGACGCTCTGATGCATGCGAGGGCAGGATAAGCAAGCTTAGCAGAAAGGCCAAGGCAGCTATGGTCTTCATTTGTTTTGCGTCCCGTAATTAGTGGAATTAGGCTTCGGGCCGAAGAAATAGTCCGGGTATTTCCAGTGATGCTTACGAGCAACACTTTTTGTCTTCACTGACTGTACTTCCTTTGTCAGAGAAGTTAAAACGTTCTCACTCAGCAGGGGGTCGTTCGTCATCACCCGCCATTGTTTTAGCTTGCTTAGTAATTCAGTCTGAATGTCCGCATATTCGGCATTGCCCGCCAAATTTACAAATTCATGAGGGTCAGCTTTCAAGTCGTAGAGCTGTACAGCTGGTGGGACTCGCATAATGCGATAGGCCGTCTTCACCTCCGACGAAGCATGGAGGATCATTTGCTCAAGGTCGAATTTCAAAGACGATCCAGACGATTCGTGGTCCCCCTCTAGCTTTCGCATCGTGTCTTGATAATCCGGATGCGTTGTGCCGGGCAATAAACTCAAGATCAATTTGTACCTGTCAGTACAGACCGACCTTTGCGGGAAGTAGTTAGGGGCCGCCGCGTGAGTATGATATTCCGCGAAGAAGTAATCTCGCCAATGTGCTTGAGGATGGCCTTCGGGTTTAAACAGGGGCTGCAAGGGCCGCCCAGCTAGTTCAGCGGGAAGGTCGAGCTTCAAAGCCGAAAGGATGGTTGGCATGATGTCCAGTGTCGAGACCAACTGATGATTGACACTGGGCGGAATATGCTCTGGCCACTTCATTATCAATGGGATCCGCAAACCTCCTTCGTAGCACGTGCGTTTTCCGCGTAACATGTCTGCCCCATGGTCACCAAGGTATATCACAATCGTATTGTGCGCCTTACCAGAGTTTTCCAATACATCCATAAGGTCTCCGACTAATGAATCTAGGCGACTAATACAGTTGTAATAATCGGCGACCAGCTGGCGTAAGGCTGGTGAATCAAGTCCCATGTATGGCATGGGCCTCACATCTTCCCTTTTAAGTGGGGTTTTGGGGAGATCATCTACCTGTGTTATCCAGGGATCATGTGCTTCGGGGTAATTCACAGAAAGAAAGAAAGGAGTCTCACTTGAGCTGATAAATTGTTTTGCAAAAGTCGCATAGTCGCCCATGTTCTTTCGCTGGAAATTCGCTCCTTTGATTTCATGGAAGTCAAAGGAGAAACTGTCGACTGGGTTTATGTGAAGCTTTCCAATAATACCTGTGCGATAACCTGCAGCCTTGAGAATCGTTGGAAGGTTTGGGGTGTCGTCTCGAAAGAGGCGAAAGCCCCATGTAGCTAATCCGATTTGTCCATGTTGATGCGGATAAAGCCCGGTAAAGAAACTGGCTCGTGACTGACTACAGCCGGATTGAGGAACATAAGCACGCTGAAAACAAATGCCCTCACTGGCTAGTCGATCTAGATTAGGTGTCTGGGCATAGGGGTCGTCGTAGCAACCCAGTTCCGGACCGTTATCCTCTGAAACAATCAACAAGATGTTGGGGCGTTCCGTTGCATTGACGCACGGACACAGATATACGAGGAAACAGACGATCAAACAGAGGCCTGATTCTTTGACGAAATATGTCATGGTTCCCTTGTCCTGTGCATGGGATTGGATAGCGTATAACAAATGTATCACTCAAAGGTGACTTGGAGCTCTAAGATTCCGACCGCAGCCTCTTCTTGGGGAGTCATCTTAATACGGATAGCGTCGCACTTGAGAGGTGCGGCAGGATGCACGACGTTGTATTGGTTGGCGCGAGTGTCATAACGATCCGTTGTATAAAGTTCGAATGGTACCCACTGTCCGTCACGTGAGACTTCAATAGTCCAGGACTTGGGGAATTTGACGTCAAAATTGTCCTGCATCCAGAACACACCAATACTTCGGATAGCTTTCGTGCCTTCGAATTGCGCTTCTACCCATTGCGGTTTTCCGTTTTGACCGCGGCTCGTCCACCGTGGGACTTTATTTCCACTGGACCACTCGGGTTCTTTTCCGTCTCCAATTGCGTTCACGGTATCGAGTTTTGACGTATAGGATGCACTTAACTGTGTGAAGATACTTTCTTTTGGTAATGCGTTCGGATCAAACACAGCCATTTCTTTCTTGCGTGGGAACCAAACCGTCATCGAGCTTGTACCACGATTATTCCAAGCATAATAGGGTGTTAGAACAACACTCGCCCGCTTGGACGTTCCCTGGTTGTTAATGGTAGAACCTGGCACACGCGTTTGGATAAAGGAACCGTATTTGACGGCGGTCTCATATGACTTGGAACGAATGTTAATCGGGAGTTTCTCGAAGAAGAATCTTTGGGTTGCACCACCATTGTCCACACCCTCAGCACAAAGGACGAATGGACCGCGTGTAAAGCACAATCGATTGTGGTTGGCTTCGACGGAAGGGTGGCAGACGTTTGAACGAACTGGCATGGGTAGCGTGAGAGTCACGGTATCACCAACCTTCCACTCCCGTTCAATCGTCGTGAACCCTTTGACAACATGAAGGTCTACGGTCTTTCCATTGACCTGTAATTTGATGCCGCCGCTGCCTGAATCTGCATAGCGGTACAAATCGCCAGGAATAAATTGATCCTGAGTCCACGTGGGAATGCGTAGCTTTAAACGGAAGGTAGTCGGCTTAGCTGGATTGAGCGAGATATCGATCTTGCCATCATTGGGGTAGTCTGTTGCTTGCTCGATGGCGACAGGGACACCATTAAATTCCACTTGAGTTGAACTTTCGGCGAAAAATGTGATGAACAGTTCGTTATCGTCGTGGGCATAGGTCATGCCAGGGACTTGAGGTAGTAATCGTGCCATGTTGGATGGGCAGCAGGCAGTTCCAAACCACGGTGCACGTCCAGCCGTTCCATGATTGAAGGGATATTTCCCGTCTGCATCCAATGGGTTGACGTAAAAAAAGCGATTGCCTTCGAGGTTTACTGCGGCCAGTACGTTGTTGAGTAACGCAACTTCGGCCACGTCTAAATATTTGGCATCTTTCGTTAATAAAAACATGCGGTAGTTGAACAGGACGTTACCAACAGCAGCACATGTTTCATTAAATGCATCAGCGTTGGGGAGTTCATATTTAGGTCCAAATCCTTCGATTCCGTGGACGGCACCGAGTCCACCGGTGATATGCATTCGCGTGTCAGTAATGTTGCCCCAGATACGATCTAATGCTTCGCCATAGGCTGGGTCACCGGTTAACGTCCCCACGTCAGCCATAGCCGAATATTGATAGGTCGCGCGAACCGCATGACCAACGGCTTCTGATTGTTTAATGACTGGGGCATGCTGTTGTGCGTAGGTAGGAGCCATAACGCCTTCTCCGTCCGGAACGTATGTCTTCCCACGGATTTCCAGAAATTTACGAGCCATGTCCAGATAGAGCTGCTTGCCAGTCACACGATACAAACGGACTAAAGCCAATTCCATTTCCTGATGCCCAGGGGCCTGCATTACTGGTTTGCCTCCGTTGTATTGCGGATCTCCTTCGAAAATGACTTTATTGATGTGTTGAGCACTTTTCTCAGCAACATTCAAAAGCTTCTTTTTTCCTGTCGCGCGATAGTATGCGATCGCCGCTTCGTACATATGTCCAACGTTATACAGTTCGTGACTATGGACGATAAAAGTGTAAGGACTATCCCCCATCATGTCTCGTTCTTTGCCAACACCGGTGGTATGTGATGGGTATAGATATCCATTTTTGTGCTGAGCTCCGGCAATCAGTGTCGCCAGGTCGTCAAGAGTTTCTTCTAACTCAGGATCGCGTTCTAATTGGAGTAAATACGCTGCACCCTCCATAACCTTGTACAAATCGGAATCAATGAAACGATGAGGTCGGTGATCCTTCTGTTCGATACCATTCAGATAGTCTCTTGCAGCTTCTAAATGTGCTACTCCCGGTTGGGTTCGGTCGAAAGCAAATGGGACGAGTGTTTTGCGTTGCGTTACTAGACGAGGGCGCCAGAAATTACTCGTGATCCGTACTTCATTAAATGGAATCGGCTTGAGAGGATAATCTGTTGTTTGTGCAAGAATAGACCCCGCCGTTACAATGACGATAATGATGGCCAAAAAAGAGTGTTTCACGCTTTACGCTCCGAGGTAAAAAGTAATCATGTTGGCCACCATTTTATATGAAATATTACAAGTTGCCCATTTGACATTGAAATAGTTGGACAATTAGACAAGCACGCGGTTAGTCAGTTTGGTTCGTTAGGTGTTTGGAGAGAGGAAAATTATGAAACAAATCACGTTTGGGACTTTTTGTATCGCCATTGCATTATCAGTTGTTTTTCCACTCGAAGGCGCCAGGCCAGAGAAAGAACGTGATGATTGGGGCAAGATCACCAAGGCCAAGCCTGAATTCTACGCTGCTGGGGATGTCTCGAATTCCCATGTCCAACTCACCAAAGAGTGGTACGAGATCGCCGCGTCGGCCTGGGGGAACTACGGTCCCCTGGAGTTCTGGATCGTTGGTAGTGACGTCGAAGCGGCGAGGCGTATGGATAAAGAATATTGCAGGGTGAGAAAATCCAAAGACGCCGGATATGACGTTTCTGCCTGTGCCAAACGAGATTACAACTTCGTGAAGTATGCAACCGAAGGTAATGCTGGACTTAACACACAGCGGAACGAACATAACAAGTGGTCAGGATTCATCGTGACCATGGCATCTAGGAATCCCGGTCCCCATGAAGAGGATTACAAAACGGTCACTCTACATGAGTACTTTCATGTCTATCAGCACGCTCACATATTTAGCCGAAAACATGCTGAACGCGAAAGTCGCACGCAAACAAATCCATGGTGGATTGAGGGAGGAGCGGAGTATATGGCTCAACTCCTTTATTCCCGTCAGGAAGGTGTACGCGAGGGATATCTGAATGAAAAAATGGAACGCAAGCTAAGAGCATTATCCGATCTTGAGGCCGGAGTTTCCATTCGCGACATACCTTATGGCGAGCGAGGCCACGTTGGTTACAGCCTTGGTGCCTGGTTTGTTGCTTATGTAATACATAAAAGCGATGAACACACCTACCTAGTTAAGTTTCACAAGGATCTAAACAAGCTTGGCTTCGAAGGTTCATTTCTTAAGCACTTTGGTGCCTCTTCGGATGACTTGCTCAAAGAGTTTCATGAAGAATTCCTGAAGCGATCACTGCCGGATATGCTAAAAATCCTACCCCCAGGATAGATCATGGTTTTTGATTGGTAGATCTCTAACTCGTTTCCCTGTGGCGGCAAAGATTGCATTGCACAATGCGGGCGCAAACGATCCAATTCCCGTTTCTCCCACCCCACCAGGTGCGGCGTTGCTTTCTACGATGTCGATGTAAATCGACTCGGGCGCATCGCTCATTCGCGCGACCTGGAAACCATCGAAGTTACTATGCACAGCCTTTCCACGTTTCATCGGCATCTCGCCGTAGAAGGCCTGTGAAATCCCCATAATAGTTGCACCTTCGACCTGAGCATGTACTCGGTCCGGACTGACGATCGTACCCGAATCAATCGAGCACCAAACATTGTCGACACTAACGGACCCGGTTTGTGTCACCGAAACTTCGACAACGTGACCGGTATAACCTAAGAAGCTTCGGCAGCAAGCGATGCCCAGGCCTTTCCCTTCGGGTAATTGTGAATGGCGATCCCACTGTGAATTACTTGCAACGCGAGTAAGTACGTTTTTCAAACGTCCGATGTCGTACGGATAATCATTACGATCAGCCCCTCGGTTCCCAAGTTTCAGTGCCCTAATGTCGAGGTGTCGGTCTTCGCCCAAAAGCGATAGCAGGTATTGATAAGGGTCTTTACCAGCAGCGTGAGCCAGTTCGTCCGCGAAGGAGGAAACTGCGAAATTCTGGAAGATGTGACAGACGGCGCGGAGCCATCCAATACGGGTGTGGGCCTTGGCCTTTCCGACTTCTACAAGAACATTGGGTATATCATATGGAAGATCACTCAAACCCATCTCGGCTTCCCAAGTGGCCGGGGCATCGGCGGCAGCATTAAATGTTGAGCCAATGGAAGGATAGGCAGCTCGCATAAGCCAGCCTGCGGGATTTCCAGCATCATCAAGCCCTGCCTCGCAATGCACTGCTGAGATTGTGTGGAAGTAATCATGACGGAAGTCATCTTCTCGCGTCCACGTCACGTGTACCGGTTTGCCTAGCGTTCTTGAGAGTCGCGCGGCTTCGACACAATAGTCGGGTTTGCTTTTACGACCAAATCCGGCGCCGAGCAACGTGACGTCACAAATAACCTCGTCATTTGGTATCCCCATTGCTGGTCCGACGGCTTGCTGAACTGCTTGTGGATTTTGGGTGGCTGCCTTCAAATAGCATGACACCACATCACCGGAGTCATTTGTTTTGACATCTGCCACGGCACAGGTTGTTTCCATCGGTGCGTGAGATAAGTGCGGAACTGAATACGTGGCAGCTACTTGATCGGTAGCTTTAGCTATGGCGTTGGCAGCATCCCCCTGAGATCGCATTACTTGGCCGGTCTCCTTGACAGTGTGCTTTAATGCGAGCAGAAATTCGTTGGTGTCATAATCAGCATTCGGTCCTTCGTCCCATTTTGCTTT
>CEUM01136830.1_pt1 | contig 125084 bp, 123 predicted proteins | sample 356421 | NCBI WGS metagenome assembly CEUM01 (sample SAMEA2622716, study PRJEB7988) | marine metagenome | biome: marine biome (ENVO:00000447); feature: surface water layer (ENVO:00002042); material: "saline water (ENVO:00002010), including plankton (ENVO:xxxxxxxx)" | depth 5 m
CCCCGCCGGTCTGCACCGGCGGGGTTTTGATACTCTATTTATGCAACAATCCCACTATGGTGCGTCCATTTCGACATCACCTACTACTACCTGCACTACTACAGATACGCCGACCACTAGGACGGAGTTGGGAAGAAGGATATTGTTGTCGAAAGTACGCATAAAAAACCTTTTTGATTTAATTAATTCTTTTCATATTCGGAATACAGCCCTTCGTCAAGGCCAGATCCCAATTTACTTTGACTTACAACCTGTCGACAGCAAGCCAGAAAGCAGCTGCTCCGATTGTGATACGAACAACATGACCGATGTGAAAGTTGTACCCCCAGTCAATGGCAAACAGCCCGATTATGCTTAATACATAACCACCGAGAATCAATTTTCTCCAGATATTCATTCTTAACAAATTCATTTTACTCTCACTATAAAAAGGGGTTGCGTATAAACTCACAACCCCTTCCATACGTGACTAATTACTACTTAGTCACTTCTTTTTTGAAGAAGACTTCTTTTTAGAAGTCGCTTTATTGGACTTTTTGTCGTCTTCATCCTTCCCGTATGCCATCAATTCATCAACAAGGCTCTTCAGTTTTTTATCAACCAAGCCATTAATGGAATTCTTGGGATACTTGCCGTTTTTGCCACGGCTTCCAGCGTTTACGCCTGTCAGAATTTTGATTCCTTCATCAATGGTCTTGACCGCCCAAATGTGGAACTTTCCATCTTTGACAGCGTCGATAATCTCATCGCGAAGCATCAAATCCTTCACGTTCGGATGTGGAATCATCACGCCCTGCCTGCCTGTCAGACCAGCATTTTTACAGCAAAGGAAGAACCCTTCGATTTTCTCATTTACGCCACCGATGGGCTGAACCTCTCCATTCTGATTCACAGACCCTGTCACGGCGACATCCTGACGCAACGGCTTCCCTGAAAGGCTGGACAGGAGCGCATACAGCTCTGTCGAAGATGCGGAATCACCATCAATGCCACCATACGACTGTTCGAAGGCGATACTTGCGGCCAATGAAAGCGGCTTATCCTGGGCAAAACGACTCCTGAGATACCCGGAAAGGATCAGCATCCCCTTATTATGCGTTGGGCCGGACATATCCGCTTCACGCTCAATGTTGATGATACCTTCCTTGCCGAGAGCTGTAACAGCCGTAATCCGAGCGGGTTTTCCAAAGGCATAGTCGCCCATTGAATAGACAGCCAGACCGTTGACCTGTCCTACAGCCTCGCCGTCCGTATCCACAAACAGACTGCCACGGTCGATCATCTCCTGAATACGTTCTTCGATCTGATTGGAGCGGTACACCTTGGCATACACCGCTTCCTTCACATGTTCGGCAGTGATGACTTCACAGTCAGACCGAGAAGCAAAGTAATCTGCTTCACTGATCAAGTCGCTGAGTCCAGGGAAGGCCGTAGATATCTTCTCCTGTCGTCCTGCCCATCGAACGCCCTCTTCCATGACAGCAGAGATTCCACTGATATCAAAGGGCTTCAGCTCGTACTTGTCCACTTCGCTTTTAATGAATCGAGCAAACTGGTGAACGGAGTCATCATTAATATCCATACTGGATTCATAGTCAGCACGAACCTTGAATATTTTGGGAACATCCTCGTCGTAATGCTTAAGCATCATGTAAAGATACGGACTGCCCAGAACAACGACTTTGACGTCCATATCAATAGGCTCAGGCTTTAATCCTGTGGCGCTGATGAAGTAGTATGGATCATAAGTCTCAATCTCGATCTGCTCGGTTTTCAGAGAACGCTTGAGTGTTTGCCAAACGCCCGGCTCAAAAATGGCATCCATCAGATTGATAACCAGATACCCGCCATTGGCTTTTACAAAAGAGCCGGCTTTAATTTTCGAGAAGTCGGTCTGCCACCCGCCTGTTCGGTCCTGAACCCGTTCAATACTTCCAAACAAATTACGATACGTCGGGTAGGACTCGACTATGACAGGCGGTCCCTCGGATTCAACATTATCAACCAATAAATTGACTTGATAGGGTCTGAAAACCATTTCAGGAGAAGGACCTCCCATCATCATACCAGGGAAAGGTCCCTGCTTGGGTGGGCCACCGAGAGCCTTAATGGCATCAAGCTCATCAGCCATATTCTCAAGCACACTATCCAAATACCTCAGAACTTTTTTATCTGGATACTTTTCCCTCAAAGGTTTCAGGAAATCTTCAGCAAGCGATGTGAACATGAGCCTGTCGATCTCATCATGTTTTTTAACCACCTCTTTCTGTAGATTTTTGAGTTCATTGACTATGTTGTCGATCTCTTCTTTAAGCTCAAGCCGCTTCGCCTTAAGTCGCTCATATTCATCTTTGGGGAATCTACCTTTCTCAACCATCTCCTCCAATTCAATCAACCGCTTTGGCTCACCATCAACCAAAGGAACCACATCCGGGCGCTGAATGGGCCCCATTTGCATTCGGACTACTACCAGCCCGGTATCCTTCACCTGATCTTCAATGGCTTGATAGAATGCCATGATCTTTTTCTCATGAGCTTCGGCAATCTGGTTTTTGCGAGCGATATAGTCTTCACTTTCAAACAGCTGTGGAACTTCCCGTTTCACATTGTCTAAAAAGTCCTGCATGTCCTTTTTGAACTTGCTGCCTTCCCCAGACTTGAAACGCAATAAAATGGGTGCTTCCGGGTGTTTGAAATTATTAACATAACACAGGTCACAAGGCGTTTTAGCCTTGTCAGCCATCTCACCCAGCATTTTTTTGACTGTATCCAGACGCGCCGTGCCAGGTTGCCCTGTCACAAAAATATTATACCCTTTCTTTACCATTCCCATACCAAATCGGAAGGCTTCCACTCCACGCTTCTGCCCTATGATATCGGCAAGGGGTTCAAGGTCATCCGTTGTTTTAATCTTGAGTTGCTTTGAATCAAGGGTCCATTTCATTTTTTCAACGGGAACTTCATTAGGTGTCTTCTTTGTCGGCATTCGCAGGCTCCCTACTTTTTCTTGATTTGAATCTGTTGGCCACTCTGAGTCGGACACTTGGGTAGTCGCACCTCAAGGATTCCGTCGTCGAACTCTGCCACCACTTTATCGGGGCGAATAATGCAAGGTAACTTAACTTCCTTTCTGAATGTCCTTGTTTCTCTTCTGCCCTCACTGACTTCAACGGAATGAGTAGAAATGATTAAATCTCGCTCGTGGACAGTCACGTTCACATCCTCCGGGTTCATATTCCCCATTTCCATATGAACGATGAGCGTTCCACCTTCTTCTCGAAGTTCCAAATCCCCTGTCATGCGACAAACCATGGACGGCAAATCGAAGTCGGTACACAGATCATCAAACAAGCGATCCATCTCACGCCGCATCCGGACTATTTCGTCCTGACTCCAGCTTTTCAAATCAGCCATGAACTCCTTTCCTCCTAATGTGAACCGCCCATGTAGAACATGAAGAGCGGTGGCTATTCTATTCCAATTACAAGATTCGTTATCATAAATACGGAATTAACGACAAGAGGCTTGCCGTATAAAACGACAAGCCTCTCAGGTAATTGCATTAGGAGTGTGGCACGTACTGGTCACAGCCCCCGAAAGATATTTGATACAGCCAGTATAATAAAGCCGGTAGAGACCAACCAGAAAGGCCTTACCAGGTCTTCCAGTGCGGGTATGGACATGACATCCACCTGAATGAGGATGCCGACAAGGCCGATGATGACGCCGATAATCCACGTCAGAATTTGCGGTGCGCTCAGGTTCATTCTTCGGGACTCTCCTTGATCAATGTGATTCGAATGGTCAGCTCATGCTTTGCAGCAACTCCACCGCGCTCTCTTTGGGCAACGGTTTTGAGTAGAGATAGCCCTGTCCGTAATCGCATTGCAAGGAATAAAGCAAGTCCCGCTGTCTTTCGGTCTCAATGCCTTCGGCAACAACACGCAACCTGAGGCTGTGAGCCATGTTTATTATTGCTCTGACTATTTCAATGTTTTCAGTAGATTCTTCCATGCGACGAACAAAACTCAAATCAATCTTCAATTGATCCATCGGGAATTTCTGCAGATAGCTCATAGAGGAGTAGCCAGTCCCGAAATCATCAATACTCAAAAGAACCCCCAATCCTTTCAACAGATTAAGGCGATTGGTTGATTCAACCACGTCTGTCATGACAACAGTCTCTGTGATCTCCAGCTTGAGTTGATTAGGAGGTAAACCTGTCTCTTTGAGTATCGATTCAACTTTTGGAATGAGTGAAGCTTCAACAAACTGCTTCGCAGAAATATTGACCGCAATATTCAAATGATCATACTCGGGGTACTGCTTGTGCCACTCGTTCATTGTAGAGCATGATTGATCAAGAATCTGTTCACCAAGTTCTACAATAAGACCTGTTTCCTCGGCTATGGGGATAAACTCACCAGGACTGACCATACCCCTTTCCGGGTGATTCCACCGCGCTAAAGCCTCGAATCCATACAAACTGCCATCAGACAAATTAACTATGGGCTGGAAGTGAGCTTCAAATTCACCGTTGTTCAATCCGCGCTTAAGGTCTGTCTCTACTGCCACTACATTGATGATACCTTCGCGCATCTTCTTATTGTAAATGAGGCAGCGGTTCTTACCTGTGTTTTTAGCCTTATACATAGCGAGCTTGGCATTGTGCACCAACTGCTCTCTGTCGGCCCCTCCATTGCGAGCTGTATCCAGACCGTAGCTGGCAGAAATTGGAAACTCCACACCATCAATGGAAAAAGGCTCTTCAAACGAGGCACGCACCTCTCGCATCATATCGCGAATCTGATCTTTTCTTTCACAGTCTTCAAACAAGATGACAAATTCGTCCCCGCCAAATCTGGCGACGGTATTGCTAGAACCAACAACCTGCTTGAGCCTGACCCCGACATTCACAAGCAGCTTGTCCCCCATGCTGTGCCCGTAGTGATCATTGATGGCATGGAACCTGTTCAGGTTTATAAAAAGTACGCCAAAGACTTTGCCCTGCCCCTTGGACCGCTCAATAGCGCGCCCAACGCGATCAAGAAACAAAGCCCTGTTGGACAAGCCTGTCAAAGGGTCATGCAGCGAGCTGTGCTTCAACAGCTCTTCCATACGTTTTCTATTGGTGACGTCACGAATACTGGTTCGGACTCCTAATGGACGGCCACTCTCGGAAATGGAGTGCTTGATCATACTCACCCATCGAACACGGGCATCCTTTCTGTTGATTCGGAAATCGATACCACTGTCGTCACCAGAGCTTCCGTCATTCATGTAGTTGTGCCAGATGAACAGATCGTCACCATGAACAATTCGCTCGAAAAAGTTCGGGTCGGATAAGAATACGTCAGGTGGGTAGCCGGAAATCCTTTGACACGACGGCGACACATAAACCGGGTTACCTTCAGGGTCTATCCAACTCTCCCAATCATAGTTATAATCTGCAACCATCCGATACCGCTGCTCGGAATCAATGAGCGCTGCTTGGGAGGATTCGAGAGCATTGATAGTCGATTCAAGTCTTTTGGTAGTCTCTTCAAGAGTCCTCTTGTTCCGATGCAGCTCGGCAAAAGTTCCGACTTTTCCTCTCAGAACGGCCGGCTCAACGGGTTTGAACAAATAGTCCACTGCCCCCAGCTCATATCCACGAAAGACATGACTCTGCTCTTTGCTGATGGCTGTAATGAAAATGATAGGAAGATGCTTGTTGTTTTCTGTACTTCTGAGTTTATCCGCCAGCTCAAAACCGTCCATCCCCGGCATCATGACATCAAGTAATGCCACGGCGAAATCGTACTCACGAGCTCGCTCCAACGCTTCGCTACCAGAAGACGCCATTACAACGTTCAAATCCGATCCGCGAAGAATTCCCTCAATGAGTTTCAAGTTGATTCGCTCATCATCAACTGCAAGTATATCGACACGTTCAGTCATTTATATGCTCTTCCGTTGGGATAGTAATAACAGTTTTCCTTTCAAACAGATGTATCAGATGATTCGATAACCGTATCTTATAATTTTTTATAGAATATCATTATTCACTTGAAGTACACACCAAGTTTGACAAAGCCGTAGAGCAAATATAGACGGCAGTCACGACACAGCAAAGGAGTAAAGCATGTCAGATCAAACCTCCCGCTTTCAGCAGGTCCTGGATGAATGCCATGATTGGCCTTGCCCATATACCTTCAAATTCATAGTCCCACAGCAAAGTCTTTCTCAGGTCGAGAAACTGTTTCCTGAGCACGATATCAAAAAAAGGGAATCCAAAACAGGAAAGTATACAAGTATCACTGTAGAAATTGCTGCGGATTCAAGTGATGTAATTGTCGCCATATACCAAAAAGCCGCTCTGATCCCCGGAGTTATGGCTTTATAGTTGATTAATTTTCATACGACTTCCATCGAAATCCGACTAAAAAAGTCGGATTTCTTCGTTTAACCATCTTTACACCACGACTAGTAGTACTTACAATTCAATGCTACGATGAAAGTTGACAGTTGAAACCCTTTCTATGAATAGGTTATCAACTATATTGATACTATCTTTACCAGGAGAACCTCATGTGGGAATACACCGACAAAGTTAAAGAACACTTTTTGAACCCTCGCAATGCGGGCAAAATTGAAGATGCTGATGGCGTCGGGGAAGTAGGTTCTCTGGCTTGTGGGGATGCCCTGACTCTCTATATCAAGGTGGATGACGGAGTAATAACTGATGCGAAATTCCAGACATTTGGATGTGCCAGTGCCATTGCTTCCAGCTCTGCCCTCACGGAAATGCTGATTGGAAAGCCCGTCGAGGAAGCAGAAAAGCTGACCAACAAGGATATCGCCGAATACCTGGGTGGCTTGCCCCGCGAAAAAATGCATTGCTCTGTCATGGGGCAGGAAGCTCTTGAACAAGCCATCAAAAATATGCGTGGTGAAGCACCGCCTCAAGCTGTGCACTCTCATGAGGGAGAACTGATTTGTGAGTGCTTCGGTATTTTCGATGAAGAAATTCTTCGCGCCATCAAGGAAAACGACCTGAAAACCGTTGAGGACGTTACCAACTTTACCAAGGCCGGCGGTGGATGTGGAAAGTGCATCGACGACTTGGAGCGCCTTCTCAAGGAAGCCAAAGGGGAAGGCGTGTGTGAAACACCGAATGAAGGTGAAACATTTCCTGCTCAGGGAATGACAAACATTCAGCGTATGCACCTCATAGAATCCGTCATTGAAGACGAAATTCGCCCCATTCTCCAGGCTGATGGCGGCGATATCGTTTTACAGGACATCGATAAGACTGAAGTTATCGTCAAATTTTTGGGTATGTGTTCCAACTGCCCCTCCAGCCAGTTGACATTGAACAATCTGGTTGAAGGCAAGCTCAAGGAAAAGGTAGACCCATCAATCACCGTTCGCGAGGGATAGCTATGAAAACCATCTATATGGATAATAATGCCACGACACAGGTTGACCCGGCGGTTTTCGAGGAAATGAAGCCTTTCTTTACTGAGCTGTATGGCAACCCTTCTTCGATGCACCGCTTCGGTGGCCAGGTGGGTGTCAAACTCAAAGAAGCCCGTGAAAGCGTTGCAGCACTGCTTGGTTGCGATGTGGATGAAATCATATTCACCTCATGCGGATCGGAATCGGATAACACGGCGATCCGTTCTGCTCTCAACGCACAGCCTAATAAAAGACATATCATCACGACTCGCGTTGAACACCCCGCTATCCTGAGCCTTTGCAAATTCCTCGAAAAGAAAGAAGGGTATGCAGTAACCTATCTGGGAACAGACGAACACGGACGGCTCGACCTTGACGAGTACCGTCAGGCATTCCGCGATGACACTGCGATCGTTTCTGTCATGTGGGCAAACAATGAAACCGGAAACATCTATCCGGTCGAAGAAATGGCAAAAATCGCCAAAGAACACGGCGTATTCTTCCACACGGACGCCGTTCAAGCTGTGGGCAAAATCCCCGTTGATCTAAAGAGTTCTGCTATCGACATGCTTTCGCTGTCAGGTCATAAGCTCCACGCCCCTAAGGGCGTAGGCGCACTGTACGTCCGCAAACGCCTGCCCTTCCGCCCTTTTCTGATTGGTGGTCACCAGGAGCGTAGTCGACGTGCGGGTACCGAAAATACAACCGGTATCATCGCTTTGGGCAAAGCCTGCCAGCTAGCTCTGGAAAACATGGAAGCCGAAAACACCATCGTCAAGAATCTTCGAGACAAGCTGGAAAAAGGGTTGCTGGAAACCATACCTGATTCAATCCTCAATGGAGACAAGGACAACCGACTCCCGAACACTTCAAACATTTCATTTGGGTATGTTGAAGGTGAGGCTATTCTCCTTATGATGGATCAGGTGGGCATATGCGCCAGCTCCGGTTCCGCGTGCACATCTGGCAGCCTGGAACCTTCCCACGTTCTTCGGGCCATGGGAGTTCCGTTTACCTTTGCTCATGGCTCCATTCGTTTCAGCCTCAGCCGCTTCAATACGGAAGAGGAGATAGATTTTGTCCTTGAGACCATGCCAAAGCTCATCGAAAATCTGCGTAAGCTTTCTCCCTTCTCTGCCGAGAAAGAACTGCCGACCCAAAACTAGTCGGAGAGACTTATGAAAATTGCACAAGACATGACAGAGCTTGTTGGCCGCACACCTCTGGTCAAGCTGAATAAACTGTCTGAAGGGCTGGAGGCGACACTGGTTGCCAAGCTTGAATTCAACAACCCCTGTGGGTCTGTTAAAGATCGCATCGCCAAAAAGATGGTTGAAGAGGCCATGGCCGATGGGCGGATCAACAAAGACACAACACTGGTTGAACCTACAAGTGGTAACACCGGAATTGGACTGGCTTTCATTTGTGCAGTCAAAGGGTTGCGACTCATACTGACAATGCCGGAATCCATGTCTATCGAACGCCGCAAATTGCTGAAAGGGTTTGGCGCGGAACTCGTCTTGACTCCGGCTGCCAAAGGCATGAAAGGGGCCATTGCCAAAGCTGAATCAATCGTTGCCGAACTCGACAACGCATTCATGCCCATGCAGTTCGAAAACATGTCCAACCCGGCAGTACACCGCGAAACGACAGCGGTCGAGATATGGGAAGACACTGATGGGCAGGTTGACGCATTCGTAGCAGGAGTTGGTACTGGCGGTACCGTTTCCGGCGTTGGTGCAGTGCTCAAAAAAAACAAACCTTCCGAACACATAGTAGCGGTTGAACCGGAAGCTTCCCCTGTCCTTTCAGGTGGAGAACCTTCTCCCCATATGATTCAGGGAATTGGGGCCGGGTTTGTTCCTGCCACACTCAACCGGGACGTCGTGGACGAAGTCATCACCATTGACAATGAAACGGCATTCGAAACGGCGAAACAGTTAATTATGCGTGAAGGCATTCTGTGTGGCATTTCCTCGGGTGCGAACTGTGCTGCAGCCATCGAGCTGGCCAAACGTCCCGAGTTTAAAGGCAAAATGATTGTATTCATCATATGCGATACTGGCGAGCGCTACCTGAGCACTCCCCTGTTTGAATAAGGGCTGAGAGATGACGGATAGAGATTTAACGCTGGCAGATGTTGTTGCACTTCTTGTCGAGTCTGGAGATTCCGGCCCTGCCTCACATCGGTACTCTGAAGACGTTCCCATGCCTTCAGTAGAGATATTGACCAGTATCGTTGAAGATTTACGTACTGTATTGTTCCCTGGATATTTTGGAACATCTGAAATAACTCCGGATACGATGCCGTATTATATCGGCGCCAAACTTGACAAGATAGAACGCCAACTGGCTGATCAAATAAACCGTGGATACTGCTTTGTCTGCGACAAGACCAAAACAGACCGCTGCACCAACTGCATTGAAAGATCAAAAGAATTGGCAAGACAATTCATCACCAAACTTCCAATGATCCGACAACTCCTGTTGTCTGATGTCGAGGCCGCCTACGACGGTGACCCTGCGGCCAAGACGCATGGTGAAACCATCTTCTGCTATCCATCGATTCGCGCAATGACGAATCATCGCATTGCGCATGAGTTGTACAAACTCGAAGTGGATATCATTCCAAGAATCATTGGGGAGATGGCGCACTCCGACACCGGCATAGATATTCATCCGGGAGCGACCATTGGTAAATCCTTTTTCATGGACCATGGAACAGGAACCGTCATAGGTGAAACCTGCGTCATCGGAGATAATGTTCGCGTGTACCAGGGCGTCACCCTGGGAGCAAAAAGTTTCCCCAAAGGGGACGACGAGCGACTCATCAAGGGACTGCCGCGGCACCCTATGGTGGAGGACGACGTGATCATTTACGCAGGAGCCACAATACTGGGTAGAATCACAATTGGCCGAGGCGCTGTCATCGGTGGTAATGTCTGGATTACAAGAGATGTTCCCGCCGGAGCACAGATCGTCCAATCACGAGCGCTACAGCAATCGTTCATCGATGGTGGTGGAATCTAAAAACAAAAACGGCAGCCTTAAAAAAGGCTGCCGTTTTTCATTTTTAGCTAACTGAATTACAGTCCAAGACCCTTAACCAACTCCGATAACGGCTGACCGTTTGGTGCTTTGGCATTCGGATCAAGAGCCAACACTTCTTTCCATGCTTTTGCCGCTGCCTCACGATCATTCAGATCATGAAGATAGACTATCCCCATATTGAAACGAGAAACGATATGCTTGGGATCAAGTGACGCAGCATGCTGAAAGGCATCAATGGCTTTATCGAACTGATCGGTACGGCGGTACATTACACCAAGATCAGACCAGACCCCGACATGCATGGGCCGCAACTCAATGGCACGCTTATAGGCAACAATAGCCTTGGCGGGCAGTCCATTATCAAAACAGTAATGACCAAGTTTCGACCATGCGTCGAAATCGGTAGGATTGGCTGCGGCCTCAGCCTCAAGTTCTGCCAGTCGACTCGCGTCGGCTGTAGGTGCTGATGACTGCTTTTTCTGAGGCACATTAGCCTGCTGCTGCATTGGGCGCTGTTGTCCCATGTAAAGCATGGTGATTGTGTTTCCAATAAATGCTCCAGCCAATAAGGCCATAACAACGAGCAGGTAGCACGAGGACTTTTTGATATAATTGTCCTTGCGGTTCTCCTCTTCACGTTGACGCTTATGGACTCCCATAAATTCTCCTTATCAAAAAAATGTTCTATGTTGAGTTGTTCGGTCGAGATTGTAGCAGGCTCAGATGGTTTAGCCTAGCGCAATCGTAACCAAATCGTGTGCAAAAATGGCGTGCCTCTTGACTTCCGAGACCTCTTATACCAATGTACACCGATTCATTTGAACCGATTGTATAGTTAAAGATATATCTTGCCGGAGGACCCGATAACAATGAGTGACTACAAAAAGACCCTGCTCCTGCCGAAAACCAAATTCCCCATGAAAGCAAATCTCAAGCAGCGCGAGCCTGAGATGCTGAAATTTTGGGAAGAGAACAAGGCTTATGACAAAATGGTTGCCGCTGGCAGCGATGAAAACGAATACGTGCTGCACGACGGCCCGCCGTATGCCAACGGCCATATTCACATGGGCACCGCCCTGAACAAGGTGCTGAAGGATATCGTAGTCAAATCGCGCAACCTCCAGAACGAGAAAGCGCAATACGTCCCCGGCTGGGATTGTCATGGTCTTCCTATTGAGCACAAAGTTGAACAAGAACTCAAAAAGAAGAAAAAAGAGCTCGACACACTCACTATCCGTAAGATTTGTCGCTCCTACGCTTCCAAATGGCTGGACACCCAGCGGAACGAATTTAAACGCCTCGGCGTTCTCGGAGTATGGGACGAACCGTATCTTACCATGAACCCCGAATACGAAGCAGCCACTGCTCGCGAACTGGGTCGATTCATGGAACGTGAGGGTGTGGTTCGCGGTAAAAAGCCCATTTACTGGTGCTGTGACTGTCGTACCGCTCTCGCTGAGGCGGAGGTCGAGTACGAAGACCACTCATCTCCTTCAATCTTTGTCCGCTTCCCCATGGCAGACGATAACGCCGCCAAAATCGCGGACATCGATGTATCCAAACTATATGTCGCCATATGGACCACCACCCCCTGGACCATCCCAGACAACATGGCTGTCGCCGTTCACCCCGACTTTGACTATGTGATCGTTGAAGTTGGCGGCGAGTTCTACGTTCTTGCCGAGGGCCTTCTTGAAGAATGCTCTCAGAAGTTTGGATGGGAAGCTCCGAAGCCCATCACAACTGTCAAAGGCGCTGAACTTGAAGGCCTGAAAGCCAAGCACCCGATTTATGACAGAGAATCTCCTGTTGTATTGGCTGATTACGTCACGCTGGAAAGCGGTACTGGTTGTGTCCACACTGCGCCGGGTCACGGACGTGAGGACTTTGAGACCGGCCTCAAGTACGGTTTGGAAGTGTACTCTCCCATGAACGATCGCGGAGAATTCCTGCCCGAGGTAGAGCATTTCGCAGGCCTGAATGTTTGGGATGCCAACCCCAAAGTCATTGAGAAGCTCACCGAACTGGGTAACCTGCTTGCATCGGAAGAAATCTCTCACTCCTACCCCCACTGCTGGCGCTGTAAGGAGCCTGTCATTTTCCGTGCGACAACCCAATGGTTTGTCGGCATGGACGAAAACGACCTGAGAAAGCGCTCCCTGGACGCCATCCGCAACCAGGTTGAGTGGGTACCCGCCTGGGGCGAAGAACGTATTTACAACATGGTCGCCAACAGACCTGACTGGTGTATCTCTCGCCAAAGAAACTGGGGTGTCCCCATTTCCGCACTCATCTGTGAGGACTGCGATGAAACGTGGTTCGACGCACAGTGGGTCTACGATATTTGTGACAAGTACGCTCAGCACGAGACCGGTTGCGACTACTGGTTTGAAGCTCCCATTGAGGAAATCGTTCCGGAAGGACTGACCTGCGCCAAGTGCGGTGGTCAGCACTGGAAACGTGAAACCGACATCCTTGATGTCTGGTTTGACTCCGGCACCTCCTATGCGGCCGTTGTCGAGCAACGCAAGGAAACCCGATTCCCGGCAGATCTCTACCTTGAAGGTTCAGATCAGCACAGAGGTTGGTTCCACTCTTCCCTGCTCGCTTCCGTAGGCACCCGAGACATTCCGCCTTACAAAACCGTTCTCACGCATGGATATGTTGTTGATGCGGAAGGCCGCAAGATGTCCAAGTCCATCGGCAACGTTATTGCTCCGCAAGAGATCATCGACAAATATGGCGCTGAAATCCTCCGCATGTGGGTATCCGCTTCCAACTATCAGGAAGATATCCGTATCTCGGATGAAACCCTCAATCGCCTGGTTGACGCATATCGCCGCATTCGCAACACCTGTCGCTACCTGCTGTCTAACCTGAACGACTTTGATCCTAAAGATCGCGTCAAGCCTGAAGACATGCTGCCCATCGACAAGTACGCACTGGACATGGTCACTCGTCATCACAATGTCATCCAGAATGCATACAAAGGTTTTGAATTCCACAAGGTCTACCACACCCTGCACAACCTGTGCGTCGTGGACCTGTCGTCCTTCTACCTGGATATCATCAAAGACCGCCTGTACGTGGAAGAAGAGAACGGCCTTAAGCGCCGCTCTGCCCAGACAGTCTTGTGGCAGGTCCTGCTGATGCTCCTTCAGGATATGGCTCCTGTACTTTCCTTTACAGCAGAAGAGGCATTCCAAAACCTGCCGGATACCATCAAGGAAAGCCTTGACCAAAACGATACCGTTTTTGCCCTGCGCTTCACTCCTGATTCTGTTGAGATGACCAGCGACGAACGCGCCAAATGGGAAACGCTTGCCGCTGTTCGCGGTGTGGTCAACAAGGCCATCGAACCCAAAAGAAAAGACGGTGTTGTCGGTAAATCCCTTGATGCATCTATCACCCTGTACACAACTGAAAAGATTCGTAAAATGGTCGAATCCAATGAAGTTGACAGCATGGAGTTCTTCATTGTTTCTCAAGTAAAGCTTGAAGATTTAGCAAGCGCGCCGGAAGACGCATTTGCCCGTGAAGAAGTCGCAGATGTCAAGGTCGGTGTTGAACCGGCAACTGGCGAAAAATGCGAACGGTGCTGGCGAATCAGCGAAGAGCTTGGCACTGATCCTGAATTCGCAGATGCATGCCCCCGTTGCACGGCGGTTCTGAAGACACTGTCGTAAAAACTATGAATCGGTATCTCAAAGCATCCATATGGGCGGTGGCTATGGTCATAATCGACCAGGCCACCAAACTATGGGTGACTTCAACCATGGAAGTTTGGACAGGCAAGGTAATCATTCCCGGCCTGTTCAATCTTGTCCACGTCCTCAATAGAGGCGCTGCGTGGGGCTTTCTCAACAGTGAAAGCATCAGTTGGCAGCGGCCGCTCTTCATTGTCATTACGTTTGTAGCCCTTGGCTTCATTTTCTACATGCTCAAAACCGCTGAAAAAAATGACAACTGGCTCATTACTGGGCTAGGGCTCATCGCAGGCGGTGCTGTGGGCAACCTCATTGATCGAATCCGTACAGGTTCAGTAATCGACTTCCTCGACTTTTATGTCGGGGACTATCACTGGCCTGCATTCAATATTGCCGACTGCGCCCTCACTGTTGGCGCAGGGTGCATCATCCTCTCATTGATTATCAACCGGCATCGAGACACCACGAGCTGATTTTCGTTGCCTAAGGAGCTTTTTTGATGATTGCAGACTTCTCCGCTCTAACCTCCACACAGTGGATCATCATTATTGCCATTGTCTCTTTATGCTTTTCCTTCTCAGCGTGGTCCATACTCGATTGCTGGAAACGCATATTTGAATCAACGAATGAAAAAGTACTGTGGATTCAAATATGTATTTTTGTTCCAATATTAGGCTCACTGGCGTATCTTTTCATCGGAAGAAAACGAGGGAGCAAAAATCCATGACCAAAAAAATGCATGTTTTTAGTGCGTTACTTTTATCTGTACTGATTTTTTCTGTCGCTGGCTGCGTCACGAAAACAGACTTTGAAACGCTACAACTCGAAAGACGACAGGACCTGAACCGTATCAAACAGCTTGAAAACGAGCTGGCTGAAACCAAAAGCCTACTGCAGGATGAGATTGAGCAATCACAAACACCTGTTCGCCAGCGCACAGCCGATATGTGGGCGGAGCTTCAGGGACTGCGTACCGATATCGCTAAACTCCGCGGAAACGTGGATACGCTCAATATTAGACTGGATAGACAAGTTGGTCCGGCTCAGTCTGACCTGACGTTAGGTGGACTTGACAGCCAATTGGATGAAATCGTTTTCATACTTGAAAATGAGCTCCAGGTTGATATGGCCAAGGTGAAAAAAGAAGCGGCGGCGAATCCAGGTCAAACCACGCCCGAGGGTCTCCCGGAAAAGGTTACAGTTGGAGAACCTACTCCAGTCCCTGCCACTACCCCGCCTGCAGAAGATGCTGATCCCGCTAAAGCCCTTTATGACAAAGCATACGCATTGTATAAGGAAGGCGAGTTTGAAAAGGCTCGATCCTACTGGGCTGAATTCACAGATACATTTAAGGGCCATCCTTTTTCTGCCAGTGCCTTTTTTTGGCAGGGGCAATGCTACTTCAAACTTAAAGATTACGCCCGGGCTGCCATTCTTTTTGAAGACGTCATTGAACGGTTCAAAAAGAGTTCAAAATACAAGTCAGCCCTATTGAAAGCCGGATACTGCTGGGATTATCTGAAGAAACCAGAGCTTGCCAAACTGCGCATGGAACAGGTCATCGACCAGTTCCCCAAGTCTGTGGAAGCAACCCAGGCAAAGCGGTTTGTGGAAAAAAACAAATAACCTGCTGACACTTGCGGCAGCAGGGCTCCTTGTGCCATACATTTGATAAAACAGGATAACCAATGAAAGAAGTGATTAAAGGTTTTAGAAAAATAGTATATCTTACTTTTCCGCCAGAGTCGTCCGGACGCCCTATTGTGTCCAACCTTGCGCGTTTGTTTGACCTGAATATCAACATATTGAAGGCCGACATCAGCCCAAGACATGAAGGGACCATGACCCTGGAATTCACCGGTCTTGAGGAAGATTTTCATAAGGGCATTGCCTATCTCAAGGAAAATGGGATTCGCATAACCCCTGTTGCACACAAGATTTTCAGAGATGAAGAATCCTGCATTCATTGCGGCATGTGCACAGCAATGTGTCCCACTGACGCTCTCATTCTGGAAATGAGTGACAGAACAGTCCTGTTCGATGTGGAGAAGTGTTCTGCTTGTGGCATGTGTACACGAGTTTGTCCGGTCAAAGCGATGACACTGGATCTCGAAGACAACAATTAACCATTTCGGAGAAAGCATGAGCGACGAAAAACGGACTTTTTCACGTGTGCCAGTCAGACTGAAGGGGTATGCCCGTCCCATGCGTTCATTGAAATCCTCTCAACTATTCTCTGGGGATGCCGTTGAAGAAGCACCCAACCGAGAGGAACTCTTTCGAAATACGAAACTGCCTGAAGATCTCACCAACTTTCTACTCCAGATGGATAGAAAAATGGACCGGATACTCGGCATACTCAGTAAGGACAACCTCAGGGATGACTTCCCATACGACATTGAAATAATGGAGTTGTCTGCTGCTGGCATAAAAATCAGGTCTTCCCAGAAGTTTGCAGTGGATAGTGCACTTGAGGTCGTCATAGTTCTGAGCCAGGTTCCTGTCCGGATGGCCGGCAGCAAAGGGCGTGTGTTGGGCATTGAAGAAGAAACCAACCTCTATCGTTTCGAGTTTGTAGACTTGCGGGGTTCCGATATGGAAGCAATCGTCCAGTATGTCTTCAAACAACAACGGGAACAAATTCGCAATTCAAAATATTAGATTGCCTGAGGAGTGATTGTATGACTGGCAACGAAGAACTCGTTCAAGAGATATTGGATAAAGTTTCCGCCGACCTTGGAAACAAGCTCAAAAACGCCATTAGTGTGGCGGTTGAAAAGGAAATAGCGGAGAATCTGTCACAAACACTCCTTGAAGGAGAGTTCTATCGCCGAGTCAACGATGACCTTCAAAGCGGTCTCAAGCAAATCTATCGAGAAGTAAAGGCCGCTCGGGGCGGATCTGAAATCAAGTCCATTGAAGCCGATATCGATCCTGAAGAACTGTTCAGCGAAACATCAGATCAGCTTGATGCCGTATTGCAAACGACGGAAAAAGCAGCAGTCGACATCATTGAAATCGTGGAAAACCTCCAGGAGCTACAGGGCTCTGTCGCTTCAATTGTGAAGGGATTCGAGTCCGGCGGCGTAACAAAAGAGGACAGAGAGGCGCTCAAGGAGATCAACAACACCCTTGGTAATGATTTGTCCACCATCATGGTCACGCTTAGCTTCCAGGACCTTACCGGACAACGCATCAAGATCATCATCAACTCCATCAGACAGGTGGAAAAAATCGTCCGAGAAGTCATGCTATCGACAGGTCTCATGATCAAACAGCGGAAAGAAGAGCCACAACGAGATTTTGAATCCTTGTCCGAAGAGGCTAAAAACAAGGCAACATCTACCCTGTCCGGTCCAACAGCCGACACAAACCAGGATGATGTAGATGACCTCCTCGCCTCTCTCGGCCTTGATTAAAGACGTACCAATCAAAAAAAAGCCCGTCACTGCATGTGACGGGCTTTTTTTTGATCAAATGTTTGGCTCCTATAAAAGGAGTATGCCTGCAAGTCCCAGGAAACTCCAAAAGCCTATGGCATCCGTAATAGTCGTAAGGAAAATCGATGATGCCTGAGCTGGATCTCGGCCAATTTCCTTAAGAATAAGCGGAATGGAAGAGCCAGCCAACGCACCAACCAACATGTCGATAACCAAGGCTATTCCCATACACGCAGCCAGCTTGAAATCACCGGTAAATGCAATGATTGCCAACAGCACGAGCATAGAGATCAGGCCACTGTTGATCAGGCCAATCTTGATCTCACGAAAAACAGCGAACCACGCTTTTTTACGATCAAATTTTTCCATTGCCAACTGACGAATCATGACCGCCAAGGCTTGCTGTCCCGTATTACCTGCCTGGTTGGAGACAATGTGCATAAGTGCTGCAAGGATTGCCATGGCTGCAATCGTATCATCGAATAAATGGACAACATATGCGGCTATAGCCGAGTTGGCCACGTTGATAATGAGCCACGGAATACGCTTTTTAACTGAAAAGATAACGGGCGAATCGGTTGTTTCATCAGCACCAGCACCAACCATTGTCTGCATATCTTCACTGGCTTCTTCATGGATGATGTCAATGACATCATCAACAGTGACGACACCGAGCAGACGATTGCCAAAATCGACAACAGGCAGAGCAAGCAGGTTATATTTTGCGATATGGTGCGCAACCTCTTCCTTGTCGATATTATAGCCGACAGAGATTAGATTCTGCGTTTTAACCAAATCCTTCAACCTGACACCGCGTTTGGCAAGCAGGAGTTCTCGTAAAGAGACAACTCCAACCAGTCGATCCTTGGCATCAGTCAAGTAGGCGTAATATGGTATTTCCTTATCTTCAACTTCCTGACGTAATTTGGTGATGGCCTCATCAACATGAAGGTCCTGATCAAGGATCACGACCTCCGTATTCATGACACCACCAGCAGTATCAGGATCAAACGTCAACAGAGTCTTGAGTTCGGCTCGCTCTTCCGCAGGCACTCGCTGAAGAAGAGCCTGACGGAGGACTTCGTCCAGTCCTTCCAACAGATCAGTCGCGTCATCCGGCGACATCTGGTTAACAATGCGTGCAGCGAGTCCTCTATTCAGATTCTGAATGAGCGCGATCTGGTCATTGGATTCCATCTCCGCAATAGACTCGGCAGCATCCTTGATTGGAAGCTGTTTGACGAACTTAACCTGATCCGACATATCAAGACCTTCAATGGTCTCCGCGGCATCAGCCGGGTGCTGAGCTTCAAGCTCGGCAGCTGTCAGGCCATCAATCAATTCATCACCTTTAATGTGCATTTCCTCTTTTACGCTCATGGGGAAATTTCCTAGCTTAATTCAATACCAAGGTCAAAGAATTCAGACTTATTTCGGGGAGCAGACTTGTGAAATATTTCATCAACACGCAGTGCCCTTGACGTATGCCAAACCGTGCTTTACTTGGCTTCAACCAACAAACATAATATGGGATACTATCATGCCTACCAACATTTTCGATGAGTTCTTCCAGGCAGAAGCCAGAATGTTTCTGCTTGCGACAATACGGATTGCACTGGCTGAAGACGGTTCAGACCTGACTTCAATGGGCCTTTTCAATGAAAACGACATGACACAAGCCATGATCGTTGCCAAACAGGAAACTGTTGTGGCCGGTCTTCCAATTATCCCACTTGTTCTTGAATTTGGTGGAGCCGACTGCCAGGTCCACCTCAATGTTGAGGAAGGAGAACGTGTATCGGAAGGCACCATGGTTGCCGCCCTTCAGGGATCAACGATACAGCTGCTCAAAGCCGAGCGCGTTATCATGAATTTTCTCTGTCACCTTTCCGGCATTGCCAACATGACATCTCGTTTTGTCAAGGCACTGGAAGGAACCAATACTCAACTGCTGGATACCCGCAAGACACTTCCAGGCCTTCGATTCCCCGAAAAATATGCTGTTCTGGCTGGTGGCGCCAAAAACCACCGGCTTACCCTGTCGGACATGCTCATGCTCAAAGACAACCACATTGATCGTGCCGGTTCTATTACGCAGGCTGTCGCCGCCCTTCACAATGCGCACAATCCCTGTCCTCCCATTGAGGTGGAATGCCGCACGTTGGAAGAGGTAGAAGAGGCGAGCAAGTGCCAGATTCAAAGAATCATGCTCGACAATATGGACGCTGAGACCGTCACCAAGGCTTTAGCCTTAATCCCTGACTCCATCGAAAGCGAGATCAGCGGGAATATCACTTTAAGCAATATAAAAGATGTTGCCGAACTTGGACCGGACTATATTTCCGTGGGCCAACTGACCCACTCTGCTCCGTCCAGTGACTTCAGCATGCAATTCGTGCCCATTAGCTAGAGGGAGACCACTGTGAACAAAGCAACTGACACGATTCTTTCCATTAAAAAGGCCATGGGCGACAGGCTCGCCATTCTTGGACACCACTACCAATCCGATGAGGTCATCCAGTATACGGATATTCGGGGAGACTCCCTTGAGCTTTCCCGTAGGATCAGCGGACTTGATGCAGAATATATAGTTTTTTGCGGAGTTTACTTCATGGCTGAATCCGCAGCAATCCTGCAGCGCGAAGGCCAAAAAATCCATATCCCTAACACTGAGGCTACCTGCCCCATGGCAGATATGGCGATTGCTGAAAATGTGGAAAAGACTCTCAACATCCTGCAGAAAGACGGCCGCAAGATAATCCCTCTGACCTATGTAAATTCCTCTGCTGCCGTTAAAGGTGTTGTCGGACGCTTCGGAGGCTCTGTCTGCACCTCTGCTAACGCCAAGACCATGCTCGAGTGGGCCATGGGTCAAGGAGATGCCGTTCTCTTCCTTCCTGACAAGCACCTCGCACGAAATACGGCTAACACCCTGGGCATCCCCGAAGACAAACGAATCATTTTGAGCGATGCTGTCATCGATAGTGACCCGGAGCTGCACGTCTTTACTGACCAGGCCGCTGATAAAGATTTGATCATTTGGCCGGGCTTTTGTCCCATCCATGAAGAATTTCAGCTTGAAACCATCCAGCACATCCGCCAGGAAGAGCCTGAGGCTCAGATCATTGTTCACCCTGAGTGCGACCCAAAAGTGGTCCAGGCTGCTGATGGTAATGGCTCTACAACATTCCTTATCAAATATGCAGAAGAGGCACCTTCAGGGGCAACAATCTACATAGGAACAGAAGACAATCTGGTCCAACGACTTGCCAAGCGGTTTGAAGGCGAAAAGACCATTAAGCCTTTGTCTGTGAGCCTCTGTGAAGATATGGGAAAAATAACCCTTGTTAATCTCGCAGCTTTGCTTGAGAATATAGAAAACATACAACCGGTTGAAGTAGAAGATTCCATCAAGGAACCTGCAAAACTGGCTCTCGAACGGATGCTCAAAGCATGCTCTTAACAAAGTGATCTGACCTATGAACGACTACCGTCTGCAAAGCGATGCTCTTATTATCGGCTCGGGTATCGCCGGGGCTGTCGCAGCCCTCACTCTGGCAGAAAAAGGGCTTGATGTAATACTCATCACTGCCAGCGATACCATTGCCAATGGGAATACTGCGCTGGCTCAAGGCGGAATCGTTTATCGCAATGAAAATGATGACCCCAGGATTCTTGAAAAAGATATAAAAACCGCTGGCTGGGAACACAATTACGGCAAAGCTGTTCGGTATCTTTGTCGTAAAGGACCAGAGGTTCTCCAAAAGATCTTCCTCGACAAGTATGAAATTCCTTTCAACCAAAGGAAGCCTGGGGACTGGTATCTGACCAAAGAAGGCGGCCATAGCCTTCCTCGCATATTGTATTGCGATGATCATACTGGTCGCAATATCATGGACGTGCTGAGCGAAGCCTTGGAGGCAAACGACAATATCCGCGTCTTGACGAGGCGCACTGCTGTCGATCTGCTGACGACACAGCATCATGCGAAGCACCTTGATTTCAAGTACAGCTTGTCCAACCAGTGTGTCGGAGCATATGTTTTCAATGAAAAAACCGGGACTGTTGAGACCATTGTGTCAAACTTCACCCTGCTCGCCACCGGCGGCATTGGCCAGATTTATCTGCACACAACCAATACGCCTGGCTCAATAGGGTCCGGTTTGGCCATGGCTTCCCGAGCTGGTGCGCAATTGATGAATTGCGAGTATGTCCAGTTCCATCCTACCGCCTTGTTTGGGGGTGCCAAACGCGGTGAAAAGCGTTTTCTTGTATCCGAAGCCGTCCGTGGCGAAGGTGCGTTTCTTATAAACGGCAAGGGCGACGCTTTCATGCCCCGCTATGACTCCCGAGCTGACCTTGCCCCACGCGATATTGTAACGCGAGCCATCATGGACGAAATGCTCCACTCGGGTGATGATTGTGTTTACCTGGATGTTTCTAAAGTAAAGCACGATGTGGCAAAGAGATTTCCCACCATTTATGATCGTTGCCAAAAGATCGGTGTTGACATGAAGTGCGACCCAGTACCTGTTGTTCCGGCTGCACACTATTTTTGCGGTGGCGTATTGGCGGACAACAACGGACGCACCACCCTTGACCGTCTTTACGCTGCTGGGGAATGCAGTTGCACGGGGGTGCATGGCGCTAACCGCCTAGCCAGCACTTCACTGCTTGAGGGACTCTTATGGGGTTACAGCGCAGGTGAAGATATCGCCAAAAGGACAAGCCCGCGATCAAAATTGAGTCGCAAGCTCAATGACTCCATTCCTGACTGGGTCCCCCACGGAGACAAACAGAATGAAGATCCGGCGCTGGTAGCTCAGGACTGGGCAAATATCCGCAATACCATGTGGAACTATGTCGGAGTATCACGGACTAAGCACAGACTGACACGTGCATTCACCGACCTTCGCAAGCTGACCAAGGACTTACAGGACTTTTACAAACAGACCCCACTCAGCAAACCGATCATTGACCTTTTTCACGGTTCTCAGACAGCCTATATTATCACTTTGGCAGCTCTTCGTAATAAAGAAACCAAGGGATGCCACTACAGAGTGGACTAACCCTCTGAGGGTGCCCACTCAATCCACAGCCTTGCATAGCAGGTTGAAATAATACTAAAAAATTAAAAGTCTAGAGATTTATTAGTAAATCTCTAGACTTTTAATTTTACAAAATTCTACAGAAAACGGTAAATCGCTCATTCACTGGTAAGCCGTGAAAAGAGCTCTTAACCTGTTCTGTGGCTCATGACTACTTTCGCCAGAACTCGGGAACGAAAAGGATGATGACAGTATAGATTTCAAGGCGGCCAAGTACCATGCAAAAGGTCAGAACCCATTTAGCCGTGTCAGGAAGCCATGCAAAGTTATCCGTCGGTCCTACCCCGCCGATTCCCGGCCCGATATTACCAATACATGCAAGGGATGCGGCAAAGGATGTAACCACGTCCACCCCGGTTCCTGCCACAATAAAAGCCGCCAGTACAAACAACCCGATCCAGAGAATGAAAAAGCCCCAAACACCACTGATTACATCATCCTGAACAACTGTCTTTCCCATTTTGACATGGTTGACAGAACGGGGATGAATGAGTCGAAACAGTTCTTTGTATGAGTGCTTTACGAGGAGCATGATACGCATGACTTTCATTCCGCCACCAGTTGACCCGGCACAGCCACCGACAAACATGAAGAAGAGCAATATTGCCTGAGCAATACCAGGCCACATTTCATAGTCTGCGGTTGCATATCCGGTAGTGGTCAGTATGGATGCGACCTGAAAAGAAGTATACCGAACCGCATCAGGGACGTTATCGTAGTTTTGCCCTTGGTAGACAGCAACCGTGATCACAATTATCGCCAGTACAACCATACCAGCAAAGACTCTGAATTCAGGGTCCTTGATTATTGAATCGAAACGCCCTTTCAGCAGCATATAGTGCAATGTGAAGTTGATACCGGCTATGAGCATGAAAGCCGTGATGACATAATCGATATATGCACTGTCAAACGCTGCGACGGAGCTGTTCATGGTGGAGAATCCGCCAGTGGCCATGGTACCGAATGTGTGACAGAGCGCATCGAACAAATCCATGCCGCCAAACATAAGTAGGATGGTTTCCAGCACACTGAACATGACATACACTTTCCATAGTGTCATGGCGGTATCTTTGATACGCGGCTTGAGCTTGTCAGGGACAGGGCCCGGCACCTCAGCTTTGTATAACTGCATGCCTCCAACGCCCAGAAACGGCAGTATGGCAAGAGACAATACAATAATACCCATGCCTCCCAGCCAATGAGTCAGGCTTCGCCAAAATAGGATTCCTCTTGGAACAGCTTCTATGTTGCTGAGTACCGATGCACCAGTGGTGGAAAAGCCGGATAGAGACTCAAAGACACAATCGACAACAGACTCGAATGTTCCAGCCAGGTAAAACGGTAATCCACCAAAAAAACCTGCGGCAAACCACCCCAGAGCGACAATCGCCATCCCCTCCCGGTGAGTCATTACGGAAGAGGCTTTGGATGCTTCCGGGTCCCGGAAGGCAAAGAATAAAACAACGCCGGAAACAACTGTAAGAAACATTGCATACGACAATGGTTTGGCAGAACCATCTCCGTAATATGCTCCCCATGCAAGCGGGAAAATCATGGTCAACCCTATGCAGGCAACAAGAGCACCTATGACGTGAAGCACGTACTTCCAGCGCATTTAGAAAAACTCCACCGATGTCGTCAGCACTTTTTCGACCTTGGGAATATTCTGTCGTGTCGAGATAATAATGAGCTTATCTTCCGGTTCAATAACGGTATCGCCTCGGGGAATGACAACTTCATCCCCTCGCTGGAAACAAAGGATCAGACAACCTCGTGGGAAGTTGATATCTTTAACTTCTTTGCCAACTATCGGAGAGCCCTCCACAGCGATGACTTCGAGCGCCTCAGCCTCCTCACCTCGAATATTGACCGATGAGATAATTCGGCCACGACGGATGAAATGAAGTAAGGAGTTGATGGCAGACTGTCTCGGACACACAACATAATCAATACCAATGGGCTCAATAAGCGGCATATAACCAAAGTTATTCACTCGGGTGACAGTTCGTTTTGCTCCCAGACTTTTGGCAAGCAGACACGTAAGAATATTGGTTTCCTCGTCCCCGGTTACGGCAATAACCATATCCATATCCTGAATATTCTCTTCGCGCAGAATATCCTGATCCGTGGAGTCGCCCATCAGCACAATGGGTCTGTCCAGGCGCTCGGAGAGAAACCGACAGCGCTTTTCCCTGTTTTCCAACAAGCGAGTATGATAAAATTTGTTATCGAGCGCTTTGGCGAGTTTGTAACCAATATTACCGCCACCAATAATCATGACCTCACGAACAGGCTCTGTATCGATACCCAATCGCTCAACAATCTGATCCTGATCCCGGATGTCACAAACAAAATAGACGATGTCCCCTTTTTTGACCTCATCGAGACCACTGGGGATGATCAGTTCTCCGTCGCGAACAAGTGCCGCAATCACAAGGCCCAAATCTTCGCCGATCCTGTCCCGAAGATGCATCAGCTGCATTCCCACGATAGGGCTATCCTCGGGCAGTTTCATGCCGATAAGACGAATCTTGCCACCGGCAAACTCGTTGATTTCCACTGCACCGGGCACACTCATGAGCCGCAGTACCGAGTTGACGACTTCTTCATCGGGGTTGATGATTTTAGTGATACCTGCCCCCTTATCCATAAGCAGGCCCTTGTAATTGGTGTACATACTGCCCCGAATACGGGCCAGCTTGGTAACCTTCTCACCACCCAACATATTGGCAAAAAAACAGGCAATGAGATTTATCTCATCACTATCAGTCACCGCCAGGAAAATATCTGCGCGAGCTATCCCTGCGTCTTCCAAAACTTTAGGACTGGAGCCGGACCCTCGTATGGTCTGAACATCGGATGCTTCTGCAAGCTTGCGTAGAGCTTCGGAACTCGTATCGATAACGACGACTTCCTTGTTCTCCACTGCCAAACGACGTGCGATATGATATCCAACCTCACCGGCACCAATGATAATGATACGCAAAGCTCTTCTCCTTGCATTGGGAAATGCACAACTCAAGGGTTGTACCTGTCTTTTACTGTATGCGCAACACCAGCAAAAAAACGGCTAACCTCTTTATAAGAAAAACAAAATGTGAGTGAACCTTAACTAGATTCACTCACAAAGATTCTGATGGGACAAAGGACTAAAGAATGGCAGCTTTAACTGCGTCAATCCCGACCTTCTTGAGAAGCATGGAAGAACGACTACGTTTTGTCGCATTATCTCTGTAGAAATCCATGAAACGCCCAACAACGTCCACAGCTTCAGATCGAGTGATATTTTCCACCAACGTATCAGCAATACGAGGTTTTCCGGAAGCATTTCCACCCACTACAACGGTCCAGCCTTTCTTTTTACCGATAAGACCGATGTCGCGCACATAACTCTCCGCACAACACATTGGGCAGCCGGAAACACCGACCTTCATTTTCGCAGGCAACTCTTTGCCGACGAACATTTCCTCCAGCTCGATGCCCAGACCAAGAGAATCTCTCACGCCGAACTTGCACACTTCCGTGCCGGGACAGGCTTGGACATAGTGAACGCAGAGCCCGACGGCCGGACCAACGTCCATTTTCAGATCTTCCCACACAGCATCAACCTGATCCTGCTCCAGGCCGACCAGCGCTATACGCTGACCAGATGTGATCTTCATGATGGGAATTTCATATTTTTTTCCCACCCTGGCCAGTGCTTCCAGTATTTCGGGGGTTACCAAACCTACCGGTGTGCGGGGAACAATGGCATATGTTTTCTTGTCACGTTGAAGAATAGCCCCTTTGGGCGTATCATTTGCCGTCATGAGAAAACTCCTGAAAAAGATAGTTAGCTGTCGAATACGGCCTTTCTGACCGCTTCAAAACCGACACGCTCGACAAAACGTGCCGTGCGCTCCTTCTTCTTGGCGTTTTCGCTGTAAAAATCAAGTGCTTTGCCGATTATTTTCAGCCCTTCTTCTGCAGATACGCTCTCAGCCAGGACATCAGCCTTTCGGACCTGCTTACCGGCATTGCCACCGAACAAAATGGTCCAACCATTTTTCCTACCCACCATTCCCACGTCGCGTACGTAGCTTTCCGCACAAGACATGGAACAGCCAGAGACCCCGCTCTTCAGTTTTGCAGGGAGGTTAGTTGTATTGAGGAAAGCTTCCAAATCAGCGCCCATGGCCAGAGAGTTCTGCATTCCAAACCGGCATGCAGTATTACCCACACATGCTTGGACAAAATACTTGCAAACTTCCCCAACCTCACCTAAACGCTCCACCACTGCCTGGAGGTCTTGTTCCTTGATCCCAAGCAATTGAACTCGTTGACGCCCAGTGACGCGAACGCCCGACAAGTGGAAATCCTGCACTACCGAATTGATGATATTGAGTTTTTCCGCTGAAACATCGCCAAGAGGTGTGCGAGCCATTATCGAATAAATGCCCTCTCCGCGGGAGCGACAAGCTCCCGCGGGTAATGAGGCGATTAGTTTATCAGTGCTCATGTTTATCTGTTCCAATAATGAGTTTGCGATTTAGATAGGAGGAGCAATAGTGACCAGCACACGCATATCAGTGATTGCCCTGACTCCATGAGGCTCGGCGATTTCCGAAACCAGGACATCACCAGTATGTGCTGGAATCGTAGCGCCATTCTCACCAAGGAACTCTCCTTCACCTTCAAGGATGGTCAATGTCAACTCTCCCTCAAGATCATGGGAATGAACCGGGAGTTGTTGTCCAGCCTTGAAGTTGAAATTGATTACCTTCATAAACTCAGACTCATGAACCAGATAATTGGAAAAGGTCAAATCCTTAAATCCATGTTCATTGAATAATTCTATCTTCTTCATATTTATCTCCTTGGCTTAAAATTGCAGCTTAAGATCAGCTATGACTTGTCCTGTACGTGATACCGTCACTCGATTGGTATCAACTTGCTTCCCGGAACGTTTCACAGCCTCAGCAAGGATTGCGCTCATGGAGGCACAACAAGGAACCTCCATCTCCATGACAGTGATGGAGTTCAACTCGCTTTCGCTCAGAATAGCAGTCAGCTTCTCAACATACTCCATCTGGTTGTCAAACTTGGGACACCCCATGACAACCACACGACCATTCAGGAAATCACTGTGGTAGGAAGGCATGGCGACCGGCACGCAGTCGGCGGTCAGCAACAGGTCTGCTCCCTTCAAGAAAGGCGCTGTTGGCGGAACCAAACGCAACTGGACAGGCCAATGGGTAAGAGCGGAAGCTCCTCCTGTATTTTGCGTTGGAATGTTTGCCTGTCTGCACGGAGAAAGAGACTGTACAGCAGATCCAGGGCATCCCCCCATCGGACGAGCACTGCCGGGAGTATTCTCGTTAATGCGAAGGCTTTCAGGGCTGGGCATGTGATCAGGCACAGATCGCCCCTGCGCCTTGAGGTGTTCTGCAACAGCATTAGGATCAAAGTCTTCAGCTTCACGGACTTCCACCTTCAAAGCGCCGGTCGGGCAATCTCCGAGACAGGCGCCAAGGCCGTCACAATAGATTTCCTTCACGAGCTTGGCCTTGCCGTCAACAATGGCAAGAGCCCCTTCTTCGCATGCAGGAACACATTCGCCACAACCGTTACAAAGCTCTTCATCAATGGTGATCATTTTTCTCTTGCTAATCATGGTAACTACCTCATTTTATTTTCGTATATTAAATTCTTGCCACACCAAGGAAAATGGCATGGAGACTTACAATCAGGGTTATGAACAAGGTGCGAGCCTTTCCCGCATCCAAGCCCGGAAAATTATATGAAATCTGACTGTGCCGACATGCCGATACACAATCTCCGCACATGGTGCAGGAAATAGCTGGCTTGCCTCTGCCAAGACTCTCCTCGTCCAATGCATTATAGCGGCAACGGGTCAAACATGCTCCGCACTGAGTACAGCTGTCACCTATTCGTATCCGCCATGGAGTAACCTTGCTCAGCACGTTTGCAACAATGCCCATCGGACAATAGGTCGTGCAATGCACCATCAATCCGGCCTTGCGGGATATAACCAGCATGACCGCTAATCCAACTGCACCAAAAACTGCTGCAAGCGAAACTGCATTGACTCCAGAAACTCCGAAAAGCCTCAAAACAACTGCCATAACGACCACTAGAATCAAGGTCCCCAAGCGCCCCCAAATGCTATACCGGCGAATCCGCTTGGAGGGAGCAGGACGTTGCCCCACTCGACTCATGGCATCATCCCATGCACCAATGTAACACAAATGGCTGCACCAAGCCGGTCCCACAAGCAGAACAGTGACGGTGAACAGTATGATCATGAAAAAACCATCTCCGCGAAACAGCGGCCCCGCGACGATAAGAGCCGGGACTGGCAGGTGGAGCGTTCCAGTCATCAACATACGCTCCATTCCAATAAGTCCCAAAACCAGTTGACCGAAAAACACTGCTGAAAACAGGCCCCAAATTCTAGGACGATTCATTCTGTGCCCTTTGGGAGAAAGCATTTTTCCACCTATCCACTGGGCATAAAATCCGAGCAAAAATATTTCCAGCCAGCCCCACCCCATAAAGTACCGATCAGCTAAAAGGATGGGAAAAGAGACATTAGCACGTGCAGCAGCAAGGCCGACCACCGTCAAAATAAACATGGCAGCTCGTGTAGTGGCCTGATCAGAGTCTTTCGAGAAGAAAGAGCGGCACGTATTAGTCAGCAGCACCCACAACCCAAGACAATTAAAAAAAATGACTCCACCCATGATTGTAGCCAACCGAGTCCAAGGAGCACCCATCGCCTGACGGAAGCTGATGAAACTGACGGTTGTCTGCGCCCACTCAAGTCCTCCCCAAACCAAAACAGCGATAGTCGCCAATCGAAGCCAGGACTGCTGTGTTACAAACAGCGTTGGAAATAGAATTAAAGAAGCAGCAAGTCCGTAGTCCCCCTGTCGCAACTCATGTGCGCCCAAAAGGATCAAAGCGAGGATGGGTATGGATAGTAGTATTCGATTCATTTCCGTGTCTCCGTGAGCAAAGAATGGACTTTTTTTTTGACGATACCCATGACTTAGGTCAACTTAAGCGAAGAATTCCACTATACAGGAGTATTTTTTTGCTATGGATAAACTATCAGCAGTAAAAATGATAAATTTTTTCGAAGGCTTGCCCAATGAAAAATTTAAAAAGCTTGCAGAAATTTCTCACATAAAAACTTTCAACAAGGGTGAACTTCTTTTTGAAGCCGATGTCCATGCACATGGTTTTTTTGCGCCCATAACCGGACGAGTTAAGATTTTTCGCACCTCCCCTTCTGGCAAAGAGCAGATTCTGCATATCTTTGGTCCCGGTGAAGCATTTGGGGAGGTTCCGGTTTTTGAGGGAGGAACTTTTCCAGCTCACGGACAGGCTATCGAGAAGTGCAAAGCATTGTTCTTCCCACGAAATGATTTTGAAAAAATGATCAAGGATGACCCGGACCTTGCCATGAAAATGATGGCAATGCTTTCCCAACGCCTTAGAATCCTCGTCAATAAAATTGATGAGCTGAGCCTCAAAGAAGCCCCTTCACGTGTAGCATCGTATTTACTGTTACTTCGCTCGTCACAGGATTCGGATACATTCAAACTTGATTTACCCAAGGGACAAATCGCGTTTTATCTCGGAACAATTCAAGAGACTTTATCCCGCATATTCAAACGTCTTACTGAAGATGAAATCATTGAAATCGATGGGAAGGAAATCACGATAATTGATCGAAACAGACTAGAGACACTTGCAAATGAAGGTCGATAACAAAAGAGGGGAACAGTCGTCTGACTATTCCCCTCACTGCGTAAAGCTCTACTAGTTTTTAGTGGTCATATTGCTTGGCGTATTCGGCGTCATTATACATGGCTTCACCATACATATCTTTGCCATAGTCTCTGATAATCGACTGCCCCTTCTCGGAGCCGAGGAACTCAATAAACTTCACGGCCAGCTCGTGTTTAGGGGCTCCTTCAGGCATTGCCAGGGCATGATAGGTATTGATCAGCATCGGATCGCCACGGAACAACACCTTCAAATTGTCCATATTCTTCATACCGGCAACCCAGGTGGAGCTGTCCGTCATGAAGTAACCCTTTACATCATTAGCCTGCTTAAGCGTAGCCATCATGAAATCCTTGGTAATGACATACCAGTCACCACTCGGAGAGACACCCGCTTTTTTCCAGATTGCCAACTCTTTTTTGTGTGTTCCGGAATTGTCGCCACGGGACAGGAAGGTTGCTTTGGCTTTTGCAATTTTGCCATAGGCTTCAGCAACACTGGAAGCATTCGCAATTCCAGCCGGATCATTTGCAGGGCCAACAATATAAAACTCATTTGAACCAATCAGTGTTCTGCCAACAGCCCAGCCGTCCATCATAGCCTGCTTTTCAGCTGCCGGAGCATGCACCATGCATGCGTCCACTTTACCGGCCTTGAGGAGCTTCAAAGACTTTCCTGAACCAGCCTTTACCCAACACATAGTCACACCATGCTCAGCATTAAATGCTTCAGCCAGCACTTCAAGCAGACCGAGCTCGCCGGGGCTACCAGTCGCTACTTTATAGACGGTGTCGCTACTTCCATACGTCGCCTTACAAGGGGCATCTGAGGCATATGCCATGCTTGTCATCAGCATGAATGCCATCGCAAAACAGAGAACTTTTTTCATTTTTTACTCCTTTGGAATTACGAAAACAATTCCGACTCTCTAACACGATACCATTATGCTCATAAAGACTTAATTCTTGCTAACACTCTGACACAATGCGCAATCCCCCAACGCAAAAAGCCCGCCACACAAATGTGTGGCGGGCTACATTGGTAGCTAAATCAGCTGCAGCTAACTACGCTTCAATCTTGTTGACAGCGGTCTGCAAGCGAGAAATGCGACGCTTGGCCTGAGAAGCGTGGATAACATTCTTGCGAGCAGCTTTATCGAGAACAGAGGTAGCCTCAACAAGGGCCTCATTTGCCTTTGCGAGATCTTTTTCCTCGATAGCAGCACGAACAGCCTTCACGCTGTTCTTGATACGGGTCTTGGAAATACGGTTACGTGCACGACGCTTCAAGCTCTGACGGTGCCTTTTCAAGGCGGATTTGTGATTAGCCAAGGTAATTTCTCCTGATCAATTTATTATCGCATTAAAAAGCTATTGATTGCATTTATTCCCCAAAGGGAGGGCCTTTTATACGGACTCTCCCCCTGATGTCAAGCCTTTTTAGACTTGCAGTGCGTTAAAGTCAGCAAGTCTGCCCAATCGATCGACCAAAGCCTTCAAGAGGTTCAGTCGGTTGAATCGAACATCACTGTCATCGCACATGACCATAACATTATCAAAAAACGCATCTACAGACGGACGCAGCTCCCGAAGCAAACCAAGCAATCCGGCAAAGTCGTCTTTTTCCCATAATTCATCAAAGTGCGGAGCTACAGTCTCCAACTTTGTACCAAAAGCAGTTTCAGCTTCATCCTGGAACAGCTCCGGATCATATGCTCCGGTCAAGGTCTGACCAGCTTCAGCACCCTGCTTGCGAATGATATTGGCTGCACGCTTGAAGGTAAGGACGGCCTGTTCAAAGTCATCTTCCTTCGTGAATGTACTCAATGCCTCAAGGCGAGCCTTTAAGGTGCGGACGTTGTCATATCCTGCGCCAATGGCGGCATCAACTGCTCGAGTATCAAATCCTTGCCCAATGAACAATGCCCTCAGGCGCTGAGCAAAGAATTCGAGAAGGTTTTCCAGAGACTCGTCCTGAGCAACCTTCCACTTGATATCCTTGCTGTATGCATTCTGTGCAGCAGCGAGGAAGTCTTTGAGGTTGATATCAAGCTCATGCTCCATAATGATCCTGGCAATGCCCAGGGCGCAACGGCGAAGGGCGAAGGGATCATTTGCTCCAGTGGGCTTTTTACCCAGGCCGAAACAACCGGCAAGCGTATCAGCCTTGTCAGCCATGGAGACCAAGGCACCAGAAAGACTTGATGGCACAGGGGTTTCGGGTCCAGCAGGCAGATACTGTTCATATATGCCTTGGGAAACTATCTCACCCTTGCCAGCCCGGGCCGCATAAATGCCACCCATTTTACCCTGCAGGGAGTCGAACTCAATGACCATCTCGGAAACGAGATCAGCTTTTGCCAATCGACCGGCCTCTGCATACTTCTGAACTTCTCCGGGGAGAATCTTCTTTTTGTCGGCAATGCGCTCGGCCAACTCTGTACACAGCACCTCGATACGACGAGCCTTGTCGCCAACAGAGCCAAGCGGCCCCAGAAATACGACATTCTCAAGCTTTTTGATCCATGTATTCAAATCAACTTTACAGTCAGCTTCCCAGAAGAAACGAGCATCTTCAAGGCGCGCCTTGAGGACACGTTCCCACCCTTTTTTCACCAACTGTACGTCAGTGGGATCAAGGTTAAGTGTGGTCAGGAAGTGTGCCAACAGCTTTCCATCGGCACCCTGGACTCCAAAGGATTTCTGGTGCGACTGCATGGAGGTCAACAAAACCTCACGAGGCAGCTCCAAATATAATTTATCAATGTCACCGATCAAAGGCCGGGGATACTCAACAAGGTTAGCGACCTCATCAAGCAAAGCGTCATTCCAGACAACTTCGCCACCCAGAGCTTCAGCCTGACGGTTCCCATCTTCCAAAATCATCCGTTTACGCTCTTCAGGGTCAATGATGACCTTACAGTCATTTTTAACCACAGCGAAGTAGGAAGCGGCATTTTCGATGGAAAATGGACCATGTCCCATTACACGATGCCCACGAGTGGAACGGCCTGACTGCAGATTTTCAATGGTGAAGTCTACAACGTTCTCATCCAGAAGCGCGAGAAGCCAACGGACAGGGCGTCCGAAAGCGAAGTCATATCCACCCCAACGCATTTTCTTCGGGAAGGACAGTGACTCTATTGCCTTGATACAAAGCTCTGGCAAAATATCCGAAGCGCTCCCACCACCGACAACCTTTTTTGCAGCAAGGTACTCACCTTTGCCCGTGTCCATGGAAAACAATGCGCTTTCCTCAACACCCTGCGTCTTGGCAAAGCCTGCACCAGCTTTAGTCAGATTGCCATCCTCATCGTAAGCAATCCGCACAGGAGGCCCGGTAACGGTTTCTTCTTCCTTGCGCTGGCTATCCGCTAATGTGGGAATATGTGCGGTGATTCTTCTTGGCGTAGCATAAGTCTCTACCCCGTCGTTCTCCAACATCGCATCATCAAGCAGCTTGGTAAAAGCCCCTTTGAGTTCTGCTGCCAGTTTCGGAACGAAACGAGCTGGCATTTCCTCGGTTCCGATCTCAAGTACGAATTCGGCCATGATATTTCTCTTTCCTGATCTACTGATTTATATCACTATTTCTTCAACATGGGATAACCCATTTCCTCACGCTGATCTGCGTAAAGGCGAGCTATCTTGGAAGCCAGATTTCGCACCCGGCCGATGTATGAAGCACGTTCCGTAATGGAAATAGCTCCCCGAGCATCAAGCATATTGAAAGAATGGGAACACTTGAGACAACAATCATATGCAGGCCAAGGCAGCCCCTCTTCACACAGGTTCAAGCACTCCGCTTCAAACTTGTTGAAAAGGTCAAAGAGCATCTCTGGGTTGGACAACTCAAAGTTGTACTTGGACATCTCAACTTCATTTTGGTGAAAAACATGCCCGTATGTGATCTCGTCATTCCACATCAGATCATAAACGGATTCTTTTTCCTGAAGGTACATGCAGATACGCTCAAGTCCATATGTCAACTCAACGGAAACCGGCTTCAGATCAATACCGCCCACCTGTTGAAAATAGGTGAACTGAGTGACTTCCATGCCGTTGAGCCACACTTCCCAACCAAGTCCCCATGCACCAAGAGTCGGAGATTCCCAGTCATCCTCAACAAAGCGAATGTCGTGCGCCTTGGCATCAATGCCAAGCGTCGCAAGACTCTCGAGGTATAGCTCCTGAACATTATCAGGCGAGGGTTTCAAAATTACCTGAAACTGATAGTAATGCTGCAGCCTGTTGGGATTTTCACCATACCGACCATCAGTAGGACGGCGAGAAGGTTCCACATAGGCGGTTTTCCAGGGCTCAGGCCCTATTACGCGAAAGAAAGTGGACGGATTGAACGTACCTGCTCCACACTCGATATCCATCGGCTGAACAACGGCACATCCGTAATTGGCCCAAAAATTTTGAAGATTTAATATAACGTCCTGAAAATTCATCAGATTCTCCAACTATACCTTTTTATACATACCATTATCCCAGGAGAGCCCCAGGTGATAGGCTACAAACAGTTCAACCAACTGACTGCACTGGCGCCGAACTTCACTATCCATAACTATAGTAGCCCAGTCTGACGGAGTGCTTTGCTGAATCCAGTCGAGAGCACGAAGAGCGCCTGTAGAAATTGGTCGAGCAAGTCCATCTAACGGTTTCCCGGCTGAAAGACAAGTCGGACAGGCAATCATACCCCTTTCAATGCCAAACTTGTACCCACTTTCCATCCCCACAGGCTTCCCACAGGCACCACATGCCATAAAGTCGGGAGTGAAGCCTGACTCGAACGCATACTTCGCCCTGAACAACCACGGTACAAATTCCGGATTGGCCTGACTCTCATCGAGCATGGTCAACGTTTCAAGAAGCAGATCATACGCTATACCGGCGTCGTCAGGGTTAACCTCAACAGCCTCAACAAACCGCATGCAATTGACAGCAATACCGGTTCTTACGGAATCCTTCCGAATTTCAGAGAAGTTGTTCAGAAGAGAGCCTTCTTCCAGCACAGTGTAATCACCGCGCCTGCTGCTCCCTAAAGTGAACAAAACGTGAGAGAGAGGGTCGAGACACCCAACAAAACGGCGGCGGCTCCTGCTACCACCAAAAGCAAAAGCATTGAAAACGCCACGATTGGGCGTCAGCAGACGGACCCAAACATCAGCTTCGCGAAAACGACCAATCTTCAGAACCAACGCTCTTTCAGTGGCATTCATGCCCAACTCCCAATGCGCAGGTCGAAAAGATGTCTATTGTCCAAATCGTAACGTCTGAATGTTGCTTTTAGACTTATTGAGTTCGTATGGTGCACCGTTGTATGTAACCGTGACTCCGGCAACATTACCAATACGGATGCGTCTTGGCGTATTGAACATCAACCGAAGAGGTTCGCCCTTCTGCAAAACAAAATCGCGAGACATACGTGCTTCATCTCCCTTCCACACGCCAACCCAGCAACCTTTATCCGTGGTAGCCTGGACAACCAACACATGGGCATACTTGGGGTCTTCAGCTTCCACGACCTCTCTCTGCGCAGGTTCAGCAGGCGTTGCTGCAGTCTGAGCAGGCGCAGCATCCTCCTGTACCTCAACTGCAGACTGGTCAGGCTCAGTCGCGGCTACCACCTGCTCTTCATCCTCAACTACAGCCTGTTCATCAGACGCATTGGGGGTGACATCAGCTTCCGCCGACGCATCGACACCAAACTCTTCATCGGAAACAACATCTTCCGAAGCAATTTCCTCTGCCGGCGCCACAGGCTCAGGTTGCTCCATCTGCGGAGCAACATTTTCGTTTTGTTGCTCCATGCTCACTTCGGGAGTCTGATCCTGTTGCTCATCCATTCCATTCATATTGAAGAAAAAAATAGCAGCACCGATCAGCAACAAAACCAGGATGAGGAGCGTGGGCCACTTGGACTTCCGCTTGGAATCCATCTCCCCGCCATCCTGAAAAGCCTTTTCTGCGGCCGGAGAAACCTCGTAAATATGCTCTTCCGGTCCATTGGCCTGATCCTGATATTCCTGATCGACAACCAGGGAAAGCTCTTCAGCGTCCATCCCCAGGTACCGTGCATAACTTTTGACGAACCCTTTGGCGTAGACAGGATGAGGCAATGAGGCACGATCGCCGTTTTCCATGGCCACAATATTGGAGCGACTGATTTTAGTCGCTTCCATGACCATTTCAATTGTCAGCCCTTTATTTTCCCGTTCACGCTTCAGCGTTAACCCGAGCTCCTGAAAATCCATATCGATCTCCGTTGATGTCAATTTGTTTTAATCCATATAAACAATGACAGATCGTTGTTTTAATTTATCAAAATAATCTTTAAAAACAGTTTCCCGTTTCTCATCCATCAAATCTTCAAAGATATCGTCGCGAACATCCTCAAGGGGGATCATTTGATCTTCAATGACCTTGATCGGAGACAACAAGGATTCGTTACCCCGGACAGTAAGCGGTTCGCCAACGTCCCCTTCTTCAACGCCGTTGATTGAGTCGCGCCAATCATCGGCAAGATCCGCCCAAGCGACTTCTCCGATTGATCCGCCCGAATCCTTGGCCGGGCCAATACTATATTTTGCAACAGCTTCTGTAAAAGTCAATTCACCGTCTTCAATACGCTTTTTTACCTCTTGAGCAGCAACATCAGGCGGAAGCATGATTATTCCAAGTTCAACAATCTTGCCCATGGAATAAGCAGAACGCCGGGCTTCGTATTCTTCCTTGATCTCAGTGTCAGTGACCAGCACCTTGCTATGCACGGCATAACCAAGCAGTTCACGCTTTTCGATAATTGATTTCAACTGGTCACGAAACTCTTCAATTGTCATCCCGTCACTTTTAACAACTTCCAGAAACTCGTCGTCGCTTAACCCTTCGTTTCTTTTGAGCGCTTCGATCTCCTTATCGATGGCATCACTGGAAATCTCAATGCCGTATCGTTCAATTTCCTGGGCTATCAACGTATCGTTAACGAGTTTTTCCAAAGCCTGCTTGCGTAAAACGGCAACCTGTTCCTGTTGAGCGGCACTCAACTCTCGATCACCAATTTGTTTCAGCACCGGCTGCATCGCTTCATCAAGATCATATTGTGTAATTATATCCTCGTTAATTTTTACGAGGATACGATCATAAACTGCATCACTTGCCGTTGCCCCCAGAGGGAAAACCAGCAGAACAAACCATATTGCTAAAAAACGAACCACGTACAGCTCCTTAGCTCCCCGCCAAAGGGGGCTCTCATTATTTTTGACGAATCTTAGTCTGTTTATGAAAAGTATGCAACGGAATGGCCCAGTTAGCCTTCATTTTCAGAACTGACGCCTTCCAACTCTTTCTCTATGTCATTCATGTCCATAGGCTGGACCTGCTCTTCTGCTGCAGGCACATCTTCCAGCTTATCATTATCCGGGAGCAAATGGCTGCTCACAGTAATGTTGGCAGTTTGGACTGCACCATCAAGCCAGTTCTGGAAGGCCGTCCGCAATTTCTTTTCCAACAATGCTTTTTCAACCAATGGATAGGCCTGTGCAGGCTCAAGCACCTTGGCAGGACTGCGTTCGAGCAACACCAGGGACTCGAACCCGAAACGATCGGTCAAGATTCCACTCGATTCACCGACATCCAGACCCGATATGGCGTTTTTCCACGCCGCAGAAAGTCGCCCTTCATGAATAACCACCTCACGGGTTTCCACTTCACCAAACGCTGTTTCCAGGCTGACGTAATCGCGCTCCTTCATGTACTTGTCTACAGCTTTGCCGACAATACCCCGGCTGGGGCCACGAACCACAAGAATACGTAAGGTTTCAGGCAGGTAGAAATCGGAAATATGGTTTCGGTAGTACTGCTCTGCTTCCTTGTAATCAATTTTAATTTGAGGACGAAGTACCTGCTGGTAGAATTTTTTCATGGCCAGATGGTTGCGAAGCTGCAATCGCCAGGCCTTCAAATCAATATATTCTTCGACAAGCATCTGATCGAAAGCCCCTTCCGGGTAATCGGCTCGAACCTGCTCTTCAGCTTTCAACAGTTCATGGTCCGAAACAGGCAGATCCCGATGCGCCAACTCCTGAACTACTAGTTCATGTACGATCAGGTCGCTTAATATTTCGCCATACTCATCTTTTAGTTTCTGTACGCTCGGCACGTATGCACCGGCCACATCCGACTGGAACTGATCATGCTGAAACTCAAGCAATGAAAGGTAGATGGGATCGCCATTCACTCTGGCAATAATCCCCATATCATCGGCATCATTGGCACATCCGAACAACAAGACGAATGCAGCCACTATAAGTATGTTCCGCACCATATTCTGACTCACTACTATACTATTATTGTTTCACCGCTTCGGCAGGAGTCTCCTGCAACAATTCCAATTCAAGGGCGGCATCTTCAAGTGCAACTCGCATTGACTCCGTCACTTTGTACCGAAGTTCAAGTTTGGCCGGAGGCAGCAACTTGGCTCTGTCGTTGCGTTCATCCACCCATTTCAAAAGGACCTGTGGATCTGTAGAGGCTGCATTGTCCCCCCAGGAGACAACAATTCTACCGGGGTACAATTCTGCCCTATCGGCTTGAAGGTGCGACAGAACCTGCTTGATTCGAAGGACTCCCAAGAAGGATTCAACGGGCTCGGGTAAGTGACCGAAGCGATCCTTGATCTCCGCCTCCAATTCTCTGAGGGAATATTCGTCGTCAGCCGCAGACAACGCCTTGTAGTAACGGAGCCTTTCTTTAGCATCAGGAATGAAGCTGCTTGGAATATGAGCCTCAAAAATGAAGTTGAGTTCAGGTTCCGAGACTCGCGCCGAAGACTCTCCTCGCACACGCCGTACCTCTTCCTCAAGCATTTCCAAAAATAGATCAAGGCCGATTTTGGCAATCTGACCAGACTGAGCTTCACCAAGGATATTACCCGCACCGCGCAGACGCAAGTCTTCCATGGCAATCTTGAACCCTGCGCCCAAGTAATCCATATCCAATATTATGCGAAGGCGTTTTCTGACAACTTCCGAAAGATCTTCCACGTTTGGAACAACAAAATACGCATACGCCTGCCTGTCGCTACGTCCCACTCGGCCACGTAATTGGTAGAGTTGCCCAAGGCCAAATAACTGCGCCTGATCAACTATAAGCGTGTTGGCATTGGGAAAATCAAGCCCGGACTCGACAATGGCCGTACAGACCAGCACATCGATTTCTCCATGCCAGAAGCCTCGCATGGTTTCCTCAAGTCCTTTTTCGGTCATTTTACCGTGGGCCATCCCGACTTTGGCGTCAGGAGCCAACTCGCGAACAAAATCCGCCACGCGCTCAAGCCCGTTCACACGGTTATACACCCAGTAGACCTGACCACCACGATCAAGCTCTCGACGAAGAATTCCCTGCAGAGCCAATTTGTCACGTTCACTGATAGCCGTTTCTACCGGCTTACGGTCCACTGGCGGAGTTTCAATGACGGAAAGGCCACGAATACCGGAAAGAGACAGTTGCAACGTTCTCGGAATCGGAGTGGCAGTCAACGTCAAAACGTCAATATTATTCCTGAATTGCTTGAGCTTTTCTTTATGCTTGACCCCGAATCGCTGTTCTTCGTCCAGAATCAACAATCCCAGATTCGGCAACTCGACATCTTTGGAGAGAAGTCGGTGGGTACCAATAAGTATATCAATCTCCCCCCTGCTCGCAGCTTCGAGAACTGTTTTCTGACGCTTTCTCGATACGAAACGACTCAAAAGACCTATCCTGACAGGGAAGCCTTCCATTCGTTTCATGAACGTCTGATAATGCTGTTCGGCCAGCACCGTTGTCGGACACAGGAGTGCTGTTTGCAGCCCCTCAAGGGCAGCACGGAACGCCGCACGCAACGCAACTTCGGTTTTGCCAAATCCGACATCACCGCACACAAGACGGTCCATGGGCTCAGGCTTTTCCATGTCACGAAATACATCTTTTACGGCTTTGTCCTGATCCGGGGTCTCTTCAAAACCGAATGTCGCTTCAAAGTCGGCGTACATTTCATCCAGCGGCCCATATTGAAACCCTTTTGCGACACGACGGAAAGCGTACATTTCCACAAGTTCATGAGCGATCTTTTCAATGGCTTTACGAACACGAGCGGTGGTTTTAGCCCACCTTGTGCCGCCCAGCTTATCCAAAGATGGTTGTTTGGCACCTTCAGGCCCTTTGAAACGCTGAACAAGTTTCAGACGGTCAACCGGCAAATACAGCTTGTCATCACCGGAAAAGTACAACAACAGGTAATCGTTGGCAGCATCTCCCAGCTTCATGCTGTGTAGGCCACCAAACTGAGCAAGACCGTAATCTCTGTGAACGAGGAGGTCTCCCTCACTCAGATCATCATACTTTTCCAGCCCCTTGAACGCCTTGTCTCGGCCACCATGGGCTCTTGGTGGCTCAGGCTGAAGAACTTCCTCGCCCAAGATTCTGGTTTGGTTCCAGACCAACTCCATTCCTTTTCGCAATGGAGAAACCAGCGCGAAGATGCCTTGTGCTCGCGGCGAATAATCAAGGGAGATGGGCAGGTGTTCCTGCTCGGCCAGTTTAAGAAATTTCTTACGCGAACGCTCAGAACGGAAACTCAAAATGGTCTGAAATTGCGTACGGTGCCACTCATTAATGCCAGCCATAAGAGCCGACCAGGGACGTCTGGAGGCTTCGGGTTTCCAGAATAAATCGGTAAAGTCGCTGTACGGGGACTCAGCCAGATCAATACCGTTTTTCTCGCGACCAATAGTCAATTCTTCAAATACTATTTGCCGGGAACCCTGCCATACCTGACGAGCCCCCTCGTGGGATCGTCCAAAAAATCGCAAGGGCCAACGCACACTGTGCTGACGGTATTGCTCATCAACGTAGTCCCGCCAGGCCTGATCCTGATCTTCCAACCTAGCTCGTAACGTGCTCCCTGATGAAAGCAAAAACACTGAGTCTTTTAAGAAATGCGCCTCCAGTCCTACCGGTTCCTCGTAGTACATCCCCGGCCATACAAAGCCATCATTGGACTCGAGCCGCTCAGTCAACGCGTGCTCTTCAGAAGCGGACATTTCACCAGTCGTTCTCAGTCGCTTCCAAACACTCCGAGCTTGGTCTGTGTAACTGTCAGTGGTGATCCCGGGCGCCACTGGCAAAAGCACCGCCTCTCCGAGGTCAGCTTTCGATCGCTGAGTCGCACCATCGAACAACCGAATCTCTTCCAGGAAGTCTCCAAAGAACTCCAATCTCAATGGCAAGTCATAACCCGGGGCATGCAAATCGAGAATATCGCCACGCATGGCCATATCACCTGGACCAGTGACAATCTTACGCCGTGTATAGCCCCACGAGACCAACTGCTCCAATAGAATCTCGGGCGACATCTCCTCGCCCTTGTTCAAGGTCACCCAGTTTTCCTGTAGGACTTCCGCCGCAGGCCAGTGCGGCAACAGATTGTCCACAGTCATAATCAGTCCGCATGGCTTTTTACCATAATGGAGAGCATACAACGCAGCCCAACGCTGACTCCAAGCAACCGCGTCGGGCTGTTGGGCGAGGTAGGGAGGGAAAGCAATCCAATCATGCTCCCAGACGGGTGACAAAGATTGATCTGAACCGGAAAACAGTGCCAGCAGTGCTTGCATCTGTTTGAACTCAGCCCCTCCAGGCAAGACAATGACGGGACTCTTCCCTTTGGAGAGGAGATAGGTTCCAAGAAACGCTTGGGTTGCAGGCCCACTTTTGAAGACCCGGACCACATCACTGGATCCTGTGATAAAATCGTTAATTGCTGGGGGAAGCTTTGTCGTCATGGATTAGCACCGGGACTGGGCCGGGTTTGGATATACAATAAGAAAACCGCCTCCTCCCTAACGGGAGAAAGGCGGATTGTCACCTATAAATACCTTTCGGCTACACCGCGCCTAACGCTTCCATTTCCTCGTTATCGATGAGGGAATCGAGATCAAGCAAGATAAGGAGCCTGTCTTCAAGTTTACCGACACCGTCAATATAGTCGGAATCCATACCAGCAACGACCGGCGGCGGAGGCTGCACGGAACTGGCAGGAATACGGAGCACTTCGGAGACAGAATCAACGACAAATCCAACAATGATCATGCCGATTTCAACAACTATGATACGCGTGTATTTATCGTGCTCTTTCGATTCAAGTCCGAACCGGCTGCGCATGTCAACAATAGGAATCACCTTGCCTCGCAAATTAATCACGCCTTCGACAAATTCCGGCGCACGCGGGACATTGGTAATTTCCATGGTGCGGATAATCTCCTGCACCTGAAGGATATTTACACCAAATTCTTCTTCGCCAATGCTGAAAGTTACCAGCTGGATCAAATTCTGATCCGCCTCTACCTCTTCAGCATCAACAGCATCATCGTATTCAACGCTCATGAACACCTCTTGCAGACGTTATCAAAAACATCCCGAATTTCAACGCCATCAATGTGTCAACCACACTCATCTTTGTCAATTAAAAACCCGGAACACACTCAGTCCCCATGAAGCTGCATGAAATACCCACCGCCCATGCAAAGCAGTCATTTTTTTTTCCAATAAAACATATCTGTTGAATGGCTTCTCACACAATGTTGTCGATAGGGAGTTGACGCACAGGAGATAAAGGAATAACTTAGGCACCACAAATGGCGTACACGCCTGATTTTCTTTGAATTTTTACAAAAAAGGATGGACCGCACCATATGGGTCAATACGCTTCCTTCACCGATCATGCCTCTATCGAAGAACAGGTCAAAAACCTGGCGGACGAAGAGCTTTTGGACTTTTGGGAAGAAACCCAGCAGCTTGCCAAATTGCTGGATCAGGATGAGCAGTTGGACCTGGAATACAACCCGGAATATGAACGCGTCATCCTGCAAGAGTTACAATACCGAACCTGCTACAAAGGGCAATTCTAGCTCTTAACAAATCACAAAAAAAAGCCCCCGCTCATATGAGCGGGGGCTTTTTTTTGTAGGTACATTTATTTTACAGGCTGACGACCGATGCTGAAGTAAGCAAAACCGGCTTCTCCCATACGTTCAGGCTGATAAAGGTTGCGACCGTCGAAAACGATGGGCGCTTTCAACTGACGCTTGATGTTATCAAAATCGGGATCACGGAACTGATTCCAATCGGTCACAACGGCCAGGGCATCGGCGTCTTCGAGCACCGCATTCTGATCGTCAATGATCTCCAATCCCTCAATGTCACCGATTTCTTCGCGAGCCCTTTCGTTGGCCACAGGGTCGTAAGCGCGCACTTTCATTCCAAGGGCTGTCAGATCTTTAATGATTTCCGTAGCAGATGCCTCACGAATATCATCAGTATTGGCTTTGAAGGCAATTCCCCACAATGCCAAGGTGCGTCCCTTCACTCCGCCCTGAGGTTCAAAATACTCTTTGATCTTGTCAGCGAGTACATGCTTTTGGGCGTTGTTAACGCTATCCACGGACTGAATAAGACGAGCTTCGTAGCCGTAATCCTTCGCCGTATCGATGAGTGCTTTGACATCCTTGGGGAAACAAGAACCACCGTAACCAACACCGGGATAAATAAAGCTGTAGCCAATTCGGCTATCAGAGCCGATTCCAGCGCGAACCTCGGTGACATTCGCTCCGACGCGTTCACAAATATTGGCCACTTCGTTGATGAAAGAAATCTTGGTAGCAAGCATGCAGTTGGCGGCATACTTGGTCATCTCTGCAGAACGCACTCCCATTACGATCAGCTTCTCACGGCTGCGAGCAAAGGGACCGTACAACTGCTGCAAAACGGCTGCGGATTCGGCATTCTCAGTTCCAACGACAACCCGGTCAGGCTTCATGAAGTCATTGACCGCGTCCCCTTCTTTCAGGAACTCAGGATTGGAAACTACATCGAAAGGTATTGATTCCCCGCGCTTTTCCAACTCTTCATTGATAATACCACGGACACGATCAGCTGTACCGACAGGGACTGTGGATTTATCAACGACGATTTTCGGTCCAGTCATCTTCTGGCCGATTTCTCGAGCAACTGCATCAACATATTTGAGATCGCAGCGTCCATCAGGCAGGCTAGGCGTTCCCACGGTGATGAAAATGACCTGGCAATCCGCCATCCCTTCTTCAAGGCTCGTGGTGAAATTCAAACGTCCCTGCGCCGTATTACGCTTTACCAGGTCTTCCAGACCCGGCTCATAGATGTGCACCTTGCCGGCTTCGAGAGTTTCAACAACCTTCGGATTCACATCCACACAAAAAATATTATTTCCCATCTCGGCAAAGCAGGCAGCAGAAACCAATCCCACATACCCAGTGCCAACTATACAAACGTTCATATGTCTTACTCCGAAATAGATGTTTTGAACTCAATCAGGTCATGCGGATACATTGTGTTCGCTTTTCGTGTCAACTCGAAGTAAAATAGATAAAGAGTCACAAGCCTGATTCTAGACGGTTGCCAAGCGCATCAAGAAGGCTTAACCAATACGGATATCAATCTAATACGTATCTCGGAGGAATATATGCCGGTACTTTCTGTTAATGTCGATCACGTTGCCACACTCAGACAAGCTCGAATGGGAATAGAGCCAGAACCTGTTACTGCCGCCTACACGGCCGAGCTTGCTGGCGCCACAGGCATTATCGTTCACCTTCGGGAAGATCGCCGTCATATTCAGGACAGGGACGTGGAACTCATCAAGCAGACCTGCAACACCCGTTTGCATCTGGAAATGGCTGCGACCATGGAAATGCAGGGGATCGCGCTAAAAACTGACCCGGAGTTCGTATGTCTGGTTCCTGAGAAACGTGAAGAGCTCACCACTGAAGGCGGCCTCAACTGCATCGGTCGTGAAAAGGAACTCTCCGATTATCTGGCTCCTTTGCATGAAAAAGGCATTCGTTCGAGCCTCTTCATCGACGCCGACCCCAAGCAAATCGAATCCGCACGAGCCATCGGTACAGAATACATTGAAATCCACACGGGCCATTTTGCCGATGCAAAAGAAATAAATGCCCGAAATGCAGAACTCGAAAAGATCATCCAGGGAATCAAACTCGCTCAGGGCATAGGACTGAAAGTAAACCTCGGACATGGCCTCAACTATAGAAACATTCTGGCTTTCAAAGATGTCCCCGGCATCAAAGAGTACTCCATCGGGCATGCAATTATGGCCAAGGCCATCTATGTCGGACTCGATAGAGCCGTTCGTGATATGGTTGAGACAATTCGAACTTTCTCTGACTAAGGAGAGCCATGATTATCGGTCTGGGGATGGACATTACGGAGATTCCCCGAATTCAGTCCAATTGGGATACTTACGGCGAAAAATTCGCTCAAAAGATTCTGACGGACAAAGAGATAGCTGAATTGCCCAAACATCCGGTCCCCCGGCTGGCAGCCCTGTTCGCTTCAAAAGAGGCTGCTGTAAAGGCACTGGGGACAGGTTTTGCAGAAGGCATTCACTTCAAATGTGTAGAGATTCTCCATTCTTCCAATGGAAAACCCTACCTCACCTTCCTTGGAGCAGGACTTGACAAGTGCCGCTCCATGGGAGTGACTGACGTGCATCTCACCATAACGCATTCTCGCGACATGGCAGCCGCCACAGTCATATTGGAAGGAACACAATCGTAGTTCATGAGAGAGTAACATGCTGAAACCTTTGCCCACCCCGGCTGAAATTGCAGAATGGGACAACAGGACCATTCGTGACATCGGAATTCCCGGCTTGACGCTCATGGAAAGCGCAAGTCGAGAGGCTGTCCATGTTCTGCTTTCTGAATATGGTTCGGTCTCTGGGAAAAAAGTCTTCTGTTTTGCCGGGTCGGGCAATAACGGTGGCGATGCTTTCGCCATGGCCCGCATACTGATTGACCTTGGGGCTGAGGTCTCGGTATTTCACACAAAACCGAAAAAGCAATACCGTGGAGATGCGCGCACCAATCTCAAATGGGCACAAAAGCTATCCATTTCGATGGTTCACCTGCCCAGCATCCAAGCTCCCCTTCCCCAGCCCGATATCATCATAGATGGCCTACTCGGAACTGGTTTCAAAGACACACTGCGCGAATCCACACGTTCTATCGTAAGGGAGATCAATCGATTAGGAAGGAGAAGCTTTGTGCTGGCGATAGACATCCCATCCGGCCTCAACGGCTTGAATGGGGTAGCCCAGCCAGAAGCTGTTTACGCCAATGCTACGGCGACCTTCCAGGCGCCAAAGCTGGGATTGTGCCTCCCATCAGCAACGAAGCATGTCGGTTGCCTCCACACTTGCAACATAGGCATTCCCAAGCAAATACAGAGTAAACACTCAACACGCCACTATTTGATATCCGATCATGCGTTGCAATCTGTGCGCACTCCTCAACAGGATATGCATAAAGGAACGGCAGGCAAAGTACTTGTTATCGGAGGCTCCGAGGGGCTAACCGGTGCTCCCCACCTGACAGCTATAGGGGCGTTACGGAGTGGTGCAGGCCTCGTCACGGTGACATGCCCTATGGGAGTATGTGAATCAGTAAAGGCCAACTCGCCGGATATCATGACTTTTCCTCTTGGGAGTGGATCAGAATGGGAAGTTTCCATGGCGGAAAAACTGCTCGAAAAAGCCCCTGAATACGACTCTGTCGTCATAGGCCCGGGTCTTGGCAGAGCAAGGAAAACAGTTGATTTCCTCAAGTCTTTTGTTGCAAAGTGTCCAGCGCGAACAATTATTGATGCAGATGGATTATACGCCTTGGCTCAACATCCGCAGTTGCTATCTGAACTGAGAAACGACACCATACTCACTCCGCATCCAGGTGAGATGGCGAAACTTATCAACTCGACAACTGAGGAAATTCAGAGAAATCGGCTGAACGTGGCGCAACAATTTGTTACGACATGCAAATCAGTCTTGATTCTCAAGGGAGCCGGGACCATTGTTGCCGATCAAGATGTGACCTGTCTCAGCCCATTCAGCGAGCCCAACCTCTCAGTCGGAGGCTCTGGAGATGTACTGGCGGGTGTTATAGGAACCATGTTGTCACAGGGACACACTCCCCGGGATGCTGCCTGCATTGGCGTCTACTGGCACGGAGCCACAGGCCGTTTGCTAAAGAAGAATTTTCCAGCCAGAGGCAATCTGGCATTAGACATAGCCAACTCACTGCCCAAAGCAGTACAACAAGAACTATAGGAGTTTACACCATGCTTACAGCTAAAGATATCATGACCACCGATTGCATCACATTGACTCCTGAAACCGACATTGCAACCGCTGCAAAGACCTTGCTGGAAAACAAGATTAACGGCGCTCCGGTTATTGATGAAGGAAAAGTTGTTGGTATCTTGTGCCAATCCGATCTCGTGGCTCAGCAAAAGAAAATCACCCTGCCTTCATTCTTCACTCTGCTGGATGGAGTTTTCCCCATCTCCTCTCATGAGGAGTTGGAAAAAGAAATGTCCAAGATTTCTGCACTGACAGTTGCCGAGGCCATGACTCCGACCCCGACATTTATCTCGCCTGCAACTAAGATTGATGACATTGCAACCATGATGGCCAATGAAAAGCTCTATACGCTGCCCGTCATCGAGGATGAAGCCCTTGTTGGTGTGGTGGGTAAAGAAGACGTTCTGAAAACGCTGCTGCAGAGCTAGGTATCGCTTTGGACTCATTGGCGCTTCATCTTCCAGACAGTACTGCGACCGTTGCCCTTGGAAAAGAACTGGCAAAGCATTTCGCGGCTACCAGTTGTCCTCCCGCCCTGCTTCTGCAGGGAGATCTCGGATCGGGAAAGACCACCCTTGTGCGCGGATTAGTGGAGTCTTTGCCGGGGGCAGACCAGGCGGAAGTATCAAGTCCGAGTTTTAATATTTTCAACCTCTATCCCACAACGCCTCCAGTGGCCCATTTCGACCTCTACCGATTGGAAGGAATGCCACCGGATGACGCGCTGTTCGAGTGTTTTGATAATCCGCTGATGCTGACAATCGTTGAGTGGATTCAATTCCTCGACAAAGAAGAGTGGCCTAGTAACGCTCTCCACTTGATATGGACTCCGTCAAAGACGGGGCGCAATGTGACTATTCACGCAACAAGTGGAGCGGCTTTAGATATAGCCCGATCCTTACCGGATCAATTTAAAATCAAGTAGAACACAGAGCTAACATGAACATCGTCGTACAGAAATTTGGCGGAACCTCGGTACGCAACCTTGAATGCCAGCGTCAAGTTATGCAGAAGGTGCTCCGTCCCTATCGAGCAGGCAACAAAGTCATCGTCGTTCTTTCCGCAATGGCGGGAGAAACCAATCGCCTATTGGATTTGGTCAATGAATGGTCAGACAACCCGGACCCGGCAGAGGCTGATTCCCTAGTCTCCACCGGTGAACAGGTTTCCTGTGCCCTTTTTGCAATGCTGCTGAAACAGCAAGGCGTCAAAGCCCGCTCGGTGCTTGGCTTTCAGGCTCCAGTCGAAACGGATGACTCGTACGGTCAGGCTCGTATCGTCAATATTGACGAGAACAAGCTCAAAGGCATGCTCAAGGAGTACGACATACTCGTTGTTGCCGGATTTCAGGGATGCGACCACGGACAACGTATCACCACTCTCGGACGAGGTGGGTCAGACACCTCAGCTGTGGCTCTGGCTGCAGCCATCAAAGCGGATGTTTGTGAAATCTATACAGATGTCCCGGGAGTATTCACCACAGACCCCAATGTATGCTCCAAAGCACGCAAAATGGACAAGATCGCATATGACGAGATGCTGGAGATGGCCAGCATGGGCGCTAAAGTCCTACAGATTCGTTCCGTTGAGTTCGCAAAAAAATACAATGTAACCGTTCACGTCCGCTCCACTTTCGCTGATGAGCCGGGCACCATAGTCACGCAGGAGGATGAAACCATGGAATCCGTACTTGTTTCCGGAATCGCATACGATAAGGATCAGGCCCGAATTACTCTCGTACACGTCAAAGATACCCCTGGCGTGTCCGCACAAATTTTTTCCCCTCTTGCTGAAAAGAAAATCCTTGTCGATATGATCGTTCAGAATCCGAGCAAGGACGGTAAAACCGATATGACGTTTACCGTACCAAGGGCAGACGTAGATCAGACTATTAAGACACTGGAAAAACTAAAATATGAAATTGGATATGAAGAGCTAAACTCAAACCTCAATGTCTCGAAGGTTTCGATTATCGGCGTCGGCATGCGTAACCACTCCGGAGTCGCTTCACACGCATTCCGAGCGCTTGCCGATGAGAATATCAATATCCTGATGATCAGCACGTCCGAGATCAAGGTCACATGCCTGATCGACGACAAATACACCGAATTAGCGGTGCGCACTCTTCACAAAGCCTTCCATCTTGATGAAGGCGAACCATTAGAGACATTATGAGAAAAGTAAGCATATATGACACGACGTTGCGAGATGGTGCCCAGGCCGAAGAACTGAACCTGACTACCGAAGACAAGATCAGAATCGCCCACAAGCTGGACGAACTGGGCATCCATTATATTGAAGCCGGCTGGCCCGGCTCCAATCCAACGGACAAGCGTTTTTTTGAGGATATTAAGAAGCACACCTTCGAAAACGCAAAACTGGCTGCTTTTGGCTCCACACACTTTGCCAAAAAGACGCCTGAAAACGATCCCAATCTTGCAGCTCTTCTGGAAGCTGAAACTCCGGTTATCACCATTTTCGGAAAAAGCTGGGACCTGCACGCAACCATTGCTCTCGGAGTTCCCCTGGAACGCAACCTGGAACTCATAGGTAACAGTGTCCGGTACATCAAGGAACGCACCGATGAAGTGTTCTTTGATGCCGAACATTTTTTCGATGGTTATATCAACAATGCAGACTACGCATTGGAAGTACTCAGGACAGCCCATGAAGCTGGCGCCGACAAGCTGATTCTTTGCGACACCAATGGCGGCACCATGCCGCACCGGCTGTCTGAGATCATCGAAGCGGTCAAGGAGACTCTTCCTGATGCCGAATTCGGGATTCACACGCACAATGATTCCGAACTTGCTGTCGCCAATGCGGTTGAAGCCGTGAGAATGGGAGCCAGTCAGGTTCAGGGGACAATCAATGGCTACGGGGAACGGTGCGGCAATGCCAATCTCTGCTCCGTTATCCCCAACCTTGAATTGAAGATGGATATTGAAACCATCGGTCGCGAAAACCTGAAACGACTCCTGGTCACTTCACACTTTGTAAGTGAAACAGCAAACCTTCGCCCCTTCATGCGACAGCCTTACGTTGGCGCATCCGCATTTGCGCATAAGGGGGGCATTCATGTTTCCGCGATTCTCAAGGATTCAAAGACCTATGAGCATATTACCCCCGAATCTGTAGGTAATGAGCAGCGCGTACTGCTGTCTGATCAGGCGGGTAAATCGAACATCCTCTTCAAAGCCAAAGAACTGGGCTATGAGTTGGGGAAAGATGATCCGACAGTTGACCGACTTCTCAAGGAGCTTAAGCTTAAAGAAAGCATGGGGTATGAATACTCTGTTGCCGATGCTTCTTTTGAATTGATTCTTCAGCAGGCAATGGGCAAGGAGTTGAACTACTTCAGTTTCAAGAACTTCTTTGTCGTGGACGCCAAGCGAGAAGAAGACCCGGAACCGTTCACAGAAGCCACAGTTATCCTCGACGTGAAGGGACAACAGGAACACACGGCCGCAACCGGCATGGGACCTGTTAACGCCCTGGACAGAGCGCTCAGAAAAGGATTGGAGCGTTTCTACCCCAAACTCAAAGAAGTACGACTGTTGGACTTCAAGGTTCGAGTTCTTTCCGGTGCCGTGAGAGACACTGGTGGAACAGCATCATTTGTTCGCGTCCTCATTGAAACAGGAGACAAGAACGAGCGATGGACTACAATGGGAGTTTCGCACAACATTATCGAAGCAAGTTGGCAGGCGGTCGTTGATGCGATCAACTACAAGTTGTTCCGTGACGATGTCCGAGCTTCTCAATAGCATTAGCAGGCTTTCCACAGTATCACACAAAAGGCGGACCCGTTTAGGGTTCGCCTTTTTCATAAAATCTGACTAATCAAATCATCACTTGAAACTGTGGGCAACTCTCCCCTCCCCAACTCCTCTACTTTATTTCTTCAATAGGCCCGCTATCTAGAAGGCATAGTTGGATGTGAAATCCTTCGCTCTTTGACAATCACATAAATACCAGTATATATTGAAAAATCACTCTCTACCTTTTGTTTCTTGAATCAATTCAGAATACGGAGTGTTGTTTTATTGAGGTTTTCATTGGTTCTTTACCAAAAATCTAACAGGATATGTATGAGTAAAAGGTTTTTATTGGTTGTTGTCCTAAGTGTACTTCTCTTAACTGCACCCGCCTCTGCAAAAAGTTCCTTCTCCCATGTCGCTGCTTTTGGCGACAGCGTTAGTGATAACGGTTTCGCTGACGGAGCAGGCTTCATGCCTTACACAAATGGGTTGGTCTGGGTGGAATACCTGGCTAATTCCCTGCCTGGCGGTCCGGTATCAGTCAAAAGTTACGCTTGGGGCGGAGCCATGACTAACCAGGCCAACTGGGACAAGATTGAATGGAGTGGACTGCTGTGGCAAATTGAGCAGTACAAAAAAGAGGTTGGCGAAAGTGACATTTCAGACGTTCTCCATACAATCTATTGTGGAGGTAATGATTTTTGGGGCAAGAAGAAGGATGGCGCTTTCAGTGCACAAAATATAGTCACAGCCATGGAAGAACTCACCAAAATGGGCGCTCGACACATTCTTGTTGCCAACCAGTATACGGCGGTCATCTCCCCCGGGTATATGAAGGGTGACTATGCGAGCTATCGTGCACCTCTGACTCAGTTTAAAAAGAGCGTGAATACAAACTTGAAAAAACTGGTTCTCACCAACGAAGACAGTTTCAGCCAAAGACACGCTGAAGTAAATGTTTACTACATCAACTCAGATGATCTTTTTGACAAAATCGCCAAAGACGAAAAAGGCTACGTCTTTACAAACAAGACGGAAAAATGGCTTGGAACCAAGGAATTCCCAACTCCAGGTAAATACCTCTGGTGGGACGAGTGGCACCTCATGACTCGCGCTCATCAGTTGTTTGGGGATTTCGCATTGAAGACGATAAAAACGAGTTCACAAATAGTGCAATAGTTTCAAGTCTACATGTAGATATGCCACAGGGTATGCCAAGAGATGGCATACCCTGTTTTTATTAAGTACCAACAGTGAAGCTACGGATTTCTGCCAAACAATCTCCATAAACAAAATTTATTAACATCCAAAGAACAATGAAGCATGAAAAATCCCCTCGCCTGCAATGCAAACAAGGGGATATCGCATACTTCATATACACCAAAGCACCGTTAATATAGGCGTTTCAGGACTGAACACTTAGCAGATATTACAGCATACCTGCGACTTTCTTGGTCAAGCGAAGCAACTGGTTGGTGAATCCGGCTTCGTTGTCGTACCAAATGATAAGCTTAAGCTGAGTGTCACCCATGACGCGAGTCAAGGAGCTGTCAACCACACCGCCAAAAGTGGAACCCATGAAATCGACGGAAACCAGAGGCTCTTCGGTGTAGCCCATGGAGTCGTTGGCAGCGGCCTTCAGGGTCGCATTGACCTCTTCTGCCGTGACCGGCTTTTCCAGCTCGCAAACCAAGTCCACGAGGGAAACGTTGGGGGTCGGGACTCGGATAGCCATGCCATCCAGAACTCCGTTCAATTCAGGAATGACCAGGCCAACGGCCTTCGCAGCACCAGTCGTGGTCGGCACCATATTGACAGCGCAAGCACGAGCACGACGCATGTCCTTATGGGAACCATCGAGGATACGCTGGCTCATTGTGTAGGAGTGCACAGTGGTCATATTACCATGCTTGATCCCATACTTGTCATTGATGACCTTGGCCACAGGAGCCAGGCAGTTCGTTGTGCAGGAAGCATTGGAAATAATGTTGTGCTCCGGCTTGATGAGCTCGTCATTAACACCCATGACAACAGTCAAATCAGGGTCGGAGCCGGGGGCGGAGATAAGAACTTTCTTGGCGCCACATGCAATCATCTTCTCGCAGCTTTCCCTATCACGGAAGCTACCAGTGGATTCAACAACAATATCGCAGCCCAAGTCACCCCAAATCCACTCGCCGGGAGCTTTACGGGTCACGGTGACGGGTTTTCCATTCATGACGAAACCGTCTTCTGTCGGCTCCACATCCATGAAGCGACCGTGGACAGAGTCATATTTCAGAAGATGAGCCAGATCTTCATTGGAAGCTCGAGCGTTGACAGCAGCCAACTCCAGATCATCATTCTCTGCAATTAGTCGAGCCAAGTATCTGCCAATTCTTCCGAATCCGTTCAAACCGATCTTAACAGCCATACAGCTTCCTCCTCACTTGGTGTGCTGTGTTATTTTTACAAATGCCTAGGAAGACGAATTACAATACGCCCTGAAATATTTTTTCGTCAACCATCATAATAGTTTTTCGCTGAGCACTTGCATTGTTTCACGTTCGGTGAAGTCAAAATGCAACGGCGTCATCGTGATATGCCCTTTCGTCAACAAGGCTCTATCCCTATCTGCACTGATCCTCTCAGGCGGAATCGCGCCATTAAGCCAATAGTAGTCACTTCCCCTGGGGTCCTGACGTGTATCATAATAATCTGTATATGACGCGCGAGTATGAGCGCAAACCACAATTTCCTTGGCCTCTTCGATGGGACAGTTGGGGAAATTGAGATTCAGAACACATTTAGGAGCCAAACTGTCCCAAGGGATTTTATCGAGAAGTTCTGCGGTGTACCGAGCTTGTCCGACCAAGTCTGTCGGTTTGAAGCAATCCATGGATACAGCCATTGCCGGAATATCCATCAAGGCCCCTTCCGTCGCAGCGGAAACTGTACCCGAATACAGGATGTCGACCCCGACATTGGCACCCGCATTTATACCGGAAAGAACAAGGTCCGGAGCTTTATCAAGCAAGGTTGAAAGGCCGAGTTTGACGCAATCAACAGGTGTTCCATGTACTCCTTGCCCAACAAATCCGTTTTCACGAAAATCTTTGACTTTGATGGGCATGAAGAGCGTTACGGCGTGACCAACAGCAGATTGCTCGGTCACGGGAGCGACCACTCGAACCGTATGTCCGGCTTCAACAAGTGCAAAGTAAAGCGAACGCAAGCCAATGGCCTGGATTCCATCGTCGTTGGCAAGTAGTATATTCATGATCACCCCGTGGTATTAGATTTGACAATCCAAGTGAAATCGGGTTTCTAACCTTGAAGCGGACAATCCGCATTTCACATCGCTCACTTCCGCTAAGGTTATGGGCGAGGTACCTCAACACTAAAGAGATAGCAAGATTCGTGACCCAAAAGTCGCAATATATTCAAGACCTGACCCCCGGCATGCCGGTTAATGACTATTTCATGCTGAGCGCAGCGAGTCTGGCTCAGTCACGAAACGGCCCGTACTGGAACCTGACGTTTCAAGATGCGACCGGCAAAGTGGATGGTAAGATATGGAGCCCTAAAAGCCAAGAATACCCTTCACTCGTTGCGGGACAAATAACTCGTGTTCAAGGATTTGTCGAAAGCTACAGGGACAAGAATCAACTCAAAGTTGATCACCTTGAACTTGTCAGTGCAGACCAGCCTTCAATAGATTTGGCCGATTACCTTCCGACATCAAAAACACCGCCGACTGAGCTGCTAGAACAAGTCGAAGACTTGATTACGGAGCATATGAAATACGCTCCATGGAAGTCGTTCTGCCGCAAAGTACTGAGCAACGATGATATCAGAAATCGGCTGCTGACGGCTCCTGGTGCCAAAACAGTCCACCATGCATATATCGGTGGATTACTAGAACATTCGCTCCGAGTGGCTCAGTCGTGCATGGCAATATGCAATGTATACCGAGATCTGGATCGACAGACACTGTTGGCCGGAGCAATCTTTCACGACCTTGGCAAAGCGTGGGAACTCACTGGCGGTCTTGCAAACGACTACACCGACGAAGGCAGACTTCTCGGCCACATACAACTTGGCCAGGAAAAGCTGGAACCATTTCTCAAGCGATCCAAATCTCTTGATGATGGACTCAAGTTGCATTTTCGGCACTTGATCACCAGCCATCATGGTGAACACGAGTTCGGCTCCCCTGTCCGCCCCAATACGCCCGAAGCTTTTGTTCTTCATTTTGCTGACAACATGGACGCCAAACTCAACATTATCGATCAGGCGTACGAGGATATGGAAAAAACTGATCAGCAATGGTCGCCTTACCTCAGATTCCTCGAACGAAGCGTCTTCCGTCCGACCGTGACCCCCGATATGGGGAAAAAGAAAAACGACAAGCCGGAGAACCAATGTTTATTACCTTTGAAGGCATAGAAGGCACCGGAAAATCGACGCAGATATTAAAAGTCAAAGAGTACTTTGAATCCAAAGGACGCGAGGTGTTACTCACGCTCGAACCTGGAGGGAGTCGCATTGGGCAGGAGCTTAGAAAAATGCTTCTCCATGTCGACAATGATGACATCACTCCCATAACAGAACTTTTTCTGTATCTCGCCGACAGAGCGCAACACGTGGCACAAGTAATTCGCCCTGCCTTGGAAGAAGGCAAGGTCGTACTGTGCGATCGATTTGCCGACTCAACAGTCGTCTATCAGGGGTACGGTCGAGGCATAGACACTGCCACGTTACAGCACCTGAATGAGGTTGCCGTGGATTCGATGTGGCCAGACCTGACCATACTCCTCGATATTGATCCCGAAATCGGATTGAAGCGCGCTACCCTTCGCAACCTGGAAGAAGGTAAAGCAAAGGAAGAGGGCCGGTTTGAAGCTGAACACATTTCGTTTCACAACCGAATCCGCGAGGGCTACCAGACCTGGGCTGCACTGAACAAGGACAGGATCAAATCCATCAGCGCCAACGGTACGCCAGATGAAGTATTCGATGGCATCAAGTCGCTGATTGAAGCTTTCCCAAGCCATGATAAAGCTGCCGAGTCGCTGCAAAAGGAATAGTTACTGGATTATTTGATTGAATCTGTTATGTTATGCAAACAAGCTCGACAGGTCGTAGCCAATCAATAAACACCACAGATTCATGACGTTGCAGCATTCGGAAAAACCGCCATTACTCCAACGAGTTCCCATTTCATCCATTTGGGATACATTCAAGTTCATAACACTCCTCGGAGTGATTTTCTGGTTTGTTCTGCTTGGAACCAATCAGCTTGGATACAACTGGCAATGGTACCGGGTTCCCCAGTATATCTTTACGATGACTGAGGGAGGTCTCTCCTGGGGGCCACTTATGCAAGGACTCGGTGTCACCCTGCAGATAACCGCCATATCAATGGTTTTCATGCTGCTGTTTGGTCTGACCACGGCCCTTCTGCGTATGTCCAATTCCTGGGTGGGACAAGGTCTCGCTCGGTTTTACATGGAGTTGATCCGCAATTCGCCACTCCTTATTCAGCTCTTTTTCATCTATTTTGTTATAGCCCCTATCATGGATATGTCCGGTTTTTGGGCAGCAGTCCTTGCGCTCTCGCTTTTTGAGGGGGCATATGCTTCGGAAGTTTTCCGCGCTGGAATCACATCCATAGACAAAGGCCAGTGGGAAGCGGCCAAGAGTCTCGGCATGCCCCCGCTGGAGATGTATCGACATATTATCCTGCCACAGGCAATCAGACGGGTACTTCCTCCACTGACAAGTCAGGCAATATCTTTAATCAAAGATTCTGCGCTTGTATCTACGGTGGCGATCCTTGATCTGACACAACGAGGCAGGATGATCGATGCGGAGACATTCTTAACTTTTGAAATATGGTTTACGGTAGCCGCCATATATCTGGTCATAACCACGACACTGTCTGGCCTGGTCAATTTTATGGAGCGGCGCACCAAAAGCATTTCGCTTTAACCCCAACCACATGGAGTAAAAAATGACCATTTGGCGTGCAATCAACACGGGAGAAGGAACTATGATTGCGATTTTGGGAGTATCCCATGTCACCTTCGCTCAAGAGTCCTGCAAAGCATAATTTTAAAAATATCGACCACATTGGTCCAAGGAGATTACGTATGAAATCCATCCGATTAACATTCCTGTTTTTCATCCTCTGCATTTTTGCATTTTCTTTCAGCGCCACCACCGCCCAAGCAAGTGAAAGCAATCAAAGCCAGCTTGAAACCATCCTTAAACGCGGCACCATCAAGGTCGGCTTCGACACATTCAAGCCATGGGCAATGAAAGATAAAAAAGGCGATTATATCGGTTTTGAAATCGAAGTTGCCAAAAAACTGGCCGAGGACATGGGAGTCAAAGTCGAGTTTGTTCCCACACAATGGTCCGGCATCATTCCTGCCCTTCTCACCGGCAAATTCGATATCATCATCGGTGGCATGTCCATCACCCCACAGCGTAATCTCAAGGTGAACTTTTCCATTCCCTACGAATTCTCGGGGATGTCCATCGTTGCCAGCAAATCCAAGGCTGGGGACAGATCAACTCTTGCAGATTTTAATACTCCAGACACCAAGATTGCCGTCCGACTTGGGACAACTGCTGCCGAAGCAGCCAAGAACTTTCTTCCCAAAGCAGAAAAGCTGTACTTTGCCGAAGAATCGCAGACCATTCAGGAACTGCTGAACAATCGTGTTCACGCCCTGGTCGCATCCAACCCTCTGCCCTTCAATCTGGCAAAAGAGTATGCAGAGCAACTGTACCTCCCTCTGGACGAAGACTTCACCAAAGAGCCAATCTCGTTTGCTGTACGCAAAGGTGATCACGACTTCCTGAACTGGTTGGACAATTGGGTCAGAGTCAACATGAGCAAGGGGTGGCTGCAAAATCGTTACGACTATTGGTTCTTTTCCAAAGAATGGGAAAACCAGATTCAGTAAGCAGTAGACCTTGTCTTACCCTCACCATCGTAAAAAATTAAAGATTACCCTGCTGGATGCTGCCATACTGGCAGCTCTGGCGGGGGCTGTCTTTTATCTTGTCTTCAAAGCAGCCACCGGCCTGAATTATCACTGGAAATGGGAGATAATCCCTCAGTATATCCTACGGTTTGACGATGCCTCCGGCAGTTGGGAAGCCGGGCTGCTACTACAGGGACTCTACACCACCCTGCGCCTTTCCATTTGGGGCACGATCCTGGCGCTCATTGTGGGGATCATTTTTGGACTATTTCGTGTGAGCCCATCCCTATTCAAGCGTCAGATCGCTACGACATATATCGGCCTGATCAGAAATACGCCCCCATTGGTACTTATCTTCATTTTCTATTTCTTCATTGGCGACCAGATCATGAAGGCCATCAACCTTGAAACTTTCATTGATGGTTTGCCAACTGAATACAAGTCAGCACTATCTTTTTTCATCGGCCCAATTAACCGTGCTCCTCAGTTCTTTTCCGCAGTCCTCACCTTGGCTCTTTTTGAAGCTGCCTATATAGCTGAGATTGTGCGAGCTGGAGTTCAATCCGTTGAAACCGGGCAATGGGAAGCCTCCACAGCTCTTGGAATGCGCCGTAGCCAGTGCCTGCGGTACGTCATCCTTCCTCAAGCCCTTCAGCGCATGCTTCCCGCATTGGCCGGTCAGTTTATATCCATTATCAAGGACTCTGCAATTGTGTCAGTCATCTCCATCGAAGAACTCACTTTCCAGGCACAACAGATAATGACCACAACCTATAGGAGCTTTGAGATATGGACTACGGTATTCATCATGTACTTTGTCCTGACATTTCTCTGCTCAATAGCTATCAGAAAACTTGAACTTGTTTTGCAAAGGAATTAGCGTGGGGTCTTACACAATGAATTTTACATCCTCGTCGCGTTGGTAGACATGGTTGATATGCATATCTGCGACAGAGACAAAGTGAACCGCTTGACTTGGAGGCCTAGATGGACGATGTGAAAGTATACGCTCTTTCCACTTGTATTCATTGCAGAAATGCAAAAAAATATCTTGATGAATGTGGCATAAAATACAGCTGCGTGCATGTCGATGAGCTCAAAGGAGAAGAGCGAAAAGAAGTCGTCAAAGAACTCAAGGACCACAATCCGGCTGTTTCTTTTCCGACAATCGTCATAAAGGACACAGTGGTTGTCGGATACCACAAGGACAAGATCGACAAAGCGCTTAAAAAGGCAGAGTAATCAATGAACGCTGAACAACTGTATGATGCGCTGAAAAAAATTCAAGAGCCCAAAGGCTATTACTTCAATAAAGACATGGAAATGACCATGCCGCTTATTGAATCACTCCTTACCAACAAAGAGCGGTTGGGTTACATGGCTTGTCCTTGCCGTCTTGCCAACGGCGAGATCGAAGCAGACAAAGATATCATTTGCCCCTGCACCTACAGAGAAGAAGACATCAAAGAATACGGTGCTTGCTTCTGTGCTTTATATGTCAGCAAAGAGTACAATGAAGGAACCATTGAAAAAGAAGTGGTTCCGGAACGCCGCCCTGCTGACAAAATACTTTTCTAGATGATCAAAACAACGAAAGCCCCGTTTAGAACGGGGCTTTCGTATTTCTAAGCTATCAACTCGACAACTGAGCATAAAAGCGACAACGCACTTCCTATACTCCAGCCTCCCATTACCATCTTACTTTCATCAACTGAGAAAGTGATCGCACGGGAGAATCAGGGATTTTAAATTACATCGGTCAAAATTCTCAGCATTCTCTGCTGAACGCCTGATGTAATCTCTGACTGATCAACATTTCGGCCACCAGCATATACTGCCAAAGTAACTTTCTCACGCTGACGAAAGCCCCTGAAGTTATTCTTTTTGCGGCTTATCTTCTCACTCTTTCCGAATACGATAGTCGTACCATCGTTCTCTTCTCTAGGAGCGATAGTAGCTAAAGTTATGTCTGAACGAATGATATATGTGTCGTCCGTCACGTAACTACCAAGAATATAGCCAACTGTTGCACCGACAACCGCTCCAGCAGTTCCTTTGGCCCATGTATTACCGGAACCGGTTGTTATGGGATCATAGGCACCAGCCACACCACCCAATGCTCCACCGGCCAACAGCCCTTCACCACGCATGTCTTCTTGTATTTGGCCAGAGTAGTTTACGTTGATATCCAGCAAAATACCAAAATCATTTCCATCCGTAGGCTCATACCCTTGTGCAGCGTAGGCGTTTTCCAGGCGATTTTTGAACTCATAAAGATTGAAAGCCGGATCACCAGACGTGTTGCGGATTCTCAGTTTAATCTTGTTGTTAACAAAGAGACTGGAGTCCACGATAAACTGCCTATCCATTGCTGACCCATACATCAGACCATCCGGACTCTGCACCATCCCCAGTCGGCTTTTGGATGCAGTACATGAAGCCAGGACCATAGAAACCAAAACAACACAGACTATATATTTAAATCGAGTGAACATTTTATTTTCCTTTTCGGTAGTCAACATTATTATCATCAAGGAAAGTAAACACTTCTGAATAATGAATACTAAAGTTCAATCCTTCAGAAATCTGTTTGCTAAGCCCCCAATCATTTACCCCGACAACCTGATTGCCAAGAAACAAAGGGCCACCCGAGTTACCGCTATTAATGGGTGTATCTGTTTGCACAAACATTACCGGTTTACCCTTCACTCCCATGACAGTCTCATGCTTTCGAATCGTGCTGATGACTCCCCGAGTCAGTGTAAAGAGGTGCCCCTTGGGATGACCAATTGCTTCAACAGTCTCGCCTACAGGTAATTTCTTTTTAGAATAGAATGTCACGGGAAGTCCTCTGTCCTGAACCTTGATCAAGGCAAGATCCAAGCGAACATCTTTGGCTATCACTTTTCCAAAGGTTTCAATTTCATCCCACTTTTTAAGCTCGACGAATTTCTGTTCTTCCACCACATGATAATTGGTCAAAACAAGGTTGCTTGTGACGTAGAACCCTGTCCCCAAAGAGTTGGAAGCCTGAACGACCACAACACTTTCAAAGCGCTTATCTTTTTTCTTGTCGAATCCGTATTCTTTCTCTTTGGCCTTTGCCACGGCAACATTACGATTCTTAACCACATCCTTCCGAATGGTGCTCAGCGATGCGTACCGTTTATGGTTCGCTTTGTTCTTGGAGTAATGGTCGAGTAATTCGGAAATTTTCACCGAAATGGCTTCACCCTCGAATTCATCGACCACAACCTCTGTTACGTTTGTGGTCTGATGCTTTTCCTTATCAGGGTCCTCATCCAAAACATTGTAGGCGACGGTGAAAAACTCCTGTGAATGGATGTCGAAGAAATCAGTATAATACGTCTTTCTACGCTGATCGATGACGTAATACTGAACCGTACCTGTCTTTTCGACTTCCATCTCCACTCGTTGGAAGTGATACGGTTCATACACGGGCTCATCAATGTACCGAGGGGTATTTCTGAACTTCTCCTTCAACTCCTCAACCTTGTCCTTGGCTTCATTTATCTGAAGATCTCGTCCAAGGTTAGCAAGTGCATTGCCAAGGTTTGTATACGGATTAGCAGTGCTTGTGCTCAGCCTGCCGCCGGAGTTGGTCATGATCTCCATGTTGGCTTGCTGCAGTTCCACCTGCAGCACATCCCACTCAGGGTTATTGACTTGTTTATGCCCAGCCAGGAACTTGGATTTGACGTAGTTGCTGCTGTCCACCCGTCGAAAGGTTTTCGTTGAGGCCAAATTGAAAAGAATGACGATATCGGCACTCTTCACATCTTTATGCTCAAACCCTTTACTAAGCCCTGCGCTCGTAGCGGAAAAAGGCATGTCCATCTCGACTCCCACCGGAAACTCGATCACGCCCTTATCTTTCAGTGTCTCACTAGTTACTTCGAGAAATGAAATTTTCACCCCCGGCACAGAATCAATTTCCAAGCCAGCTTCGTTCACCTTTGAATAGGCGGCCATAAGCTGCTTGAGGTCTGCCTTTTCCGGAGAAGGACAATGAGCGGAAAAATACTCATCTGCCAAGAGCGTTTTGAGGTCCGAGGTCAGATAGTCGACATACTTCTCATTAATATGGAGCAGTTCTTTCCCTTTCGCTTTAGTAATGGTTTCTTGAAAAACTACAGCGTGGACCTCGACAAACTGCTCACCATTTACCTCGACGGGGTATGCTTCAAAAAAACACTCATCCGTAGTTAACTGATACTTGCCCAGCGCAGTGGGTGCATATTCGATTAACTGCTTACGCTTGGATGCCAACGTAGTCTTGGCTTTATCTATGGTATCACTCTTAAAGCCAGGAGCTTGAAACAGACGAATGGAAGCCGACTTTTGAATATCTACGTAAAATGCGTCCAGAGTCTTCTTTGTGGCTTTCCATTGATTTCTTTCAACTGGCCACTGAATCGCTGCAACTCGGCTAGTCTCTTGTTCAAGTGGGGTTAAATATTTAGCATCAAGCTCTTTATACACAACCTGCAACAGGGACATGATCTCTTGATCATCCTGGCGCTCCACAAACCACATCTCCTCGGAATTATAAACCATTGAAGCTTCATCATACTTTTTAGCTTCAACCAGTTCCTCCAAATGATCCCCGGGAGTGTACAAAAACGAATATCCGATATCACCGGATGTGGTTGTCTTCTTACAACCAACTGAAATCAATAGCCCCATCATGCAGACAGCAACCAGCAGAACCCTCTTCACGTCGACTCCATTATGCTCGTATCATCAACAAAAACAGTCATTCTGCTCATAAAAAAAGAACAAAAGACAACCCCAGCAGAGAAACTCCAACTGAGGTAGACAAAACGAGCAAAAAAAGCAACGCCTATATTCTATGAGGTATTAAGAAGGTCGACCAGCAAAGTGCTGGTCGACCTGGGTTGGATTATTTTTGAGAGGCGATCAAAGCGCGATCAAGATCTTCTATTATATCTTCAACATCTTCGAGCCCGACTGAGATACGAACGAGATCATCGGGAACCCCCGCGGCCAAACGCTCTTCTCGCGTGGATTGACCATGAGTGGTCGATGCCGGATGTACCACCAGGGTTTTTGCATCGAGAATATTTGCAAGATGCGAGCATAGCTGAACGGAATTAATGAATGTCCGGCCGGCTTCCAGCCCACCTTTGACACCGAAGCCGAAAACGGCTCCAGGCCCGTGAGGGAACAGGTTCTTGGCTCGTTCGTGGTCCTTATGATTTTTCAGACCTGCGTAATTAACCCATTCCACGGCATAATGAGTGTCCAGAAATTCAGCGACCTTCTGGGCGTTTTCACAATGCTTCTGTACACGAAGCGGCAGTGTCTCCATGCCTTGGATTATCTGAAAGCTATTTGCTGGTGATATGGCTGCCCCTGTATCTCGCAACAGCCCAATCCGAGCTTTGACTGTAAAGATAGGACACGGGTTACCATCAGCACCTCCAAGAGCCTCCCACAGATTCACATTGTTATAAGTGGGGTCAGGGGTAGTAAATTCAGGGAACCGTTGGTTGGCACCCCAATCGAAATCACCCTTTTCTACAATGGCACCCCCCATTGCCACACCATGTCCACCTATGATCTTGGTCAAAGAATGAACAACTATATCGGCACCATATTCAAACGCATTGAACATCGGCGGAGGCGACACTGTGGCATCCAGAATGAAAGGCAGACCGTACGTATGTGCGACATCGGCAATACCCTGAATATTATCCACATTACAGCTCGGGTTACCGATTGATTCGCTGTAAACAAGTCGGGTATTCTCATCAATGGCCGCTTCAAAATTCGCAGGATCGGAGGAATCCACAAAACGGGCTTCAATACCAAACCGTTTCAGGGTGTGCTCGAACAAGGTCTGCGTACCACCATAGAGGTTGGAGCCGGTGACAATATTCTGCCCCGCAGACGTTATGTTGACGATGGAATAGAAAATTGCAGCCATGCCGGAAGAGACCGCCAAAGCGCCCAGCCCGCCGTGCAAAGCGGCAAGCCGCTCTTCCAGCACAGAGGTCGTCGGGTTCATAATACGTGTATATATGTACCCCGGCTCTTTGAGTGAGAAGAGGTTGGCGGCATGATCCGCGTCCTTAAACAAGTATGCGGTTGTATAGTGGATAGGCACAGCACGTGACCCGGTATCGGTATCCGGGGCATGCCCTGCGTGCAGAGCCTGTGTCTGTGGTCCGTACGTTTTTTCAGCCATGACTAGCTCCCTTGTTACAAATTCGGCTCATACAAATATTCATACTTAGTAACATGCGCAAAACGTATTGAATAAGCAACCCCGTACTCATCGGGTCTTTTTATAACACCTATCACACCATCAAATGCTAATCGGATTCAGCCTTGACCGCTTCCATCCATTTGGCAAACGCTTCCTGAGCTCGTTTGCCATAGGCTTCCTTGCGTAATTTCTTTTTCATTTTCTTCTCCAACCCCGGCATCAAACCGAAGTTGATATTGGAAGGCTGGAAATCTTTGTCAGAACGAGTGGACAAGTGCCCGAGTAGTGCCCCTAAAGCAGTCTCCGACGGTAGAGGTTTCAAGGATTTACCTTCAAATTTTGTAGCCAGAGACAACCCCAACCACAAGCCGGAAGCGGCGGATTCGAGATACCCCTCAACGCCAGTGATTTGGCCTGCCAAGTAAAAACCAGGCCGAGCCTTCAATTGCAACTCACCATCCAATACGTCGGGAGCATTAACGTATGTGTTGCGATGAATTGAACCAAGACGCAAAAACTCTGCCTGTTCCAGGCCTGGAATCATTCGAAATACGCGTTTTTGTTCCGGATATTTGAGTTTAGTCTGAAACCCTACGAGATTGAACGCGGTCTTATCTTTGTTCTCAGTCCGCAACTGCACGATAGCAAACGGCCGTTCCCCGGTTTTGGGATCGACAAAGCCAACGGGTTTCAGTGGCCCAAAAGCAAGGGTCATTTCCCCGCGCTCTGCCATGGCTTCCACCGGAAGACATGCTTCAAAATGTACTTCCTTCTCAAAATCCCGAGGCTTGACCTTCTCCCCTTCCACCAAGGCGGCAACAAAGGTCTTGTATTCCTCTTCGTTCATGGGACAGTTCAGGTAATCATCATCTTCGGGCTTCCAACGTGATCCCCAAAAAACCTTATCAAAATCAATCGAGTCCCGGGACACAATAGGAGCTATTGCATCGTAAAAGTACAACCGCTGATCACCGACTACTTGCATGAGGCTCTGGGTCAACTCTTCACTCGCCATGGGACCTGCGGCAATGACGACACCATCAGCCCCGGCCAGTTCCTCCGCATCCAGAGAGGTAATTTCCTTTCTGATGACAGTAACATTGGGCGCATCTTCCAATTTCTGTGTGACGTATTCGGAGAACAGAGTTCGGTCCACAGCCAGCGCACCACCGGCGGGAACCTGTGTGGCAAAGGCAGCTTCCATGACCAGACTGCCGAGCGCTTCCATTTCTTCTTTGAGTAAACCGATAGCCGCAGCGCTGCCAGTTGCCCTGAAGGAATTCGAGCATACAAGCTCAGCCAAACCGTCCTCAGAATGGGCTTCGGAGTGCTTGTGAGGCTTCATTTCATACAGCTCCACCTCAACACCGGCGTTGGCCAATTGCCAAGCGCAATCCACTCCGGCCAAGCCTCCTCCAACTATGATAACCTTTGGCATTTCATATCCCCGATTTCGTTTACGTTTGCAGTATTATCCCGTATAAAGAATAAAAAAAATTATAAGCCGTGGTATTATGATGTCCACACCTCTTCTCGACATACGCAAGCTGACAACATGCTTTACATCACCCCAAGGTATAGCCAAGGCGGTGGATACCGTCAGCCTATCCTTTATGCAAGGAGAAACCCTTGCCGTAGTCGGTGAATCCGGCTGCGGGAAAACAGTTCTTGCACTCTCCATCCTTGGACTCATCCCGGACCCGCCCGGTCGAATTACGGAAGGAACCATACTCTATAAAGGGGAAGACCTTCTGGAAATGGATGAATCAGAACTTCGATCAGTTCGCGGCAACAGCATTTCCATGATCTTTCAGGAGCCAATGACTGCTCTGAATCCGGTGTTCCGCATTAATGAACAACTTGCCGAGCCACTGGTTCTTCATCAGAACCTTACCAAAAAAGAAGCTCTGGCAAAAGCTGTGGATTCACTTCAGCTGGTCGGAATCGCCAATCCCCAAAAAGTCGCGAAAGCCTATCCGCACGAGCTGTCAGGCGGCATGCGACAGCGCGTCATGATTGCCATGGCGCTTTCATGTAATCCCGATCTACTTATTGCAGATGAGCCAACCACTGCCCTCGACGTAACCATACAGGCCCAAATCCTTGATCTCATGAACGAACTCAAGGAACGAATGGATGGTTCACTCATGCTCATCACCCATGACCTTGGAGTCGTTGCACGAATGGCGCAACGAATAGCGGTCATGTATTCAGGGAAAATTGTTGAACTGGCCCATAGGGATCAACTCTTTTCGAATCCGTTGCATCCATACACTGAAGGATTACTCGCCTCTGTCCCCACAATGGGAGACAAGTCCGAGCTCATCCCCATCCCTGGCATTGTTCCGTCCATTTTCGACCTTCCACAAGGCTGTAGATTCCATCCACGATGCCCTCATGCCTTTTCCAAGTGTTCATTGATCCTGCCGCCTTTAACCGAACCGGAACCGGGACGATTCGTTCGCTGCTGGCTTCATGAGAAGGAATAATCTGTATGTCTGCACTGATGGAAATCATCAACGTCAAAAAATATTACAAAGTTACAAGCGGAGTGCTTGGTCTTAAAACCGACTGGGTTAAAGCTGTTGATGGAGTGGATTTAACGGTTAAACGAGGCGAGACTTTGGGCTTGGTCGGAGAATCCGGTTGCGGCAAGTCTACACTGGCAAAGTGTATGATGGGCCTGGAACCAATGACTTCCGGGGATATACTTTTTAATGGCAAGTCATTGAGTGCTTGGGACGAAAAGGATCTGCGACGCAATATGCAGATGGTTTTTCAGGACCCCTACTCTTCGCTCAATCCTCGCCAAAAAATCCATTCAATTATCCGCGAAGGACTGGATATCCACGGCATTGGGTCTTCGTATGACCGAAAAGCTCGAAGTAACGAACTGCTGACCCTTGTCGGATTGCGTGAAGAGCACGGTAGTCGCTATCCGCATGAGTTTTCAGGCGGTCAAAGGCAACGAATCGCGGTAGCCCGCGCTTTGGCTCTCAATCCTCAGCTCATTGTTTGCGATGAGCCAGTCTCAGCCTTGGATGTCTCTGTCCAGGCACAGGTTATCAAGCTGCTGAAACAACTCCAAAAAGAGTTTGATCTGACATACGTTTTCATTTCTCACGATCTCTCTGTGGTCAGCCATGTGGCGGACCGCGTGGCTGTCATGTATCTGGGACGAATCATGGAATCAGGGCCGTCAAATACGCTGTTTAGTAATCCTAAACACCCATATACTAAAGCACTGCTATCATCAGTACTTCATGCTGACCCGACAATGCAGGCTAAGCCGATTCCACTTACTGGAGAATTGCCAAGCCCCATGAATCCCCCAACTGGCTGCCCTTTTCACCCTCGATGTCCCGAGGCTTTTGATAAATGCCCCAACGCGCGACCGAAACCCAAAAAAATGGGAGCGGACACCGAGGTTGCCTGCTGGCTTTATTAAATCTGTTATGCCATTTTTCCCCATATCTGTTCCTATATTATCTTTCAGTAGACAACTAACATGCCTTTCGTCGAAAGAGGCCAATCTCATTTTGTAATAGATCAAACAGGTGGAGCCGCTATGATTTCCAGAGAAGAAGCGCTGCAATTACTGCATGCAAAAAACAACGAACACAATTTGATCTGCCACGCTCTTGAGTCTGAAGCTGTCATGCGTGGGCTGGCTGAAAAATTAGGGCAGGACGAAGAACTGTGGGGGATCAGCGGTCTGTTGCATGATCTCGATTATGCAACAACAAAAGAAGATCACGATCGTCATGGGCTGGATACGGTTGATATGCTTGAGGGAAAACTTCCTGAAGAAGCACTCAACGCGATCAGGAGACATGCCTGTGAAATGAATGGGGCTGAAGAACCCAGCACACAAATGGATTTTGCCCTTCGATGCGGTGAGACTGTTACCGGCCTCATTCATGCTGCAGCGCTTGTGCGCCCGACAAAGATAGATGGGATGAAACCAAAGAGCCTGAAGAAGAAAATGAAAGACAAGGCCTTTGCAGCCAGTGTTAATCGCGACTGTATTCGTGAGTGTGACAAGCTCGGTATTGAGTTGACTGAATTTCTTCAAATCGCCATAGCCTCCATAACTGCCATTGCGCCTAATGTAGGGCTAACAGCCGAGTAGCGTGCTCAACGACCAGCAGGTGTTGCGAGATCAAGTGATATGTACTACTCCCTATTGTACTGAAGAAAGACATTATTTCTTTGTATAGAAAGGATTAATTGTGCCGACGTTGGGAGAACCGTTCGCCCATGGCGAATCTCTGATACACGGGATAGATCCCCGCATCCGATTGATAAGCGCAACTCTGCTGACCGTACCGACAGCATTGCTGCTACGAATCGATCAATCGATAGCCATGCTGATACTTGGCGTAGTTCTGATCGGGACCGCACAACTATCGCCAGCAAGAGTATTGAGCCGACTGGCGATCGTTAATGCATTCATTGCGTTCCTCTGGCTATTTATCCCCTTTTCAACTCCCGGATCCCCTATTGGCACCATTGGCCCGCTGACTGTGACGCATGAAGGTCTTGTGCTTTCCACGCTTGTCACACTCAAATCAAATGCCATTATCCTGACCCTTATAGCGCTGCTGGGGACCATCAAAGTACAGGACCTCGGTCCAGCCATGCAGTCCCTCAAGGTACCGGACAAACTCTGTCATCTGCTTGTCTTCACGTATCGCTATATTTTCGTCATTCACCAAGAGTATCAGACCATGCGCCAGGCCATGTCAGCCCGCGGTTTTTGTCCGACAACCAACACGCACACATATCGAACCTATGCCTGGCTCGTGGGGATGCTTCTGGTTAAAAGCTGGGACCGTGCCGAACGGGTGCATGGCGCCATGATTTGTCGTGGTTTCAAGGGAAAATTTTATTCACTGGCTTCATTCACTACCAGTGTGACTGACTATTGCTTTTTAATGGGCTGCATGGTGATGATCATCGCTGTTCACACAATGGATATTATCAAGAGAGTCTTCGTATGACCGCTCCAATAATAGAGCTACGAGATATAACGTACCACTTTCCAAATAGAAACAACGCATTGGAAAATCTAAACTTCTCACTCTTCCCGGGGGAGCAGGTCGGATTATTCGGCCCTAACGGGGCAGGGAAATCAACTATGCTTCACATTCTCATGGGCTTGATCAAGCCCCAGAAAGGTGAAGTACGACTTTTTGGTACTCTATCGGACTCAAAAAAGTGTTTTGACAAGGCCCGGCTGAAGATCGGATTCCTCTTTCAGCACTCCGATGATCAACTGTTCTGCCCTACAGTTCTCGATGATGTCGCATTTGGCCCTCTCAATCAGGGATTATCTGCTGATGAAGCGAAAAACAAAGCCACTGAAGCTTTAAGCTGTGTCGGGCTGAACGGGTTCGAGGATCGAGTCCCATACCGACTGTCCGGAGGCGAGAAGAAATTGGTTGCGCTGGCAACAATTCTTGCCATGGAGCCAGAGGTGCTCATTCTTGATGAACCAACAACGGGCCTGTCGCCTGAAGCCAAGGAACGGTTGATCGACATCCTACAGAATCTGGAAATGGCTCGCCTTGTTGTTTCACACGAACCGGACTTTCTGGCTGCAACAACAGACAAATTGTTGGCAATGAGAAACGGGCACATTCGCCAAGGGGAACTCAAACCCCACACGCATACCCATGTTCATGAAGAGGGAGATGTTCCTCACCAGCACTAACTATCTTCTCGCACCCCAGCAAGCCAGAATCCTCATGTTTCCAAAGTAATACGTGTCGCATTAAACCAGCCAACGTCCTGCATAAAGGGACGAATATGCGCATTCAGTTTATAAATTTGCAAAAAATATCATTTCCCCCTTGGCAAATGCTATCTGATACATATTGTATCAAAACGGCCTGTCCACTTCTTGGTCCGACTGAAACTCCTCTCACAGCATGAACAACGATCTCAGCACGAACATGGCACAAGCGCCCTACCGCACCATCTGGAATCTGGCATGGCCCCAGGTTATCATGATGGTGTTTCACTTTTTCATCGGTCTCGTTGATGTGTGGGTTGCTGGACATATCAATCGTGAAGTTCAGGCATCTCTCGGTATCATCTCCCAGTCGCTCTTCTTTCTGCTCGTTGTTGCAGTAGCTGTCGCCAATGGCTCTGTAGCTGCAATCAGCCAGTCCATGGGTGCTGGGTTGCACAAACGCGTAAAACGTTACGTGGGCCTCTGTCTGATACTTGCCGCCCTTCTGGGTGGAGTTTTCCTCATTCTGGGACTCCCCTTCAAGGGCCTCCTCGTCACAGCGTTGCAAGTACCTGAAGCCATGCGGCCTGTTACCAGCTACTTCCTGGAAGTATATCTGTTGCTTCTGCCTCCATATTACATTCTCATCATTACCAACGCCGTATTTCGGGCACGTCAGCAGGTCATGTTTCCGCTGTACTCAATGATGCTGGTTACAGTCGCAAACACATTTCTGGATGTTGGCCTTGGACTCGGCATGTTCGGCCTGCCCAATATCGGTTTCAAGGGACTCGCCTGGGCCACTTTCGGATCGGTAACAGCAGGCGCACTGCTCAATCTGACCATACTGGCGAAGCAGGGGCTGCTGCGACGTGTCAGCTTCGCTCCACTGCGCTGGATGAAGCGTGCCCTTCCATACCTGCTCAAGGTAGCATGGCCGGCAGGACTGATGCAGGTAGTCTGGCACTCCGGTTATCTTGTTCTCTATGCGATTACCGCCAGCCTGCCGTGGAATGCAGTCAATGCCTTGGCAGGGATGGCCATCGGCTTACGGATTGAAGCACTGCTCTTCCTTCCGGCCTTTGCATTCAACATGACCGCTTCAATCCTCATAGGACACTATCTTGGCGCACGCGAGCCTGATCAGGCCAAATTTTTTGGATACAGGATACTGGTACTGGGCCTTGTTTCAATATGCATGTTCTCCATTGTCGTATGGCAATTCATCACCCCATGGGTGGGTCTGCTTACTCGCGATGCAGCCGTCGCGGCCCAAGCCGTGAGCTATCTCAAGTGGAATATGCTCGCGATACCATTCACCTTGACTAGTATGATATTGGCAGGTGCTTTTAATGGCGCAGGTGCCACCATGTACAACATGTTCATCATGGGAGCGGCCACGTGGCTGATCCGCCTGCCGTTGGCCTATGGATTGGGCCACGTCGGGATGCAGGAAGCCGAAGGCATCTGGATTGCCATGTTCTGCTCACAAATAGTACAAGCATCTGTTCTTTTGTACTTTTATGCATTCAAAAATTGGCAGCGGTTCGCTATGATCAAAAATCGAACCCCCAAAACGACTCCTTTACCAGGGAAAACGATATGACATTACAATTTGAACCAATCACACTGGATAGACAAAAAGAATACCACGACGCATTGGAAGGATGTCCACAGCTCCTTACAAGCGACTTCTCCTTTGCAAACATTTTCGGCTGGGCTGATTTCTATGGATTGGAATGGGCCTTTCACAAAGGATTATGCTTCATACGCCAAACCAAACCAGATACTATTTACTGGGCGCCGGTCGGAGCATGGGAAGAGTATGACTGGAAGATGTGCAATGCCATGCGTGACAGCGGGCGCTTCACCAGAATTCCTGAAGAATTAGCAAAAATCTGGGAAAAAGCCTTCAATGGCGACATTACGCTCACCGAAAACCGGGATCACTGGGATTACATATATTCCATCGAAGAACTCATCGCCCTCAAAGGAAAGAAATTTCACAAGAAAAAGAACCTGCTGAATCAGTTTAAGAAGAAGTACCTCTACCAATACGAACCTATGGCTCCTGAGTGTGTAGAGGAAGTTTTGGACATGCAGGATGAGTGGTACAAGTGGTATGAAGAAAACAATCCTTCAGAAGAGCTTAAAGCGGAAAACCACGCGATCACGAGAGTACTTCAACACATTGACCAAATTCACGGATTGCTTGGCGCAACGCTTCGAGTAGAAGGCAAAGTGATAGCCTACACAGTTGCTGAGCCGTTATGCGACGACTCGATCGTCATCCACTTTGAAAAAGGAGACATCAGGCATAAGGGCGTTTATCAGGCCATCAACCAGATGTTCCTGGAAAATGAAGCGGCTGAATACACCAACGTCAACCGCGAACAGGATCTCGGCGATCCAGGTTTACGCAAGGCCAAACTCTCATACAACCCGACTTTCTTTCTCAAGAAATACGAGGCCACGATCACGTAATCATCATGAGTCTTCTACTGTCTTCCAACACAACCAGAAAACGCCTTGTTGTACTGGGACTGGATGGATTGTCTCTGGAACTGGCCAAGCAATTGGGGAGGACGTTTCCCAATATTCATCGCATAGCCAGCAACGCAACGAGTGTTTCCGCAGAAATACCAGAGTTGTCCCCGGTCAACTGGACTTCCTTTTTCACTGGGAAAGGCCCGGAGCACCATGGGGTGTTTGGGTTTTCATCCATTGATCCTGCGACCTATGAATTATCAATAGCCGACAGAGACCTTATCCAGTGCAAAACGATCTTTGATCATTTGGGTGATGCAGGCATCACTTCCCGGGTCGTTAATCTGCCCAACACCTATCCAGCTGCTCCGATGAAAGGAATGTTGGTTTCTGGGTTCGTATCCCATGATCTGGCAAAAGCCGCGTATCCTCCATTCCTTGCGGGCAAGCTTGCCGACTTGAACTACAAACTGGAGGCGGACACCAACAGGGGAAGCTCCGACCTCACATTCCTGCTTAATGAGTTACGGGATACACTCCGATCAAGGAAACAGGCGCTGGATTTGTTGTGGCCGGACCTTTCATGGGATTTGTTCATCCATGTTTTCACGGAAACAGACAGACTGTTTCACTTTTTTATGGATGCTGTGCTTCATGATGGTCATCCGCAGCACATTCAATGCATAGCATTTCTGGCCCACTGGGATAATGCCATAGGCGACTTTCTCGATCGCTTCGAGCAGTTACCCTTCCCCAAGCGTCTGCTTGTGCTGGCAGACCATGGCTTCACTGAACTGAAGAGTGAAGTATGCATCAATACATGGCTCAAGCATAATGGCTACCTTCAAACAGAAGGCACTCCGGCAAGTGAATGGGATGCACGAATAATCGCCCCATCCTCCCAGGCTTTCGCTCTTGATCCAGGCCGAATCTACATACATGATTCGCGGTTTGCCCGGGGATGCGTATCAGATAACGACAAGGCACAACTGATGGACTCCATTCGCGAAGGCCTGATGGCCTTGACCTTAAATGGAGAGCGCGTCATGGAAGAGGTGCATACAGGGTGTACGCTTTACCCAGGATCAACATCACCTCAAACGCCTGACCTCATTTGCCAGACCAGACCCGGGTTTGATCTCAAGGCAAAGTTTGATAGATCAGAAATCTTCAGTCACCATGGGCGCACAGGAACGCACACAGTCCACGGAGCTGTTTTTTACGACTCTGAAGGATCGACTCCAGAACGAATGCGCGAAACAGGCAAAATCATTCTGAACCATTTCAACATATTGGAACAATAATCCATGCCTATAGATTTTGAGAACGAACTGAACGAAGCACAGCGTGAGGCAGTTCAGACAACAGAAGGACCGGTTCTGGTAATTGCCGGTGCAGGATCGGGTAAGACAAGGACAATCGTCTATCGATTGGCACACCTTGTTGAACAAGGAGTAGACCCTGCACAGATTCTGCTGCTCACCTTCACGCGGAAAGCTGCTCAGGAGATGCTCAATCGTGCTGAAACGATTCTTGGTCGTCCACTGACAGGAACAAGCGGTGGAACATTCCACTCGTTTGCCTACGCCACACTTCGACGGAATGCCGCCGATATCGGGTTCGAGAATGGCTTCACCCTCATGGATCGCGCCGACAGTGAAAACATTTGCAAGGAAGTCAAAGACAATCTGAAGCTTGGCAAGGGTGATCGCTCCTACCCCAAAAAAGGGACCCTTCTCGACATGATCACCAAGTCGCGAAACAAGGAAGCCCCTATTGAAGTGATCATGGAAAAAGAGGCATACCACTTAAGCCCTTACCTTGATGACATGAACGAAATCGCAACTGGTTACGCCCATTTCAAAAAGCAGCATGCCTTGGTCGATTATGACGACCTGCTCTTCCTTCTGGATAAACTCCTTGAAGAAAATGAACCGCTTCGTAACCAATTGCAGGCTCGCTACCGCTATATCATGGTGGATGAGTACCAGGACACCAACCTTGTTCAGGCGCGTATAGTCAAACAACTGGCTGGGAAGAACGGCAATGTCATGGCTGTCGGTGATGATGCGCAGTCGATCTATGCGTTCCGCGGTGCCAACGTTCAAAACATACTGGATTTCCCCAAAATTTTCGATGGTGGCAAAGTGATTCGTCTGGAGCAGAATTATCGTTCTGTGCAACCTATTCTGGATCTTACGAACGAAATACTTGCAGGGGCAGCTACCAAATTTGACAAGAATCTTTATTCCGACCTCAAAAGCGACAAGCTGCCCGAGGTCGTCTACCCCTTGAGTGACCAAACCCAGGCACGACTGGTCGTTGATCAAATCCTGGAGTTAAAGAAAAAGTACCTGCTACATGATATTGCGGTCCTATTTAGAGCCGGATACCAGTCATTCCCGCTTGAAGTGGCCCTCACCCGCATAGGGATCGATTATCAAAAATATGGAGGCATCCGCTTTCATGAAGCAGCCCATGTCAAAGATGTTCTCTCCTACCTGCGACTTGTCCTTAACCCACATGATCTGCTTGCTTGGCAACGAGCCTTGGATCACATCAAGGGCGTTGGACCGAAAACAGTCGCCAAAATTTATCAGGCCATTCATTCCGCCGATGAAAAGTATATGGCCAAGATTACAAAGAAACATGAACCGCTTCGAGAATTGCTCAACGAGCTGAACGGACTTCGGTCCATCGAACGCCGTCCCGCAGCTCTTCTTGAAAGGATATCCGCATTCTATCAGCCCATATTGATAGAAAAATATCCTGATGATTATCCAAAGCGACAAGCGGGTCTCGAACAATTGAATCAGATCGCGGCAAGCTATTCCGATATGGAGCAATTCCTCGGTGACCTCAGTCTCGACGGCGACCCGGAAGACGAAAAGCGCAAAGAAAACGCAGTAGTTTTGTCCACCGTCCATTCAGCCAAAGGACTGGAATGGAGCGCTGTAATCATTATTGACCTTGTCGAGGACCGCTTCCCGTCACGCAAGGCCATGCAGCGAGCAGAAGACCTCGAAGAAGAACGAAGATTGATGTATGTTGCCTGTACCAGAGCCAAGGAATGCCTGAAAATGATGGTTCCAAGCTCTGTTTACAACAGGGCAAGCGGCATGTCTGATCCGACCCTGCCAAGCCCCTTCATTCTCGAGTTGCCTAACAACGTGTTCGACAAGTTGAACGAATCATATGGTGGTGGGCTGGAGAAGAAGAGGCATGCCTCCTCAAACTCGTACACATCTCCCTCTTACTCGAAGCCATCCAGTACGACACAAAACCATGCAGCCACGAAACCCGATCCCAAACAACTCGGATTCTGCAAGCATAAGATTTTCGGCAAAGGTAAGATCATAGCCCGACCTGAACCGAATAAGTACAAAGTCAACTTTCCCGGTTTTGGCATCAAAACCATCATTGGCGACTACCTCGAACTACTCTAACCCATGTGAATGACAATGAAGAACGAGCAACAATTCCTGGACCTTATCGACTCATATTTCGTGCGCGAGCATGACTTTCTCCAGCTTGGACGAGGCGACGATTGCGCTGTTCTGGCAGCCGGAAATCAATACTGTGTTTCCTCGGATCTGTTTCTCGAAGATTATCATTTTCGCCGAAAGTACTTTTCTGCAGCCGATATCGGTTACAAGGCCCTTGCGGTTAACATAAGCGATATTGCTGGTATGGGTGCAAAGCCTGTTGCCTTCACCATGGACCTTATGGCTCCAACCGACCTTGATGATGCGTTTTGGGATGAATTTTTCAAGTCCATGGGCAATCTTGCCCGCCAAAATGATATAGTCCTTGCAGGTGGTGATATTTCCAGAGCTGATAAACTGGGGGTATCAATATCCATTTTTGGCGTCAGTGGCTCAACAGGATTTATCCACCGCACGAACTGCAACCATGGAGACATCCTGTTCCTGGTGGGCGACACGGGGCTGGCACGTACCGGACGGCTGGCATTGGAAGAACATGGACTGGCTGCTCGAGACACATACCCTGCTGCCGTTGCAGCCCATCTTCGCCCCAAACCCAAAGTCCTCATCGGTACGTTGCTCAATGCGGCCGGGGTAAGCAGTTTAATGGACTTATCGGACGGCTTGGCAAGAGACATTCCTCGACTGCTCGGCCCGGATTTCGGTGCCGACATTCAGCTTTCTGCAAACCAACTTAATAGCAATGTCATTGCCTATGCGCGAGACACCGGACTCGACCCGCTTGAAATCGCCATACTAGGAGGGGAAGACTACGCGCTGTTGGGCACGGTTTCCCCATTTGAAGCAGGCAAGGCCGAGTCAGTCCCGGGATTCACACGTATCGGCCATGTGACCCAAACACCCGGATTGACCGTCAATGGCCATCCACTCACGGCTCAAGGTTTTGATCATTTCAGCAAGTAGGAGCTACCATGGACAAGGAGTTGGTCATTATTGGGTATGTCCGTTCATCCATAGATAATTTGGAAGAAGCGCCCAAAATGGAAGATGAGCCAGGAGCTGTTCAGGCTACAATTGAGTTGGACCCAGCATACATTGACGGCTTGGACCAGATGGAGCCTGGAGCAGAACTTGATATATTCACGTGGCTCCACAAGGCTGATCGTTCAGTTCTCAAGGTGCACCCCAGGGGAATAAAAGATCGTCCGATGCGTGGCGTTTTCACCACCCGCTCACCCTTTCGCCCCAACCCTATTGGTGTCCACAGGGTTACTCTTAAAGCAATTGATAACAATTCCAACTTGATTGTCGAACCCATCGAAGTTATTGATGGAACCCCTGTGGTAGACATCAAATCAAAACCCAAAGAGCCCCCTCATTCATAATGGAAAGATTTAAAGCGGTAGAAACAAAAAGCGACAATCACGTCGGCGGTTGGATTATGACGACCGATGCCGCAAAAATCTGGGTTGACGTTTACGGCAAAGGCCGGCCGATCATCCTGCTCCACGGTTGGACAATGAGTTCAGCGTTCTGGAAACGACAATTGACGCTGAGCAAACGATACCAAATCATTACTATAGATTTCAGAGGGCACGGCAAATCGCCATCGACTCTCAGAGGACAGACAGTTCCTCGCTATGCTCGTGATGTACGCGAAGTCATTCGAGCTCTCAGGCTCCGAGATGCTCTGCTATTGGGGTGGTCCATGGGCGGCTCAGTTGCCATGGAGTACTGGCAGAAATATGGAGGGGACGCCCTATCCGCCATCAGTTTCGTCGAAACGGGTCCATACCCAATGGCCTCAGCGCCATGGAATATCCACGCATATCGCAACAACAATATTCAGGCTTTGCAAGCTGACATGGATCAAATGGCCTGCGATAGAGAATCATTTGGAGCTCGCTTCGTTCACAATATGTTTTTGTCTGGAGAAGCTCCTTCCCATGCCTTTTCATGGATGCTTTCCGAACAAGTCGCAGTATCAAACGAGACAGCCAGAACTATCTACGTAGACTATGTGACCCGAGATCAAACACCGATCCTACCAAGTATTTCGATCCCATCACTGGTCATATATGGCCGCTCCAAACACATGTGTTTTGGTCCTTCAACAGGCAGATTTGTTGCAGGCTCCATCCCAGGCTCACGTTTCGTCGTACTGGAAAACAGTGGTCACCTTCCTTTTTATGAAGAGCCCGAAGCATTCAACTCATCACTGTCATCCTTCATTGACCAGTTAAACTGACAACATCCCCAAATAGCAGGATATCAAATCCTTGCTCGACCGATCACACAGTCTCCTCAACGACAAATTCAGTACGCTTTTTTCGTTGCCCATTGATTATGGCGACTATGTAATGCTCACCGGGGTAATGTTTTCTTGTGGTCATCTGCTTGAAGGATAGACGCTTTGTCTTGGAGTACTGTCCTCTTCCCAGATGGTACTCGCCAACCTGAAACACTTTTTCCGAATGCTTTCCATTTGCCTTCAAATACCCGACGGCGCACTCAACGCGCAATTTTTCCGGCTCTGAACTTTCGACATCGAAACGAATTACAACATCTTCAGAATCACCAATACTCACCACTCCCGATCCGATGGCTACCTCTGATACCGCGATTGAGGAAGGGTCAGCAAAACCAAACAACCGCATGGCCTGCGTGTTACCTTTTTTCAAGAGCGTTCGAAGACCGTGTTTGACGATCCACGCAGCCTTGCCTTTTTTGACAATCCACCTTTCCGCCAATTGCAAAGCCAGCTCAGGATGGGCTTTTGATATGTCATTAAGATTATTGGCGACACTCCGGCAAACATACTCTTCATCGTCTTCAATCAATTTTTCTAGAACATCAATGACAGGGCTTGGATCTGCAATAAACCGTCTTAAAGGTTGGGACCATGGCAGCCTTGGACGACATCCTTCAGAAGCAAGTCTTCGCAGGTGATGATTTGAAGAGTCGGCCCATGCCATAAGCTGCTTCATCATCTTCTTTTCATCAGCGCGAATGAAAATTCTCACTGCAAACTCGGATGAACATAGCAACGTAAAACGCTCCAAGGCATGCATGGACTCTTGCCAGTGATTTAACCCGAATTGACTGACATATTCAGGAAAGGTCAGAGCTTTCAGACCGGAGCACCCTTCTGTTGCCAAACACAGAGTCTCTAGACTGTCAGAATAGGAAGAGTTGAATGCCTCCCCCAGCCCCTTAGCCACAGTGGATATTCGATCTTTCAACTCACGATCTATCCATTGATTATCTAGAATTTGCAGGAAGTGTTCAGCATCAAAAGTAGAATCGAGACTGCTGATACTATTGGCAAGCTCAAGAACAAAGGATCGAGAGATTTCCGCTTTCATTTCTCCAGCCATCATCAACTCCATAAAAAAAGGCGACCTCAAATGAGATCGCCTTCAAATCAGTTCAAAGTATCATACTACTTTTTCAACCAGCTCATCATATCTCTGAGGCGGCCACCAACTTCTTCAATCTGGGATTCAGCACCAATGCGACGCATGGTCTTCAGCTTCACCTGTCCAGCCTGGTTGTCCAGGATGAAATCGCGGGCAAAGTTACCAGTTTGAATATCTTTCAATACGCGACGCATTTCTTCGCGAGTCTCGTCAGTGATGATACGGGGACCGGTTACGTAATCGCCAAACTCTGCAGTATCAGAGATGGAGTAACGCATTTTAGCCATGCCGCCTTCATACATGAGGTCGATGATCAGCTTGAGTTCGTGAAGGCACTCGAAGTATGCGACTTCAGGCTGGTAACCAGCTTCAACCAGGGTATCGAAACCAGCCTGGCACAATTCAGTCAAACCGCCGCAAAGAACAGCCTGCTCACCGAACAAGTCGGTTTCGGTCTCTTCCTTGAAAGTGGTTTCGATGACACCGGAGCGAGTTCCACCAATACCCTTGGCGTATGCAAGGGCGATGTCCATGGCTTTGCCGGAAGCATCAACAGCAACAGCAGCCAGACAAGGAACGGCTCCACCTTCAGTGTAGGTGCGGCGTACCAGATGACCAGGGCCTTTGGGTGCGATCATGACGCAGTCAACACCCTTGGGCGGAACGATCTGCTGGAAATGAACGTTGAAGCCATGACCGAAAGCAATGACGTTGCCTTCCTCAAGGTGAGGCAGGATGTCATTGGCGAAAACTTGGGCCTGATGCTGATCGGGCAGCAGGATCATGATCAAATCAGCCTGCTTGGCAGCATCGGCAACAGCCATGGGCTCAAAACCATGCTCTTTGGCCAGATCATAGTTGGGACCACCGGGACGCTGGGCTACGATGACGTTAACACCTGAATCGCGCAGGTTCTGAGCATGGGCATGCCCCTGGCTACCATAACCGACAACGGCCACGGTTTTATCTTTCAACAAACTCAGGTCCGCATCATCTTCATAATACACTTTCATGGGAATTCTCTCCTCATATTTTTCGCCACAAGTGGCCGCAATCTACTAAATTATATAAACATGCGCAAAACCGGGCGAGAGGTAAAACCTCTGGCCCGGAGCATCGCTTGGTTGCAAACTATAGATCGATTTGCATGGAACGCTTCAAGGCCACATTGCCTGTACGGGCAATTTCCTTGATACCAAAACGAGTCAGCAGTTCGACGATGGCCTTGATCTTACCTTGATCGCCAGTCACCTCAATCGTCAACTCGTCGGCGCTGACATCTACAACCTTACACCGGAAGATGTCAACAATACGCAGGATCTCGGCTCGCTTGGAATCCTCAGCATTGACTTTCAGCAGAACCATTTCACGGTCCACTGAATTCAATTCCGTAAGATCCTTGACCTTTATGGTAGGAACCAATTTTCGTAACTGTTTGACAATCTGCTCGATGATATTGTCATCACCTTCAGCCACGATTGTCATCAACGACACCCCTTTTTCAAGAGTAGGAGCAACATTGAGCGAATAAATATTAAAACCACGGCCACTAAAGAGGCCCGCCACACGTGACAATACGCCCGGCTCATTCTCGACAATGACGGAAAGTGTATGTTTACTCATATCGTCAATCTCCTAAACGAGCAGCATCTCTGTCAACGAGGCTCCAGCTGGAACCATCGGGTACACATTCTCTTCCTTGGCAACGCGAATATCAACAATAACAGGCTTATCGATGGCAAATGCTTCACGCAAAGTCGACTCAACGTCCTTCTTCTCTGTGACGCGGTAGCCTGCCGCTCCATAAGCTTCTGCGAGTTTCACGAAATCAGGCTGTGCATCCATGCACGTTTCACAATAATTCTTTTCGTAAAACAATTCCTGCCACTGTCGAACCATGCCGAGGTAGCCATTGTTCAGGATAACGATCTTCACTGGCAGTTTATTGCAAACAACTGTCATCATTTCCTGAATACACATCTGGATAGACCCGTCACCGGCGATATCAATTACCAGCTTGTCAGGGAACGCGCGCTGGGCACCCATTGCAGCAGGGAAACCATAGCCCATGGTTCCTAGGCCGCCGGAGGTGAGAAGTGTGTTCGGTTTTTTGTACTTGTAGAACTGCGCTGCCCACATCTGATTCTGCCCGACCTCAGTGGCGATAATGGCATCACCCTTGGTGATGTCATAGATTGTCTCAACCACGAACTGAGGTTTGATGATTTCACTATCATCGGTATAGGTCAGAGGATGTGTGGTGCTCCACTCCTGAACCTGATCAACCCACTCTCCATGCGCTTCCTTCCAATCAAAGTCATCGATGGAAGCTTCGGTCTCCTGGACCAGGGCAGCCAGAGCAGATTTACAATCCGCTACGAGAGGAACGTCGACTGAAACATTTTTTTGGATGGATGTCGGATCAACGTCAATATGCACAATGGTTGCATTTGGAGCAAACGTATCAATTCTACCCGTGACGCGGTCATCAAACCGGGCCCCAACAGCCAGCAGCAGGTCACAATTGTTCACAGCCATATTTGCCGCGTAGGTTCCATGCATGCCCAGCATGCCGAGGAACATCTCGTCATCGCCTGGAAAAGCTCCAAGCCCCATGAGAGTGGATGTGACCGGGATGTGCATCTTCTTCCCAAGCCATGTAAGTTCTTCATGGCTTCCAGAAGTAATAACACCACCGCCAGTATAGAAAAGAGGTCGCTTTGCCTTTTTAAGCAGCTTAACGACTTTACGGATTTGCCCGATATGCGGTTTTTTGGTCGGCTTGTAGCTCCGCATCTCCACTTCTTTTGGATAGTGGAATTCCGCAATCTGATTTTGCACGTCTTTAGGCAAATCCACCAGGACAGGACCGGGACGGCCAGAGCGGGCCAGATAAAAGGCCTGCTTGACCGTCTCGGCTAAATCCTTGATGTCCTGAACCAGGTAATTGTGCTTCGTGCACGGCCTGGTAATGCCGACTATATCAACTTCCTGAAACGCGTCATTGCCAATAAGCGGTCTCGGAACCTGCCCTGTAATTATGACCACAGGGATAGAGTCCGCATAGGCCGTGGCAATACCCGTCACAGCATTTGTTGCACCGGGGCCGGAGGTAACTAGGCATACACCAACCTTGCCAGTAGCTCTTGCATACCCGTCAGCAGCATGTATGGCACCCTGTTCATGACGAACTAGGATATGCTCGACGGATGATTGGGGTATTTCATCATAGATGTCGATGACGGCTCCACCAGGGAACCCGAACATCACATCAACTCCTTCCTCCTCCAGACACTTGAGAAGCATCTGGGCCCCGGTCAATTTCATGATTTAGTCCTCCGAACGGTACTTATCGAGCATGGTCTGCAACTGAGTCTTGCCAGCCAGCTTCTTCTTCTTGAGTTCCTTGATCTCTTGGGTCTCTGTGGGAGACAGATAAGACTTGGATTCAAGCTTATCGAGCATCTTTTCGTATGCAGTGTGCTGATCCCACAGAGCCTTCAATTGGGGATCTTCTGCCTCGTACTTTTCAATCAGTTCAAGGTCTTGGGCTTCCATGTACCGCTCCTTTGTTACTGGTTGTTACGGACTTCCCGCCGCACCCGAAAGCAGCGAAGTCGAGTGCGTCCGTACTATTGTAAGTCAGATGCTTTCACCGACTCTTCAAATCGGCATGTATATGCTAACTGACTTTTTTCTTTGTTCAACGTCGTCTAAAAAAATGCAACAAAAACTGTTGGATTTATGATTTGACCACGTTCCGAATAAAGCGATTAAAAAATTGATGCCGACTTAAACCACTTCCAGTGTGCTTCGACATACCTTTATCCGTCAAATATAATCTGTAACCTTTTACTATCACAGACGAACAAGAGCGTTCACGGTCACTACTCTACCTTTTTGAGGTATTTGAGCTTCGACTCCAACTCTTCAGTTTTTTCCTTTTCAGGGCCATTGCTCAACTCAATCATCTCCATGTGCGATTTGAGCAACCCTTTCAACTGAATCTCAAACTGTGATCTCTGTCTTTTGAGGGATTCAATTTCCTCGTGCAGTTGAGCAATACGGTTGTGACCGCTCTGCACAGCGGCGTCAGCTTTGACACGCGCCTCATCAATGATGAGTTGCGCTTCTTTGCCAGCCGAGACCTTGAGATCATCCACCATTTTCTGGGTCGATATCAAGGTGTCCCGCAATGTCTCATCCCTCTGGCGATACTCTTTGACAGCCCTTTCCAGCCGCTTGATCTTCTTGCGCAAGCCCTTTTGCATGTCCGCGGCACTACCAAGAACCTCAGCCAGTTCAAGCATGAACTGGTCAACTTCAGTGGTTGAATACCCGAACATGCGACGGGAAAACTGCTTATTGAGTAAATCAATCTTGGAAACGGTCATGTCTTCCTCCTTCAAGAGAAACGTCTCTGAAGTAAAGCATCACTACATTGGAACGCCAGAGCCCAAAGAAAAGGAAAGCCGCATGAGATTGCCGACAACAACGATCTCACACACCTTAATGGCCAGAAGGACCACCACAGGCGAGAGATCTATGCCGCCCACAACGGCGAAAGGAATGATTGAGCGAATCTTGTAGAAAACCGGTTCAGTCACACCGCGCAAAAAGCGCACGATGGGATTGTACGGATCAGGATTCACCCAGGAAAGCAACGCGGATATGATGACAATCCAGAAATAGGCGTTGAGAACCAAACCAAGTACAGTCGCTATAGCGCGGACAATCAAGTCCATGAATCCTCCAGAAGGCATGGGTCATAACCCACTGCCGGTAATATCAATGATTGTAATTTCGCACACCAAGGTGCAATAATCAAGTCCTAAAACGCGCAAGGATCGCCGTGATAGCATTGCTGCATTGCGGCCTTAATATCCCAGAAACTTTCAATATGCACTTCCGCATCAAGTCTCTGATCCTTGTATGCCCAGAACCGAACTCCAGAGGCTTGAGCCGTCTTTTCATCCACCAGGGAATCGCCAATATACGCCACCTGATCCGGGCGCAAACCGTGAACACCCAAAATCGTGTTTATTCCTTCCGGGTGCGGTTTCGGGGTCACCACTTTGGTGGAGTTGATGACCGGATGGAAAAAGCCCTCCAGATCCATAAGACTCAGTATGAAGTCGATGGTTTCCCCTCGACTGGTATTAACCGCCATTTTGAATCCAGCACTGCGAAGCCAACTCACAAACTCGCGAACCCCTTCGGAGCGCTTGAGGTATTCAACAAGCGTCGAAGAATCGAAGTTCCTGGTCGCTTCCCATGCCTCTTCGAGTTTATCCTCAGGCACAATATGAATGATGGCATCCTTGTGCGTGTGCATATGCACATACTCGATCTCGCTCCGAGTGATCGGAGACAACCCAAGCTGCTCTTTGATCTTTCCGTAATAATGTATGTTGGCCTGCAACGAATCGATGAGAACGCCATCACAGTCGAAGACGACACACTTCAGTCCTTCGAGCAAGCTTGTATTCATAAGTTGATTGGCTATTGCCATGAAATCTCCTGAATTATCGAATTATCGCCACAGTAATATTTTTCAGCGCAAAGGGAAGATCAGCCGGTTCACGCCTGCGCCCTGCAAAAACCCATGCCGGGCAAGTGGCTACTTCAGCCCCTTCCGGCAACCCATCGACCGTGTCTGCCGGTGCAAATGAAATTTCCATATCATCCCATTCACTAATAATCTGACTATCCGTACACAGCAGCGTGGTGTCTTCAGAAATAAAAGCTGGCAGTGCTTCAACAATGCGCTTCCACGGCAAAGGAACAGTTTGCTCGTCCGAGGCTCCGCCGGTGTGGCTCTCACGGTTACCGAGATCGAGGACACGCTCATCAATGCGATCATCTTCGTCAACGCCAAGAGTTTTGTCCATGGATTTCCATGAATTCCTGACACCATCTTCGATTGATGCCAACTCGATCATTTTTTCTTCGAAAAACCACGCCAACAACAGAACGAACTGTGCTTTCGAGGTGGCTTCCTTCAATTCTCGTTCTTGCTTGGAGCCAGTCCCATCATCGAACTGACGAGTCAGTTGGGCCTGAATCGACATGGAGGACCCATCATAATAGTCATCGGCAGTCACTGCGCCAAAATACGCCATTTCACTCGGATCCTTGAACTGCTCACCGAATCGGATGCAGTCATTGATAAGGGCCATGGCTACCTTTTTCTCCAGCGGGAGATTGGCAGGGCGAAACGCACCCTCTTCCTCGGAAACGCCCGGGTCAAATACCACCAGCGAATCAGGGAGATTATCCGACAACAGAACCGAATGCATGTAAGGAAACGACAGCAACATATAAGACTCCTTCAGTCCTCGAGCTTATTGAGGGAATAATGGCGGCATCGCCCCTGGCACAGAGGCAGCAAAAGCACGCAAATATCATCTTGTACATGAGTACAATCAACTACCCCACCTTCCTGGTGGAATACATAATCTTCACACTGCAAAACTTCCCGTGCCATACGGCTGAACCGCATCTGCCATAAATCCGGCACGGCCTCCTGCGAAACGTTGAAACATTCGGCACGTTCCACAAAAGAATCAAAGGCAGCTTCCCAACGAGAAATGACTCGACATCGCCACTTCTGGTTGTATCCAGGATTCAGGTGCTCCTGATACAGGCAGCGCCCTGCCGCAAAATGACGACATCCCAATCCCGGCAGTTTCTCTATTTCAGCCATTACACTTCCTTGACCAACCATGTGCCAACTCTTGAGCAAAGTCGGAATAATGGTTGATTTTGCTTAGAAGATGTAAAGCCCATACCAGTAATTGTAAAGGCAGACGGCTTCCTTTTCATTCGCAATTTTAGGCAAATCAAAACGAGCCATCTTCTTGACCTCACACTATGTCAGGTGTATAGCCACTATCACTCATGAAATGAAGACTTTTACTTTTGGAGGCAATATATGATTGGTGGATTCGGAGTTTGGGAACTCTTAATTATCCTTGTTATAGTCCTGGTTATTTTCGGTGCCAAGAAATTGCCCGAGATCGGCGATGGCGTAGGCCGCGCTATCAGCAACTTCAAAAAAGCCTCCAACGAGCCCGAGGAGATCGACGTTACTCCTAAAAAAGAAGAAGAAAAAAAGAAGGAAGACGCCTAGTCTTTCCCTTTATGAAAAAGATCGAAGCCCGACTGCACATGCAGCCGGGCTTTTTGTTTTTCCAAAAATCGTGATGGGGATGTTATTTCGGTTCTGGTGAATTCTCAGCAAACAGCTCAAAACCGCGACGAACATAGGCAATTCCGGATAGAATCGTGGTCAGTGCTGTCAGCCAAACGAGAAAAAACAGAAAAAGCGGGGAATCGAATCCAAAGGTACGACTGACCATAACGAAAAACACCAAGAAAATCTGAGCTACCGTGTTGAATTTGCTGATCCAGATGGGCCTGATTCTGCTGCGGACGTCCACTCCCCAAAAATTCAGGACTGAAAGCCCGCCAATGATAATGGCATCCCTACTGACAACAAGGACGGCAACCCAGGCTGGCAACCACCCTTTCACGGCAAGGCAGATAAATGTCGTAACAAGAAGAGCTTTGTCCGCCAAAGGATCAAGCATGGCCCCCAATTGCGTACGCTGGTTCCAAATACGGGCCAAAAAACCATCCAGAGCATCTGTCAGCCCTGCAACCAGAAATAGGATCCACGCAAGCGTGAAGTTCTCGCTGATATAAGCCATCACGAACACCGGGGTCAGAAGAATCCGGATTATCGTAAGGATGTTGGGAACTGTCCAAATAGCATCCCGCCCCACGGCAACTCCTATTCTTTTACGGAATCTCCCGCCAACTGATAGGTCAAGCCGCGCTGCGGCAGATAAGACTGCAAGAGCATACGGAACCTCTGTGCATCAATATAGCGCAGCGTCCAGGTTCCACCGACTCCAGACGGCAGCATATCCAACTCAACCAGCTCAACTTCCTGCACGGCGTTTTCCCATCCACGCAACCGGGCATCAAACTCCAGCGCTGCATCAGAGGAAAACCACCCGTTCACGGAAAGCACTTCCTTGTCCTTGGCGACACTCTTGTCGGCAAGCTGCTTGAAATAACGGCTCCAAAGAGTAAACCAGACAACGGAAATATCCTTACTAACGGCAGTCCACTCTTTGTCTTCAGTTTCAAAACGCCCCTTGAAAGTCCCTTCAGGTCCAGGCTCAAAATAAAAAGCGGGAAAGGCGTCAGGCGTATTGCGAATACCCGTCAGAGTCATGAATCCCTGAACACTTGAAATCTGCTCCTCCGAAAAGGACTCAGGCCAAGAGACAGAAGCCCCCAGGGGCTCAGTGGAGGTGACAGACAAACCCATGTCATGCAGTGCCGAGCGCAGCAGGTTCCTGTTAACGCGCACATCAAGCGTCAGGTTAACACCCTCTTCACCCGAATGCATTGATACGACTTTATATCCCTGAATATATGGCTTGTATCGAGTGACCATGTACTCTTTGAACAAAGTCCCTCGCTCTTCACTCATAATCCCGGGCAAAATAAGTGAACTTTCCTGCAACAGGGCCTCGGCAAACCCTTCTGTCATGGCCTTGTTTCTCAATGCCATGACCGATGTCTCAGGATCAGCCGGGACAAAGACTTCAACAACGCCCGCAGATGCTGTTGAAACCGTAACCATGCTCAAGATTAAAGCGAAAAAAACATATTTTAACGAATTCATTTTATTACAAGTCCTCGGATTTCAGAACATTTTCAACAGCTTCGGGATCTTCAGAAGATTCAGGCATAGGCATGACAATGACGACACGACAATTTGCAACAACTTCATGCGACTGCAAAATAGCCCGGGCCAATCGTGCCATGGGAGTGGGAATGATTACATCGGTTCGCCAGGAACCAAAAGCACTTGATGCGGGAATGAGGAGTGGGTTGTTGCCAACACGAGTCTTCAAAGCCAGCGGATCGGCTGTGGTAGAATAAGCAACCACGCCTTTTTCCACGGCATTAGCCCGGCTCACCATGAAAGCTCCATACACACCAATGCCATCCTGTCCATATACAACAGGTGTCAGGCTTGGTGTCATCTGAAGATGAGAAGCATCAATAATCAGCCCAGTAAACAAACCGGCTCCACCACCCGCTTCCTCGGGTAGTTCGTCGCCTTCAGCATCAGTTTCTTCCGATGTAGTGGCAAGCTTTGGGGGAATACCGCTCTGAAAAGGAATAGTCGTAGGCAACACCAGATCGGCCAGACGGCCTCGAAGAATCTCAGAAACCACTACCTCGCCGACCCCATCGAAAACAGCAGGGCGTTCAAGAGGAGAATTCTGTACTACTCCACGAACTTCAGTCGCCAATTCCGGTTCCTGAGTCAGGTAGGAGTGAACGGTCTGTTTGGCATCTATCCGTGTGGACAGGATCATATCCAGCATCTGCTTTCTGGCAGAAGAAACAGCTTTTCGAGTAACAAGAGGATCGAGAACCGCGACCTCCCCATCATCCGTTTCCGGCTGCTCAATTGACCGCTTCACTGTGATGGCGCCATTGCCCCATGTAATAGTCCCGTTGGATTCAAATGTTTGCACGTAGCCGTCAAAGGCTACCCCGACACCAGGAGAAGCAAGCACTATACCGAGACACAGAAGAATTATTCTCAAAGACATATGATGTAGGGTCCTTGGTAATCAAAAAAAGGTTGCTATGACTTGGAAAACTGCCCTCATGTATCGCGCTTGACCGATTTCCGCAAGCGGCTTGCCGTGTCGTTCCGGCAGTGCTAGTCTTTATCAAACACTATCATTGGGAGCGAGTATGCTTATACACCTCATGCAGCACGGAGCCTCATTACCAAAGGAACTCGATGCCCATCAGCCGCTCAGCCCCCTCGGGCGAGAACAGGTGACCAAATCAGCAAAGGCAGCCAAGATTCTCGGCCTGAGATTTGAACTGGTTATCGCCAGTCGCAAAACACGCTCTCAACAGACGGCCGAGATCATTGCAAAACACACAGGATATCCAGTACGCCGCATTGAAATCTCGGACTCCGTCAAAGCAATGGCTGATCCATTGAAAGCCATTGCATTCTTACGAGAATACAATGGCTTGGATTCCATCTTCATTGCCGGACACCTGCCGTCACTCGCTCAAATCGCATCATACCTTCTTGTGGGTAGCGATAAAATGAACTTGAGCATCACCAATGGCGGATTAATGCAGATTGATTATTCTTTTTCTGAAAAGGCGGGCCAACTCAACTGGGCGCTCTCCCCTTCACAGTTAGCCCTTATAGCCGAGGATTAACCTCTGTTCCTGATCCAGGTTTCGACTAGATCAGCTATGGCGTCATTTTCACCAGGAGAAAACCAATTGATGTTTTCTTCTTTCTTGAACCATGTGATCTGTCTTTTGGCATAAGCTCGAGTATTCTTGATCCAAAGCTTCTTGGCTTCTTCCAAGGTATACTCATCACGCAAATAGCCCAGGACTTCGGCACATCCGATTCCTGTCCAGCCGGGAGCGGCAGGATCAGCATTCCTTGCCATTGCAGAGCGGGCTTCATCAAGCGCCCCCCCGGCAATCATCGCATCTATCCGTTGAGCCAGCTTAGGCTCCAGGGTATTCAATTCGATGCTCACACCTATTTTCAAAGGGGTATATGGCGCCGCCTTGTGTTCACTATTTGTGTGCCACCATGTCATAGTATGACCGGTTGCCAAATACACTTCAGCTGCTCTCGCATTTCGCTGTGAGTCATTCGGGTGGATCTTTGCAGCATAATCAGGGTCTACCGACTCCAATTCGGCATGCAGCTTTTGCGGCCCCTCAAGCCGTACCCTTTCAAGTACCGACTCTCGAATATCTGTCGGTATTTCTGGAATTGGGGCAATGCCACTCAACAACGAGCGCAAATACAACCCGGTTCCGCCCACAAGTATCGGCAAGCGGCCCTCTGCTCGGACCTCATCAATAGCGCGCATGGCGAGATCGATGAAGCGAGCCGCATTCATTTTTTCCTCAGTAGGAAGAAAGCCATACAGCAAATGCGGGCAGGCTGCCTGCTCCTCTTCATCTGGCTGGGCAGTGATAAGGGGGAAATCAGCATAAATCTGTCGTGAATCAAAATTGATCACGCTTGCGGGTATGCGACGAGAAACAGCAATGGCTGCGGCAGTCTTACCTGTCCCCGTAGGGCCAAGTATGCAAACGATCGGCGGCGCCTCACTCATTCGGACTACTCCTTGGACCCACAGCCAAACTTCATGCCATATTTGACCTGAAGAGCTTTAACTACAGGACCGGGGACAAGCCCGCAAACATCGCCACCATATTTAGCCACTTCCTTGACTATGGTGGAACTGAGATACATCCATTTGAAGTCGGTCATCATGAACACTGTCTCGATTTCTCTCTCGAGCTTTCGGTTCATCAATGCCATCTGGAATTCATACTCGAAGTCAGAGACAGCTCTCAGCCCTCTCATTATTACACCGGCGCCTTTATCCTCCACGTAATCGATCAAGAGGTTGTTAAAAGGCTCGATAGTCAGGTTGGGCTCATCTCTGAACACTTCCTTGGCTAGCTCAAGTCGCTCCTCAATGGAAAACAGCGTTTTCTTGGGGGTACTCTCTGCCACTGCCAATATAACTTTATCAAAGACTTTCAGCCCGCGTCGAATGAGGCTGACATGTCCCATTGTCAAAGGGTCAAACGTTCCGGGATAGACTGCCAACTTGGGGTTCACTTCCGCCATAACAATATCCTGGTCTGGCCGTATTCACGGTCGGTTATAAGTTCCATATTCGCTACAGCTCCTTCATCAGGAGCCTTCACTGTACTTTCGACTTCGGCCAACACAAAAGCGTCATCTGCTATCCATCCATTGGCCAAAGCTTTTTCCAAAGCGGGAACCAATAAATCCTTACCGTATGGCGGGTCAATGAAAACTAAGTCAAAAGGTTTTTCAGGCTGGCTGCTCAACAAGGAAAACAGGTCTTTTGTAACAACCTTTGCATTCCGAGCAGGAACTTTCAGTTCTTTGAGATTGCTTCGGATCAGCGACGCAGCTTTTTTGTTTTTTTCAACAAACCAGGCTGTCTCCGCCCCTCGGCTCAAACATTCAATACCGAGGCTACCGCTCCCTGCAAACATGTCTATGACGCGCACGTCTTCAAAGAAAACGCCCCGCGCCATGAGCATGGAGAATATTGATTCCCTGACTTTCATGGTTGCAGGTCGGTACCCCGGTCCTTCACAGGTCTTTAGCTTCCGACCTTTATATAAACCACCAACAATACGCATTACATCTCAGAAATCAGCGCGATGATCTCGCGGTTAACGTCGAGCAGCTTATCACGCAGCTCCACCTGATCGACCCATGGACGATTCTCCACATCCTTAACCCGCTGTCGAAGTTCATCATACAACGACTCGGAATCCTTAAGCAGGTATTCCCAATCCACACGGGGCCGGGCCACTTCCATATCGATAACAGGAGCATGCTCGACGCCAGGCTCCAGCTCCAATTCTTCCATGTATTCAGGAATATGAACGTCAAAACCGAAACGACTGGTGATGAGATCACCAAATTCTTTCTGGACCTCTGCTTCTCCATGGACAAGAAAAACTTTCACCGACTTGCCCTGCATGGTACCCAGCCAGTCCATAAGATCATCCTGTCCAGCGTGACCTGAAAATCCATTGATGGTAAAAACCTTGGCATTGATAGCCACTTCCTCACCAAAAATTCTAATCTTCTTAGCACCGCCAAGAATCTTCCTGCCCGGAGTTCCGACCCCCTGCCAACCAACAAACACCACGCTTGCACCGGCTTTCCACAAATTGTGACGCAAGTGGTGTTTTATGCGACCAGCGTTAGCCATGCCACTAGCTGAAATAACGACAGCAGGGCCTTTGGATTCGTTAATCGCCTGGGACTGCTCCTTGCTTTCCGTGAAATGCAGATTGGGAAGATCAAGGGGATGATCACCATTCTTGATGAATTCCTGCGTCTGCTCATCATAGAATTCAGGATGTTTTCTAAATATTTCAGTGGCACGAATCGCCAAGGGACTATCCAGGTACACTGGCATATCAGCAGGCAAACGCCCTTGTTTGCTCAGAAGAAACAGCGAATAGATTATTTGTTGGGATCGCTCGACAGCGAAGGCGGGGATGACCACTTTCTCTCTGTTCGAGTAGCTGTACTCAATAGCTGCGGCCAACTGTTCGAGACTTTCCTCTTCTGCCGGGTGATTGCGATTGCCATAGGTCGACTCGATAAATATATAGTCAGCAGCTTCAAAATCATCCGGATTTTCAACGATAAGCTGTTCAGGCCGTCCAAGGTCACCCGAGAAGACCGATCGAACGACTTTCCCATCTTCTATGGCTTCAATCTCGATAAAAGCTGACCCCAGAATATGTCCGGCGTTCTTGAACGTTACCTTGATATTTGGAGCAGGCTCAAAGACCTGATCATACTCAGTCGTTGCCAACAGAGGGATAGTGTTTTCCGCATCATTAATCGTATAGAGGGCTTTAATGGTTTGAATACCCACCCGCTGCCGCTTTCTGTTGCTCCACTCTGCTTCCATTTCCTGAATATGTGCTGAATCAAGAAGCATTATCTCCAGAAGATCACGTGTTGGGGCCGTGCAGTAGATGGGGTTTTTATACCCTTTGGAAACAAGCGCGGGGAGATAGCCGCTATGGTCAATATGCGCATGCGTGATCAGTATGAAATCAAGATTCTTTGCGTCATACGCATCAAAATTCCAGTTTCTTTTTTCAATTTCCTTATTTCCCTGATGCAACCCGCAATCAATGGCAAACCGCTTTCCGGCGCATTCGATTATGTAACAGGATCCACTGACAGTCCGGGCCGCGCCCATAAAGGTAATCTTCATAAATCGTCCTTTCATCCGATTCTTCCAACCATCTGTGCAATAATCCACTTCCGAAAGGGAAAAAATCGGTGTATTGAGAAACATACGGGATGATATCACCCATTATCCATCCTCAAACTACATGCATCATTAACGACGATCAATCAACTATCTATCATGATGCATAATGTAATCAAACTCGCACCAAGGAGATATCCATGACCCAGCGCTCCAAACAGTTTCTCATCGACGACCTTTCCATTCAGGAATCGTGGCGACTTTTCAAAATCATGTCCGAAATCGTCGATGGTTTCGAAAATCTTTCTGATATCGGTCCGGCGGTATCCCTGTTTGGCTCGGCCAGAGTCAAGCCGGAAGAACCCCTTTACGAAAAGACCGTGGAAATCTCCAAAAAACTCTCTCAAGCCGGCTACTCAGTGATCACGGGCGGCGGCCCAGGCCTTATGGAAGCTGGAAATAAAGGAGCATTCGAAAATGGAGGAGAGTCCATCGGACTCCACATCCACCTGCCGATGGAGCAGCACAACAACCCATACCTGCATATCCGCAGTGATTTCAGGTACTTTTTCATTCGTAAGCTGATGTTCATAAAGTACGCAATGGCATATGTAGCCCTGCCTGGCGGTTATGGTACTCTGGATGAGTTGGCCGAAGCATTGGTGCTTATTCAAACACATCGCATCAAGCCGTTCCCCATTATCCTGTTTGGTTCCGAATTCTGGGGTGGCCTTGTCGACTGGTTCAAGGATCAGCTTGTTACCAACTCGTTCTGCCACGAAGATGACCTGGATCTTTTCAAGGTCACTGATGACCCGGATGAAGTGGTCAGCCACATCAAGAAGCATGTAATTATTTAGTGTGACCAACAGCACAAAAGCCTTATTATACGGCTTGGCGACAGTGGGCATCTGGTCCACTGTCGCCTCAGCCTTCAAGATATCCCTACGCCATCTTGATCCAATCCAACTGCTGCTGTGCGCCTGCACAGTGTCACTGTTGGTCCTGGGTTCCATACTTGTTGTTCAGGGGAAAATCACCGCCCTACGCCATCTTTCTGCAAGACAATATCTGTTTGCTGCCGGTATGGGAGTACTCAACCCATTCCTGTATTACATCATTTTGTTCAAAGCATATGACTTGCTTCCCGCCCAGGAAGCTCAACCACTCAACTACACCTGGGCCATTACTCTTTCGATTCTGTCAGTCCCACTGCTCGGTCAAAGACTACGGTTCAAAGAGGTCGTTGCCATCTTGATCAGTTATGCAGGGGTGCTGATCATATCAACGCACGGCCAGATTCTTTCTCTCAACTTTTCCAACCCCATGGGAGTAACACTCGCCCTGACATCGACGATCATCTGGGCTTTGTACTGGATAGGAAACACGAAAAGTACAATTGACCCCATTGTCGGGCTCTTCCTCAACTTCTCAACAGCCCTGCCACTCATATTCATAGCGACACTAGTATACTCCCAAATGCCGACGCTGACACTTGAAGCTGTTGCAGGAGGCGCCTACGTAGGGCTTTTCGAGATGGGAATCACTTTCGTACTCTGGCTCACCGCCATGAAGTATGCAGCCAAACCTGATGGTGGAGGGACAGCACGGATAGCGAATCTTATTTTCCTGTCACCTTTTTTGTCGCTTATATTGATTCACTTCCTCATCGGAGAAACAATTTTGCCATCAACTTTTACAGGGCTGGGTCTTATCGTCATCGGAAACGCCCTCATGCAATATAAAAGAGCCTAACTTCCATCAAACAAGACCCTACTCTCTCACTCGTTTGAAATATCATTATAACAATGAAAGTCTAGACTCTCACATCCGCCGCAATGACACCATTCACCTGTCCATTCTCATCAAAAAAAGGACTTGATACGGTGATGCAATTATCTCCAGAAGCAGAAGAAACATAGACTTCAGATATATAAAACGTCTTGTTTTCAACTGCACCGGAAAACCAGGCTCTGTCCTTCCAGTTTTTACCATATGCGGTTTTGTCTTCCGAAAAGTCTGTGACTCTTCCTCCCATGTTGCTGACCGTCTGTACTCCATCAGCATCGGTAAGGTACAAGAGTTCAAGGAATTCATTTGCACGTAAAGCACTACGCATGGCGTCTTCCTGCTGTGCACGATCCTTGGAATGAATCTTCGGTGAAGCAGCGAGCCTGCGTATTACATCCTGCACGGTCCCATTACCTACCATGCGAAAAACACCCGTCATAGTTGAAAGCTCGTCCACCCTGGCTGTTAATGAACCAAGGGCCGCCATGGCCGACTCCATCTGCTCACCTGTATTTTGTGAAATGGAATGAATCTCGGTAATGGTTCGCGTCACCTCTTCACTGGCGATCGACTGCTGGGACGAGGCAGACGCAATAGAACGAATCCTATCAGCACTGCTCTCTGCCAAATGGACTATTTCTTCCAATGCCTCCCCGGAATCATGAGCAAGCGATGCGGCTCCATCAGCAAGCTCAGTCATATCTCTCACTCCCTTGATGGTAAGGTGAACCTGTTCCTGAATACCGTCAATTGCCGTCCCAACATCCTTAGTGGCATCCATTGTCTTCTCAGCCAACTTCCTGACCTCATCGGCCACAACGGCAAACCCTCGTCCCGCTTCACCCGCCCGGGCCGCTTCAATGGCAGCATTCAATGCAAGCAGGTTTGTTTGATCAGCAATATCGGATATGACACCCATGATCTTGCCAACCCCTTCCGCCTGCTCCCCAAGCCCGGCGACCCGGTCAGCCAAAGCCTGAGAATCACCAGAAACCTTGCTGATGGATGTAAGGGTCTTACTGACTATAGTTGCCCCATTCCCGGCATTTTCCATTGTTTGAACCGCTTCTTGAGCAGCGGCCTCAGCATTGGCAGCAGTCTCTGAAACAGTGGAATTCATTTCTTCCATAGCGGATACTGCTTCCGTGATATAACGCTGCTGATCCATAGCTCCTGTCAATGCACGGTCAGAGGATTCTCCTAAATTTCGAGCCTCGGTACTTATACCCTGCACTGAAACATCAAGGGTCCGAGAAGCTGAAAGCAACCCTTCGCAACGAGCAGCCTCACCCTTTTCACGCGCTTCTTTTTCTTGCTTTTGAGCTTGAGACTTTGCTTGCTCTGATTCAAATAGGACAGTTTCGTTGGATTTGATCCGTTTTTCCAACTCATCTATGTAATTAACAATATGGTGTATACCACCACGAGCTTCGCCAATTTTGTCACCTAAGGAAGCTAATGATTCACAGCTACCAGACCCATTGCCCACTGACTCCATGTAATCTGACAAAATTTTAATTTTATTTGATTTATTACGTGACACAAGCAACCACACCCCAACCATTCCCAAAACGGAACATCCACCCAAAGCAACCAGTGACCATGTCAGCAACTCAACTTTTGCTGACAGAATTGTCACACTCTCTTCACTGGCTACAGCCTGATCAGCACAGCCCAGCATACCGATCATCACAAAAACACTGAACGTCAAAAGTCTAAAAAAATTAGAATTCTTGGACTTCATCGCGAAAACTCCCCCGCATTGCTAAATGATTATCGGGAAAGAGAATAGCAAGAGCGAGGCCAATCAAGATACAAAGCACAACAAAAGGGCGACGTACCCCAGGTACGTCGCCCTTATTATCTATCGAATCTTTAAGAGCTTAGCTCTCATCAATCAAAGGAAGTCAGGATCAATGGCAGCCTTGCCTCCAGCTAAAATGACTTTCATATAACGAATAGTTCGATCATCCACTGGAACAATAGGAAAGTTCTCACGACAGGCGTCACATTGTGCCATGGCAGGACGTGACGGCGAGATAAGCGGAACCTCTCTACTGCAATGAGGGCATGGGTAAAGAAAAATCATTTCCATACCTGCGGGTTTCACAGGTGTTAACGGTTTGCTACCAGCCACGGTTATCCCCTTTTGATCAGTTGTTTACCAGTCATGGCCTGAGGCTGATCTACCCCCCAAAGCCCGAGAATCGTTGGCGCAATGTCACCGAGAATCCCTTTCTCAAGGGTTGCGTCCTCACATCCCTGCTCAATGTATACAAATGGAACTGGATTAGTGGAATGCGCTGTATGTGGAGTGCCATCTTCGGCAATCATTTGTTCTGCATTGCCATGATCTGCAGTCAGTAAAACCCGACCGCCTTTATCCAACACTGTTTCAACGATACGCTTCACACATCCGTCTACAGTCACACACGCTTCCATCGCGGCACTGATGATACCGGTATGGCCGACCATATCCAAGTTGGCAAGATTGCAGACACAAAGATCATACTCTTCAAACTTATCAACAAGTATATCAGCCACTTCATCAGCACTCATCTGTGGCTTTTGGTCATAAGTTGCGACCTCGCGAGGAGAAGGCACCATAACCCGATCTTCGTTCTCGAATGGCTCTTCACGGCCGCAATTGAGAAAATAGGTCACATGAGCGTACTTCTCGGTTTCAGCAATCCGCAATTGCTTCATCCCCAATCCGGAAACGACTTCACCAAGCGTGGAATCGTATGACTCAGGCGGGAAAGCATTAGGGAGAGGGAAAGAGCTTTCGTATTGCGTCATAGTCGCAAATTCAGCGAATTTCGGACGGCGGTTACGTGCAAACTCAGCAAACTCCGGCTCGAACAACGCTCGACTGATTTCTCGCGCTCTATCAGCCCGGAAATTGAAAAAGAACACACCGTCATTATCACCAATGCTTCCATCGACACCGCTGACAACGCCGGGCTTCACGAACTCGTCGTTCTCACCGACATCGTAGGACGCCTGGATACCGGTCAAGGGGTCAGACATCTGAACACCCTCGCCATCGACCATTGCCTTATAGGCAACTTCCACACGCTCAAAGCGATTATCCCGATCCATGGCCCAGTAGCGACCGCTGATTGTTGCGATCTTACCAATCCCCAACTCAGCCATCTTTTCCATCAATTGACGAGTATACCCAAGCCCACTTGTGGGTGGCGTATCTCTTCCGTCCAGAAAGACGTGGATGAAAACCTCTTCAAGCCCATACTGCTTAGCGGCTTCAAGCAATGCATAAATGTGATTCTGGTGGCTATGAACACCACCATCAGAAACCAACCCCATCAAATGAAGACGGCCGCTACCGGCTTTGGTTTTGCGAAACAGCTCTACCAGAGTCGGATTCCCTGCAAACTCTCCCTGCTCAATAGCCATATCGATTCGGGTCATGTCCTGATAGATCACGCGCCCACCACCGATATTCATGTGGCCAACCTCAGAGTTCCCCATGAATCCATCAGGTAACCCGACGTCCCGTCCCGAACACCTCAATTCCGTATGAGGATACGCGCCGAGTACTTTGTCGAGATACGGGGTCGCTGCATTGCTTACACAATTGCCTTCCCCATCTGGAGCTATCCCCCAGCCATCAAGAATCAACAGGAGAGTCTTTTTAGGTTCTGCCATCTTCGTCCCTCGGTAGGTTACGCTTCCAGCCGCGGGGCTTCAGCCCACATGCCTTCAATGTTGTAGAATTCGCGCAGTTCATCAATAAATACGTGAATAAGTACATCGTTAAGATCCACCAGTATCCATTCACCGGTCTGCTGCCCTTCCATACCCAGAAATTCGATGCTGTTCTCTGCCGCTTTCTCCAGAAGCTGATTAGCCAGAGCCTGAGCGTGCTTCACGCCGCGGGCAGAGACTATCAGCGTCATATCAGTCACAGAACTGATCTTCGACACATCCATGATAACGATGTTTTCACCTTGTTTGTCGGTGAGCCACTCTGCCACCATGCGTGCTTTTTCTTCGCTGGGAATCTGAACGAATTTCTTTTCTTTTTTCATATATCAACTCATTTTGGTTAATCGAATCATCCTTTTGGATACTGTGCCAATACCACTTCACTCATTCCCCTTTTGGGAACGTGGTGAATATTGTCAGCATCACGCCAGTACTCGATATTGTTGTCTGTCGAAAGTGGTTCAATCACCACTTTTTCGTTTGGCACTCCCAAGGCAAGAACCAGGAGAATTTCATACTGTTCATCCAGCTTGAGCAACTCCGCTAACTTCCGGCGCTTGATAGTACCTATCATACATCCGCCCAAACCCTTCTCCACTGCTCCCAGCATCATTGTCTGGGCAGCAATTCCATGGTCACTGAAGGCTTTGTCGGCAATCGTCTTGTCCAATAAAATAATAATGTACCCGGTTGGACGCTCACCAGGCTCCGGCCCTTGCCACTCCTTCAAATACCCCGCCCATCCCAGTAACGGAAAAACATCCTCACACTGAGCCTGATCGGCAGTTACAATGTATTTGAGTGGCTGTTTGTTCATGCCGGATGGACCAAGTCGTGCCAAATCGACAAGTTCGACGAGTGTGCCCACATCAACTGGACGTGCCTGATCGAACTTTCGTCGGGATCTGTTGGCCGCAACCAATTCCTTGAACTTCATATTGTCTCCACCATGTTGAGTGCCAATACATAAAGGAGTTTGCCAATACCCGCAACGGCGGATTTAGCTCACCGCCCACTATATAACCCGGACGCGACAGCCTTGAATGAATATCAACTCAGCGCTCGAACGAGTTGTAAGCAAAGTGTGCAAACCAACCAGTTATCTTGTTCCCAGTGAAAGATAAACATCCATCCCAAACAAACAATACCGTTGAAAAGCAGCACCAATAACGACATGTCTCCATATCGCGAAAAGCAAAGAGACTTCATGTTGTGAAATATAGCCTCCCAATGCCTTTTTTATGGTCAACAATGCCAACCCATCCTGATATCCTCTTGACGCAACTGACAACTTGGGGCAATCTTCGGCCTATGCAAATTACTCTATTCAACCGCAGTTTCTTTTTTATGAGCCTCCATTAGGAAGTTCGTGGAAACCGCATAATGCTGACTACAAAAAGACCACGGGCTTCCGGACCGTGGTCTTTTTTTTGGATAAACGAAGGCTGAGGGCCTGCAATAAGGAGAGAGAGGATGATTTACGACATTAAAAACGAGACCATGCCAAGAGAGGACTTGGAGAAGCTCCAGTTGAAACGGCTCAGGGCTCTGTGTGAACGGGTTTACGCCAACGTCCCCTTCTACAGGAAAAAGTTCGATGAACTGGGCGTCAAACCTCACGACATTCAGAGCCTGAAAGACATTTCGCTCTTGCCGTTCACGGTCAAGCAGGACCTGCGCGACCAGTACCCCTTTGGAATGTTCAGCGTTCCCAAGGACCAGATTGTTCGCATCCACTCTTCTTCCGGCACCACAGGCAAAGCCACTGTCGTCGGATACACACAGCGTGACATCGACAACTGGGGCCAACTCATGGCCCGTTCCTTCATGGCCGCAGGCGCCACTGCATCGGATTCCGTTCACAACGCCTACGGATATGGTCTGTTCACCGGTGGTCTGGGTGCGCATTACGGAGCCGAGGCCCTAGGCGCTACCGTCATTCCCATTTCGGGTGGAGCAACAAGGCGCCAGGTCATGCTGCTCAAAGACTTTGCGCCTGATGTCATTTGCTGCACCCCCTCGTACGCCTTGTTCCTTGCGGAAACCGGTGAAGAGATGGGGATCAACATCAAGGAACTGCCACTTCGCATAGGAATTTTCGGCGCTGAACCATGGACCGATGAAATGCGACTCCAGATTGAAAAGCGGCTTGGGATCACCGCCATCGACATCTACGGCTTGTCCGAGATCATGGGCCCCGGCGTTGCCATTGAATGCTGGCAGGCACAAAATGGCCTCCACATTCAGGAAGATCACTTCCTTGCCGAAACCATTGACCCGGAAACGGGAGAACCCGTCGGTCCGGGCGAAGAAGGTGAACTCGTCTTCACCACATTGACCAAGGAAGGCATTCCGCTCATTCGTTACCGCACCCGCGACCTGACCACCCTCGACACCACGCCGTGTAAATGTGGTCGAACAACTGCCCGTATGAAACGTGTCACAGGCCGTTCCGACGACATGCTTATCATTCGCGGCGTCAATGTCTTCCCATCCCAGATCGAATCGATTCTGATCGAAACGGAAGGCCTCACACCGCATTACCAGTTGATCGTTGAGCGTAAGGGCAACCTTGATACCCTGGAAATTCAGGTCGAAGTCAGCGACAGCATGTTCTCTGATGAGATTAAGAATTTACAACGCGTGGAATCAAAGGTAATGAAAAATATCAAGGAATTCCTCGGCGTCACAGCCAGAGTCCGACTGGTCAACCCCAAGGAGATCGAACGCTCCATGGGTAAGGCAAAACGCATCATTGACAAGCGAAACGAAGGCTAACCGCCAACAACCAAGGAGAATAGAATGAAAGTTAATCAGCTCTCCATATTTCTGGAAAACCGTGCCGGTCGACTGGCCGAGGTTACCCGTATCCTTTCCGAAGCCAAAGTGAATATTCGTGCCCTTTCACTGGCCGACACTTCCGATTTCGGCATCCTCAGACTCATCGTGTCTGATTTTGATAAAGCCAAGGAAAAACTGAAAGAAGAAGGCTTCACCGTGGGCCGCACTTCAGTTGTCGCCGTCGAGGTTTCCGATGATCCGGGCGGACTGCACAACATCCTCAGCATGCTTCAGGATGCTGGAATCAATGTTGAGTACATGTATGCATTCGTACAACAGTCCGGCGACTCTGCCGTATTGATCTTCCGTTTTGATCGGACAGAGCAGGGAATAGAAATTCTACAAAAGAACAACATCACCATCATTCCTGGTGCTGAACTCTACGGAATGTAGTACCAGCAACTCGACATCCAAAAGGGAAGGTCTTTGGCCTTCCCTTTTTTTATCCCTTTAATGTCGACTCATCATCCACTCTCTGGATCAACACAATCCATTGATGTGGTTCTTTATCTGTTGATATTCCGTATAATCCACAGGATGTCATTTTTGTGTCAAAAATCTTGCTGAATATTTACACAACAGTTACAAATTGATTTGAAACAAAAGCAAAATACTCAATACAATATAGGCGGATAGATCATGTCGGTAAAGCAAGCTGTCGACAATCAATTTCTCGAATCCATGGAAGGCAAACACCCTTTCCTCAAGCGCATGTTCACTGTTTTCATCTCCCAAGAACCTAAGCGTATCGGGGAAATTCGACAGGCGATCGAAGACAGGGACATGGAAAAACTGAGACACCTTGCTCATGCTCTCAAGGGGGGAGCAGCTACCATGGGGGTCACAGGAGTCAGAGACTGCTGTCTGCTGCTGGAAAACGCTTCCAAAAATCAAGATATGACTGAAGCGCAGTCACTGATTGACACCTTGGAATCAGAGATTCAGGATGCCTATGCTTTTATGTTCACCTTTCTTGCCGAGCACTAAAATCAAACACCCTGACCATTCTGCTTACCAAGGGGGGCAACACCTACCCCAGGCCATATTCGGACCAACCCCAGTCCAGCACGAATGCATGTCCATAGAGCTGTAGCAAGCCATATATACACCAGCACATCATCAGCTCGAATCGAACCAATGAAAACGACTATTGTCGCAGCAACGGCAGAGGCTATGAGCATGGCATTGCGCAAATAACGGAAATCCCCTGTTCCCCAGTGAATACCATCTGTTGCAAAAGACAAGGACCCGACAGGTTGTGTCAAAGCCACCACCCACCATGCAGGAATGAAGACGGCCACTGCCTGTTCAGGAACGAGCAACCACACCACCTCATCCTGCCCAACAAGCATTCCAATGCATAAGATGCATCCCGTCACCACACTCCAAAAACAGACCAACCCAGCGACCTTGCGCGCTGTGTGCTTGTCATCTGCCCCCAAAAAGTAACCGATAAGACTCTGTCCGGTCAGTGCAAAGGCATCCAGAAACAGCGCAGAAAAGATGAAAAACTGACGTATTGCCTGATAGGCAGCTCCTTCATTCGGCCCTGCCAGGTTGGCTATGCGTGTGCATAAGGACAGAAAAAGCAGTACTGAGCCTGTTCGTATGAAAAGGTCACCACCGATTCGGACAAGCTTGGCAATGCCCGCCCCATGGATATTGGAAGTAAAACCAAGCTTACGAGACAGAACCCATAACGCCCAGCCACTGCCTATCCATTGACTGATGGTGCTCGCCAAAGCCGCACCGGCAACCCCCATCGCGGGTAAACCCATATGCCCAAAAATCAATACCCAATCCAAAAGGATATTAATCACATTGATGCCCACAGCAACATACAACGGGGTACGCATATCCTGTACACCACGAAGAGCACCGAAACACGCAAGGGTAACCAAGACTGCGGGAGCCCCAATCAACCGATAACGCATATATTCGCATGCGAGTGTGTTGACATCCCCCTGTCCACCCAACAACAAAGCTATCTCTTCCAGGAACGGAAGCATGATCAGCATCAAAGCGGTACCAATCCCCGCAGCCATAATCGAAGCCAGTGAAGCGACCCTGGTAGCCTGCTCGTGATCTCGTCGGCCCTCGGCCTGCGCCACCTCGGTTTGCGTTCCGACACCCAAAAAGGTGAAAGCCCAGAAAATGGAAGTAAAAGCCATTGTACCGACACCAAGTGCTGCAACAGGAGCGGCGCCAGGCAGTCGCGCGACAAATGCGGTATCAGCCAAGCCTGTCAATGGTTCAGCTATCAGCGAAAACAGCACGGGTACTGACATTTTCAGCAGTGTGCCATTGGGCGTGGAGATAAAAGGATGACTGGATTGGCTCATATTTTAGACTGGATCAATAGTGTTTATGGCTAACAATGACCGATTCTGATCACATTTGGCAGCAAGCAGCAACCATAGAAGTTTCACTTTTCACTTTTTCCTGATAATCAGCAACCATGGAGAATATGAATATACCTTACTGGTTGATGGGATTAAGTGTCCTCTACACATTAATAGAGTTTGCTGGCGTCGTCACAGCCGTTGCAGCCGTCCGCGACACCCGCACCCCCCAAGGTTCAATCGCATGGGCCATCGCTCTGGTCACCTTTCCACTGATGACCCTGCCCCTGTACTGGATTTTTGGCCGCAACAAATTTCACGGCTACGTGGAGGCCATGCGTGAGGGAGAATCGCGCATTAACGAGTTGGTTGCCAGTGCACGAGAAGTACCGCCTGTCAAAGCTCTTTCCGAGCGGCGAAACCCGGGCGCCCCTCGTTGTGCCTTTGAAACACTTGCAGAACTCCCCTACCTTGACGGAAACGATGTCGAACTGCTTATCGATGGCCCCGCCACTTTCGACGCCATTCTGAATGGCATTGAAGAAGCCACCTCGTACGTGCATATCCAGTTCTTCATTGTTAAGAACGACAGCCTGGGTAACAAAGTCAGGAACCTGCTCATAGCCAAGGCCCAGCAGGGCATCCAAATACGATTTCTATATGATGAGGTAGGCTGTCATGCCATGCCTGAGTCATATTGGGAGACAATGCGCGAAGCAGGAGTTGAAGTCTATCCATTCAAAACCACCAAAGGAACAGGCAACCGCTTCCAACTGAACTTCCGCAATCATCGAAAGATAGTCATCGTTGATGGTCACACAGTGTTTGTCGGTGGGCACAACATCGGGGACGAATATCTCGGGAAATCCAAACGGTTCGAGGCCTGGCGCGACACTCACCTCCGCATCTCCGGTCCGGCAGCCATTGGCCCGCGCATCAGTTTTGCCAAAGATTGGTATTGGGCCTCAGGTATCGTTCATGATCTGGACCTGACCATGCCACCACCCACTGGGGACACGGATGTGCTCACACTTTCCTCCGGTCCTGTGGACGACCTGGAGTCATGTTCGCTCATGTTTATCAGAGCAATCAATGCCGCAGAGAAACGCTTCTGGATATCAAGCCCGTATTATGTTCCGGACAGTCCGGTAACCAAAGCCCTCCAGCTTGCAGCGATGCGCGGTGTGGATGTTCGGATCATGTTGCCACAGAAGGCGGACCACCTTCTCGTCTACCTTGCCGGCTTCGCCTGTCTCAAGGATCTCGATCTTCCCGGTATTCGTATCTATAGATACACGCACGGCTTCCTGCATCAAAAGGCGTTTCTGGTAGACGATCAGATTGCAGCCATCGGCACGGCCAACCTCGACAACCGCTCATTCAGACTCAATTTTGAAATGACTGCACTTGTTGAAGACAAACGCTTTTGTAGTGAAGTGGAAGCCATGTTTCGCGCAGACTTTGCACGATGCGAAGAAACCGGCCCCAATGAATACCATCAAAAAGGTATTATTACCCAGACAGTCATCAAATTCACCAGACTGCTTTCTCCCATCCTGTAAATAAAAAAGGGCTTCCATCTCAGGAAGCCCTTTATTGCTATCTATGTTGTAACTCTGGCTACTCAATAACGTCAGCCATAGCGTATAATTTCCCGGAGCTTTGGCTGCTCAACCATTTGGCAGCGCGCAACGCACCAGAAGCAAAGGTCTCGCGAGAGTGAGCGCGGTGAGTCACTTCAATGCGTTCACCTGGGCCAAAGAAGAACATGGTGTGATCGCCAACCACATCCCCACCACGCAGTGTTTGCACACCGATTTCCTCATGAGGCCTCTCGCCGATGATACCGTCGCGGCAGTGATTCTTCACGTCATCATACTCCCAGCCACGGGCCTCGGCCAGGCACTGTGCCAGCTTGAGGGCGGTTCCACTGGGGGAGTCCTTTTTCATTTTATGATGCGTTTCGACCATTTCCATGTCGTATTCAGACCCTAGAGCCTGGACAAGAGCAGGTAAAACCTTGAGCAGGGTATTCACGCCCACAGACATATTAGGCGCCCAGAACAACGGAACTTCCTGCGCAGACTTTTCCAGTTCAGCCTGCTCTTCCTTGTTGAGGCCGGTAGTTCCGACAACAACAGGATTTCCATGTTTTGCCGCGATCTTTGCGGTGGCAACTGAAGTTTCAGGCGATGTGAAGTCAATAATCACAGCCCCGGGAACCTGCGGGAGCAGCTCATCCAGATCGTCAGTAACAATGCAGCCATCAATGGACAAGCCATCAGCATTACCGGGGCGTTCGCACGCGCCGACCAGCCGCAAGTCGTCATCGGCCTGAGTAAGGTTTACCAAAGTATTCCCCATGCGCCCCTTGGCGCCAAGAATAACGATATCCGTAGTCATAACTCTCTCTCCTCTCTTTTCAATTACTTCGATTCATCCAATAACTGCATGAATTCATCGAAATCAAGTACGGTCAGTCCGAGCTTCTCAGCCTTGGCAATCTTGGAGCCGGCCTTTTCACCGGCAACAACGTAGTCGACCTTTTTAGAAATCCCTTTGACCGATCGCCCTCCCTTTTCTTCGACCAACTGCTGGGCCTGGTCGCGTGTCATGCCCGGAAGGGACCCGGTAAAGATGAAGACTTTCTCGGCCAGTGGCAAGTCTCCAACGCTCTCTTTCTTTCCTTCAGCCGTAGGCCAAAATCCAACATCCTTGAAACGAGCAAACAGCTCTTCAGCACGGGCCGAGGTGAAATACTCGACCACACTCTCGGCCACAACAGAACCAATATCGTTGAGTTGCTGAAGATCGTCGACTGAAGCGGCTGCAATGGCATCAAGGTCAGCATAATTATCAGCCAGCACACGAGCCGTCTGTTCTCCGACATGTCGAATTCCCAACCCTGCTATCAACCGCCACAACGGAGCGTTTTGTTTTGATTTCTCGATGGCTGCGATAAACTTGTCAGCAGATTTACTTCCCATCCCGCCATATTTAAGCAGATCAGTTGAGTGCAATGTAAAAAGGTCGGCCGGGGTGTCGAGGACCCCATCCAAAGCAAGCCGTTCTACCCATTTTTTGCCGACACCATCCATATCGAGTCCGGCTTTGGAGACAAAGTGGATGAGTTGCTGAACCGTTTTGGCCGGACAGGCAGGGTTGGTACAGCGAACAGCCTCACCGTCTTCGATAGCCTCGCTATCACAGACAGGACAGACCATGGGAAATTCATAGGGTTCAGAATCCTCAGGACGCTGATCAAGGTCAACAGACAGTACCTGTGGAATGACATCCCCTGCCCGCTGAATAAGTACCGTGTCACCAATACGGAAGTCACGCTCCACTATGTATCCTTTATTATGGAGTGTAGCATTAGAAACGATAACACCCGCAAGATGGACTGGCTCCAGTTCAGCAACCGGCGTCAGAACTCCGGTTCGCCCCACTTGAATACGAATGGATTTCAAGACAGTCTTTGCCTGCAATGCCGGGAACTTCAATGCCAACGCCCACCGCGGTGCCCGAGAGGTAAAACCAAGGGCACTCTGCATATCCAGATTATTCAGTTTGGCGACGACTCCATCAATTTCAAATGGAAGTGATGCCCGCTGCTCCATGAGCTGCTGGTAATAATCAGCGACTTCCTGCTTTGAAGAACAGAGCTTTGCTTCCGGCGGGATAGAAAATCCAAGAGACTGAAGCCCCTCCATAATATCCTTCTGACTCGTCCAGCCGAACAACGGGGCGCTCCACTCGACTCGTCCGATTCCATACGCCATGAAACGAAGGGGGCGCGACGCTGCAACCTTGGGATCTAGCTGACGTATGGTTCCTGCCGCTGCGTTTCTGGGGTTGGCAAAGACCTTATTTCCAGCCTTGCGTTGACGATCATTGAGCTGGGCAAAATCCCTGTTGGACATGACCACTTCACCCCGAACTTCCAGTAGACGGGGGATGTTGTCACCCCGCAACTTCAGCGGAAGATTCATCAGTGTGCGCATGTTGTGCGTGACTTCCTCACCCACAAAGCCGTCACCACGTGTGGCAGCCTTCACATACTTTCCCTGCTCGTAGATCACCTCGACCGCCAGACCATCCATCTTCGGGTCGGTCCAGTATTCCGCATCAGGTCGACCAATGCCCTTGGCAACCCTGTCTGTAAACGTGAACCACTCTTCGATGTTCATGGCGTTATCCAGACTGTACATGCGCATGGCATGCTCGTACGGAGTGAAGCCGACAGCAGGCTCACCACCAACTCGCTTAGTGGGAGAGTGCGCATCGTCCAGTTCTGGATGCGCCTCTTCCAAGGCTACGAGTTCACGGTACAAAGCATCGTACTCGGCATCTGTTATTTCTGGATCATCAAGAACGTAGTATCTGTGATCGTGATATTCGATAGTTGCGCGCAACGAAGCAACGCGCTGAGCGACGTCAGAGGAAACCATATATTTTTCCGTAATGTTACAGGATTTCTTTAATCTCGTTCAAATTGGATTTCTTCCCAACGGCCAGCAGAGTATCATTCGCGTTGATGATCTCTTTGGGGCCTGGGTTAAACACCATTTCACCCGAGCCTTTCTTTATTGCGATGATGATAAGATTGAATCTGGGTCGGATTTTGGAATCTATCAGATCCAACTCGCACAACTCCGATCCGGGCGATACCAGGAGCTCTTCCATTTGCAGGTCGATACCACCGCGAACCGCCAGTTCAATGAAGTTGGTAACAGTCGGTCGCAGGACATTCTGGGCCATACGCAGACCACCAATGAAATGCGGGAGAACGACACGGTCGGCACCCGCCAGTTCCAATCGTGATATGTGCGACTTGTCCCCGGCTCGGGCAACGATATTGATATCAGGGTTAAGCTGACGGGCGGTGAGTGTGACATAGACATTGGCAGCCTCACTGGTCAATGCGGAAATCAATGATTTAGCATGCAGCAGGCCGCCGGTCAGAAGGATTTCATCACTTGTCGCATCACCTTCAATACACAGGATGCCATCCTGCTCCATCTTGTCTATCAAATCAGGGTCTTGCTCGATGACCACGACATCATGACCGTCAGCCATGATCTCCTGCACAACAATACTGCCGATTCGACCATGCCCACAGACAATGAAGTGTCCTCTCAGCTTATTAATTTCCTTCATCATTTTTCGCTTTCCCCACATGATTTGCAAACGACCATCAATAAGGACCTGAGCAAAAGCACCAGCGATATACACAAATCCGCCAACGCCGCCCATAATCAGAAAGGCTGTAAAAATTCGACCGGTTTCAGACAACTCGTTGACTTCCATATAGCCAACGGTGGAAAGGGTAATGACCACCATATAAAAGGAACTGGCGAAGTCCCAGTGCTCATACCCCATGTAGAATGCGATGCCCAAGGCAAAGACAGACAATAAGTATCCGATGCCGAGAAACATACTCCAGAGCGAGCCGGATTTGGCCCTCAGCTTCAGCATGCGCCTATGCAGTCGTTCTATCATACGCTACCCCAACTCCAACAATCGCTCTCGTAACATGGCGACCTTATCTCTCAAGTCAGCAGCACGTTCGAATTCAAGCTCTTTGGCAGCCTCCCGCATCTCCCGCTCCATACGTTTGATGTGCTTGGCAAGTTGCTTGGGATTGGCCCCATAGTCAGCAGCAGGCTCTGCAGCCATGGCGATCGATTCCGATGCACTGGAACCACCCAACTCAGCAAAAGACGTATCAACTTTTTTCCGAATAGTCTGTGGCGTGATGCCATGCTCTTCATTGTATTCCTGCTGCCTTTCACGACGCCTGGAGGTTTCTTCCATGGCCGTTCGCATGGATTCCGTCACTCTGTCTGCATACAAAACGACCCTCCCCCCGACATTACGTGCTGCACGCCCGAATGTCTGGACAAGCGACCTGTTGGAACGCAGGAATCCTTCTTTATCCGCATCTAGAATGGCTACAAGAGACACTTCCGGGATATCCAGCCCTTCTCGGAGAAGGTTGATTCCGACAAGAACAAAAAAGTCACCTGCTCGCAGCGACTGAATGATGGCCATTCGCTCAAGGGTATCGATGTCGGAATGCAAATACTTGGATGGAACGCCCATTGAATTGAGATAGTCGTTCAAATCCTCGGCCATGCGCTTGGTCAGTGTTGTCACCAATACGCGCTCATCCCTCTCCTGACGCTTTTTGCACTCGTCCAGCAGATCATCAATCTGCCCTTCGACCTTGCGAACCTCGACCTCGGGATCAACAAGCCCTGTGGGGCGAATGATCTGCTCAACGACAACGCCTTGCGCCAGGTCCAACTCCAACTCGCCGGGAGTCGCGGACACATAAACAGCCTGATGAATCCGCTCCTGAAATTCCTTGTAGTTCAACGGCCGGTTATCCAGCGCTGAGGGGAGCCTGAAACCGAAATCAACCAATGTACTCTTTCTGGACCTATCCCCATTGTACATACCGCCAACCTGTGGGAGCGCAATATGTGATTCATCCACAAACAGAATAAAATCATCCGGGAAATAATCCAGCAACGTGGCCGGAGGTTGTCCAACCGTACGGCCATCCAGATGCCTCGAATAGTTTTCGATACCGTTACAGTACCCAAGCTCTTCAATGATTTCGAGGTCGTACATTGTCCGCTGTTCAAGTCGTTGTGCCTCGACGAGCTTGTTTCTTTTCTTCATCCCGGACAGGGTTTCCTGCAACTCATTGCGAATATCATCTATGGCACGTTCCAGGTTGTCCTTGTCAGAGACAAAGTGGCTACCGGGATAAATAACTGTCTTGCGCAGACGATCCTTCACTTCACCTGTCAATGGATCCGTTTCAGCAATGGAGTCGATCTCGTCACCGAAGAACTCTATTCTCAACGCTTTTTCCCGGCTGTAGGCAGGAATGATCTCAACGACATCACCGCGCACCCTGAATGTTCCGCGATGGAAGTCATAGTCGTTGCGCTCGTAATGAATCTCAACCAGCCGCTCAAGCAGATGCTCCATGGACATGGTTTGCCCCTCTTCCACAGGGATAACCATCTTCGCATAGAAATCCGGCGAACCAAGACCGTAAATACAGGAAACAGACGCAACGATGAGTACATCGTGTCGTGTCAGCAACGCATGCGTTGCAGCGTGCCGAAGCTTATCAATGTTGTCATTGATGGATGAGTCTTTTTCTATGTAGACATCAGAATGTGGGAGATACGCTTCAGGCTGGTAATAATCGTAATAACTTACAAAGTATTCAACGGCATTATCCGGGAAAAGTCCCTTGAACTCAGTGTAAAGCTGTGCTGCCAGCGTCTTGTTCGGCGCAAGAATCAAAGCGGGTCTGTTCAACTCGGAAATGATATTGGCCATGGTAAACGTTTTACCTGTTCCCGTGGCCCCAAGTAAGACCTGATCACGCACTCCGGAGCGCAGGCCGTCTACCAATTGCCCGATTGCGGCGGGCTGATCCCCCATGGGGGTAAATTCGCTGATAAGCTTGAAGTCTGGCATTACTAAACCGTCATACTTGTTCTGTTAGCCGGATCATTGTAGTATTAAACAGGTAATCAATTTTTACGTGGAGCACCACAGTGACAAATGAGACTACTGCCCCCACTCACGACCATGTGCAATACGGCTATTCCATTTCCATGGTTATCAAGAGCTTCAAAGGCCGCCGTGATGTAGAAGTACATCTGTTTCGCAGCACCTGGGATACAATCGATGCATCTGATCTCGACTGGGACACGCTGATCTCTGGACAACAAGGTGAGAATGACAGCAGCCGAAATGTGATCCTGGAGACCTTTTCCTCCGAAGAACGCGACACAATAATCAACTACCTGAAAGAACAGTATTCCACAAGGATTACGGCCATCCGATCCACCCCCATTGAGCTTCCGGTACCAAGTGGAATGACAGGACTTTCCCAGATTGCTCCCAACAAAAGTATCGGAATTATCGAGTTTGAAAAAATCCCGAGCTATTCATTGGGATTACCCATGAAAGGACTGTACGATCTGGATCGGCATCCACCCATAGTCGAAGAGTGATATTCGTCGATAATTAGGCAGATCAGGGCAAGCACTGCCCATCAAAACTCCAACACCCTTCACGGGTAGGGACCTTCATTGCCTCTCTAAGCATGGCAAGGAAACGATAGCGCTGTATTTCTTTTGCCCCAAAACGTAGCAAGTGCGGCGTTGTCTGTTGGCAATCGATCATTGTGAAGCCCCAGTGCTGCAACTGATGCACCAACACGGCGAATGCAGCTTTTGATGCATCCGGGACTTGAAAGAACATGGACTCACCAAAAAAGACAGACCCCAGAGAAATTCCGTAGAGTCCGCCGACCACTTCACCATCCTGCCATGCTTCAACGCTATGAGCATACCCCAGTTCATGGAGCAGTGAATAGGCTTCTACCATTTCGTCCACTATCCACGTACCATCCTGATCCGGCCTCGGAGAACTGGCGCACCCTGTAATCACCCCCTCGAAACACGTGTCCATGGTGAACTGGAAGCGTCCTTGATTGAGTACACGCCTCAGGCTTCGTGGCATATGGAACTCTTGAGGAATAAGGACAAGACGCGGGTTTGTGGACCACCACATAATTGGTGAATCCTCTGCATACCAGGGGAAAATACCATTGGCATAAGCGGTCAACAAACGTTGAGGGCTCAAGTCGCCGCCAATCGCCAAAAGACCATCCGGCTCAGCCTCTTCCGGGTCAGGGAAAATCGGTTCTTCAAAAAGACGATAAATGGTCATTCTTCATACCCAGGAACGAATGGGGCGGCATAAAGCCGCCCCGTGAATTACGTATAATTAATTGGTTCTTGCGACCTACTCGAAGGTGAAAACAAACTCACCGGAATCATTCACAGCCGGGATATCGGCCACGTCATCCTTTGCGCCTGCTCGATCAACCACAACAACGCCTCCCTTTGCCAGTTGCCCAAAGAGAAGTTCGTCCGCTATAAAGTCCTTGACCTCTGTCTGAATAACCCGACCCATCGGACGCGCTCCCATCAGAGAGTCATAGCCCAGTTCGGCCAGACGACTCCGTGCAGCATCTGTCAACTTGACCACAACACGACGATCCTGAAGCTGGTCGTTCAATTCCTTGATGAACTTGTCGACGATCATTTCCATGACCGGCTGCTCAAGGGCGTTGAATGTAACAATGGAATCCAATCGGTTACGGAACTCTGGGCTGAACAGCTTCTCCAGAGCCTTTATGGCTCCGTCTGTTCGGTCGGAATGTTCATTCCGGGTGAAGCCTATGGCTCCCTTGGTCATCTCCCTGGCTCCGGCATTGGAGGTCATCAATAAAATGACATGTCGGAAGTCGGCCTTGCGCCCATTGTTATCAGTAAGCGTGGCGTAATCCATGACCTGTAAAAGGATATTGAATACATCCGGGTGGGCCTTTTCGATCTCGTCGAACAGCACCACGCAGTGAGGCTTCTTCCGCACTCCTTCCGTGAGCAATCCGCCCTGATCAAAGCCTACATAGCCGGGAGGAGCACCGATCAAACGAGCAACCGCATGCTTTTCCATGTATTCACTCATGTCAAAGCGGAGGAAGGCGATATCGAGTACGGACGCCAACTGACGAGCCAACTCCGTCTTACCAACCCCGGTGGGACCCGTAAGAAGAAATGACCCGACCGGTCGACCGGCCTGCCTCATTCCAGCGCGGGAACGCTTAATGGACTTGGCAAGGGCGTCTACAGCATCGTCCTGACCAAAGACCACAGCCTTGAGATCGCCTTCAAGCGACTGCAGGCGGGCCTTGTCGGAAACCGTCAGTCGACGGGCCGGAATGCGGGCCATACGGGCCACAACCTTTTCGATGTCAGAGACCTTGATACGATCACCCTTGCGAGGACGCCCAGAGAGCTTGTAGAGCGCTCCAGCCTCATCAACCACATCGATAGCCTTGTCAGGCAGGAAACGATCCGTGATATGACGCTCGGACAATTCAGCAGCGGCCTTCAAGGCGAAATGCGTGTAATTGACGCCGTGGAAATCTTCATAGTGCGGCTTCAATCCCTTGAGAATGGCGATGGTCTCTTCAACAGTGGGTTCACTGATCTCAATCTTCTGGAACCGGCGAGACAACGCTCGATCCTTCTCGAAGTGATTCTTATATTCTTCAAAGGTGGTCGAACCAATACAGCGAATCTCACCGGATTGCAGGAGAGGCTTCAATATATTCGACGCATCCATGCTGCCACCGGAAACAGATCCTGCCCCGACAATAGTATGAATCTCATCCACAAAGAGGATGGCATCCTTGTTGCGCTTGAGTTCACCAAGCACGCCCTTCAGGCGAGCCTCAAAGTCACCACGATACTTGGTCCCTGCGAGCAGAGAGCCCATATCGAGCGAGTAAACCTCGGCGCTGAGAAATTCCTTGGGGACATTCCCTTCGACAATCATCAAGGCAAGGCCCTCGGCCATGGCTGTCTTGCCGACACCGGGGTCACCAACAAAAATCGGGTTATTCTTGCGACGTCTTGAGAGCACCTGAACAGTTCGCTCCAACTCATCACCGCGCCCGATAAGCGGATCAATCAAGCCCTGAGCTGCACGCTCAGTCAAATTGACGGTATACTCTTCCAACGGGCTCTTCTTTTCCCCGGAACGATCAAGCGGCTCATCAATGGGACCGGTCTCATTCCCCAGATCATGCCAATCTTCTCCCGTAGACATGCCATGGGAAATGAACTCCAGTATATCCAGCCGCGAAATATCATGCGTACGTAAAAAGTAGACCGCATATGAGTCTTCTTCATCAAACATAGCCGCCAGAACATCGCCCAGATCGACAATATTCTTTCCTGAGGCCTTCTTCTGCCATACAGCACGCTGCAATACACGACGAACACCCAGGGTCTGAATCACTTCCGTTTCGGTTCCTTCAGGAAGCGCTTCCATATTCTCCACAAAAAAACGACCGAGCTGGTCACGCAGCCTTTCCATTTCGGCTCCGCACGACTCCAGAATCTCTTCGCCCTGCTCTTCTATGGATATGGCGTACAATAAGTGTTCTAACGTAAGGAACTCATGGTTCCTTTGCTTCACTTCATTGACAGCAGCTGTCAATGCACTTTCCAATTCCTTACTGAGCATCGTCATACTTACTCACCTTCCATGCTGCACTTGAGAGGAAACCCTGCGCTTTTGGCCAACCGGTGCACCAAATCAACTTTGGTTTCAGCAACTTCAGCCGTGTACAAACCACAAACACCGTATCCCTGATTGTGTACAGCAAGCATTATGGCCGTTGCCTGGGCCTCATTCTTTCGGAAGACCCGCATCAACACCTCAACCACGAAATCCATGGTGGTGTAATCATCATTGTGCAGCAGGACCTTGTATTTTCTCGGTTCACGAACATCCTGCTTATCAAGGAGTTCAGAATCAAATTTATCGCCGGTTATATGGTCACTCATGGGCATTATTCTCCAACAATCCGCTTTTTATATCCTAGTTTCCAATATAAATTCGATTCACAGCCCTGTCGAGTGGGGATTATCATTCTTTACCGATTTCTTCCAACAAACGCTCTCGTTCCCCGGAAGAAAAAACAAAGCTCTCATCAGGCTCCATCCCCATTCTCTCACGATATTCAATGTTCAAGGCGTGATAGGTCTTGGTGGTTGTTTGGTAATCGTTCAACCCCAGTTCCGCAGCACACGAAAAGATACTGTCCTCATCCCCCTCCAGTTCCACAAAATCACCATAAGGGAGCATATCAAGACACAAGGTGCAATTCAGATACTTCCACTTTGCTCTGACCTTTTCATAGGCAAATGCAACATCAAATCCGATTGCCTCCAGAGCACTTTTCATGGCCGCATGATCAGTAACGCCTGTCTCTATCTCCTCGAAAACCTTAACAGCTTGAGAAACAGGCTCATTGGGAGGTTTCTTCACAGTAAGCACTGCAACTCCAGCCTTCTCTCTCAGCCGAAGCAGAACACCCGACTCTTTGAGTACGCGTCCAGGCTTGTCATAGACTAGATTCGACTCGAAGTAGCGCCCACAGAACTTCGCGTTCACGACCTGCAACTTACGATCTAATACGTCCAAATCGACGCCTATATATTTCAATTCACACTCAAGAGGCATTGGCTTTCTCCTGTCTGCTTGCTACGCTACGCACAAAGGTAATGCAATGTTAATGAAAATCCTGTCTCTTTGCATCGGTGGAGCAGCCGGCACTCTCTCCAGATACTGGCTCTCGGGCGTCGCCCAGCGCATGGTCGGTGGTTCATTTCCACTGGGCACTTTTACCGTGAACATAGTCGGTTGTCTCCTGTTTGGCATAGTCTGGGGTTTTTTCGAAAACAGACTTTTGCCCGGGAGTGAAATACGATTATTGTGCCTCACGGGCTTCATGGGAGCTTTTACGACCTTCTCGACATACATGTTCGAGACCGCAGAGTTGGTCAAATTCGGACAAGTAGCCATGGCAATGTTGAACGTTGTTGGACAATCCGTAGCCGGGTTAGTATTTGTATTATTAGGAATAGCTTTGGGGCGGCTCATATAGTTTCACCACGGAGGGCGTATGAAACTGCTGGAAAAAGCGGAACGAATCCGAATATATCTTGGCGAAGACGACAAGTTCAACGGTCGGCCGCTTGCGGATGTCATAGTGGAAGAAGCGAGAAAACAGGGACTGGCTGGCGCTACAGTTTTTCGAGGCATGAGCGGCTTTGGAGCCAACAGCCTCTTGCACACCACAAAAATCCTGCGACTCTCCGAAGATCTCCCCATTATCGTTGAGATAGTGGAACATCCAGACAATCTGACGCAGCTTCTCGCGTTTCTGGACAAGATAGTGACTGAAGGCATGGTCACCCGGGAGACTGTTGACGTGACCATCTATCGTCACTCGAAAGGAAAATAACAAAAGGCCCCGATGCTTCGGGGCCTTTTCATGTGCAGTTATTTTCCGCAGGCTCGTATCATTTCGGCTGCTATCTTTTCCAATGATAACACCTTATTTACACCGCCATGCTTGATGGCCTCTTGCGGCATACCAAAAACAACACAGGACGCCTCATCCTGAGCAATGGTGTACGCGCCCACATCGAACAATTCCTTCATACCCTTTGCACCATCGTCACCCATGCCGGTCATAATGGATGCAACAACATTGCTTCCACCATACCTGGCTCCTGAACGAAAGAGCACATCGACGGAAGGACGATGCCTGGATACCAAGGGCCCGTCTTTAACTTCAACGTAATATTTAGAGCCGGAACGTTTGAGCAGCATATGCTTGTCCCCTGGAGCAATCAGTGCCTGACCGCGCAGCATGGGGTCACCATCTACGGCTTCCTTGACTGAAATCTGACAAATGGAGTTGAGCCGCTTGGCAAAGGCTGCGGTAAAGTGTTCCGGCATGTGCTGGACAATGGCAATGGCCGGACAATTCACCGGCTGGGCTTCAAGATAAACCCGCAGGGCTTCTGTTCCACCAGTGGAGGCGCCGACCAAGCAGATTTTTTCCGTAGCTCCCACTGGCTGTGGTTTTCCCTTGGGGATAACGGCATCGGCATCCAACTTGGGAGATACCTTCAGCGGTTTGACTGGCCGTTTCACCGGCTTTGCTGCACCGGCAAGAGCGGCAGCTTTTACCTTATCAACCAGCCGGATGCGCGACTCTTCCAAAAACTTTTTGGTTCCGACTTTTGGTTTGGTGATTATTTCAACAGCACCCAGCTCGAGAGCCCGCAAACCGTTCTTCGTTCCCCTGTCTGCGACAGAAGAACAGATGACCACCGGAATTGGATGCTGCTTCATAAGCTTTTCCAAAAAGGTCAGGCCATCCATTCGCGGCATTTCAATATCCAGGGTAATTACATCTGGAACTTCGCTTTTCAGTCTCTTGGCTGCGACATAGGGGTCACTCGCTGTCCCCATAACTTCAATTCCGGGATCAGCACTGAGAATATCTTCAAGGGTTTGTCTGACAACTGCTGAGTCATCAACAATAAGCACACGTACTTTCCGCATAACTGTCCTCGCTGATTCTGTGGCTAATTCGATTCTGCTACAACACGACGAACTAGACTGGGTATATCGAGTATCAAAGCTATTGATCCATCTCCCTTGATCGTTGCCCCGGAAATCCCTTCAACATCCTTATACACACGACTGAGGCTCTTGATTACTGTCTGGTGCTCACCAATGACAGTATCCACCACGATTCCGACTCTGCTTCCCTCGACGCCGGTTATGACAATCTGCTCAATGGGGGGGTTCTCCCCTTCAATCTCAAACCAGTCGCGTATATGGATGTAGGGAACGATTTCACCGCGCAAATGCAGTATGCGCTGGCCGGACTGTTCATCCACATCACTTCGAGCCAGCTCCACGCACTCTTCAACAAGAGAAAGAGGAATCACATAATATTCATCTTCAACGCGAACCTGCAGCCCGTCAATGATAGCCAGTGTCAATGGCAGCCGAATGGTTATGGTAGTTCCCTTGCCCGGTTTGCTGTCGATATCAATGGTTCCTCGAAGCGAATCAATTGCTCGCTTGACGACATCCATACCAACGCCGCGACCTGAAACGTTTGTGATCTCTTTGGCGGTGGAAAATCCGGGCTCAAAGATAAGCTTGAGCAATTCCTTGTCTGTCATGTCCGCATCACTGGCAATAAGACCACGCTCTATCGCCTTTTCGCGGATAGACTCGGAACTCATACCTCGTCCATCATCCGTAATACGGATGAGAACCTCACCACCGGAATGCTCAGCAGATAGCAGAATCATGCCCTGGGCGGGCTTACCTGCCGCTTCTCGTTCTGACGGTGGCTCAATGCCGTGATCAAGACTGTTGCGTAACAGATGCACCAGTGGATCACCAAGCCGTTCGATAACGGTCTTATCCAACTCCGTATCTTCACCACTTGTGCGCAGGCCAATTTCCTTGCCCAATTCACCTGAAAGGTCACGAACCAGTCGCTTGAACTTGGAAAAGGAAGTGCCGATTGGAAGCATGCGAATGCCCAGTGTCGAGTCTCGCAACTCATCACTCAACCGCTCCAACTCTTCAGCAAGCGCAGTCATTTGCGGATCACTGCGTTCACTGACAACCTGCGAAATCTGTGCCTGCACGATAACTAGCTCACCAACGAGATCGACAAGAAAGTCGAGCTTGTCAGCCGCTACGCGAATACTCGACATGGCTTCCTGCCGTTTCTGAGTGATCTCGCGATCTTTGACTTGAGTTTGTTTTTTTACAACTTGCTCAATTTTTTCTGGAGTGACTTTGCCTTCTTCGGTCAGAATCTGTCCAATCGGCTTTTGCTTTTTCAACGCCTTTTCGACATCTTCTTCCGAGATATCACCGCTCTTTACAAGCATTTCACCAAGGCGAAGAGTCGAGGCTTCGTCGGAGTCCTCGGTTGGCATTTCCTTTTCTGCCACGGGCTCCACATCTTCCACCTTCGGTTCAACTTCTGGCTCAGAGACAACAGGTTCAACCGGAGCAGCGGTGTCCTCCTCTTGAACCACAGGCTCTCCCGCAGCCTCTGTTTCGGGACCTTCACCCTCCTCAGAAATCTGAACTTCAAGGTCAACATCGATAAAGAAAAATATGTCCGCGACATTATCCTTGGGAACATCAGTCACCAAGCTCAATTCCCAGCTTTTTGGCGCATCAGCAGCAGCCGGAGTATCGCCGGGACGCGTAACGACTTTGAAATCGCCAAGCTTCACCAACTCATCAAACAGGTTTTCGAGCATTGGTTCATCAACCTCTACTCCCTGTTTGGCTATCAACTTGATATAAAACGTACTGACAGATTGTTCCTGTGCTTCAGTAACGGATTCCTCTTCAACCTCGGCAACAGGTTCCTCTTCAGTTTCACTCTCTTCGCCGAGGGACAATTCTTTGAGCCCGGAAAGGATTTCCTCCATCAATTCAGGCGCGATAACCTCGTCATCGTCAGAGCTATCCAGCATCATTTTGATGTAATCTCTGGATTTGAGCGACAAGCTGCACAGCTTCTGGGAAACTTCCAGATCGCCGTTCCTCACCATGTCGAAAACGCTCTCGACCTCGTGTGTAAACTCAGCAATATCCTCAAAACCAAACATGGAGCCAGATCCCTTGATGGTATGCAGCGCCCTGAAAATCTGGTTCACCACATCCATATCATCGGGTGCTTCCTCCAGTTCGAGAAGCGCTCCCTCCAGTTCGCCCAATAAATCGTAGGCTTCTTCCTTGAATATCTGCTTATTAAGATCGTCGGACATCTAAGCGCTCCTCACAACGTCACTGTATTCCACATGTCTTGGAAGCTAGTTCGAATCTGAATATCTACGAGTATCGCAGAAAACGATACACATGGCCCATTATAATTTGCTTGTTAACGTAAAGGATTACGCTTTCCCATGAAATGTAATCTCCGCTCGCGCCGATGAAGCATCGAAGGGCTTGACTCGAATGGTAACCCGTTCTTTTTTGAAATCGGCAGCCCCAAGCAGTATACCTTCGAAATAGTCGAATAACCCGCGATTGGAATGATAATTCATGAACAACTCATCCCCTTTGTCCTCAAAAGTGAAACGCGGAGGCTTTATTCCCGGCTGATCCTTGGTGAGTTGAGCGTGAATGTCGTTCATGCGCATGTAAAACTCTTTAAGGGATTCATTCTTGAACTGACGGGGATACATCTCATGAAACTTACCCAATGTGTATTTGCCCAAATCGAGAAAGAAGGTTCGTTTACTAATACCTTTCAACGAGGACACCACTTCGGCCATTTGCATAAGGACCTGATCCGGGTAACTTTCAGCGGGCAGGAAGGTCGGCCCACCCAGTTCATCCTGCATGGAATCATAGACACTCTGGCCGTATGCCTTAAGGACAAAACCTTGTGTCAGCTTGAGCAAGATTCCCTTCATCTGGGCATCCGACTCCCGCAATCGGGTTTCTCCATTCTCGAGAAAGCCTTTGGAAACCCCTAACAGCTCCTGTGCAAGGCCGGCCAATTCGCGAGTAGCATCTGCGGCCTGACCAGCGGCTTCATCAGCTTCACTGGCTATCTCCGCTATCTCATCAATGCTCCTGTTGATTTCCTCAGCTGCAGACGACTGCTGCTCTGCGGCCGTGGCGATCTGCGTCACCCGATCAACCATGTCCGTGATATTCGCCATGATCTGATGAATGACTTCACCTGCCTGATTGGAAAGCTCAGTACTCTGGCTCACCTGCTTTTCCGTCTGCTGCATCGATTCCATCGCGTGGCTTGAACCTCGCTGAATTGCGCGAATCGCCTCTTCAACCTCTTTGGTTGCCGCGACAGTTTTCTCTGCCAACTTTCGGACTTCATCAGCAACAACGGCAAACCCTCGTCCGGCTTCGCCTGCCCGGGCTGCTTCGATGGCTGCATTCAATGCAAGTAAATTCGTCTGGTCGGCTATATCATTGATGACACCGATTATACGGCCAATCTCCCCTGCCTGACCATTCAGCTCACCAATATCTTCGCCCAACTGTTCAGCTGATTCAGAAACTTCGATAATGGCATCAACGGCCCTGGAAACCATGGCCGCCCCTTCTGTAGCAGAATCCTTTGCCTGAGCAGCAGCTTCACTTGTTGCCGATGCATTCTGTGCCACGGCCAGCACAGTCCCTGTCATCTGCTCCATGGCCGCTGCAACAGAAGTCGTTTGTGATCGCTGCTTCTGCGCACCATGAGCTTGATCGTCAGCAGAGGCAGACAACAGTTCTGTCGCCGATGCAACATGCTCGGCAAGGCCGCTCAACTGCTCTCCTGCACGCTTCATACTGGCGCTCTGAGCTTCAACCTGCTGCTTGCTCGCCACGCTTTCGGTTATGTCAACAAAAGAGCTTGTTACACCAATGACAGCCCCATTATCATCATGAATTGGATTCATGTAGAGGTGAACAGTAATATTGCGCCCATCCCACAAATCGAGCGTTGCTATCTTCTCTACGCCTTTGCCTGTTTGCAGTACGACTTCAGAGAGAGCACCGCTTTCCTTGTTGTAGATGGCTTTATCGACCTTTTGACCGATAACATCCTGCTCGCTCTTATTGAGCAGAGTACACAACGGAACGCTGACAAAAACGATCAGACCGTCTTTGTCGCATACAAGAGCCGGGTAGCCTAACTCACGCAATGCATTTTTATGGAACTGGCTCATGAAACGGGTTTCACTCAGAAGATTACCTAGGTCCGAAAAGGACTCTCCAAGCACTTCTTTAGCAACATTGGAATCTTTCAACTCACCGTTTTCTATGAGCTGCTCAAGAGCCAAACTCATTTGCGCCTCATTTCGAGAAGCCAAAGCGGTAAAACCGATCGTGCAAAGTATTGCCGAGGCCAATCCAACGCTGAAGGCGGTCCAACTTCCCACATACATACTACCGGCAAAAATCAAGGATAAAACTATCCCAAGGCCCATGACGAGCGATCGCGAACGAGTCAGCATGCTTTTCTCCATTACCCCAACAGTAAATATTGGCAATTGTCATAAAAATACATTGATTACCCTAATATGGGTACGCCGTATTAGAAAGAAAAGCAATTACGCCTGATCAAATGAGATAATAAGCAACGGAAAGAGACTATCCGAACAAATCACGTACCGGACCTTTTGCGAAGCAGGCGAATAGCCCGTCGCTCACGATACCTGCGGATAGCAAACAAGGACACGAAATAGGTAATAATTGTTGCAGGAATACCAAACGTCAGCCCACCGGCGAACATAACGATAAACACGTCCCAGCCTGCATGGATAAGTTGCTCCATCTCCAGGTGTTGTGGATCAAAAGCCACTTCCAGCTGGGTGACCAACTCACCTATTTCGTAAAGGAAGAAGTAAAACGGCACCATGGTTGCCGCATTGGAATAACAGGTTGCAAGCCATGCTGCGAGCTTGTTGACTCGCATAACAAAGGCCAAGGCAATCACTACAACAGACTGAAAAGGCATAATCGGCATTGCGCCAATGAACATCCCCAAGGCCATAGCCGCAGCCAGGTTCTTGGGACTTGATTTTTGACGCATCAAACGGAGGTACCAATACTTGGTCCACCGTTTGAAACCTTTCCACCTATTGATCTGTTCTATTTCGGCCCTGCGAGACGACGATGGGCTTCGACGAAGTTCGTTCAACGACTACTCCAAAACATCAAACCTATTAAATTTCATAATGAATGCAGCACGCCCCTGGGTCGCGGATCGTAGATCGGTGGTAAAGCCGAAAAGACTGGCTAGCGGGGCAAATCCCTGTACAATTTTCTGACCAGAACGGTCAATCATGTTTTCAATCTTTGCCCCTTTGCTCCCCAGTAAACCGACAACATCACCGACGAATTCTTCCGGCACCGAAACTTCGACCCACATGATGGGTTCCATGAGTTTCGGATCACCATCATTCAACGCTTCCTTCAGCGCAATAGCCGAGGCCATGCGATATCCTACAGCGGTGGAATCATTAGCCCGCCTTTTCAAACCGGTAACGCGAACGTGCACATCCTGCACAGGATAACCGCGCACGACACCGCTCTGAAGCCCATCACTGATGCCTTCTTCAATCGCTTCCAACCACTGGGCAGGCCACTCCTCCAAATCCACTTCAAAAGAAACTTTCCTGCCAGAATCTCGTTCTTTGGGTTCTACGGTCAACTGCACATTACCGTAATGGACCTCTTCACCCAACTCACGATCAAATTCTCCCTCAGCCTTGCCTTTGGAGCGGATGGTTTCCTGATAAACGACCTGCGGATTACCAGACCGTGGCTCCAGCTTGTACTCTCTTTTCAAACGCTTGAGGATGACGTCCAAATGGAGTTCGCCCATGCCGGAAAGAATAATCTGATCCGTGTTCTCATCGTGCTTGAGTTCCAGGGTAGGATCTTCCATGAGGTACTTTTCGAGGACCTCATCCAACTTGTCGGACTCGTCAGAGTTGCGAGGCTCAATTGCCAAAGAGATTACCGGCTTATAATCAGCGATTTGCTCCAGCAAAATAGGCGCATCTTCCAGGCAAAGGGTATCCCCTGTTCTGGCGAATTTCATACCCGCCGCTCCAATCATGTCCCCGGCATAGGCAGTATCAATTTTTTCCCTGCGTCCGGCATGCAGTCGAAAAAGTCGGGCAGCCCGCTCTTTCTTATCCTGTGTGATATTGTACACCGCTTGCCCTGCCTCGAGCTTTCCGGAATAAATACGCATCATCGCCATCTTGCGTCCGGAATCCATTGCGACCTTGAAGACCAAAGCGGACAGAGGCTCTTTGTGCGAGACTCCAAAAGAAACCGTATCACCGGTCTTGGGATTAATCCCTTTGGTCTGTGGGACTTCCAGAGGGCTTGGCAGGTAATGACAAACAGCATCGAGCACTGGCTGAACACCGATATTCTTCAACGCCGACCCAACAAGTACCGGAACGATTTTCTGTGCAAGCGTGGCTTCGCGCAAAGCTGCACGGATTTTGTCAGCTGGAATCTCTTCGCCCGAGAGATACAGCTCAAGAATTTCCTCATCATTGTCCGAGGCCGTTTCAATAAGCTTTTCCCGCCAGGGCTCCAACATGTCTTTCTGCTCTTCTGTCAGATCGACAACGTCAAACT
>CEUM01023153.1_pt1 | contig 117629 bp, 71 predicted proteins | sample 356421 | NCBI WGS metagenome assembly CEUM01 (sample SAMEA2622716, study PRJEB7988) | marine metagenome | biome: marine biome (ENVO:00000447); feature: surface water layer (ENVO:00002042); material: "saline water (ENVO:00002010), including plankton (ENVO:xxxxxxxx)" | depth 5 m
TCATCGATCGAGTCGAGTCATCGATCGAGTCGAGTCATCGATCGATGGCGTCGTCGGGACGGATGGACGCTCGTGACGAGTCGTGATCGGTGGATCGATGGGCACGGACGTGGCGGGCGCGCGTCCATCCCATCCCATCGCGCGCGCGCGCGCGTGTGTCGTGGTCCTTCTAACGGGGGGTCGTGACTCGTCGTGGAGTCCCTCTGCGTGCCCGCGCGCGCGCGCCGACGGGTGCGGAGGCGGGACGCGCGGGAGAGCGCGTCGCGAGCGCGGAACGAGGGCGCGGACGACGGAGGGAGAGACGCGCGCGAGGGGGGAGACGTGAGACGTCGGTCGGTCGGTGGGTCGGTCGTCGTCGCGAGCGCTCGGGAGACGCGGCGTCGAGGGTTCATTCGCGCATTCATTCGGTCGCGCGGTGGGCGTTTGAATTTCGAGCGCGCGAGAGGAGGGGCGAGACGTGACGTGGAGGACGCGCGAGAGAGCGCGAGAGAGAGACGTGAGAGAGAGAGACGTGAGAGACGGAGACTCGAGACGGGTGGTGGAGGAAGATGTCGGCGAGCGCGCGCGCGGTGGTGGCGCCGGGGAGACGCGCGGCGAGGGGCGACGCGGCGGCGACGGCGAGACAGAGTCGACGAGACGAGGGCGCGGGAGCGCGCGCGAGGGCGCGGGTGATCGCGCGAGGGGCGAAATTCAATCGAAGTGACTTTGAGTTGGAGCGTCAGATCGGGGAGGGATCGTTCGGGGTGGTGTACGAGGGACGGTTCGCGGCGAACGCTGGGGGCGGTTTGCGCAAGGGCGATAGCGTCGTGCTCAAGCGACCCAAACTGAACGTCGAGGGCGCGGCTGAGTTGCAAGAGATCGAGTCTTTGATGAACGATCGGGTGAGTCGAGACGCGCGAGGGGCGTGCGCGGAGTTTGTGGGTTCGTATCGCGTCACGCGCGACGAGTGGATGGCGTCGAGCACGGGCGATACGCTGAGCAACGAAGGCTTGTGGTTGGTGTGGCGGTATCAGGGAGATCGAACGCTCGCGCAGTATCTCGCCCAACCGGACTATCCGGTGGGTCTGGCGAAAGAACTCTTAGGGCGCGAAGACGTCGCGCGCGGAAACGCGGCGGTGGAGCTCGAAATCACGCAAAAGGCGATTTCGCAACTGTTGAAGAGTTTGCGCTCCATCCACCGCGCGGGGTTGGTGCACCGAGACGTCAAGCCGCATAATCTCGTGCTGGCCAAGGTAAACGTCTCGCCCGAGTTTAAGGTGATCGATCTCGGAGCGTGCGCCTGCTTCCGATCGGGAACGAATTTCACCCCGGATGAAACCATCATGGATCCCAAGTATGCGCCACCGGAGGAGTTTTTGATTCCCACCGACGACGCCCCGGATTTGAAGAAGATGTTCGGCCCCATCGCCCTCGCGGCGGGAACCACGGCTTGGATGGCGCACAAACCCGATCGGTTTGACATGTACAGTGCGGGCATCGTGTTGATGCAGCTCGCCTTGCCAAGTTTGCGCACCAACAGTGGATTGCAAGGCTTCAACCGAGGCTTGAAGAAGCACAAGTACGACTTGCGAAAGTGGCGAGAGGCAAACAAGGGCCAGTTGAGTCGATCGAAGACTGCGGTTCTCGACGCCGGCGACGAAGCGGGTTGGGAGTTGGCGACCGAACTTCTTCAAAAACGCCCGTACGAGGCTGAGGACGAGGAGGAAGATCCACAAGAAAGACCGAGTGCCGATGACGCGCTCAAGCACAGGTTTTTCCAAGTCGATCCGACAGAGTTAGCCGTCGAAGTTAAGGAAGGTCTCGGCGATAATTGGGTCGCCGATACGGCCGGTATGTTGAGCGATATGTTCTCTCTCGAAAAGCGCATTCAGCGTCAACAAGCGAACATCGCCAAGCAATCCACGACGATTCAAAAGATGAAGGATGACGGAGAAGACGCGAAATCCATCGCGCAAGAGGAGAAAACACTGGAGAAGATGCGAGTCGGGTTACAAGGTTTGGTTCGTTCACTGAGCTACAAAGAAGTTGAAGCGCGAACCACCATGGTATCCGCGGCGTCGGAGCTCAAGAAAGCCGCCAAAGATTCCGGCGTCGAGACGTCGGAGGAATACGACGGTATGATCACTGACCTCTCCACGAGCGGATCGAAAAATATCGGCATGCAATCCATCAACGACCGCGTCAATAGAGCCGCAAACGCGACCAGAAAACGCGTCGATGAAGGCATTAGCGGTATATTGCGAGCTCTTCGTCAAGATGGGAACACCGTCGTGAAAGAGGAACTACCGGTGAAGTTCGACGACGACGAATCCGAGGCTATTCGACAACGCATGGAAGCCATTCAGGCTGAAATGAACACCGTCATCGATGAAATGGCTGAGATGGAATCTCGATTATTGGCGCAACAGGAAGCGCTCGAAGCTCAGCAGCCCAAGCTCCCCTACGCTTCAAGCGAAACCACCGGACGCAAGACGAGCAACCGTAAAACAAACGGAACCAACGGCGCAAATGGGGCGGCCAGAAACGGCACGAATGGCGCATCCAGACCCGAGTTCGTCGAGGCGAGAAAGAAGAACGTCGAGCGCGATAAGCCGAACTGATTCTACGCTCACAAATCCAGTCATTTATACCCGACCCAAGACGCGCAACATGCAGCACGCACGCTTATAGAAAAATCTAGCTCTATTGAAACAAGAACGAAATTGCCGTTCTTTCGTTACGATTGATGAACGAGCAAGCGAACGACGCGAGGAAGACCTGACGCTTCGTGAAAGTCAAGGCGCTGACCTCACCATTACAACACCTTTTCGCCTTTTGCTACTGTCGAACGCGTCCGAATTTACGTTCTACTTTTCCGGGATTTCGATGTCACCCGCGTCGATGGATTCCTGGACATCTTGCGGATCTTCTCCCTCCACCGTGCAGCCGACAGACTTGGCCGTACCGAGGATTTCCTTCACGGTACCGGCGAGAGTCTTGGCGCAGGACTTGTTGCGCATGGTACGCGCAATCTCGATGATGTCGTCCAAGGAGCAGTTGCCGGTGTGCGTGATACCCTTCACCTTTTTGCGGTCTTGGAACGGTTCCTTGAGCGCTTTAATGACTAAGGCGGAGGCCGTCGGCACGACGGAGACCTTCGCTTGACGGTTTTGCACGGTAAGCTTAACCGTCACTCGCAAACCCTTCCAGTCCTTGGCGGTTTCCTTGGCGATGTCTTCCCCGATCTTTTTCGGCGACAAACCGAGCGGACCAATCTTCGGCGCGAGGGAAGACGCAGCCCCGACCTCACCGCCGGTGGCGCGCATGAAAATCTCCAAAACAGCACTGGGATCGAACTTCGGCGGCATTTTGACTGTCATCGCGCAAAAACAATCTCCGTCAGTCTCTCTCTTCGTCGCTCGCGCGCCCCGCGACCTCAACCCCACTAGGGCTTTCAGCGCACCCACACCGGACCCTACTCATGCCTCGTTCCACGCGCGCGCGACCGTCCTCGCGCGTCCTCGCGCGAACATCTCGATGAGGACGTGAACCCGGATCCACCCACGCGCGCTCGCGCGCCCGCATCGCGCCCCCATCGCGCCGCATGCGCCGCGATCGCGTCCCCCCATCGCGCCCCAGCCGCGCGTCCTCCCTGCTCGCGATCGTCGTCCGTCACCACCGACGCGACGCATCTCGCGCGTCTCCCGCGCCCCCCGCGGACCCGAGCGGTTTCCCTCGTCCCTCATCGCGGTCCCTCGCGCGCGGTCGCTCGCGTCGCACCTCTTGAAGCGCTCGTAAAAGGCGGAGCGCGCGGTCGCGCCTCGCGCGTCGCTCGCGCGACCGCGCGCGATGCAGAGAGGGACTCTCGACGGTGTGTGACTCCAGAAATCGTCACAATACGGAGACTTGATGGCGAAAAGTGAAACGCCACACCGAGGCGATGACGGTGCGCGCGCGCGCGTCGACGTCGACGACGACGCGCGTCGGTGACGGAGGACGACGACGAGGGGGAGGTGGGGGACGCGCGCGCGTCGTCGCGTCGTCGGCGAACACGCGCGCCGCGCGCGTCGTCGTCGAGGTGTTCTGGGACGTCGATAATCTGTGCCCGAGCGAAGGATGCGAGCGCGAGGTGGCGCGGCGGTTGACGCGCGCGGCGAGCGCGTTCGGGGACGTGCGACGATGTCGCGCGTTCGCGAACGAGGAGACGATGTCGAGGATCTCGCTCGAGAGAGCGGTGGGGGTGGAGACGACGGTCGTCGACGCGAGTGGGATGGGGGACGACGTCGACGACGCGTTGGCGGCGGCCGCCGCGGCGTTCGCGCGAGAGGGCGCGGAGACGACGGGCGCGGAGACGACGGGCGCGGAGACGAGCGCGTTTCGGTTCAGCACGCGCAGACGACGACGCGCGATGGAGATGGAGGCGGTGGCGTCGGAGGAAGCGGAGACGGAGGCGACGCGAGAGGCGGCGCGGTGGTCGGCGCGCGCGAGAGACGCTCGGAGCGCGCTTCCGAGCGCGTACACGAGAGACGAAACCGTGGAGGCCATCGTGCGCGGACGGTCGCGCGTGGCGGTGATCGTGACGAGCGATAACGATATGACGACGGTGATGGATTATCTCTCGTCGCACGGCGTGGCGGTCGTCGTCATAGGAAACTTTGCCAACGTGCCTCGCGCGGCGGGCGGGATGAAGACGAAGACGGCGAAAACTCAGGCGAAATCGATGGGAACGTCCGGCATGACGAAGGAGTACTGGGAAGTCGTGAAGCGCGAGTGCGAGAAGAGAGAGTTGTCGCGATTGAAGCTATTACAATCGTGCGATGGGGCGTTGCTCTTCGATCCGAATAGGACGTTCGACGACGTCGCGGGCGAAATAGTTGGAGTTTGGTTTCCCGCTCGAGGGAGCGGCGTAGGTAGATGGTACGGGTGAATTATGTAATGCAAATTGGCTGCGTTGTAACAATTTTCTCTCATCAATCTAGGCTGGTAGCGTCGTCTACTTTGGGTTTTTCCTCCGGCTTGCTCTCTTCTTTCGGCTTCGCGTCCTCCGACTTGGCCTGCACCGCCTTGGACTCGTCTTCCGGAGGGCGCGCCGCGGTCTTCTTCGGCTGCGGTGGCGGCGGCTGCGCGCCCCCGCGTTGTTTCGTCGCGTTGATTCGAGCGCGCGCCTCGTCGTCGGATTCAGACGTACCGGTCTCGTCGGACGGGTAGTCGTCGTCGCTGTAGTCGTCACTGTAGTCTTCGGAATCGTCCTCCGAGTAATCGGATTCAGATTCCACCTCACCCGCCTTGGTGAGATCAGACTGCGACGCCCCTTTGGCTTCACGCGCGGCCAAGTTGGCCGCGGTCGGTTTGGACACCTTCATCATGATTGAAGACTTGGCGTCGACGCCGATCCAGAAATCGCTCATCATCGTCACGCCCAAGTTGTACATTCCGCTCGGCATGCCCATGAATTGCATGGAAATAGCGAGCGGCTCTTGTCCACGCTCCATCTTATCCAACTCAATGTCGGTCAAAACCTTGTTGGCTAATAACGTGTTCGTCGATTGATCGTACACGAAGACGCGCCATCCCTCCTTGCGCTCGGCGGCGCAAAACGGCAACGGAGGCGTGGCGCCTCCGAGCGGTCCACCCGAGCGCGTCAATTTAATTTTCAAATCAGCCGTGACGAAATCGCCCTCGAGAATCTCTTGCTCGCCATCGACGGTGAGCGCGACGTCGAACGTCGTCACTCTCGGGATGAGACCGAGGTGGCGCTCCACGTCCTTGGACGCCGCCTCGGAAAATCTCGCGTCGCGCAAGAGCTTGATGACATCTTCGCTGGAAAGCTTCAGCAACGCGCTGACAGACTTGCACTTTTTCGCCACCGGGTTGACGTTTTCCGCGCTGAAGTGTGGAAGCTGTAAGAGACTCGCGGTGCCATCTTGATCGCGCTTTCTGGCAGAGAGCGGAACGCCCTGCGTGAAACACTGGTAAAACTCCATAAAACTGATCTGAGGGCGCGCGTACGAGTGACCGGCGCGATTGATCGGCATGGAGGCGATGTTAAAGATTTCTTTCATCAATCTCGGCACGGTGGCGACGATTTTCTTCGCGTCCGCAGCCAAGATGGCCGGAAGCGTCGAGAGACGACGCGACGTCTGCGCGACGATCAACATGTGCGCCTTGATGATGGACGGCTTTCGCTTCATGAGCTTTTGATCCTTAGAATCATACTCGTGCTTCAGTTCCTTCAACAAGTGGCTCACGGCGACGTCTTGGCCGTCTGTGAACGGCATCTCGATGAATTCGTGCGCCACGGAGAGCGTCTCTGGCACCTTGGACAGCGCCAGTGCCGGCTTGAGCATGTGCGCGTAGTTCACCTGCGTCTGCTTCAACACGTTGTTCCCGCCAAACCTGTTCATGCGTCGAATCGAGCACATCGCGATGACGAGCGGAAGCAAGATGCCGCCCACGACGAGCAACACGAGCATCACCGGCGCCATGCCGCCCTTACCAAAGAGGGTCTCGGGGAGCGCGATGCCGAGCTTTGTGCTCTGCTTGCCGTCCGGGTGCCCATACTTCTCGTAATTCTCTCGCGCCGCGTCGTCCGTGAGCGTCTTGTACGCCGGCGCGATGGAATCCGCGAAATACTCCGCCGCCGCGGGATCCGGATTCTTATCCGGGTGATACTTGAGAGACAACTTTCTGTACGAGCTCTTAATCTCCTTCGTCGTCGCGCCCACCTGCAATCCCAAAATATCGTACGGATCGAATCGTTTCTCCTGCAACGGCGTCTTCGTGATGTACGCCGTGAGCGCGATCATCACGATCCATCCGATCGTGTACAACAGATTCGTCCCTCGAAACAATCCTCCCAATCGCTTCCCCGTCGTCATCCGCCGCCGCGTGGCCGCCGCCAACGCCGCCTTCCCCCACTCGCTCTCGACGTCCACCACCTCCGTCACCATCCTTCGTTTCGATCCCTCCCCCGCCTCACCATCACCGTCATCCTTCACCGTCTCCACTCGTCGCCCAACCCTCGAGGACGACGTGAACGCCCCGACGACGCGCGCGATCGTCGCCGGGATCAAAAACGTCCCGAGCACGCTCACGACAAAGATCGGAAACAGCGCGCCCTCGGCGTCGGACCCGACGTCCTCGTTCGTGTCACCGAACCCCTACGCGAACAAAACCCATCGCGGGCGCGCGGAAGTCAGTCGTACGTCGCGCGCGGCGTCGCGCGGCGCGCGCGAGGCGTCCTCGCCGTCAGATCGATCGATCGATCGATCGCGTCGTCATCGCGTCGTCATCGCGTCGTCGTCCATCGGTACCGCGATCGAGACGAGAGAGAGAGACGCACCATCACTCGCGCGTTCGGTCGCGCGCTCCGGGCGCGCGAGACGCGACACCGAGGCGATGAATGCGGCGAACATTGATGGATGACCCGCGCGTCGGGACGACGCGGCGGGGACGAACGGAGACGATGGACAAAGGGGCGCTATTTACCCACACAGAAATCGCTAAAGACGACGTCCAAGACATCCTCGACGTCGTACGCGCCGGTGACGCGCGCGAGGGCGCGAGCGGCGGATTTTAATTCCTCGGCGCGGAGCTCGAGCGGGACGCCGTCGGCGAGCGCGGCGGCGAGCGCGGCGACGCACCGCGAGAGATTGACGCGGTGTCTCGATCGCGTGATGGCCAACGCGTCGCTGTCATCGTCGGGTGGTGAGGGCCCGACGGTGTCGACGGCGCACTTTCGCGCGACGACTCGGGTGAGGGCGGTGACGAAGGCGTCGACGCCGTCGCCGGTGAGACAACTGACGCGCGCCGTCTCGTAACCGTCGGCGATGAGTTCGTTCTCCATCTCGACGAGACATCGCGTTTGGGAATCGTCCAGGACGTCTGTTTTGTTCCAGACCGTGATGACGGTCTTGTGGGCGAGATTGACGTCGGTGAGAGGGACGTCGGAGACGTCGCTCGAGGCGTCGGCGAGGGCGACGACGACGTCGGCGTCGGCGACGCGCTCCAACGCACGCTCGATGCCGAGCTTTTCTACGTCATCCTCCGTCTCGCGAAGGCCTGCGGTGTCGCTGACGATGACTTTATATCCATCGAGCTCGAGAGATACCTCCAGGACGTCTCGCGTCGTGCCCGCGTGCGGGGAGACGATGGCGGCTTGGCGTCCCGCCAGAGCGTTGAGCATGGAACTCTTTCCCACGTTCGGCGCGCCGACCAAGGCGACGCGCACGCCTCGACGAATGAGTTCACCGCGCGCGGGAGCGTCTAAATGTCTCTGTAACGTCTCTCGCAACGCCTCGACGCGCGCGAGGACGTCTCTCGCGACAACATCCGTCGAGATGTCCTCCTCTTCGCCGAAATCCAACGCCGCCTCGCAGTGCGCCGCGCACGTCAATAATTCCCTCCGCCACCGCTCGTACGTCACCCTCTGCGCCGCGTTCCTCGACAACATCATCGCCTGTTTCCGCTGCGCCTCCGTCTCGGCGTCCAAGAGATCCGCCAACCCCTCCGCCTGGGTCAAATCCATCTTTCCGTTTCTAAACGCGCGTCTAGAAAATTCACCCGCCTCGGCGACTCGGAAACAATCCAACTCACCCAACGCGTCCATGACGGCGCGTTGCACCGCGAGAGATCCGTGCGTGTGAAATTCCACGACGTCCTCTCCCGTGAACGACCTCGGGGCGTCGAAAACGACGGCGAATCCGACGTCGATGGGCGGTTCCGTCGTCTCGGCGTCTTCTCGCGCGAATTCAACCAACCTCAACACGTTCGCCGCGAATCCACCCCACCCCCCGTTCTCGCGCACCGTACGCGTCGACGCCCTCGCCGACGACACCATCGACGCCGTCGACGCCCTCGCCGACGACGTCGCGCGTCCATCATCGCCCACCGCGCGCTCGCGCGCGCCCAATGCACGCGTCAATCGAAGCGCATCGCGCGCGTTCGGCCCGCTCACGCGCACGACGCTCACCCCCGCGCGTCCTCGCGCGGTGGCGAGCGCGTATATCGTCTCTCTCGCGCGTCCATACGACGCCATATTCCCCCGAGGGCGCTCGCGCGCGCGCACTGACGCGCGAGAGAAACGCGCGAGAGATGCGAATCCAATCGACGCCACTTCTTCCCGCGTCTCTCGCGCCATGCCCAAGCGTCGACAAAGCAAAGCCGCCTGGCGCGCGCTCGCGGACGACGTCGCTGTCGCGTCCGCGCCGCCGAGCGCGCGAGCGCGCGCGGCCGCGCTCGCGGACGACGCGTTATTTTACGTCGACACCGCGTCCGGCGCCGCCGCCGCCGGGACGGCCGAGGGCGGGCGCACGAGGCGCGAGCGCGCGCGAGGAAGAGCGCTGCGCGTGGACGCGGCGTGCGAAAAGATGGCGCCGTCGAAGACGTACCCGACGCCGACGCCCCTGCGCGCGGGGAAGATGTTCAACCCGCCGCCGAGCCGCGCGCGCGAGGCGGTGCGAGGGAGAGGGACGACGCCGACGACGACGACGAGGGGCGAACGGGCGGTCGCGAAGCGCGCGACGAGGGATGTCGAGACGGGAGGAGGTGAGAAAGGTGTGAAACGTGCGCCGTTCGACGTGTGGTCGGTGAAAGCGCCCAGGGCGAGAGGGGTGAACAGATTGGCGAAAAAATTGACGGCGCCGACGACCGCCGCGAGGGCGGCGCCGCCGGAACATCCGGGATGTTCGTTTAATCCGCCCGAGGATGCGCGCGAGGACGTCGTCGCGGTGCAATTGGCGAAGGAGTACAAGGCAAAGCAGGCGAAATATTTAGATCCCGTGGAGGTTCCGGTGTCGAATAACGTCGCCGAGGCGAATTTGGTGAACGAGTTGTACTTTGAGAGCGGTTTCGGCGACGACGAGACGGACGAGGAGGACGACGACGGCGACGGAAGACTGAGCGTGAACGCCGCGGTGAACGCGAACAAATTTAGCAAGACAAAGAGAAACAAGATGAAACGTCGCGCGGACGTCTTAGCCGCGGAGGAGGCGAATCGAAAGGCGAAAAAGCTGAGACACGACTTGAGCAACCTCAAGGCGTTGAACCGCGAGATTCGCGCCGAGGAGGAGGAACGCCGCGCCAAGCTCGAGCGTCGAAACGCCGTGCGCGAAGAACGTCGCGCCGCCCAACCCGCGCGTCTGGGCAAACTCCGCCACCGCGCGTCCGACGCCGACGTTCGTTTCGCCGACGAACTCGACGGCGGCTCGCTCCGCGCCCTCAAACCCTCCTCCTCCCTCCTCCGCGACCGTCTCAAATCCTACGAGCGTCGCGAGATGATCGAACCGAGACAAAAGATCGAACGCAAAAAAGCCAAGGCGGTCATCAAATACGAACCCGGCGCTCGCGGCGAGAAAGAGATCGCCCTCATGGCCGAGGCGTCCGCGCGTCGCCGAGACATCTCCGCGCTCCGCGCGTTGGTCTCCGACGCCGCCGTCTGACCACCACACTCTCCCTCCCCCCCTCCCCCTTCCCGCATCGTTCAATCACCACACGATTATCACTCATCATCATCATCCCCACGCGTCCACGCACCTCCAAGTCTCCCGTCTCCCCGCCTCCGCGCGCGTCTCCGCCTCCGCCGGCGGGCGTCTCTTCTCTTCTAAACCCTCCCCGAAAAAGGCGCGAAAAAGCGCGCGTTTAAATTTCCTCGCCGTTTCCGAGACGACTTTGAAATGTCCGAATGCGCGCCGTCGTCGTTTCCGAGGACGCTCGACGTCGACAGATCGCGACGGATCGCGAACGATCGCGCGAACGATCGATCGAGCGTCCATCGCGTCCATCGCGTCGCGCGCGCTCGCCTCGCGGTCGAGCGCGCATCGCCCGATCGTCATCGATCGACGCGCGCGAGACGTGTCGAAGGAGGACGCGGATCGATCGATCGATCGATCGATATCGATATCGATCGCGTCGCATTGACCGACCTGGACGCGCGTACATCGCGCGAGCGGGCGAACGCGCGGAAGAGATGGGAAGAGGAAGAGAACGGAAACCGCCGATGAAGGTGCGGATGACGGAGGAGACGCGCGAGAGAGAGGGATGACGCGTCCGATGATTCTCGATTGGATGCGGATTGGATTGGATTGGATTGGATTCGAAAACGAGGCTCGAGGGAGAGACTGACGAATGGAGTGGTGGAATCGCGCGCGCGCAGTACGAACCGACGATGCCTGTGAACGGGGGGGGCGAACACGCGTCGAGGCGACGGGTGAGCGGGGAGACTCGAGAGCGCGCGTCGACGTCGGGAGCAGAGGCGGCGAACGCGAACGCGAACGCGAACGCGAACGCGAACGCGCGAGACGAGTCGTACGCAAACAGAGAGAACGATGGTGGACGGTCGGGGAATAAAGATCGAGTGAGACCGATGATGCTGGACGAGACGCCAGTGAAACGGGTCAAGACGGCGCGCGGCGGGGCGAAGACGCCCGCGAGCGTCGGACGCCGGACGGCAGAATCGGCGAAGACGGCGCCGGTCAAGGGCGACGGCGCGACCGCACAGACGCCCAGGGTGCGACCGACGAATAATCAGTTGCTGTATAGGATCAACTTTAAGTGGGAACACTACGAACACGCGATTCCCGCGCACGTGCGCAAGGCGCTTCCGAAGATGACCGAGGCGTGTCCATCCGTGACGAGCGCATTTTTACAAACCATGCGCGCGCTCGACATGGCGGAGAGTCAGAGGTTACACAACCCGAGGAATATTTTGCGGTTGCTGAGCGTGAACACGCGACGCACGAAGGTTGTCGCGCTGAACGCCGGCACGCACAGAGTTCCCGAGGAGCTTCGACGACATCAGTTGAGCGACAGCGACGGCAACGACTACTCCACCAACCTCGATCGTAACCGGTACGGCAACGACAACAACTACCTCTTCACCGTCACCAAGTTTAACCTTCAAGCGCTCGAGTTGTGTCCGCTGCTGGCGCAAGTCCAAATCATCGGCACCAAGGGAAACGCCGACGACGTGTTGCTGACGGCTGACAAGGCGGACTGCACGTGCGGATGTAACCGTAAATCGTCTGGTCACCACTGGACTGTGCCGGATTACGTCACGCCCGCGCAGATGCCGATGAACATTCCGAAGTCGACGCTCGCCGCGAAGGATCGCAGCCGGAAAAAGGCTCGACAATCGATCTCCGGCGTCGGCGAGAGCAAGCGCGAGAGCGTCACGCCGGACAGAGCGACAGAGGACCAGCACGCCGGCATGGGCGTGTTGCTCGACGCTTTGACCTCCGTCGGCGGGATCCCACCGTCGCCAGTGCAACCTGAGCGCACGCGACACGTACCGATCATGTCGCCGTCTCGCCCGGTCAGAGGGATTCGCCAGGTTGAACTCGATCTCGGAGCCATCAACGAAGACACGGCTGCGGCGCAGGAGCAAATCGCGCAAGCGACGGAGAGGAGCGTGGAACAGATTCCCGACGATCAACTCAGGAATGAACTTCACAGCGCCATCATTCGTAGTTGTGAGCTGCACATGACGGCCTCGGCCGCGCAGACGCGTCAGCGCAAGGCGGATAGAGAGGTGGAGGAGTACAAGATGCTCGTCGAGCGACTCGAACAACTTTTGAGGCAATCGGAAACAGCGATGCACCAGGCTCAGATAAAAATAGCAAAGCTGAACGAGGACAAGCAAAGTGGTTCCGCCGCCGTTTTGACGACCGAGAACGATCGCATCATTCAAGGGAGCGCGATGATGGCGCAAAAACTCATCAACATGCAACAACGGGTAGCTGAGCTGTCGTCGCGCTTTGAGTTGATGACAAATCACAATGCACCCCGCACGGTAGTCGAAGAGCTGCTTCGAACCGAAATGGCGGCGCATTTGGAAACGAACAGAGCGCTTCTGCGCGCGGAAACGAGTCTCGCCGCGTACGCGGCTGCGGAAGCGACATGCGACGAGGAAGTCTGGCGAGCGCAGTACATCGGGTCCGCTCAGCGCAACTTGGAAAAGGTGGCGTACTCTTCGGCCGAAGAACTGGCCACCGCGTCCACGCTCCCGTACCCGATGCCCGCGCCGAAAACTGCGCCGGGGAAAATAGCCGCGACGCCGTCGTACCGCCGCACGTCGCTGAGCGCTAGCACGCAAACGCCGGCGCAACAACCCAAGGCTCCTCGTGGTGTGAAATCCATCGCCCTCATGGCGGACGCCGCCGCGAACGGAGCGAATGACGCTGTCAGTTTGCCCCCCGTGACTCCGGTCGGCACGGTGAAGCCGATTCGACACGCGTTCATCTCTCCAACTTAAAATTTAATCATCCATTGTAATTGTACCTTCGGTCAGATCCATCGTCGCCAATCCATCGCGTCAGAGCCAACCAGAGTCGCGGTCGGTCCCTTGACGAATCACTTTTTCGCATCATTCACGGAATCCGGCCCAATTATTTCGCGCGCGTCGTCACACGCGTCGTCAACTTCGAGAAAATCTCCGTCACACATTGTCCACATGTGAGCACCATCATGTGACAGAGTGGAATCCCCACATTCTTTCGCACGCACGCGCACGAGAACCATGTTCGCTCGCAAGCTAAACTTTCGAACCGTCTTCATCGTCGTCGTTGCCCTCATCGCGACGCTCGCTCACCCGACCGAGGCCTCCGGCAAATGGAAAAAACACGGCTGGAGATGGATGAAACCATGTAGCGGTGGCTGGTGGCAACGAGTCCGCGAGTCGCGCGAGGTGAACGACGACAACCGAGCCGTCCTGCGCTGCCTTCTCAGCAACTGCGGCGAAGAATTGAAGCGCTGCGCGCACTCCAAGACGTGCAGAAAGACCACACGTTGCCTCTCTGATTGCAGGGACGACGGTCGCGAGTGCGCCTTTGACTGCTTGAAGAAGTACGATGGTATCTCGGACGACGCTGTCAAGTACTTGGGCAAGTGTGCCATCGGGAGCGAGTGCATGCAGTCGCCGTAACGAGACCGAGACATCAAGAAGCACGAGTTGAGTTGAAAACCAGTCATCGCTCACGAACGACTGCTTACAGTTACTGAGTTACGAATTTTGAATTTACCGACGGCGCGTTTGCCGCGAGGTGCGACTCGCGTAGTGGATGTTCTTACTAGTCTACTATGTAGTGTTACAAAAGCAAATGCGCGTCCTCAACCATCTAATCGATCGACTTGCTCCGCCTTGAACAACTCGGGCATGTGTGCGTTGGTCACGTTCATGCGCTCAAAGTTGACGGCGCGCTTCTTCTTCTTCTTCTCCACCTCGGGCGCCGGACCCAAATCATACACCGGGCGCGGCGTCGGCTCGATTCCTTCCCTCCGCAGCGCTTTATCAAAGTCCACGTCGTGTTGCGGGATCTCGACGTCGTGGAAATCTCCGACGAACTCCTCGTTCAATTCGATTTCGTACTCGGGCTGTTTTCTGAAGAGCACCTTTTTCTTCGTCTCAGTATTCGTCAGCAAAATTAACGCGTCGTCCTGTTCGGCGAGCGCGAGCGCGTCCTCCTTCGCCTTGACGTAGGAATCGAGAATCTCGTCCACGCCCAGTCCGTCGGGCATGGAGTTCACCAGTTCCAGCACGTCCTGTTTACACAAGACGTCGTGCTTGGCCTTGTACCTAAACAGCTCCGTCTTTTCGTCGTACTCCACCTTTTCGTGCGCCTTGAGGGACTCAAACAGCGGTCCAACGTTACAATCGAATCCCAAAAACACGCGCAGATCGTCATTCGTCATTGGTCGACGCTGCGAGAAGAGCGTGTCGATGGCGTGTTTCTGTTTCGCCAACAGATTCGTCGCCACGACCTTCACCGGTTCCACCGGTGCCGACTGTTGCAACGCCGCCAGCGCCGCCGCTTCCTCCGCCTTTTGCTTCTCCGCAGCGCGCTTCATCCGTTCGTACTGCGCGTCGGAGCGCGCGTCGAGCGCCGCGCGGTCGCGCGCCGCGGCGGTCATGATCTTCGAAGCCGCCTTCTGTCCATGTCTGTACTTGTTCAGCGTCTTCTCGAGCACGGACGCCTTGCGCTTGCTTCCTCCCGCCATGGTGCTCGTTCCTCCGCGCGCGTTCGCCGCGCGCTTATCGACGGTGGACGCGCGATGGTCCGACGCGCGCGTCGCCGAGTGATGAAAGGAATGCGCTCTGATTTCATTCCTTCACCCGCGCCGGCACCGACCGACCGCGAGACACCCCGACGCGCGCGCGCGCGATGGACGCGTGGCGCGACGTCGCGCGGTCGTCCGTCGCCGCGTACTTTGCCCTCCTTCTCGTCGTCTCCGCGCGATCGGCGCGTGCGTTTACGGGCAAATTCGGACGACGCCACCGTGTCTGCGGAATAGCGCATTTGGGCGTGTTGTGCGTTCGTGCGCGCGACGTCGTCGTCGTCGCCGATGCGCGCGGCGGGCGAGGAGGCGTCGAGTCCGTGTTGCTCGATCTCGCACTGTTCGTTTCGGGACTCGCGCTCACGCTCACGGCGCACGCGGACTTTGCGAAGGCGCACGCGGCGGCGGAGTCTCGCCAAAAGGCGAGCGGGCCGCTACACGCGAAAACGACGGTGACGGGACCGGAGATGCTCGAACACGCGTTTTATCACTTGGTGAATGGATTTCAGATCGTGTACGTGCACGTCGTTCGACAAGAGTGGTTCCGGTCGCTTCCGGTGGCGACGCGGTGCACCTGCGCGGTGGCGGCGACGTCGATTTGGTGGAAACGTTCGGCGTTTCCCGTTAATTCCTTCTCGAGGAATTACAAGTCGGGGATGCCGGATATCGAGAGCGTTCTGTACCGAGTGAAGAAGTGGCAGTATGTGTTGTATAAGACGGTGCTTTTACACGGATTGAACGTCAGTTTAGCGGTGAGACCAGTCAATTTGCCGGAGACGCTTGAATGGAGGATGTATTGGACGCTATTGAACGCTGCGTACGTGCTGGAGTTTTTCCTTCAGACGCTCGTGAAGCGAAAGTACATCAAACAGGGTACCATGCTCGTCATGAATCAGGCGTTGATGGTCATCTCGACCGTGGCCGTGTTGCCGATATTGCGATCAGCTGTTCTTCCGACGGCGGCGCTCGTCGCCCTCACGTTGAATTTTTTCAATAGGAAGCGAGAGATGGTCAACGTCGCCATCGCGTGCGTCGCGACGGTTTACGCGTCGTGAGCGCGGTAAAATAGTCGTAACTCGTAGCGCATCATTAGAATTCTAGGTGTTGTAGATTTATTCAAAGCAAGGTGTTTGCATTGGACTAATTAGACGACTTGGTAACTATCGACGTGCAACATCTTCTTGCCGCTAAACGTCACCGGAGCGCCGTCGGTGGTGCGAGAGATGCTCGTGACGTCGATGTCGCACATCGTCGTCGCCGCGGAGAAATGAACGTCGATCGGGAAGAAGGCGTCGGTGTTCGCAGTCGGGACGACGAACTCCATGCTTCCGTTCCTGTTGCTATCGTCGATGAGCTCAATGTTCCACTCCATGACGCCGCTGCGCGCGTCGAAACGGAAGTCACCATCGCACGAGCTCACCACCGGCGGGTCACGGCAGGGCGGGCACGGGATCGTGATGACGACGTGCTGCAAATCCATGGTATCCGCCGCCTCGTATTCGATGCTCACCGACGTCTCGTTGCCGTTGATGGACGGCCAGCAGTTGATACTAAGAGGCAAGCTGGATTCGTCCTTCGTCGAGAAACGCCACTTCAAAACACCGAGAGCCGACCCGCACGGGAACGGACGGTTCGGGTCCTTCAAGCCTAAAATCTTCGCGTTCGCGTGCAATCCCTTGTCGATGTTCGGGTGTGTCTTGAACTGGAATCCCTTGTTCTCACCCGCTCTCGTCATGACGCGAATGAGCGCGTCGTCCTCGTTGCGCACTTCGAGCATCATGTTACCTTGCACTTCCATCTGTTCTAACCCGCCGTTACGATCCAAGGAGACGTTGAGCTTCTCCTCGATGACGAGATCAACGCTCTCCGCGGGAGTCGCGATCGACGCCGGCGCCGAAGGCGCGGCGTCGCGCGACGTCTCGACGACATCCACGTCCGAAATCTCGCCTTCCGCGCGTAAGCTTTCGAGGAACTGGTTCGTCTTCGGCTTGCCTCCGAGTTGCATGCCCTTCTTCGGACCGGCGAGCGACTTTTGCGGCATACCGGGACTCTGTTGACCGTACGCACCCGTGTCCGCGCTGTACTTGGTGCGGAACCCACCACCTGGTCGGTCATCGCCGCCGTAGCCCCCGGACATGGGCTCACCGCGACCGAGGTAACCGAATTCGTCGTTGCTACCGTCTTCGAAACCACCCATGTCGCCGAAGCCCCCGCGTTGGGACCCGCCAAAACCGCCACCCGAACCCCCGTAGGAATCTCTGGCGCCGAACGCCTGGTTCGCTCCACCAAAGCCTCCACCGCCGCTGCGATGCGCCGCGTGCTGTTGCATCTTTTGTTCGAGCTTCACCTTGTCGATTTCGGTCGCCTTGCGACGCATGATATCCTTTGTGTCGTTAATCTTGCTCTGGATCATCATCTTGTGCAACTTTTCCTCGTGCGAGTTCATCTCCGTAAACGTCTTCACCTGCGCCATGGTGACGTTTTCCTTGTGACCGAGCGAGATTATCTCATCGAACGCGAATATTAAATCGAACGCCGCGTACGACACCCCTTCCTCGTCCACCTGTCCCTGCGTGTACTCGGGCAAAGTCTTCGCCAACAGTCTCAACACGTCCAAATCCTCTAATATGTTACTCCCCTTTGTCGTCACCAAGAGCAAGTACATCGTCCCACACTCCAACGGCTGATACACGTAACGCACGTTCTCTGTCTCCACGTACGTGTGTTGCTTCCCGTTTCCGACGAGCTTGGGAAACGCCGCGAGCAAACCCTCCACGCGCACGCGCGTCATCTGCACATACTGTCTCGACACCAACGCTGCGCGCGAGCGAAAATCATCCCCGGCGCCTCGGTCAGTCGTCTCGTTCCTCGCGCATCACCTCCGACGACGTTCACGTCCTCCATACCGCGCACCCTCGCGCGTGTGGTCGTCCATCTCACCATTCTCGCGCCCGCGCCCGCGCATTTCTCCGCCCGAATGCGCGATCGCCATCGACCGTTCGTCCCACGAACGCATCGGTCATCGCGCGCGCGCACCCACTTGCGACGCGTCGCCGTCCCCGAACGCGCGCGCGAACGACGCGCGAAAATACGCATCACGCACCTTTACCACCCTTCGTGACGACCGCCGCCGCGAGCACCACCTGACGAGTCGACACGCGCGCGTCGCGGGTCAGTCGCGAGATCGCCCGCATCCATTCGTTCCGCGGGACGTCGTTCGTTCGCACGCGTCGATCGACGCACGCGAGCGAGCGAGGGCGAGCGAGAGGGCGAGCGAGAGAATCGATCGATCGGTCGCGCACCATGACGCGCGAGTGCCTCGACGCGCGGGCGTCTACGTCGTCGGGTGACGCGCGCGGAACCGCGCGGGGGTCGGGCGACCCGTCCGCGCGTGGGCGTTCGTGTTCGGACATTTGGTTACTCTTGTACATACCTTAAACACGTAGTAGTGACAGTCCTTAGTCCTAAAGAGGGTTTCAATGCGGGTTTTGCAAGTTTTTAGCGGGAAGTGGCGAACGTCATCCGCGCGTCATCCCCGTCGACGTTCGGGAGAGCGCGACGCGTTCGCGACGCTCGAGAGCGAGCGAGCGAGCGCGAGTGGGCGTGGACGCGCGCGTTTGACGAGCGGCGGTGACATGGCGACCGCGACGGCGCGATCTGAGGGCGCATCGCGCGTGGGAGGGGCGCGAGTCGATTATTTCGGGACGCGCCGGCGCGCGCGCGCGACGGCGACGTCGGCGCGAGACGGTGGGCTCGCGCGCGCGAACGGGACGCGAGTGACCGTCGACGCGCGTCGAGGGGTGCGAGAGGGGGCGACGCGCGTGAGCGCCATCGTGGGCAACGACAGAGCGCGCGGGGAGGCAGCGAGCCGAGGCGACGGCGAAGGCGACGGCGACGGCGAAGACCCAGATGCGAGGAATTGGGACGACGCGATCGAGCTCGGGGGTGAGTCCGCACCCTCGCTACCGACGTCCGCGAGCGACGCGGAGGCGAAGAAGGAGGGTCCCAGGCGGTGGGCCAAGCTCGACGTGAGCGGGGCATTATCTTCGTTTTCGCTGTCCGCGTGGGCGAAGAGAGGGGACGAAGAGAAGGGATCAAACATCAAGGTTTCGAACAAGAAGAAGGTGATCGATGAGTGGGGCGATGCCATGTCTTGGGATGCGTCCAGGAAGGATGGAACGGCGTTGAATGGTGAAAAGGCAAACACGCCCGATCTGTTTGACGCCATTTTGGGACAGACGGCGCTCGACGTGGACGAGCTCGAGACGTTGGATCGACAGCGTCGGGCGAAGAGAATCAAGAAGGAACTCGAAAAACGACGCAGGAAGCGTGAGCGCGCGAGAGAGCAAGAAAAACGCAAGGCTCTCGAGTTGGCGAGGTTGGAAGCGAGGAAGAACGGGGACGCCTTTCTTTCGGGCGAGTGGGAGGAAGAGTACGACGCGATGGGCGAGGAAGAGGAGGGTGCGGACACGGGCCAAACCTTTGTCGAAGCGATCAAAGAGTTCGGCAAATCCGACGCCGCGAGGTGGATGTTCAACTTCTTCGTCGTGCCGAGTCTCATCTCAAAGGCGGTGACGTTCACCATCATCGATCCCATCGTGGCGCAAGAGCTCAAGCTCGCGGGCGAAGACAGGACCACCATAGAGCTTCGGGACGATCAAGAGACTGAAATCTTGGAAAAACTCGGTCGGTATCAACAGCGTATGGAGTTCGAGATACTCATGGGTCGCCAAGCGCCGGTGACAGCGGTCGAAAAGGAGAAGAGAATCCGGGACGAGGCGAGACGCCTCGAGGATGAGGCGGTGAATCACGTCGTTCAGGTGGACGGTAACAGATACGGAGACTTCGTCTTCGTCACCGCGTTCATGATCATGGTCGTCGTGTACGCGGATCAAGCCAGACTAGTCGTCACGGGTTCGAAGACAGCCTTCTTCAATCTCGAACCGGCGCAACAGGCGTTTCTCTTGTTACTCTCCTCTGACGTCCTCGTCGGCTATCACTCGGCGGATGCCTGGCAGACGCTCTTACGTAGCATCGGTGGTCACTACGGCATCCCAGAACAAGAGGAACTCATCTCTCTCTTCGTCGCCTTCGTTCCCGTTTCCGTGGACGTTCTATTTAAGTTTTGGGTATTCAAGTACCTGCGTCGCATGGCGCCGTCGACCCAAGTCATATTAGACGACATTGATCGGCACTAGACTAGCTTTCGCAATGGCTCCACGCAAGACACATTAGGCTATTACAACACCGCGCGCACGCAAGCGAGCGCACACGCGCACACACACACTACTCACGGATACCTCGGCAAAATATCGAGCGCGACCGACTTGATTGACTCAAACTTTTCAAACGTCGTCACGCGCTCAAGCGACCCGTCGCGGCGTCTTCGCAGCACCTGCCACGGCTCCGGGTAACAGCGAAACAACACCGCGGGATTCGAACCCTTGAAATTCACAATGACGTACACCCCCTCGAACGCTCTCGCGAACTCGCGAAGCGGTCCCATCTCGCCCGCGTTCCAAAACGGCGGATAATAATTACTTCGCGTTCGCTCGAGCTCGCCGTTGCACACCACAATGGCGCGCCCCGTCCCGCGAACCGCGTCCTCGTACAGATCTCTCGTGTTCGCCAACTCGCTAATGTTCGCGCTCGGATACGCCACGACGTACGCCGAGTCATCCGCGCGCATGCGCGTCGCGATCGATTTCTTCGTCCCTAAAATCTTATCGAATCCGCTCACCGACATGAAATTCGGCGCGTCGACGTAATCCACGCGCCCCTTCCAATCCCGGAACATCGCCCGCGTCTCGCTCTGTTCCGGCGCCCGTATCCCATCGGGCGTCGGAGACGCCCCCGTCATGGCCAATCGCATCTCGGTGGGATCCGGAAACAACACGCGCGTCGTGTTCTCGACGCCCAACTCGGCGAAGACGCGACAGACGCCTCGCAATCGCTCCGTCGTGAGGTTACACTCGACGTTCCCCTCGAGATCGCCCGGCGCGAGATCGAGCCCACCGGGTGGAAACTGTAATTCGCACAGATCGACGCCGTCCCCGACGGCTGCCTTGAGCGCGCGTCGACACTGGCGCTCCATCGCGGCGTAATCGCTCGGAAACGTCGTGAGCCCGGCGCGCGTCGTCGTCCTCGCGCGTCGGCCGCGCGTCGGCCTCGCGGTTCGCTCGCGCGACGATCGACGCGCGAAAAGGTTTTGCGTCGTCACGCGCGCGCGCGTCGCCATCGCGCGCGACGCGACGATGGACACGGTCGCGGAAATCGGGGGCGCCCAATGCGGCATCTTATCTCGCGCGCGCGCGGGGCGTCACAATTCACCCCTCCGCGTCGACGCGCGGCGACGATCGCGCCCGACGCGCGCGGGTGAACGACCGTCGTGATGTCTCTCGTGAATGTACGCGCGCGTGACGTCGCGGTGACGACGCGCGCGACGACGAAGACGACGAGCGTCGCGCGCCATCGTGGGAAAATATCTTTTCCATCTGTGGCGACGCGTCGCCGCGCGGTGACGACGCGCGCGACGGTTCGCGGAGATGAAAACGCGCGAGGTGGTGCGCGCGTGATGCGCGCGCGCGGTGCGATCGAAGACGCGGTGGTGACGCCGGAGTTTGAACACGTGTTGGCGACGATGGAGGCGATGCACGAGGAAGAGCTCAGACGCGTCCGGGACAAGTACGAGGCGGAGATGGCGACGTTTAAGCGATTCGCGAACGATCGCGAGGGTGAGACGGCGCAGGCGGTTTTGGACGCGATGCAACACATTTTGGAGGAGAGTAACCGCAGGATCGACGAGTTGGAGGCGGAATTGGCGCGCGCTGCGTCTTCCGCGGCGGAGCGAGAGGAGGAGACGATGGAGCGATTGCGCGCGGCTGAGCGCATCGGCGCGTTGGGGGCGAGCGTGAACTCTAACTCGGACGCAAAGAAGAAAGATGCGAAAATCGCTCTGCTCGAGCTCACTTTGGATGAGTTCGAGAGAGAAGTTGACGAAGAAATGTCGAGGTTGGCGTCGACGATTGCAGCGCTCGAAAAGGAAAACAAAGAGCTTCAAATGGGGCTCGAGGGGAAGACGGCTGTCGCGGACGTCGCGCCGGCGAAAGACGTCGATTTGAGCGAAGACATGGAACAGTTGAAAGAGCACATCGAACAGATCACGACGGCGCTCGAGGAATCGGAAGCCGAAAAGGAGGCGGCGCTCGCCGCGGCGATCGAAGAGATGGCGCAAGAGAGAATCGAACTCGAACTGAAGATTCAAGAGATGCAAGCCTTCGTGGATCAAACGCATATTCCGATGGGCGACGAGATCGATGCCCTCAAGGCTGCGTACGCCGAGCGCGAGAAACGTCAGGAGGAAAAGATTGAATCTCTGGAACACGCCGCCGCCATCGGCATGGAGATTTTGGCTGTCAAGGACACCATCTCCGTCGAGTGCGAAAAGCTCCAAAATGAAATCATTGAATACGAAGATGAAAACAGCAGGTTGGCGAACGAAAACGCCGAGCTTCTCGAGCGTTTGCGCGCGCTCGAAGGTGACTCGAACCAGTGAGTCGTGTTGTGTGTTGTATGTAATATGTGAAGATAAAATTACTCAATCCCTCGCGCTCGCCTCTCAGAGGCGCGTTTCGAGCGATGATGCGCTATGACGATCGTAACCGCGCGCGCGTCGACGAAGAGACAATCAGAACCGGTTCACATCGCGCGAAGGCGATTTTCCGAACCGTTCGTCACTCGTCCTCGTCGACGCGATTCGCGGCGTCTCGTCCTCTTTCGCGCGTAAATAATAGTCACAAGGCGATCCACGACTTTACTGCAAGCCACGCATCGCGTCTTCGATCTCTTTCATCGCCGGTCGTCCATTCTTACGGAACAACCCCTGTTGTCTTCCGCTCCAGACGTCTTTACCTCCCGACGAAACCGTCACCGTGATTGGATATTTATCCACCCGGTTCGCCACCACGTTCGCGTTCGGTCTCACGTTAAGAATCGCCGCTTTCGCGGCTTCGAATTCTTGCATCCCCCCGTCTGCGTGCGTCCCGCGCGCGACGACGCGCGCTCTCTCGTCAGTCGAGTCGTCTCCCGCTCGGTGCCCTCGCGCGTCCCGCGCTCGACGTCCCCTCCCCATCCCACCCTCGCGCGTTCGAACGCCTCGCGCGCGCGAACGAACCGAACCCAAAGACAACGCCTCGCCATCGCGTCCCCTCGCACCTCAGTTGTGACTGAACGTCACCGTCACGTCGTCCCCAGACATGGTTTTGCTCAAAAATCGCGCGCTCGCCGTCGATCGTCCCGCGCGCTCGCGTCCCGTGAGTCCGCTCGTTCCTCGCGCGAATGCTCGTCCCACCGCGCGCGCTATGTCCATGCACGTCTCGCTCGTCGACCGTTCGACGAGGGTCGTCGCGCGCGACGTCGTGCCGTCGACCGTCTCGCGCGCGCGGCTCCCGGAGATTTTCCAATGTTCCTCATTCATCGGCGCGCGCGCTCTTCGCGCGCTCGACGTTCGTCCGCGCGCGACGCGGCCCGAACGCGACCGAACTCACCTCGCCTCGCGCACCGCGCACCGCGCACCGCGCGGCGCGCTCGCGCGAGACGGCGTCGTAGACGATGGATGCCCGCGCGCGGTCGCCCGCGAAGAAAATCCTCATCACGGGCGCGCGCGGCGGCGTCGCCGCGAATCTCGCCGCGAATCTCGCGCGATACGTCGCGTCGCTCGACGCGTCGTCGAGGTCGCGCGCGTCGCTGGAGATTCTCGTGCACGACCCGCGAGAGTACAGATTCGCGGAGACGGAGGACGTCGAGTCGAGCGGCGGCGCGTTGCGGTTCGAAGACGTCGGTCGAGACATCGTGGACGCCGTCGTGGACGCGGTGAATCGATACGGGGAGTCTCGCGCGCGCGAGGGGGCGCTGGTCACGGCGCGAGCGCGAGCGTCGGGCGTGGAGGGGAGGAGGTTGGACGCGGAGGCGTGCGCGACGAGCGGCGCCGACGTCGTGGCGAGCTGCGACGACGACGGAGGTCTGAGCGGCGCGTGTGGGATCGCGGAGGCGGTGAAAGCGGTGCGAGAGCGTCGAAGAGCGAGTGGGGTGAGTGGGAACGGACCGGTGTTCGTGATGGCGACGGCGAGGGCGGTGAGGGGGACGGTGTTCGCGGACGCGGGCGAGCGGACGCTGTACGAGGCGCTGCGACCGTCGGCGACGTGTCGATGGGCGGAGGATTTACAGACGCGTGCGGCGGAGACGGCGTCGCGCGATGGCTCGAATGGACGAGATGAGACGCAGGGTGCGCTCCATTTCGAGTTTTTGCGCGCGAATCCAGAGACGAGACCGTTATTGACGGCGAGCGGCGCGGCGGCGACGACGCGCGCGCCCGGCGACGACGACGCGCCGCCGACGGCGAGCATGTGCGCGCTCGTCGCCGCGATCGCTTTGGATAAGATCATATTTGGCACTGCGGCCGTGAGCGGGCCCACGCGAGCGTGCGATCAGTGGACGCACGTCGAGGCCTTCTCGCTGTACCGGCCGGATCGCGTCGACGCGCACCTCGCGCCCGCGCCGAACAAGAGCGAGTACGAGACGCTTCCGAGCGGCGACGGCGACGACGGCGACGAGGACGATTCAGACGGGTTCGAGACCCAGGGTAAACTGTTCGGGTACGACGCCCTGAACAAATTGCGAGAGATGTACGTCCTCGTGTGCGGCGTCGATTCCGGGGCGAACGACGCGTGCGTCTCCGCGCTCGCCGCCATCGGCGTCGGAAACGTGGACGTGCTCGGCGCGAGCGGTTCCGGACGTTTTTTACGCAAAGAGTGCGAAGTCGATGACTTGTGCGATCTCGACGACATGGAATCGTACAAGTACCACGCCCTCATTCGAACGAGCGCGCTTCCCGCTGCGGACGCCGCCATCGCCTTGGCGAGAGAAGTCAAGTCGCCCGTCATCGAATTGGCGACGACGAGCGCGGGCGTGTCCATCGTGAGCACGAGTCTGGGCCCGAACGAAAGATTCGTTCGCGAGGCGTTCACGACGTGGATGAGCACTTCAAGGGCGCACATCACCGCGCACATCGCGGCGATGGAAGTGATTCGCGTCGCGCAAAATCGAGCGCGAGCGGCGACGCTGGCTTACGACGGATTCGGGATTTACGACTATTTCTAGAAATGCTGTGTTTCACCTGCGCATGCGTCGTAAAAATTAGAATACATTCCTAGACATTCGATGCGTTATTACTTTTTCTTTCCTTTCTTCTTCTTGCCACCGTTCGACTTGCCGGGCGAGAGCACCTTTTTAAACGAGTTTAACCCGCGTTGAAGCGGCGACGCCGAGGCGAGTTTGGCTTGTTTCTTCGCGTGGCACTCCTCGCACCGCTCCAAGCCTTCAGCCTTGGGAACGATGCCGCACTTTTCGCACATGTCCGAATGGGCGCGTTCGGGTGTCGTCGCCTCCGATTTCTCCGATTCCTCGTCGACGTCAAACGTCAAACTGCGCGGCGGCGGCACCTCTCCGATGTTGACGTCGTCGGCGAGATTCTTCGACGTGGTCACGGGCGAGGGCGGAGAGATCGGCCAAGCGTCGGGAGACGACGCGTCTTGCGGGATGATGTCGTCGGAATCGCCCTCGACGGATTGAAGATCGCGAAGCTTGGATTGAAGATCGTCCAACTCGGCGAGCGCCTTGGAGATGCCGACGGGCGTCTTGCACTCCTCCACGCGAGAGAGCAATATCGCCATCCTAGACTGTACCTCGGACATGTCGTCCCCGTCGTCTCCGTGGATGCGTTCGGATAATGGCGTGTCGAACTTTTCGATGACGCGCTCGAGTTGGACGGGAGACGCGAAGCCCTTACCCTCGCCTTCGCCCTCCTCCTCGTCTCGGTGCGTCACCATGGTCAACGTTTCGAGCATACTCTTCAATTCCAGCTGAAGTTCGATCTCCTGCGCGCGCAACTGCACGACTTGTTCGCGAAGTTCCTCAACCTCGATCCCGAGTTGCACGTTGTGACTCTCCGCCTGTCGCAGATTGATTTCCGCGTCTTGCAACGCGTGCGTCGCCGCCGACAGTTCCTGGTTCTTCTCCTCGAGCGATTCCGTCAACTCCACATTACTCGTTCGCGCCGCCTCAACCTTGGCCTCCATCGCCTTCAGATCCTCCAACTGATGTTCCATCCGTCGATGTTTCCTCTTGAGCTCGCCGTTTTGCTCGGTGAGCTCTTGAATATTTTTCCTCGACGACTCGATGGTTTTCTGCGCGTCCTCTTTATGTTCTCGCAAACGCGTATTCTCCTCCCCCAGCTTGGCGTCCGCCCGTGCCTTCGCCTTGAGCGTCTCGATCTCTTTTCGCATCTTATCCACCCGTCCGTTGGCGACGGTGAGTGAGAACCGCAGTTTCGTCGTCTGTTCCTTCTCCGCCTTGGCTCTCGCCTCCCCCTCCGTCTTTTCCCCCTCCAACGCCTCAACCTTGGCCTCCGCCGCCTCCCTCTCCCGCACCGCCTCCTCCAGCGCTCGCGACGTCTCCTCGAGATCCGCGTGCGCGAGCGCCAACTCGCACTCCGCGTCGACGCGATCGCGACGCAGCGCCCCGATCGTCGTCTCTCGGGCGACGGTGGCCCGTTCGAGTCGATGCTCGGCATTTTTACGCTGAAACGCGAGCGCGACCGCGCCCACGCCGGCGATGAGGGCGCCGGACATCGTCACCGTCGTCTCCCGCGCGCGTTCGTCGCGATTTCGCGCGTTCGTCGCGCGTTCGTCGCGCGGGACACTGTCGTGAATGAATGCGCGAATGATTCATCTTTTTCAAAAGTTTCGCGGCGCGGCGGCGTCGCCGCGGCGGACGCGTCGGTACAAGAGCGCTCGAGGCGCGTCGACGTCGTCGAAGGATTGTTCGCGTTCGACGACGTAGGATGCCTTTTCGTAGGCGCGACGCGCGGCGCGATTGCCGATCTCGACGTGGGCGTACGCGGCGACGACGTCGGTGTCGTCGCGCAAATGTCGGTGCGCGCGCGCGAGAAGCCGCTCGGCGACGCCGAGACCTCGGAATTCTGGCGCCACGCACACGTTGAAGACGTACGCGCGACGAGGATTTGTGAGGACGTCGATCGGGTCGAACGCGTCGTTCTCGGTGCCGTCGTCGTCGTCGGAGGGCGACGGGCGCGCGCCGACGAGGTCTTCTCCGGGAAGCGACGCGCCGAGATGGACGTCGAGCGTCCCGGCGACGACGAAGAGATTCGCGTCGTCCTCGGCGTCGGTGCGCGCGCGCACGACGCTCCATCGACGCAGCGCGGTGACGTCGATGGGATTCTCGCGCGTGGTCGCGTTCGACGCGACGACGTCGGCGTCGAGGGGCGTCCCGTCGGCGTCGGCGCGCGTCGCCGCGGCGAACGTGCGCACGCCGCGCATGCCCACGCGCTGAAACATCGTCTCGCGCGCGGTTTCGCTCGCGATTCGGTCTTCCCACCACCGTAATCGCGGTTTGGACGCTTGCGTCGCGTTCGAGACGTCCTCATCGGCCTCATCGGCCTCGTCGGCGTCGAAGGAAAACGTCAACGTCTCGCCGCGCCGCTCGTTTTCGATTTCATAGAAACATCTCGTTCGAACCACCGCGCACGCCCGCTCGAGCTCGCGCGAGTGAAACGAGTGTTCACCAACATTTCCAACGTCCACGCACGCGAAAACGGAACGCGCGTTCTCCTCCCTCTCGACGCGCGTCGCCTTCTCCGCGCCTTCTCCGCGCCGTCTTCGCCGCGCGCGCCGCGCGTCCAGACCACCCCCCCACGACCCTCTCCCATCGACGCACCGCGACGCCGTCGACACCGCACGACGCATGACGTTTCCCCTCGTCCTCCGCGCGCGTCCCCAGCGCGAATCAGTACCCTTTATTCCCTCGTAATCTCGAGCGCATGTCCAACTGCCCTCGTCGACACGCAAAGTAATTCCCACGTTTCACCTCACACTCGCTCGGCGCCACCGCCCCGTTCTCCCCTCTGACGCACTCCGACAGCGTCTTCCCCTCCTTGGTCGCGCACGCGCTTCGTTCGACGCAATCGAGAAACTCAGCGAGCATGCCCGCGCACGATTTAGACATGCGCGCGAATGTGCCGCGCGCAGACGTACTCGGACGTGGACACATCATGACGCGCGCGCGACCCCTCGACGACGACGACTCGCCCGACTCGCCCGACGACTCGACGCACGCGTTGCGTTGGAACGACCACGGATTGACGTCGCTCCCGGAACTCGACCCGTACGCGCGCGTGACGACGCTCTGCGTGTCGAATAACGGCTTGGTGCATCTGCGAGGCGTCGAGCGTTTGCGTCGATTGCGGGTTCTGGATTGTTCGAGGAATCGTTTGACGACGCTGGACGACGTGCGAGGGTGTGGTGCGACGTTGCGAGCGATCGAGGCGAGCGAGAACAGCGTGCGGACGACGAGAGGGTTGGGGGCGTGTTTGCCTCGATTGCGCGCGTTGGGACTGGGACGAAACGCGCTGCGGGACGGAGGCGCGGGGGCGATCGATGCGTTCGTGTCTCTCGTGGAACTGGACGTGGGAGAGAATGGATTGGAGAGTATGCCGGATCTTCGACGGTGTCCGGCGCTGCGGTGCGTGAAGGCGCGAGGGAACGCGTTGTGTTCGTTGGCGGAGACGCCGAGGACGTTGCCCGCCGCGCTGACGGCGCTCGACGTCTCGGGGAACGACATCGCGGAGGTTGAGGAATTGAGACATTTGGGGTATTTTCCGAGATTGGCGCGAGTGTGTGTCAAGGGGAATCCGTTGGAGGCGAGAGCGGTGCATTATGGGTACGACGCGCGGGCGGTGGTGGCGTATTGCGTGCCGTCGGCGCGCGCCGTCGACGGCGCGCGCGCGGCGGGATCGTCGTGGGCGCGCGCGGGGAAACTCTTATTTCGAAACGATGACGGCGAGACGTGCGATGAATTGAAGGCGATGTTGACGGAAGGGGCGCCGCCGTGGGTGTTGGGGGAGTATCTTCGAAGCGCGTGCGGGAGAGAGGAGGACGCGCGGCGGCGACGGGGAGGAGGATCGGCGACGACGCGCGGGACGGGACGGTCCCGAAGCGCGATGTTTTCCGTGTCGTCCTTCGTGCCCGTGCGCGCGAACGACGATGAGTGTGAATATGAATACGGAGAGAGTGACGACGACGCGTCGACGTCGTTCGCGGTGGAGGCGAAGAGAGTGTACGGAGACGAATCGCCCGGGGACGCGTCGCCGCCGGCGCCGCTCGATTCCACCGCGGATTGGTTATCTCGCGTCGTTTCGGAGAGCGACGAGGACGAGGAGGAGAACGAGGACAACCATCGTCACCATTGGTCCGCGCACCGATTCGAGGAGGCGTTGACGATGATTTCACCCATACGTTCGACGGTTTCGAAACCGCCGCGCGACCTCGCCGCCGATTCGACGACGGACGAAGACGCGTCGTCGGATGAATTCCATTCGCTCGAGGAAGACTTTCCCATCCTCCGTTCGACGACCGGGGCGACGGCATCGTCATCGTTCATCTCGTCGAAGATGCGTCTCGCGCGCGCGTCTCCGAACGAGCGCTCGACGTTTCGGTTCCGTCGCCTCGGCGACGTCCCCGCGTCCCCGTCCGGCGAGGATTCGCCCGACCTCCGTCCCGCGCCTCTCGACGGTGGACGACGACGACGCGGCGACGACGACGGCTCTTTCGTCTTCACCGACGACGATGATTCATCCTTCGTCTTCACCGACGACGACGATCGCGATCGAGACGAAGAATCGCTTCGTTCGTTTCTTCTCACCGGCGACGATTCGTCCTCGCCGAGCACGCCGACGCGTCGTCGACGCGTCGAGTCTCGATTACAATCCATCGTCGCCGATGCCATCGACGGACGCGCGAGCGGGCAAGGTGGGGGTACACCCGAGAGACTCGCCGCGTGCGCGAAGAAAATAGAGGGAATGATCACGGATATCAAGAAATCTAGGGCGCGCGCGGGCGATTACGGCGACGACGCGTCGGCGTCGGCGTGAATCCGTCCGGAGGCTGTCCCGAGGCTGTCTTTGCGTCATTTCTAGACGCGGAGAGAGACAAACGAACAGAGAAAGAACGTCATGACACCACCGCTCGAAACGCCGTTACACGTCCTCGGACGCACGAATCTGGACAAGTATCTCATCGAAAGAGCGAAACTCGCCGCGAAGACGCGCGGGGACGTGCCTGAAAATTTCCGAGGTCGCGGCGCGTTCATCATCGGCGACGAGAACACGTTCGGTGAGGCGTGCGCGATGATGCGAAGACTTCGAGTGCAATCGATGCCTTTGGTTCGGTATAAGACGCCGATGAACACGGAGGAATACGAGGCGTTGTGCTTTCTGAGCGTCGGAGATTTGGCGGCGACGCTCGTCTCGAAATTCGACGCCGCGGGCGCGACGCTCGACGCGACGGAGAACGGGGACGTCATCTCGCTCATGGGACGCATGTCGACGATCGGACTCGAGTTAGAATCTTTACCTCTGAAACACGCGCGCACGAAGTGGGACGGGACGGTGATTTGGAAATCGGCGACGGCGTATCATTCGCTCGCCGACGCGTTGCAACGATGTCTGTACGTGACGCCGGAATCGAAACCGGGAGACGTCTCTCTGCGCGCGGCGCCGCATCGATTCGCGGTGATGAACGACGAGAACTTCATCGAATACGTCGTCTCTCAATCGGACGTGTGCATGTATTTGCACACGAATCGGGACATTCTCTCGCCGGAGTGGCGAGACGCGTCGGTCGAAGAATTAGGATTGACGTCGACGCCGACGGTGGCGTCGGTGGGCGCGAGCGCGCCGACGATTGAATGTTTTCGGGAGATGCAGCGACATCGCGTCGGTGCGTTACCGGTCGTCGATGAAGCGACGCAAGCGCTCGTGGGTACCATTTCTGAATCGGACATCACGCATCTTCGCGGCGGCGCGTCCTTCGCGGCGTTGGCCCTGCCGGTTGGCGAATTTCTCTGTCACGCGCATCGACTCCCCGCGTGGACGCCGTCGGTGGAACGACGCGAGGGTGTCTTTAACCCGAACTCGTCCGCGTTCGCCGTGGCGTTGATGCAACACGCGAATGAACTCGTCGTGTCGTGTACACCGACGGATACCATCACGCAGGTGTTGGAAAAGATGGATCTCAAGGCGGTGCATCGCGTGTGGATCGTCGACGAAGCGGGGCGACCGACGGGCGTAATTTCGCTCGCGGACGTGTTGGCCGTCGTGTCTCGGATCGGCATGGACGCGGAAGAGTTTGAAAAGAGTCGCGCCAAGATGATGGTGGCGTGAGGACGTCGTCGTGGACATCAAACAAACAAACAAACAAACAAACAATCAAGCGTGAAGAAGATGCAATACCAGGTACCGACATTACCGAGACCAGTCGTTTGACATTTGACATTTTCGAGGCCCTCTCGCCCGTCGCGTCCGAGTGGCGCGATACCTTCGCGCTCGATCGCGAACGGATGAAGCGAATCGTCTACTTTCGAGCGGGCGCGTTCGTCGTCTGTTCGCTCGTCCTCTTTGTGTGTTTATGTTTCGCGGTGCAGAGGAACCATCCAGGCGTCGCCCAAGACGCCGGCCCGGGGACGGCGAAGAGAAAACTGCTCACCGTTCCCGTCGGACCTCTTGGCGTCATCACGAACGCCATCATACAACCCACGACGTTTTTACGCGTCGCCCTGCTCATTCTTCGAAACCAAATCGAGGCGAATCCGACGGAGGAGTTTCTACAAATGATTCTGTCGACGGATATCGGGTATACGAAATTTACAAATGTCTTCGCGAGTTTCGCCGCGGGCGCCATTCAAGACTTTTCGAGCGGCGTCACCACGGACACCGTCTTGGCGCAGGAGTGGGTGATCGATGGGTTTAGCACGCTCGATAACACCGTGTTCAGTGAATTTTTCGCGGGAGGTGCGTCGTCGCGCGCCGAAATCGACGGGCGGGAGCGCCGCGCAGACGTTGAACGCGTCGACTGACCGCGACAGATCGATCGCGACTTCACAGGCGCCGTGGGGATCGAACAATTCTTCGGTTTCGGGTTTGAAGCGAGCGGGGCGGCCGCGATGGCGATTCAGCAGACGCTGCAACCAAAAGATTTGAAGGAAGAGTACGACTACGAATACGCCGCGGAATCCATCGCCGGCGCCGGCGATCGAAGGCGACGACGACTCTTGTCGACGAAGGAGGCCAAGGAGAGAAAATTACCCGAGGGCGCCGAGGTCATCACGCAGGTACGACATCCGCTCGATCCGAAAACCACGCGCGAATTGATGAGACGCGCGCTGCTTCGACGAAATTCCACCGCCGACGCCGAATTCAGTGGCAGACGATTGAGCGAAGACGCCGAATTCAGCGAGGTTACGTACGACGACGTCGAGGCTTACACGACAAATTGGTTTGAATCGTTTCCTGGCGCGTTACCTCTCGCCATTCGCGATCGATTCATCGCGCTTCTCGAGGAATACGTCGTCGATCCGCAGATTCGCATCAGCCTGGACGTAACCGTCGCGCTCGTCGGCGTGGCGACGCCCGGCGTGGGCATCACCTCGTACGAAGCCGCCGCCGAGAATACGATTTCAAACCAGATTGTGTTTCACGGCTACGATGCGGGCATCGACGTTGCGTCGTCCATCGATCCCGCGGTCGCGGTCGCGGCTTCGGTGTCCAAGGGAGTCGCCGTGGCGAACGCCATCAATGACGCCACGAAAGTCATCGACGCCGTGACAACCATCGTCAATCAGGTGAACACGATCGTTGAGGAAGACCTGACCGCGCGCGACGCGAGTGGAGGCGACGAGGGGGAGGTCTCGGCGCAGTCAGGTTCGAGCGACTCCAACGAAACGCTCACCGAACGCGTCGCGCGATGGATTCGACCGCTCAAGAACGGGACCGAAGTTCGCGGACCTCGAGGCGTGGACACGTCGCGCGCGATGCACTTTACCAATCTCGGGAAAAATAACAGCGTCGACGCGAACGAAACGAGCGAGTACGAGGATTATGGGGAAGGACGCGCGGGCGCGTATTTTGATTACGTCGACTACGAACCGCTCGGAGCCACCTCCGGGACGTACGCCATCGCGGTGACCTTAATCTTCCTCGAACAGATCGCGCTGAACGGCGGTTCGATCACCGTGATTTGAATCCTCACACGCACTGTACGGCATGTTTTAAAAACCATCTAGAGCGCTTTCACTTGCGCGAGACGATCCTTCAGACGCTCCAATTTGCCAGACGAGGGGAGTCCTCTCTCTTGTAAAAGTTTACGAATCGTCGGCGCGTCCATGGCGTCGATCTGCGCGCGCGTGAACTCGGGGTCGGCGTCCGCGACGGCTTTTTCCTTGGCCTTTGCCTGGGCGACTTTTTCGTTGAACGCGGCGTCCATCTCCTTGCGAAGCGCCACCGTGCGCGCCACCTTGGTTTCCTCGACGGAGGCCAATCCTCGCGCCTTCGTCAACGCCTTGGTGTTCAACGCGGCGAACGCCTGCGCGTCCTTCAACGCCCCTCGCGCCGCCGCGGTGGAGACGACGCCGGAGACGATGACGGTGATGTCGTCCATCTTGCCGCCCGTTCGCGCGCTCGCGCCGCCCATCATTTGCTGAAATCCGCCGAACAAGCCCACCGCCTTCGGCGCGCCACCCTTATCGGTGTCGCTCTTCGCCATCTCTCGCGCGTACGGTGAGTCGTACGATTTATCCCCCGCGTGTCCTCTCGCCACTTCCACCAACGCCTTGGCCGCCGCTCTCGCGCCGCCCGCCGCGTCGTCCGCCGCCGCGTACGCCGCCGTCGCCACGCTCGCGATTTCCTCGTCGAACACGTTATCGAACAACCCATCGCTCCCCGCGACGACGATGTCACCCTCGCGCACGTCAAAACTAAACACGTCCGCGTCCTCGGCGGCGTCGCACTCCCCGGCCAAATCTCGATACTGCAACTGATACGGGCAGTTAAAATAGTGTTGTCCCGCCGTCGACCCGTACGCCACCGCGCCGTCTCTCACCACGCGAAATCCCGAATCCCCGACGTTCGCGCACGTCAGCGACGTACCCTTCAAACGCACCACGCACATCGTCGCCGCACCCGGCAACTTTGTGTTCGCCTGCGCCTCGATCGCCACCCGTCTCGGATCGTCGTCGCCGCCGTCCCGCGTCGCCGCCCGCAATCCCTCGTAACTCAACACGCGCGCGTACAGTCCCGGATCCACCCCTTGTTCGTTGAATCCACCGACCCCATCCGCGACGCACATCGTTCCGTTCCCGCCCTCGGCGTCGACGACGACGAACCAGGCGTCCTCTCCGCCTTTGCCCGCCTTGTCGGGATGGGGACGGTTCTCTCCCACCGCGCACAGCGCGAGCTCGTTCGCGTTTTTCGCGCCGACGACGACGCGCGCGCGACGCGATGAGCGCGCGCGACGCGTTCGTCGACGCGTCGTCGTCGACATCGTCGTCGTCGTCGCCGCGATGGCCGTCATGATGAATGATCGATGCGTGCGTGTCGACGCGTCGCAGAGTGACGCGTTCGTCGTCGTCGTCGTCGTCGTCGTCATGCGCGACGACGAGCCGCGCGCGCGAATCGAGACGTACGTCTACCGCCCGAACGTCATCGACGCGTCGTCCTCGCGCGAGGACGACGCGTCGATGACGTTCGGTTCCGAGACGACCGTCGTCGTCTTCGTCGAACGACTCGCTGACGTCGCGCGCGCGCTCGACGCGAGATCGCGGAAAGGACGGTCGGGGACGTCGTTCGCGTACGACCGCGCGCTCGCGATCGGAGGGGACGAGGGAGCGTCGCGCGCGCTCTCGGAGATGACGCGCGCGAGGGCGAATTCGACCGACGCGCCGACGACGACGAACGGAGGCGTGAAACGACTCCGTCGAGACGGCGTCGAGGGGCGAGTGCGCGTCAATCGCATGTGTGTGTTTGAATCCGTGGGGGCGTGCGTGGCGAGAGCGCGAGGGGCGGATGCGTGCGTGGTGGACGTGGAGGACGCGCGAGGCGCGGCGGGGACGGCGACGGCGACGACGGCGTGCGCGCTCGCGGCGGGAGGGCCGAGAATCGTCGTCGTTCGATCGAAGAGGGCGTGCGCGGTGGCGAATGAACGAGGGGAGTGCGTGGATGGGACGAGGCCGTGCGGTCTGGGATTTTGGGACGCGGTGTTCGAGACGAGGGACGGGGACGGCGGCGGCGACGACGCGGCGGCGCGATGGGGAAACGCGCGGGCGAACGATTTCCCGACGACGACGACGGCGGACGGGGGGACGTGCTGTCGATTTCACAATTACGCCGCGCGCGGGTGCGAGAAGACGACGACCGGGGAGACGTGTGCTCTCGATCACGAGACGTGTGCTCTCGATCACGAGACGTGCGCGTACTGCCTCGAGAAGACGTCGCCGCCGCATCGCGCGTACGAGTGCGACGTCTTGGCGGCGAGCGCGCGACGTGCGCGAGCGACGACGGCGACGACGGCGATGCGAGAGGCGCACGTGTCGTCTCCGGGAGAGCGGTACCGCGCGCGCGTTCGCGAGAGAGCGTCGGACGCGCGAAAACCGTACGTCTACGTCGTCGGCGGCAGAAACCGCGGCTTAACCGTCGGCGTCTGCGAACGATACGACGTCGCGGCGAACGTGTGGGAACGCGCGCCCAGACTCAACGAACCTCGCGGTTCACACGGTGCGTGCGCGGTGGGATCCAAAATTGTAGTTGTCTCCGGCGGTGGGGTGAAATCAAACCTCGCGTCGGCGGAGACGCTCGACGCGTCGGATTGCGACGCCGCGTGGACGCTTTCGAGCGACGTCGTGCAACCTCGACACGCGATGAGCTCCGCGGCGACAACGGATGAGAAAGTCTACACGATAGGTGGTTGGTTCAACGGTAGCGAAGCCGTGGGCACGACGGACGTGTTCGACGCTCGTACGGGGGAATGGTCCATCGCGGCCGCGCTCGGCGCGCCTCGTCGATTACACGGCGTCTGCGCGCTCGGCGTAGACGTCTTCGTCTTCGGAGGCATGACTCAAGACGGCGTCGAGACCGCCACCGCCGAGCGGTACGAGGCCAAAACAAACACCTGGCGCGCCATCGCATCGCTTCCCGCGCCCGCGTGCGCCACCGCGTGCGCCGCGGGAGACGACTGTTTCGTCTTCGCGTGGGGCTCGTCGTCCCCCGCGGGTGGTTTCTATCGATACGACCCCATCACGGACGCGTACGAAAATCTCGGGGAATTACCCTTGAAAAATTGGTTCGGGTTCGCCGCGGTCGCGGACGCGCGCGACGACGTGCTCTATGCCGTGGGAGGCGCCGTCGGCGGTCGATGGACCGGGCGCGCGTTCGCCTATCACGTCGGCGAACGCGCGTGGGAAGAAATCGCCACAATGTCCTACGTGCGTCGTCGCACCGCCGCCGCCTGCGTGTACGTGTAATGTTGTACTTTACTTTTGTACATTCTCTCGCGACTCATTTTCATTCGTAGACGCGAGTCGCGTGCATTTGTACATCGGCGTCCCGTCCGTCCCGTCCCGTCGCCGCCGCAAGATGACTCAGAATTGATCGCTCCGACCGATCCATTCGACCGTCACACGCCGGCGCGACCGGTGGAAGGTATATGTCGACGACTCGAATCGCGAGTCTCGGACGAACGATCGCGAACGGTGCGATCCGCGCGCGCGCGTCGGGCGGTGGACGCTGCGCGAGAGTCGCGAATCACCGATCGGCGACGTCATCGTCATCGTCATCGCAGAGAGGCGCGCTCCTCGGTGCGGTGCGAGCGATGACGACGGAGGCGCGATTGGAGGAACCGCGATGGGATCTGGAGAAACACTTCGGGTACGCGGCGCCGACGGATGGGAAGATTGATGAGGAGATGAAGGCGGTGGAGAGCGCCTGCGAGGCGTTTAAGAGCGCGTACGAGGGACGTCTGTCCACGGATCTTCTCGCGGCGATCGAGGCGTACGAAAAGATCGAGCAGATGCTGACGACGGTGCTGTCGTACATGTCTCTGAGCGCGGACACGGCGTTGATGGACGATGGGATGCAAAAGAGAAAGGCGTCGTTGATGCAGCAATACGGGCAGGCTAGCGGCAACTATTTGACGTGGTTTAATTTGGAACTCGCGGCGATGGAGGAGAGCGCGGTGGAGGCGCAGTACGCGACGAGCGATGCTTTGAAAAAGTACAAGCCCTTCATCGATGAAGTTCGACGATCTGCGCCTTACAATTTGTCCAAGGATGTCGAGCGCGCGTTGACGCTGCGCTCGCAGTTTTCGGGCAAGGGCAAGGTTGTGGAGTTCTACGGCAACGAATTGTCGCGATTGCGATTCGATTTGGACGGCAAACAAGTCAACTTGGAAGTGCTCTTGGCGGAGATGACGAGCAGCAAGGACACCGAGGTGCGCAAGAAGTGCATGAAGACGCTCAACGACGGGTTGAAGGATTTCGAGCGCACGTGCTCCCTCTCCCTCAACATGGTCGCGGGCAGCTGGCACATCGAGAACAAGGAGCGCGGTTTCAAGACTCTTCGCTCGCAGCGTAACTTGTCCAACAACTTGCCGGACGACGTCGTCGATTCTCTCCTCGAAGCTGTGCGCACGACGGGCGTCGACTACTGCAAAAAGTACTACACCCTGAAGAAGCAAATCTTAAAGTCGACGCAAGGCGTAGAAACCTTCACGTGGGCCGATCGCAACGCCTCCATCGACATCGCCACGCGCGAAGACAAGTACTCGTGGGAAGAAGCCGTCGACCTCGTCGAAAAGGGTTATAACAAATTCAGTCCGACGATGGCCAAGCTCTTCATGGACATGGTGAACGAAAAGCGCATCGACGTGCCGGCGCAAGACGGCAAGCGCGGTGGTGCGTATTGCAGCAGCTCTTTCGGCTCTGGACCGTTCCAATTGCTCAACTTTACCGGTACCCAGCGCGACGTCGCGACGCTCGCGCACGAATCCGGCCACGGCGCGCACTTCATCTTGTGCTACGAGCAAGGCATTCTTCAGTTCCACCCGCCGCTCACGCTCGCGGAGACCGCCTCCATCTTCGGCGAGATGATTGTCTTCCGCGACTTGCTCGAAAAGACGCCGAGCGACGCCGACCGATTGGCCATGATCATGTCCAAGGTTGACGACATCATCAACTCCGTCGTCCGTCAGTGCTCCTTCGACCGCTTTGAGGAGAAGGTTCACAGCGCTCGCGCCAACGGACAATTGACGCCGGAAGAGATGTCCACCATGTGGCTCGAGTGTACGAAGGAGTACTACGGCGAAGAAGGCGAAGTCTTCGACTCGTACGCCGACATCTCCGCCCTCTGGATGTACGTCAGTCACTTCCACAACGTTCCGTTTTACGTGTACGCGTACGCATTCGGCGATCTCCTCGTCGGATCTCTGTACGGTGCGTACATGAAGCAACCGGAGGGTTTCGAGGAGAAGCTCCTCGACCTTCTTCGCGCCGGCGGCACGAAGGATTTCGTCGACGCCGTCTCGCCGTTCGGCCTCGATCCGGCGTCCCCGTCCTTTTGGACGGATGCGCTTCACGCCCACCTCGGCGGTTTAATGGAAGAGGCTGAGGAATTGAGCAAAAAGCTCGGTTACTCTTCATGATTGTAATGTCATCATCACATCGTTATTGAAAAAATCAATGCATTGCTACAAGGAGAGGTTTTCGACGCCCGCCCTGGCGAGGTACGCCTCGTGCGCCTTTTGTTGCTGCGCGCGCGCCTTGGCGAGCTTCTTCACCGCACTCTTCGCGAGCGGTTCGCCCGCGGCGTCGTGCGTGGGCACGCCCTCGTCATCATACTTGGAATACAACCCCTCGTATTCACTGAACGTCTTGAACATATCGCTCGGCGGCACCTTAGCCTTGGCTTCTTTTTCGGCGGCTTTGCGCGCGGCTTCCTCCTTGGCGAGTCTCTTGGCGCGTTCCTTTTCCTCTTTCGCCTCGCGTTCACGCGCGATCTCCTTCTTCAACTCGTCCGCATCGTACAATTTCCACAACGCGCCGCCGTCGCGATCGTCGAGCTTCACACCGAGTTCGGGCAAGCCGACGTCTCGCACTGCGTCGCACGCGGCGAGCAGCTCCTTGGCGGAGGCGCCATTTTGCGCAAGGGTGCGAATTTCGTCTCTGAACGCCGTCATGAGATCGAGCAACGGCGACAGAGTCTCTTCGCGCCCTTCGGCGGACCCTTCGCTGGATTCGGGGAACCCGATGGCGCCGGAATCCAGGCACACACCCAAGCAACTCAAAATCTTCGTCACGTACTTGCCCACGCGCTCGAGCAGGAGCGGACGCACGTCCTTGGTCTCGGCGAGATATTTGTTCGTCGCCTTGACGAGATCTTGCAACGCGAGGATGGTGTTCGGCGTGTTGATGTTATCCATCAACGCCTCGTGCACCGCCGCTTGGGCGACGTCGAGAGAATCGCTGAGCTCGCGTTCGGCGTCGTTCCACGTTTGATCCTTATCCACGGCGTAGCTTCCGGCGGCGCGAAACGCGCCCTTGATGGAGTGGAAAAACTCGACAAAGGTGCGCTCGATGCTCAACGCGAGCTCCATCTGTTTGAACCCAGCGACACCCGATCCGTCGGGAGCGGCGACGGGGCTCAGTTCCATCGGTTCACTCCACTGATTGAGCAGGAACAAAAAGCGAATCTGCCTCGCCGAGTACATTTGCAACGCCGCGCGAATGGTGATGAAGTTTTTCAAACTCTTGCTCATCTTCAATCCATCGATGTGCAGGTGACCAGTGTGAATGAAAAAGTTGACCCATTGTTCAGTGTCGTAGTGCGCCTCGGACTGCGCGAGCTGGTTTTCGTGGTGCGGAAAGTTCAAATCGATGCCGCCGCCGTTGATGTCCACCGACTGCCCGAGAATGTCCGAGCACATGGCGGAGCACTCAATGTGCCATCCCGGACGACCCATGCCCCAGGGTGAGCTCCAGGACGGTTCGCCGGCTTTGCTCGCCTTCCAGAGAACGAAATCGAACTCACTCTTCTTTTCGCTCGCCTCCGCGGCGAGCGCGCCCTCACCGTCCATCGCCTCCTCGACGTTGGCCATGGCGGTTTTATTGAGCTTGCCGTATTTGTGATTCTCAGCCGCCTCGAACGCCTTGACGTCAAAGTACACGCTTCCGTTGGACTCGTACGCGTACTTCTTGTTGATGATCATCTGAATATACAGGATAACCTTATCGACGTACTCGGACACGCGCGTCAACACGTCCGGCCGAGCCACGCCGAGCAATCGCATATCCTCCATAAACTCCTCCTCAAATTGATGCGCGAGCGTCAAATATCCCTCTTGAATCGACCAATCTCGCGCGCAGCAGTGATCGCTCGGCATTGCATCTCCCAAACTCGTCTTGACCACCCTCGCGAGCGCCTCCGTCGCCGTCGCCAACGCCCCGAGCGGTTTCCCGCCCTCGGCTAAAATCGTCTCCACCGCCGCCGCCTCCGCCGACGACGCCGTTCCCGAAGACGCCTTCGCGCTCGCCAACACCGCCTCCGCCCGTCGCGTGTGCGCACGCATGATAATCTTATCATCGATATCCGTCACATTCATCACGAATCGCACGTCGTACCCGAAATACTCGGACATGACCCTTCGCAAGACGTCAAAGTTGACGTAGTTTCTCGCGTGTCCCACGTGCGCGCTGTCGTACACCGTCGGTCCACAGATGTACCATCCCACCGAGTTCCCGCTCAGAGGCACGAACGGCACTTTGGTCTTCGTGAACGTGTTCAGGAGCTTGGGTCCGCGTCGCTTGGGGGCGTCGTCCTCGGCGAGACGCGCGCCCTCGGGTCGCCACCAGGATGTGGGCGGCGCGCAATCGCACGCGCGCCCGAAGAAGAAGCCCTCGCGGAAGGTGAGTTCGGCCATCGCGCGCGATGGATGAACCGGTCCGCGGGCGTTCGTGCGCGAGACGACGCGCGAGGCGAGGCGCGCGAGGCGACGTGTGCGGGGAGATGGATTACGATTGATGGGTCAGCAGAACCCTTCTCTTCTCTTCGGGTCGGGAGCCCCGAGCGGACGAAGAAGAAGAAGGAGAAGGACGCGGGAGATTTCGTGCGAGATGGGTGAATGATGAAAAGAAATTACATCGACGAACGCTAGGGCCGAGGGACGCGCGTCACGAAGCCTCGCGATGCACCTCTCTGCAGAAATTCGCGACGTCGGCCGCGAATTCAGCGGGTTCCTCGACGTACAACCAGTGGTCGCAATTCTCGTAAAACTTGACTCGAGCGTTTTTCATGAGCTCGCCGACGCGCGCGACGCCCTCCCACGGGAAGATTTTACTCTTGCGTCCGCCGAGGACGAGCGCGGGGACGGCGGTGTTCGCGCACGCGCTTCGCCAGTCTTGATGCGTGTGGTCGTACATGAGTTCGCACAACGCCTCGGGATCGCATTTGAGCGTCTCGCTCTTCAACGCGTGCAACACCCCGGGTTCTCTCTTTTCAATCTCTTCCATCGACACTAAGCACGCTTCCGCGTTCCCGTCGGCGAAGACGTCCATATCGGCGCGCACCGCCTCGGCTAACTTGGCGTAGGACGCCGCATCGAAACATCCCTTCGATCCCAGGTTCCAATCCGGTCGTCGATTCTGCAACGGCGCTTGATCCACGAGCACCACCCCTCGCAATCGTTCCTCATCGCCGAACAATTGTAAATAACTCCAAATTACCGCGCATCCCATCGACGTCCCGACGAAGACGACGCCTTCGGGGCACGCGTCCGCGAAGTGGTCCACCACCTCGCGAAGATCCATCGCCAATCGCGCCACCGTGAGCCCGCGCGTCGGTTTATCGCTCTCACCGTGTCCACGAAGATCGTACGCGACGGACGTCGACGGGAACATCGTCGGATCAGCGCGCGCGAGCGCTACATCGAAGTACCTACCGCTCCCACTCCAGCCGTGAATGAAAATTGGAACGGGACCGCAAGGCGTCTTGTCGAGGCCTCGCGCGCGCGCGCGAAGTCGCGTGCCGTCGGAGACGACGATGTCGACGTGCGTGGTGGTCGACATGGTCGCGCGCGCGAAAGAATGCGGGTGCCTCGTGGGCGTTACAAATTAATGATGGTCTCGAGCTCGGGTTCACTTTTTGAGCTCGACGCGCGCGACGCCTCTGGCTAGGTCCACTTTTTTAGCGTTTTCAGCGCTTTTCTCTTGTACGCGTCGAAATCATCGTCGAAGGAGACGGCGCCCGGCTCGCCGTCGCCGGTGATCTCGAGGACGATGACGTCGCGGACGCTGGTGACAAAATATTCATCGTGGGAGACGAAGACGATACCGCCGGGAAACGCATTCACGGCGTCGACGAGGGCGTCGACGGATTCGTAATCCAAGTGGTTGGTCGGTTCGTCGAGGAGGAGGAGATGAGGATGGTCCCACGTGGCGACCGTCCACGCGACTCTCGAGCGTTGACCGCCGGATAATAAGCCGATGGTTTGCGTTTGCAGCGAGCCGCTGATGCCGAACCGACCGAGTCGACGACGAGCGTCCTGCTCGTGTTCGGGCGACATGGAGGACGAACGCTCGACGCCGGAGACGTGGAGGACGTATTCCAGAGGCGTCATCGTGAGGTCGAGTTGGTCGACGTGGTGCTGGGTGACATAGGCGACGCGGAGCTTGGCGCTGCGAAACACGTTGCCCGCGGTCGGTTCCAAACCGCCGGCACCACCGACGACTAATTTCATGAGCGTTGATTTTCCCGCACCGTTTTTACCCACGAGCGCGAGTCTCGTGTTGCAATCGAAAGGGAACGAGAGCTGCTTGAAGAGCGTCATCGAATCTTCGGCGTCGTACTTGAAACACACGTCTCGGAATTGAATGCTCTCGTTTGCGCCGATGGGACCGGGATCGGGCCAACTGAATTTGAAACTCCCCGTTTCCGTCTCGGGAGCCGTGAGCTCCTTCTGCGCGCCGTCGTAGGACAGTTTCCACTTCTTACCGTCGTGACCCATGGCGCCCATGCGTTCCATTTTCTTCGCCATCTCTTTCGCCTTTTTCGCGTTTCCATCGTCAAACATGGACGACGAAACTTTGTGCAAGTGCTTGTCGATGAACTTTTCCATCTTCTTCTTCGACGCCTGCTGCTCGTCGTACATCTTCTGCTGCCTCGCGTGTTGCTCCTTCCTCACGGCTTCGAATGTGGCGTAGTCACCGGCGTACGCGGTGAGCTTCTTGTTTGAAATCGACAGAATGTCTGTGCACACGGCGTTCAAAAAGGAGCGATCATGCGAGACGACAACGAGCGTTCGGCCTTCGAACGCGTCGCACACGTACTGTTCGAGCCAAAGACACGCCTCCAGGTCCAAGTGATTCGTCGGCTCGTCGAGGAGTAAACAGTCTGGATTCACGTACAGCGCCCGCGCGAGCGACACGCGAACGCGCCAACCGCCGCTCAACGTGGAGACTGGACGCTCCATTTGTTTGGGACTAAACTGTAGTCCTCTGAGCACTTTCCTGGCACGTTCGTGCGCGTCCGATGCGCCGATGGCTTTGAGTTCATCGTGAATCTCGCGAACGCGCCTCTCGATGTCGAGATCCACGGCGGCGTCCTCGTGCTCTTGCAACTCGGCGAGTTGTTTCGACAAGAGCTCGCGACGGGTGTCCGACTTGACCAACACATCGATCGGGTTCAGTTTGCAGGACACGAAATCTTCGCTCGAATCTTGCGCCACGTACATGATTCGCAAATCCGCAGGTATGCCCGGGACGCGCTTCTGCGAGATCAAACGCAAAAGCGTGCTCTTTCCCGATCCGTTGCGTCCTGTTAAGCCGTATCGTCGACCGTGCACCAGGCTCAACGCTGTGCCCTCGAGCAGATCGTTACCACCGCGAGGATGCGGCATGCTAAACTCCGACACGCTTATGTCGCGAGACCCGATTCTACTGGATGCGCCTTTCGAATACGCGGCGCTGATGGCTAATTGCTCCATGTTCCTAATCTCTTCCTCTACTTGTCTCTCGCGTTCCTTGGCGCGCGCCAAATTTCGCTTTTCTTCGCGCTTCCTCCGCTTCTCCTCCACCGCCTCCGCGTTCGCGCGAGCGAGCGTCATCATGCGTTCTTCCTCATCGAGCTGTTTTTTCCGTTGCTCCTGCTCCCAAAACCCGCTCCCACCCACGAGACCTGCGGCGGCGTCCACGCTGTCCCGCCGGCCGCCTCGTCCTCGCCGCTCATCAGCGTCGCCCATCTTGACGACGTTCGCCAGTCTCCGCACGCCCGGCGTCGGCACGTCGGCGTCGTTCTTCGTCTTATTCACCTCCACCGACGACTCGGCGTCCAGCGCCTCGCGCAATCGTTGACACAGACCCTCGACGTCGACATCGAATCCGTACGCCTCGCACACCGCGCCTAAAAATTCCTCAAATGAACCCTCCTCTTCCTCCACGTCCGCAGCGACGAGACCCGTGACGTACTCGAGAGCGTCTTCGTCGTCACACGTGCCGTCGAACGCGGCGTTCACGCACGCTCGAACGACGATCTCGTCCCTCGGCCGTCGTCGCGTCGTCTTCGTCTTCGTCGACTCGTCGAATTCCCGGCGCATCGCCGCCGAAACATTCACCGACCAATTCGCCACCGTTTCCCCTTCTCTCGCCCTCGCGCGCGGTGCGTCGACGATTGAAACGCGTGCACGATCATCCGTCCCGTCTCCCGTCGTCGGCGTCACCGTCTCGCGTCGCGTCTCCCGTCTCGTCGCGTCGTACGCCGCCTCGCACGCCTCGCGCGCTCTTCCCTCCTCCCAGCCCTCCCCCAACGCGCTCGCGAGAAACGGTCCGACGGCGTCGGCGCACGCCGCGCACGCCTCCTCCCGCGTCCTCGCACCGCCGTCGCCGTCGGGATCGAGCTCGGCGTCGACGACGTCGCGCACAAAGTCGAGCGTGCACTCGTCGAAACTCGCCTCCAAGCGCGCGCGCGTCGTCCCGCGCGCGCCCTCGATCGCGTCGCACGCGTCGACGAGGGCATCCATCGTCGCGCGCGCCGGTCGCGCGCGTCGCGCGCGCGTACGTCGTCGCGCGACGCCGTCTCCCGTCGCACGTCTCGTGTCGCGCCACAATTCGCCTCGCGATCATGCCGCCGCGTCGACCTCGCGGAGCGGCCTTCGCGAGCGGAAGCGATGAACGATCGTCCGTGGGCACGCGGAGCACGCGTCGCGCCGAGGACGTGAGCGATATCCTCGCGTACGACGCCAAGTCGACGGTGAATGCGTCGCGTTCAATTATTCCTGAATTGGATGAATCCGGCGCGCGGTCGACGCGACGCGCGCCGACGAGCGGACGCGAGCGGTATCGCGTGTTGGATAACGACGTGTACGAACCGCTGACGCCGTCGAGACGGGTGAACGCGGGGAAAGAGGACGGAAAGGGCGCGGATGGGAAATTCGACGCGACGTCGCTGTTGAAGCTCTTGGGCGAGTCGTACAATTTGAAAGAGTCGAGCGGAGGCGCGGAGAGATTGGAGACGAAGGGCGACGGGAATGAGACGAGGAAGACGACCGTGGGCGATCGCCGGCGAGCGGTGACGACGACGCCGACGGCGGTGGAACCGACGAGTCCGCCGATCGGGGGACGAAGGACGCCGTACGAATTCGTCATGCTCAAGGATGAAAACGTAAAGCAGAGGACGGCGATGAGGGAGACGGTGACGACGAAGCGAGAGCAGAATTATAACAAGTCTGTGACGTTCAACGCGAACGAGGCGTCGATGGTCGGAGATAGTGATTCTCCGGCGCTGGCGAAACCGCCGACGGGGAAATCCGCGGAGAAGGCGACGCCTTGGAGCACGGCGGTGTCGGAACGCGAGACGACCTTCTCTCGAGGAACGTCGGGGCAGGTGGCGCGAACGATCGCGGCGTATCGAGACATGAGCCGAAGAGTTGGAGACGATTCTGCGGTGAGAGACTCGAGTCAAGAGGGTTCTCCGCCCAAGGCGAGCGCGGCGGCGAAACCGCCGACGGCGAAGATCTTCACCTCTGATCCGGAGAGCGAAGAAGAACCCGTGCGCTCGGCGGCGACGAGACGATTTCTCGGAGCCGGTAACGCGGCGTACGCCGCGACGACGCTTCCCACGATGCGCGACGAACGTCGCGCGCAGAGCAAGCAAGCAAGGCCCACTCGATCCACCGCGTCAAGGCAAACGCAACGCTCCACGGGATCGCAACACAGCGATTCGTTGATGGTGCAATACCAGCAGGGTGATCACGATGACGTCGTCGAACTCTTGGAACATCGAAGAGGACACTTGCTCGCGCGTCTTCTGTCGTGGCTCAACACGCGCTTGAGCTCGGCCACGGGCTTCAAAGTTGCCCCAACTTTCCCTCTCGAGAAACGAATCGAGCGATTCGTCGTGGGTGAAGGAATGCAAGTTTAAATGGTGGTGATTTTTTCGCGCTACTTGTATGCGTAAACGCGGCGCTTTGTGAACTGTTTTCATAAGTCAATTTCATATTTCAATCGTTTCGCGCGAACCATTGCGAAGATGACAGCGAAAATCGTATCGACGCTCTAAAAGCTACCGAAATTCTTATGCGCCGCGTCTTGATCGCTCCACAGCGGCACGCGCGCGACGTTCAACGCTTGGATCACGCGCGACTCGAGCGCCCGCGCCGCGCTTTTCCCACCAGCCTCTTTCGGCACCGCGACGTAAACAAGCTCGATGGGTTTCGACGATTTTTGTCTGTGCGTGGCGATTCGCGTGGGCAAGTGGTCGCTCTCTCCGCAATAGCACCATCCATCACCTCTGCGCAGAATGTACACGCACGTTTGCCCGGCGGAACCGATGGGCGGTGTTTCGTTCCAGTCGACGTAAACCGCGTTCACATTTTCCATCTGAAACGCTCGCGCGGCGGACTCTGAGAGCAAGGTTTGTAAAAACACCCCGTCGGCGTTTGTTCTGCTCTGCGCGTCAGCGTCTGATGCGATTTTCGCCGTGTCCACCTCGCTGAGTTTGACCAACGGAATGCTCGTCTGCTCCGCGAGGAGTTTATTCGCGCGCGCGACGATGGGGTGAGGAATTCCGCAGTCCAGCGCCGTTTGTAACGCTAAAGATTCACGACACTCGCCCGGAACCATTCGCCACGTCGGCCTCGTGGAACCATCCTCCGTCTGCGCCGTTTCCATGCGAGCTCTTCGCGTCCAAGGCGACACTTGGAGCGGAAGGTCGAGGATTCCGTGCAAGTGCGTCGCAAAAATACCGCGAGCGCCGCACTCATCGAGAGCTTCGACGACGGCGCCTCCGATGGCTGTGCCGTGCGAGGCCTCGGTGCCTCGTCCGAGCTCGTCCACCATGATCAAGCTTCCGGCTGTGCACGAACTCAGCATGGACTTGATCTCGAGCATCTCCACCGCGAAAGAACTCAGGCCCTCGACAGGAGAGTCTGTGCTCGCCATGCGAACGATCAGCGAGTCTAAACGCGGTACCTGCGCAGAGACCACCGGAGCGTGCAAACCGCACTGCGCCAGCAATGCCAAGGCAGCCACCGAGCGAAGCACCGTGCTCTTTCCCGCCATGTTCGGCCCCGTCAGTAAGACGAGCCCATCGATGTCGAACGTGTTTTCTACCGTGTCGGCGCCGTCCATTCGCATCCAAAACGGCACCAAACCTCTCACGGCCAACGGGCTCGTCGTATCGCCTTCGGGAAGAAGCGTCGGAGGCATCCAACGCTTGTTGATTGAATTACTCGCGTGGGCGAGGATGGCGGTCGTCACGGTCGACAACGTAGCCGCACCGACGAGCGAACCGATGAATCTTTGTAAATCCTCGGCGAGGTTCACGAGCGTATCTGAGACCGCCTTGGCTGCGATTTGCGTGGCAACTCTGTAATCGTCCAGCGCCTTGTCGACGCGTTCCGTCGTCCATCTATCGGCGATTTCTTTCCCGAAACGATCGCGCGGGTGAACGAGCGCAAGTTTCATGTCTTTCGGAATATTTCGCAGCCATAGCGCGCCGTTTCTCATGTCGTATTCGAGTTCACACTTCCTCGCTCGTCCCTTGCGTTCGGCTTCGGCTTGTTTCACTATTGGCATGAGATCGTCGTTGATTGCCGCTTCGAGCGCTCTCCCCGCGGTCTCGACGCCGTCCAGTGCGGCATGAATGTGTTCCGGGCGCACTCGACCGCGCCAGCGCTCGTTATCAAAGGTGAATCGATTCGGCACGTTGGATAATTTGAGCGGTTGATCGGTGCCTTCCATTTCGAAGGCGGAATCGTCGACATCCTCGTCCGTATCATCGTCGCCGTTTTCATCCTTCTGACGAATGACGCTCAACCCATTCAGAACGTCATCCGACACGACAGACTCGATCAACACGCACGCCTCTGTGCACGCCTTGGCGAGGTCGTCGCCGCTGAGCGTCGAGCCGAGCTTCAAAGACGTCGGTTTCATCAACAAATGGCCCGCTTTACGAATATCTTCGCTTTTATGCGTGAGCATCGCTTCCACGCCTCTCGCCATGGACGCGAGATCGGCGAAGAATACGTGACTCGCCTCGCGCTGCGTCAAGAGTTTGGCCACTTTGCTCGGCGGTAACACCTCGAGTTGCGGCATCGCCGAAGTCGTCTTCGTGAATAGCACGGATGCCTCTTGAATGGCGAGTGCCGTCTCCGGTGGAGGCGGATGAAGCAACAGTTCTTGTAGGTACGAACGACAAGCTGCCGGAGCGGAGCGTTCGGGAAGAAGATGCGTTAGCAATGGCGGAACAGAACGTGTTGGTAACACGCCAAGTTGTTGCGCGGTGGCGAGCGAAAGTGGCGCCGGGCGACCTTCATTCGTCACGCTGACGCGATCGAACACCTCGTCCGGTCCTAAACCGTGATCGAGTCTGACCAAGTCGAGCAACTTTTCCACTATGTCTCCCGAATACTTGACCGCGTCGACGCCCTCGGCGGCGGACAGGATGGACTGCACCTCCCATCGCAAACGCCGACTGGGCGCGCTCGTGCCCGCCGAGTGGCGCCCGCCCTGCGCGTGACCGCTGCCTAAACTTTCGTGGCGGTACAGCGGCGGCGCTATGCCTCCCGCAGAAAGCTTCGCCGCAGCCGCTTCCGCCGTCAAGCCCTCGAGCACGCTCACTCGTCGCAAATCCGGTTCACACGTCACCACTGTGTATCCCAGAGCGCCGCTCGCCAAACCGACCACCGGCGGTGCGCATCCATCGCCAAAGTCCACGTCTTCTCCCATCGACGCCGCGCCCTTCACGTAATTCGGACTCGCGGGCGTCACGATGGCGGCGATGTATCGATCCTTCGGTGGCGTCGGTTGGCCGTACTTTGTCATCGCGGGAACCTCTTCGCACACCACGCACGAGTAGCCCCTCGACGTCAAACGATCGAGCGTCTCCTGTATTTTCACCACCGGACACCCCGCCCTGGGCACACCCGAGATTCCCATCGGATTCAGTCCCGCGAAGAGCACCAGCATCACCGCGTCGTACCCCAGACACTCGTAAAAATCCCCGACTCGAATCAATGAAATTTTCCTCGGGTGTCGCGCCTTCACGGTCACCGCGTAGTCGTACAGCGTCATCCGTCTCGCCGTGCTCTTCCCGCGCGACGACGCCCCGCGTAACGCCAAATCCACGCCCAGAGGATCGCTCTCGTCCAGTCTCGCGATCATGTTTCGCGTCGAAGGTTTCGACGCCGCGTTGAAGGTTTGAATCTGTTCTCTCCAAAACTCGGCATCAAATCCCGCGCCCGTCTCCTCCTCGAGCGTCGACGACGACATCTCGTGCACCGCGGCGACGCCGAACGTTCGCGTCGACGCACCGGGCGCGCGCGCGCGCGCATCTTCCGCCGCGCGCGCCGTCGACGTCGCCGATCGTCCTCGCGCACGCAGCTGTCGTGCGGATGTGATTTCGATCGTCGCGCGCGTCGACGCCGACGCCGACGCGCTCGAACACGACGCCGAGAATCCGCGCCGCGAACACGACGCCGCGAATCCGCTCCGCGCGCGCGAGGCGAATCGAGCGAACGCGTGCATCTCTAGGGAGGGCGCGCTCATAACTAACGTCCCCGCGCGCGGGGCACGACGCATTCCACCGCGCGCGGAGACGACATGGTGGCTCCGCCGACGATCGATGTGACCAAGACGGTGTGGGGGATGGAATTTTCGGCGCACGGTGCGCGGGCGACGCGAGGACGAGCGCGAACGAGCGGGAATTCTGTCGAAGCGCTCGAGCCCTCGATGATGACGCGGCGCGATGGAAACGACGACGAAGACTGACCGAACGCGCTCGAATCGACGCGACGACGACCAGCGTGCCCGAAAAGACACAAGATGGAAGCCGAGGCGATGTTTCCGGGCGTGGACGTGAGCGATCTGTTGGTCGTTCCCACGTGTCAGGTGCGCACGACACCGACGAAGACGCGCCAGAGCGACCGCGGCGAAGCCGCCGGCGACGCGCGAGACCGCGATGACGACGAAAACGGCGCGTAAGACTGACGATACACGTACATCACAGCGAACGAAAATGGATTTGGTGCAGACTGGGGAAAACGTGGACGTGGAGAAGGATTTTTGTCTCGAACGGTTCATCGATTTCGCGAAACGCGTCACCGACGAGTTGCAAGCCAAGGGTTACTGGTGCGATTACATCGATCCTTGCAGCGGTTTGTCGATGATCAATCGCGATTCTCAACACATATACGGCGAGGTGGACGCGTTGGTGACGCTTTTAAATTATCAGACGACGAACAGCGGGTGCTGCAAGGTGATTTTGCACCCGCAGTGGGGGAGCGCCGTGTACCCGGCGAGTCTGTTCACCAAGGCACCGGTGAGCGCTTTAAGAGACGCCATCGCCGTCGCCGAGCGAGACATTCGCGCGAAAGACCCGACCGCGTGATCCCTGTATAGTTTCATAGTTTTGTCGTTAATGTTCCTCTTCGTCGCTTTGTCTCGTCGTCGACTCGCGCTCGGAGCCTCACACCGCGACTCGAGCATGCGCGCCGCGATGAGCACGCGGTCGGCGCGCGCGCGCGCGACGCGCGTCACGGACGTACGCGCGCGTCGGTCGTGGACGCGTCGCACCGCGCGCGTCCGCGCGTCCTCGTCGTCGTCGTCGAAATCCAAGTCGAACGACCCCAAACATCTGTATATTCTCTTGGGCGTGTCTTCGACGGCGACGGCGAAAGAGATCAAATCCGCGTACCGCAAGCGCGCGTTGGAGCTTCACCCGGATGTGAATAAATCGACGGACGCGTCGACGCGGTTCAACGAAGTGAAGGAGGCGTACAACGTGCTCATAGACCCAAAGCTCAGAGCGGCGTACGACGACGCGGCGTCCGGGACGAGCCGAGGACCGTCGGCGAGCGATTGGACCGACGCGTGGTCACGCGCGACGAGTGGTTCTCGCGCATCCAGCGCATCGACCGGCGCGCGTCGGTCTCAACAACCACAACCAGAGGAGGAATTTTATGGATTTAAAGACTTTTTCGCGGATTTAGAAAAAGAACTCGCCGCGCGCGAGGCCAAACGGCCCGCCGGCGCTGCCCCCAAATCCCTCTGGGAAGAGCTGTACGACATAGGCGAAGAATTCGTGGACTTTCTCGAGACTTCCGCGCCGACACCGTCCAAGAAACCACCGGATGACGAGTTTAGGTACGATCGATCCCCGCGCGTGCCGCCGAAATCCGCGCGCCGCGCCTCCCCCCGCTCCGCCAAAGACACCACCGTCGACGACATGCTCGCCGATCTCAAGCGAGACATGGGTTTATAACGTCATACATAGTTCTAGTCGCGCGCAGTTCTTTCGTCTCGCGCCTCCGATCGTCGAATTCGCGCGTTCCGCGTCTCCGCGTCTCGCAGTCGCGATATCAGTCACGTCTCGCCGTCGCCATGAATTTGCTCATTTCGCGTTCGCTTCAGATTACCGCGCCGCGCACTCGTCTCGCGCGGCGCACGCGCCTCGCGCGCGAAACGCACGGGAGGTCGGCGATACCTCGACCCATTCGACGGGCGCGCGCGCGGAGTGGATTCGCCGATCGGTCGATACGACGGCGCGTCGAACGCGCGTAACGAATCGACACGTTTGGCGCATTCGACGGTGTCGCGTCGCGTCGCGTCGCTGAAGGTTGCGCGACGCCGCGCTCGCGCCGGAAAGGGACGAGATGTTTGAGGGGTTTCTCGCGGATGCCCTCAACAGGGCGCTCGGGGAGTACTGCGTCGGCATCGACAGCGAAAAGATCAGAGTCAGCGCGTGGCAAGGAGACGTCGAACTCAGAAATGTTCAATTGAAGAAGACGGCGCTCGATGCGCTTCGCGCGCCGATCGCGCTCGACGCCGGGTACATCGGGTCGCTTCGACTGAAGGTGCCGTGGACGAATCTGGGCGAGGAGGCGGTGGTGGTGGAGATTGATCGAGTGTTTCTGTTGGCATCTCGAGTGACGCTGGCCGAGGCGGAGCGAAACGCCGCCGACGCGGGACTGTCGACTTTAGAGCGCACGCGCCGAAAGGTGGACGAGAGAACGAAAAAGCTCGAGGAGGCAGAGTTGGATTGGTTGCGGACTTCCATGGGGAAGATGACGAAGCAGATGCAAGAGGAGGCGGAGAGGAAGGATTCGTGGATGTGGAAGACGTTTCACACGGTGCTCGGGAATTTGCAAGTCAAGGTGACCAACGTGCACTTTAGGTACGAAGACACGCTCACGACGCCGAATAATCCATTCGCATGCGGGCTGACGATCGAGAAGATGAGCGCCGTCACGGTCGATGATTCTGGGCAGCCGACGTTTACGACGGGAGGGGCGTTGGAAGGAATTCACAAACACATGGCGTTGGAGAATTTCTCGTGGTATCTGGATTCGAGCGAGCGATTTAGCGCGTGGAAGACGCATGCGGACTGGGAACCTCCGAGCGTTGACGATGAGTCCCAGTGGTGGTCGCTCTTCGGTGATGGACTTTCCACTGAGATGTCGGCGAAGACTCGGCAGTACATGTGTCACCCGGTCACTGTGGAACTGATGTACCACCGAAAGGGGAGGAAGGAAGAGACCGAAGCGGGCGAGCCGCGGCAATTTTGTGATTTACGCTTCGAGAATACGCGGATGACGATGACTCGGAGACAGTATCACAACGTCATGCGATTACTGGAGGTTTTCAACCAGTATCGGTTGCGTTTGCCGCACGCGAACTTTCGGCCGATTTGTGACATTAGAACCTCGCCGGCTATGTGGTGGACGTATGCAAAACTCGCGATTTGTTCGAGAAAGAAGAATGTGACTGGAAGGTTCGAGTGGAGCGATATTCAGAATGCGGGCAGTAAAAGGCGTCGCTATCTCGCCATGTATATGACGGATGGCGGCACCTCGAATGAAGAATTTTTGGAAGAAATGGAAATGATAGAGGGCGAATTTGAATTTCAAGTCATTCTCGCGTGGCGGTGCATCGCACATAGCAAAACAAAAAGTGTTGGAGAGCAAAGCAGTGTCGGGAGCTTCACTTCCCACGCTAAGCGAGCCCGACGAAAGTTGATCAAATCTCTCGCTGAAGAAGAACAGGCAAAAGGAGGATACTTTTCATGGATGTGGACTTCGTCAAGTACGAAAGAGGACGAATCGGCGGCGAATTTAGCGCTGTCTGATGATGATTGGAGCAAACTAGAAGAGTTGATCCGTGGGGATAGTTCTGATGTCGACTTCGATCCGAAAGAACTCGGACTTGAATTCAGCGGCGTGATGAAAAATCTCACTCTCGAGCTCAAGGATCACGACGATGCGGGTGATGATAGACTCTTGGTCAATTCTATCATGTGGGGCGTTCAAGCGACGACCAAAACGTACTTGGACCAATCGAATACGAGTTTTTTCATAGACGGATGGTCGTGCAACACAGAAAGCGAAACAATTTTATCCACCGGCATGGGTGCATCATTACACAAGCACGCGCTCAAAGTCAAACACAATTCGTTTCCACTAGAGCATGAATTAGATGCAGGCGTTGATGTGCAGATGGCACCAGTGTACGTCATGTACGACAGTAGAGTGATCAAGAATTTGCGCGCGTTCTATGATTCCATAGATGTGAGCGAAACAGATTTGGCGACTCTAGAGGACGAGGCATTGGTGAAACTTGAAGAAGCGAAGGATTCGACAACGGAAGCACTGAGTAAAATCAAAATGACATTCGACATCTACGCGCCGAAGGTAACTATCCCGGTCGCGCGCGACGGTAAAATCTTGTTTCAGACGCTGGTGGACTTCGGTCATTTCAAAATGCAAGCTGATCCACTCGATCCCGCGGTTACATTTGATCGAAAAACAGGGGCGCCGGAGTATAAGATTCTTTTGCTTGAAAGTAAAAATACGGGTGTGTACATAGCCGAATCAACTTTCGATTGGAAGCGAGTCGTCTCTGGGGATTTAAGTGATTTTTGTGAAAGTTTGATTGCACCGTGCGACGCTAAAATGCATTTTGCTAGCGCCTCTGCCGGTTGGACGCCACAAACTGGTCCACGTTCAAAGATTGAGATGTCCACCAACTCGTTTCAGTTGTTTGTGTCTCCGTCGAAATTAGCCAGACTGTACGCAACTCTCGCCACGATGCAAGAGAAACAAATTTCAACTACGAACTCGACTGAAATCGAAGACGTCAAACCGTGGCACGGAGCGCTCATCTCTGGCGCTGCTTCAGCGATGAAAGTTGGTCTTGTCGGCGGCGCTGGCGGCTATCACACTCGATGGTTGTGTTGTCAAGGTCCATATCTGTACATTTTGGAAGCTGAGGATGCTGACACGTACGTAGACTACGTGCGGGTTGGATACAACGTACGAGTGAGCACGCTGGACGCGGTGGACGATACTATTCAAGGTCCGTTACTCGTGATCCACGACGCAAAGGTACCGAAGTCGCGCGCGATCGAACTGAACAACACTTGGGTATTCCGATTCAAGGAAGAAAAGGATCTTGACAAGTGGACGCGCTGGCTCCAAGACGTGAACGAGGTTGCCGTGGCGACCAGAACCGTGCAAGCTTCCACGGGTGATCAGGAGATCGAGGACGGAGGAAATAAGAATGAACAAAACTTCAGCGAGTCCGATGGGGTCATCATCGAATCGTCCTTCATCATGAAAATCGACAGAGTGTGCGTGCACTTGGCTGGACAGGCTATGGGTATAGCAGGAGCTCGTCGCGATGGTTTGGAGAATGGCGGCGTCGAGCGCGCGTTGCACCAAAAGTTTGAAGACATGACAGAAGTTCCGCTCGCGATGCTTAGTTGCACGTCGGCGAGAATGAGTATTCAAGAGAATGAGCACGGTAAAGAGTTTGAAATGGTGGCGGCAACGATGGATATCGTAGATCAGCTCTGCGGCACGGCATCTGCAAAAAATCTCATGAGCGCGCAGTCCAGCGAGGATGTGAACGTTAGATTCAACTACAAGGACATCAGTCCAACGTCACCAGAATACAAGGGTATCGACACGACTATGAGACTAGACACCGATGAAGTCGTATTCTTTCTTCACAGACCAACCATTGGAAGTCTTTGGCGTATGCAAGAGGAGTTCAAAGTGATATTGGCGGCGTTTTCAGTTCCGGACGACGAAGCGAAAAAGTCAAACGGTTTCGATGAAGATCAGACCGATCGTATCAGTTCGCAACTGTTGCTTCACTTCAAGTCAACCGTCGTCACAGCTTTGTGTGAAAGGGAAAACGAGCACACTGAGCCCGTACCTTTGTTCGACTGTAACATGACAGATCTACAAATGGAGATGTGTTCAAAGCAGACCGTCACCGAAATGAACATGTCCCTCGGAAACCTTTGCATCGGAGATAGAGGTGCGTCCGATGATAACATGTATCGACGATTGATTGATATCAATTCTGACGCCGCATCCACCGGCAGTCGAACGAATGTCCAAGTTTTCATGCACAACCACCTCGCGCCGTCATTCCCCGGCTACGAGTACGACGTGCGCGTCAAATTTCATGATGTCAAAGTCATCATCGTGTATTCCTTCATCCAGAAGCTCTTGGGTTATACCTCGGCATTCTTGCCTCCATCTCTTCCGGTGAGTGCACTTCCCGAATCGGAACGGAAAGCTGAGCTGTTGCGGCGAGGTGAACCGAGACCGTTTACAATGATGTACACCGTGGATATGAACGCACCTGAGCTCGTCTTCCCGAGAAGTAGTTCTTCTGATCAAGCGTTTGCATTGGATGCCAAGAGCGTCCACATCGACAATAAACTGGAATGGACGAACGGAAAGTCACATTTAGACGTCGGAGCCATTCTGCTCGACAGCACGACGGTATTGCTCAACGGCTGTTCCGCGTGCGTTTGGAAAGAATACAAACGGACGACGTCCATGATGCCGGAAGGACGGGATATGTCGCTATCTTGCACGTATCGTTCCCCAAAATGGGATCCAGGTCGACGCGCGCCAGCTTATGAGGTCTTTGTTGACTTTTTAGACCATGCAGAGGTTGATTTGTCGGATTTCGAATACCGTGTTCTCGTCGCACTTTCATCGGAGAATTTTGCCGAAATCGTCGATGTTCCGCAACCTCTCTATGAAATTGAGGAGATTCCTTCCGCAGAATCGTCAACTCCGGTCAAAGCTGCCGCTGAAGAAACGCTCGTGGTCCTGAACATCAATAAGATGCGCTTGGCAACGTTTGGGTCCTCATTACCGACTCGAAGCAAGCCGCTCGCGTCATTCGAACTCGACGACATGCACGTCATGTACAGAAACAAAGACGGCAAGACGATACTCTCCGTCACGTGTCCATCTCTAGCGCTCTATGATTCAAGGGTGGGTGTTCCTGAGCAAGCTCGCCAGGCGTTTGGTCGTGCCCCGGGATCCAGAGCTTCTGAAACGTTGTTCTGCGTAGACGCCATCATGTCCGAAAGTCTGTACGACTGCAATTTTCTTTTACAATCGTGCCGAATGATGTACGATCCTGAATTCGGCTTGGCAATCTACAATTTTTTCGTGAGTCAATCCGAAGACGAATCGGAAGGAGGTCTGGTGGACGCGCGTCTGAGACAAGATTTGAACTTTGGAAGTAAAAAGACGATGGCGCTAGAAAACGACACCGAATTGAGCGTCTCGAGACGCATCTTGTGCAACTCTCCGATGGGCGAAGACGAAGTCGAACTTCACGGAAACGGACAAGATCTTGTTTTCCAAGCGTCAACGCTACCACTGGTTTACGTAGCGCCGGGACGAACTCTTCGATTCAAAGACGTTCGAATCGTCGTTCCCGTTGGAACTAGCGTTTGCGACTTCATACAATTAGACGCGGATGCGAAAATCATGACGGATGAAGTGGACGGCGTCGTCGTCGTGCAAGAAAATCGCACGCAGAAGAGCGCAGAGTCTCTCATAACGCAGGTAGCGTCGTCGATCGACTACCGCATATGCGGCTCCATGCCGAGAACCGAGGTTGTCTTCGTGGACACCTCGCGAGGAATCGCCGAGTATGTGCTTCGAATGAAGACCGGCGCGGAGTTCAAGTACTCCACGGAGCAGACGGATCAGGAAGCCTCGTTCACGTTCACTGAATTCCAAATCGCGATCGGTGAGTGGAGAGCGAAACCTCACTGGACCGTTGTGGACTCGAGCGTCGTTTTGAAGCCCATCGACATCGACGGGAGCATGCAAGCCACGAAGGACGACGTCGCCACGATGCTTCGAGCCACCGACGCCGATTTCGTTCTCGACGCGGCGTCCATCAAGCAGCTCGGTGCGTTGTCCGAGGGTTTCCTCGCCACGCTGCAATCGACCGGTCTGTACAAGCAAACGCAACAGTGTTCGACGTTTACGCATGTGACGGGCGATGGCCGAGGCGCACACTTTTGGCGTCCGGTGCCGCCGCCGGGATTCGCATCTCTGGGCGATTGCGTCACGCTCACCGACACTCCGCCGTCGCAATCCGTGGCCGTGATAACGGACGCCGAGGGGCTCACGAAGGCACCTCTTCGATTTGAAAGAGTGTACGCGCTCAAAGACGCGTCGAACACGACCGTTTGGCGCCCGATTCCTCCGAGCGGCTATTACGCTCTCGGTTGCGTTGTCGCGCGTGACGACGCGGAACCGTCACCAGAAATCATTCGATGCATGCGCGTGGACGTCCTCGAGGTGGCCAACTACGGTGCGTACATTGAGTCTGAAAACTGCGCCGCTTCGCTCCGCCAGGTGAACAACTGTTCGCGGACCTTTCAGGTGTTCGGCGACGGCTTTGAGAAGGTCGCTCCAGTCGATCTCAACTCGCCTCTCCTCCCGGAACCGTTTCCCGTCATCTCTTCCAGTCAATCTTTGAACGATGGGACGAACGAAATGACTTGTGAATCGAACAAACTGTCTACGATGACGACGTTCGATTGTAAGCGCATGTGGTTGAACCGAGACTCGAGATCGAGACGTAGCGCCTCCATTTGGCGTCCGCGTCCGCTGCAAGGATACGCATCTCTCGGCGACTGTCTCATCGTCGGTTCATCTCCGCCAGCCTCTGGCATTTTGGTCGTGGAGGCAAGTGATGACACGGTGGCGCCGCCGACAAGTTTCGCTCGCGCGGGCGCGATTCACGACGCACACGGGAATGTTCTGGGCGTGTGGAGTCCAGTGCCTCCGCACGGGTACGTCTCGTGTGGCGACGTCCTGACGAGAGACATCCTTCAAGCGCCCCCTCTGACGGCATGCGTGTGCGTTCGCGAAGATTTAGCGTCAACGGTGTCGAGATCGGGCGCCTGCACCGATCCGACGCAGGTCACGTTCGACGGTATCTTCGTCGAAGACGCGCTCTGGGCCTCGAGAGAGGGTCACGAGAGCGCCGCGTTGTGGAGCTCGGATCCCGACGCGCCGCTCGAACATTTGCCACGGTGGGGATTGTTCCAGTTTTCAAAATCCGATGCAAGAGCTCCTGGACAGTGTCGTCCTCGTCTGTCCGTTCTCGATTACGTCAAGTCGCGTCAAATTCGAGACAAGGCGGAGGAACTGAACATTTCACTCAACGTTTCCGTTCCGCGCGTGAGTCTCGTGCTGTTGGAAAGAGAGGCGTTTTCTCATCCACTCCTGTGCGCGAGTCTGACCGATACCTCGTTCGTCATGAACGGAACATCGGTGCACATGGAAGGAAACACCATGATGACTCTGGTGGTGTCGTCTTATAACAGTCTCCGAAGCTGTTGGGAACCCATCGTCGACGCGACGAATTCATACTTGAAATTTACGTACAGCGCTACCGGAGATGAATCTGCTCCGGCGGGTACGTCGATGCTGATAAAAACGATCACTCCGTTCAACGTGACATTGTCGCAAACGTTCATCGCGGCCATGTTACGATGGATCGAATGGCAGGCTGTTTCTTCGACGGCGTCAGTCAGCATGCTTCATGCGTCGAGCGAAGACGCGATTCGTTACGAAAATTGTCTCACAAATCAAGATGTTTATCTGAGGTACGGGATGGATTCCATGAGTACAATTTGCTTGAAACCGGGCGAATCTCGCGAAATCGTTTCTGGAAACCGATCATCAGCGTCGTACACCTTGCCGGTTACCGATACGACGCAGTTGTCGTCCTCCGCGCAAATGGAAAAGATTCCCGTGCGCGCCGCCTGGTTCATGTACCTGAAGGTCATCTCCGTGGACGTTCCCGACTTGAACGATTTGTCGCAGATATCCGCGAGCGTGAGCATGGAGTTTCCGAACGGTCTCGGACAACAGTCGATGCGCACGCGATCCATCTCCGCGGCGAAGGCGCCGTTTGAGTGGAACGAAGGCTTTCGCATCGCCCCTCGAGTCGCGCACGGCGCGGCGACGATGTGGCGAGAGTACAGCGAAGATGTACTGATGAATGTCACGGTGAACGATCACACGAACTCGTCGAACAGAGCGATTGCGTCTCGTTCAATGTCTCTGAAGTCGTTGGTCGACTCTCTCGAGGTCCTGCGCGATAAAGATGACGCGAGAGCGGGCATCTTGCGAGTTCCGAGAATCGAAGACGGAGACGCGCTCGAGTTGAAAATTCAGATTGAGTTCCACGACATCGGACACAGACGCCGACACGCTTTGGTGGACAGCGAGTTGAAAGACGAACAGGATTTCGAAGACGAAATGTTCGTCGCTTTCACGTCTGAAGGACCCTGGAAATCGATCGATACGCATACGCCGAACGCCGCGCAAATAATCATGAATGCGTCGGCGCGATGCGTCGCCAGATTGTCTGGTCCCAGCGCGTGTCAGTTTTTGCCCGCTGCAACGTTTAAGAACGAGACGCCTCACGATTTAGAGGTGTGCGTCGTCCCGTGCGGCGTCCATCCGGACGATCCTCCCGAGAGTCGATCCGTGACGCCGAGACGCTCCAGGCACGCGTTCGAAGAGGTTTTCGAGAACCAACGCAGAATACCACTCGCGGGCTTTTCGTCAAAACACTTGCTTCCCACGGAACGAAGATGTTGGTCGAATCATCACGGCGGAGAGAGCACCGGCTCGATCGACGAGTACACGTCGCGATTACTTCCAGCCGGTTTCGAGTGGGACGGGCAGTGGCACGTGCACAAGGGAGAAAACACGGACGACGAGGGCTGGGCGTACGCCATGAACCTGCCGGATCTGAAATATCCGTTTCCAAGGGGAAATCACCAGGGACCACTGTCCATGGTTCGCATGCGTCGATGGATTCGTCGTCGCATCCCGAACGCGCAGGACGCGCCGGTGCAACTCATGCCGACGACCATCGCCTCGCTGTGCCAACGCGAAGTGGTGAAACCGGAACAGTCCGTCGGTTTGATACCGTCGATCATCGGACCAGAAGCGATGTCTGATCTTTTCGTCAGGAGCGTGTCGTCGAGTGAACCGAACGCGTGGGCGACTGAGGTGGAAGAACACGGCGCGACGTGGTCTTGCATGATCTCGCGCGCGATGGAAGGCTCGGAAATCGCGTGCGTCAAAGAGGACGACGGGGTGAAACGTTTCATCGCAATAGAAGTGTCAGCCGATGCCGTGACGGCCGATGCCAACGCGCGCGCGGACGAAACGGGTTTCGAAGATTGCGAACTATTAGAAGACGGTTATTACAATCTCAATCCGGAGGGCATGGAGTGGAGTTTGACCGCGGTCGCTCCGCACGTCGTCGAAAATCACACGCCACGAGTGATGAAGGTGACGGTGTTTCAGGCAGATCCGAAGAGTCCGCTCAGCGTGCGCGCTGTGAGCGAGGCGACCATTAGTCCGCAAAAGAGCGTGCCGATTCACAGCGTGCACCCAATGACGCCGTATTATCTGCGAGTGGCGCTCGACGACGGTTTCAACGACATGGAACCGGCACAGCGTTTATTACCCGTGTCTCCGATGGCGATAGACGCGCTCAAATCCGCCGGTACGTTGGACGCGTTCGAATTGTTCGACACGCCGTTCGCCGTCGCAGATCAATCCGATGACGCAAGCACGTCCATGGACGAAATAAAGTTGCGCAACAAAGACGGCAGGACGGCCGTGCTCGAGGCGCGCACCGATTTCGGTTTCGTTTCAAACGCGCCTCGAACGACGGTCATCTCCGCCAACGTCATCGTCGTGAATAAAACGGACGTCGACCTTGTCATGAGGACGTCGACGGCGCAGTTATCGACGAGCGACGACGGCGATTCGTCGATGTCCAAGGTCAAGTTTCTAGACACTCGCGCCACGCATTCGAATCGAGGCGTCGAGCTCTTGCGTAAATTCGTGTTGCGCAAAGCGCCAAAGGATGGCGAGGTGTTATGTCTCGAAGTCGGCGTGGCGAATCCGAACGGCGCGTCCAAGCCGCATCTTTCGCCCGTAATTCCGATGTACGAGCGCGAACTTCTGAGCGGCGCCGTCGTCGTGCGCGCCGTCTGTCCCGACGGATCGTTATATTCGGTCACCGTGCGAATGGAAACGGGAGGAGAGTACGCGAAATATGGTTCGCAAGTCGTGTACATCGAGCCGCGGTGCGTCGTGACGAATCAAACCGGCGTGGGCATCGTCATGGCGCAAACATCGCATGACCTCGTACAGTCAGCGTTGGAGCTGAAAGCAACGGACATCGACGTTCCGCTTCGAATGCAAAGCGTAGACGACGACGGCGTCGTGTGCATAAAAATTCCACATGCGTTGTGGTCTGCGCCGATCAATTTGTACAGCGTTAACGCGATCAAGGATTCAATGAAGATCCCGCTATACACGACGAATGATCCCGACGACTTTGAGCTCATGCAGTTGCACGTGGATACGTCGACGTTGGGCGTTTCAAAAGTGAGTTTGAGCATCGAAAATCGTCACAAATCGAGCATTCTCTTCGAGAACACGAGCGATGTAGACTACGTCGCCTTCAGGCAAGTCGGCGCGATGGACGACAAAATGGAGCCTTGGAGAATCGCGCAACCGCAATCGGCGAAACCATTCGGCTGGTCGCGCCCTCAGGATGCGAAGAAGCTCGCGGTGTGCGTGCTTCGCAAAGGATCGCTACAAGGAGCGGTCCAACGCGTGTATGATTTTGAACACTTGGACCCCGCGATGGAGAACGAAACGTTACCGGGACTTCCGGTCGCCAAGATAGATCTCAAGGATGCGACCAATTTCGACGTCGACGGCGGCGACTCTGTGTACTTTAACTTTCTTCCGGTCACTAGAAGACTTCGAAGGGGCAGACACATTCTTCGCGTCAAGTCGTACGGATCTGAAACCATTTCCAAGCACATGCGTTTTGCGGCGCTGGCGAACGGCGGTTTGAGCGAATCGCGAATCGCGATGCTCATCACGGAGAGCAGTCTGTCCCTCGTCGACGGGGCGGTCAGCGAAATCATCAACTGTGCCGCCGAAAACGTCGGGTTCGAGTACATGACGGGCGCGCACAACGACATCGCGTCGATGAATCTTCGAATTGAATCCATGCAAGTCGACGACATGAACCCGAGTTCAAAGTACCCCGTCGTCGTCAGGTTGCTCGGTTCGCAGCAGACCGCGAAACGTTCTCTGCTGTCGGTGAAAATGGTCACCAAGAGTTCTGCTGGGCTCGGTGCTGTGTATCCGTACATTGACGTGAATTTCGCACCGCGAGATTTACAAATCGCCGTGCACGAGCCGCTCGTGTGGCGTCTCGTCAACTTTGCCAAAGTGTTTGAAACTGGGACGTCGTCGTGTGAAAGCGCGCAGAGTCTCCAAGTCGTGAACGCGCCGATCACTGTCGGAAGTTTTCACGTGAGTTCGATCAATCTCAGATTACGATTCCGTTCGGCGCTGTACTCTCGCCCGAGACACGCGATGCCCACGTTTTTTACCGGCGTCGCCTTTGTCAACATTGACGACGGACAGTTGCACCTGAGAGCGATTCGCGTCGAGAGAACGCGAATGCTCGAGCGCGCATTTTGGTCGATGATCGTCGATTCGTACACGCGTCAGGTGGCTAGACAGGCGCTATTGCTCCTCGTCGGCGTGGACGTGTTGGATTCCTTCTCGCAGGCGCTCGGACAAGCCTCGGCGGGCGTCGCGGCGTTGAGTCTGGATAAAAAGTTTTCAAATTCCATGAACTCGACGCTCGGACCGGATGCACGAAAAGCTGAGTCCATTCAGGCTGGACTCGCCACGGGCGGGGAGATGCTCGCCAAGGGCGTGTTCAGAGGCATCACCGGCGTCTTTCGAAAACCCGTCGAGGGCGCTATCAAGGGCGGCGCCGTCGGTTTTGCGAAGGGCGTCGGGAAAGGTTTAATCGGCGCGGTGACACAACCGCTCGCGGGAGGTTTAGCCGCCGTCGGTCGAACCGCCGAGGGCATCGCCGTCGGCGTCGACGGCGTGAAGAGCGCGCTCGGCGTGAACGCATCGTCGGCGCAAGTTCGCATTCGAGAGCCGCGGGCGCAGCACGCCGACGGCGTCTTGCGCTCGTTCGATCGTGATACATCCGCCGCGCAAACCGCGCTGCGCACCGCCACGAGAAAAAAGGCGAGTGTGCAAGCATCGCAAGGACTCTTGGCGATGTCTTCGTACGCTCGAGACAAGTACCTCGACAGCATCGAGGTGAATTCGAGGTCCACGCTCGTCGTGCTCACCGACCAACGCGTCGTGGCGTTGAAAGCGCCGCGCGAACGGAGCGGCGAGTACGTCGCCCTCTGGCACGTATTGTGGACCGAACTCCTTCACACGGAGACGCAAGCGCCCGCTGACGTGGTGTTACACCTGAGAGAATACACGAGAAAGAAACGAATATTCGAAAAGACTAGAATAACGCGCGTCATCAAGACGACGCCCGGGACGAATCAGATGGAACGATTGATGGATATGATTCCGCGCGAGATGGCGCGTCGCACGCAAACCACGGCGGAGGACACCGACCCGCGCGACTCGGACGCGTCGCCCGTCTACGTGCCGTGCGTGGGTTGGCGCAAGGTAGTTTGTCTCGACGACAACGCGTGCGTGTGGGCGCCGACGCCGCCGAACGCGAGGTACGCGATCTTCGGACACGTTCTCGGCGGTTCGGAGGAACCGTCCGAACCCGTGAGCGTCGTCTTGAGAACGGGCGGCGACAGCGTGGTGCTGAGTCCGCCCGTGCGGTTCGAGCTCATCTATCGAGAGCGATCCGATTTCACGGTTTGGATGCCCGTGCCTCCAGCGCACTTTCGAGCCATCGGTGCGGTCGCCGTCGCCGGTGTCGAACGGCCGAAGAAGGAGGATGTCATCTGCGTGCGCACCGACTTTTTAACGATGGCGTTGTCAAAGCTCGGATGGCTTCCGCAGGCTGGGAGGAACGACGCAATGCGCAGTCCCGACCGGAGACACTTCGCGAACGCGACCATGTGGGCGGTGGATAACCTGGGTCAGACGTTCATCGCGACTCGTTCGAGAGAACATCCGGCGGACGACGCCGCGTTGGACGTGCTCGACGCTCAAGGCGAAGACGATGACCGAACGATGCTCTCGTAACGCGGGACAGATACTGTACTTTAGCTCAACAAGCGATCTCCTATGATAGATTAATTAATGTTTACTACGTCTACTGTACCACGAGTATGCCAACAGTCCCGCACTCACGACGGAAACGACGACGAGTGCGCGCTCCGCTCGGAGCGACGTCGACGCCGCCGAACGCGCCTCTCGGACGGGCGTTGCAGTCTTAGCCGCCTTACCCGCCCGCTTCACCGCACCGTTGGCCTGTAACTGCGACCGGTGCTCTTTTCGAGGCGCCATCATGTCCTCGATGTCCGGCTCGCCCGGCGTCTTGAGAGAGAGCATGCCGCACGCGCCGCTGATGTCCTGTCCCATCTCGTGCCTCACCGTCGTGAACAAGCCGAACCGTCGCGTCAAGATTTCCAACATCTTCTGCACCGCCTCTGGTTTCGGCGGCACGTGTCCCGCGGGCGTGTCCGTGGGATTGAGAGGAATCAAATTGACGATGACTTCTTTCCCGCGCAAGAGTTCGCCGAGCTGTTCGGCGCACGTCTCGTCGTCGTTGACGCCGCCGAGGACGCAATACTCGATCATAGTCTTCATCTTCGGTCCCGAGGCGAGGTACTCGTCCAGAACCACCATGAGATCGTCCAACTTGTACGCCTTGGCCGTGGGTACGATTTTTTGTCTCAACTCTTGCGTAGGCGCGTGTAAACTCAGCGCCAAGCACGTCCCCGGCGCGTCTCGCGTGAGCGTTCGCATCCTGGGAATGACGCCCACCGTGCTCACCGTAATCTTACTCGCGCTCAATCCGAACCCCTTATCGTCTCGCATCACCTCGATCGCTTCCATCACGCTCGCGTAATTGTTTAACGGCTCTCCCATTCCCATGAAGACGACGTTTCGCACCGAATCATCGCGACTCGCGTGCGCCAATTGCTCCACGATTTCCCCCGCGCTCAAATTTCCGAGCTCCCCCAGCGTCCCCGTCGCGCAAAACGTGCACCCCATTTTACACCCCACCTGCGACGACACGCACAGCGTCGTCCGCCCCTTGGCGTGTCGCATCACACACGCCTCCACGCGATGCCCATCTCGCAATTCCACGATCATCTTCTTCGTCGAACCATCCGCCGACGTCTTCTCGTGCGCGACGCGCGTGACGAAGAGGGCGAACGCGCCGCCCTCCCCCCTTCCCTTCCCGACCAATCCATCCATCACCGCGCGCGGCAGACCCAACCCCGGTCGACGCTCGAGAACCTCCTCGAGCGTCATCGCCCCCTCTCGCGCGCACTCGACGCACGCCCGCGCCAGATTCCTCGCGTGCGCGCGCGCCTTGAACCCGTCCCCACCGCGCGCGCGAATCCATTCCACGAGTTTCTCGCGCTCAAACACGCTCGACGTCGACACCACGGACGACGACGACGACGAACGCGCGTCGTTCCTCTCACCCCTCATCCCGGTGCCCGCTCGCGCGCGCGCGACGCGACGCCACGCGCGCGAATCTCCCGCCGCCGGGGCGGTCGGTCGGTCGCCGGGCCGGTCGGTCGCCGGCACACCCGCGTGTACTAATAAAAAGGGGAGAATATTCATCGCTGTGCTTTATGTATGGTCTCACTGTTTACACACACGAGAAACCGAAGCGTTTTCCTTCGCGCGACGTTTCGGACGCGATCGACCGACCGTTCGACGATGGACGCACTAAAACCACCGAGTACCGTTTTTGTTAGAGGGTTTAGACATGTACATACACACGGGAATGGGTGCCCATCGCGGGCCGACCGCGTCGTGTCGACACGCGAAAACGCGTTCCCGGAGACGACGACGCGAGCGGCGACGGGGACGAGGGAGACGACGCGACGCGTCCGAAAACGCGCGCGAGGCGAGCGCGCGTTTTTTTTTCTTTGTGTTCGTCGTCGTCGTCGAGCGCGCGTCGATTCGCGATGCGACGCGCGCGAACGCTCCTCGATGACGACGCGTCGACCGCCTCGGCCGGGAGCGCGATGCGCGACGACGTCGTCTCGGATACGGAGGACGGCGACGGAACGATGTTCGCGATGGCGATACTCGCCATCGGTCTCGTCATGTGTTGGATGGTGTTCGGACTCGTCTCGCGGAGGCGCGCGAGAGAGCGGGCGCGCAAGGCGACGGAGGCGTTCGAGCGCGCGCTCGAGGCGTCGGAGCGAGCGCGGAAGAGCGAGGTGTGGCGCGCGTGGGAGGATCGAGCGGTGAAAATCGCGATGCCGGGATCGATGAGAGGGGAGGAGGTGGTGGTGCTCGGCGTGCGGGAGGTTTTGGACGCGCGCGGGGCGGAGGTGCGCGTGGGAGAGGAGGCGAACGCGGAGGCGGAGCTTCGAGCGTCGAGAGAGAACGATGGCGACGAGACGCGAGGAGGAGACGCGGCGAGGGTGGTGGAGATCACGGTCGTCGGGTCGAACGAGGCCGTGTGAGGGGAACGGCGACTGTTTGTTGTATCTACTGTACCACCATCGAGAACCGGTCAATCGCAAAGTCGGGGTCAAAGTACCATCGAGCGACCGGTCGAGGACGAAGCGTTCGACGCGCGTCTCTATTTGCAATTCTTACGAGTATCTATTCATTAATTTCTACAGTGCGTGATGGTACACCGCGCGCGCGTCGTCGCGACCCGCCGCGTCAGCCCCGCAACCGACGCAACGGATTCGTCCTCGACATACCACCGTCGACGCCGCGCGCGCGAAGAAGCGGATTCACATCCGCCTCGACATCACCGCTCTTAAACGCTCGAAACATCGCGCGCGTCACCTCTTTCTCCCGACGACGCGCGACCTCGTTCCGCGCGCGAATGTTTTTCATCGCTTCATCCTCTCGCGTCTCCTCCTCCTCCTCCTCCTCCTCCTCCCCCGCCAATGAGCGCGTCTTCGCCGCCGTCCTTCGTTCACCCACCACCTCGTACGTCTCCGCCGACGGATCACCCACCCCTCGACGATCGCGCTTCACCCGCACGCGCACGGGTTCCACCGCGCCGTTTTCGCGTTTTCCGAGTCCACCGCTTCCCCTGTACCCGACCGCTCGAAGCAAACGCGCCCCTCTCGACGCCTCCGTCGACGACGTCCTCGTCGCGGGTTCGCTCGTCGTCGCGGGTTCGCTCGACGCGCGCATCGCGCGCCGCGGCGCGTCGACGAATGCATCGACGCGTCGCGTTCATTCGTCAGCGCTTGCCTCATGACGACGACGTCTCTCGAGGAACTCCGCGCGCGCGCGCGTTCGGCGACGGGCGCGGCGAGCGCGAACGCGTGCGTTGAACTCGCGAACGCGGTGCGCGCGATGCGGATGTTTCCCGCGGACGGGAGGAGGACGGTGGACGATGTGTCGACGAAAGATCTCGAGTACGTGCTCGCGGAGAAGCGCGCGGCGGAGGCGATGACGCGAGAGGGGAGGGTCGAGCGCGCGATGGAGGCGAGCGAAGATTTTTTGGAGCTCGCGCGCGCGCTCGGGTGCGTGCCGAGGGATGAATCGGAGGCGTGCGAGGAGATTTTGAGAGGGAGAGACAAGGAGGCGACGACGAGCGGCGGCGGCGGCGGCGCGCGACGGGATCCGAGAATGGATAAAGTGCGACGATTCAAGATGAAAGGTCGGTTGAGGGCGAAAAGGGAGCGGTTGGAGGCGGCGTTGGCGCGTCGACGGGGTGAGGCGAGCGAGGACGAGGACGAGGACGAGGACGGGCCGGACGCCGAGGAGCTCGAGCGCGACTTGCGTCTGTGCGACATCGAGGAGGCGGTGTACGACGCGTTGGACGAGATACCGGCCATGCGCGTCGAGTTTGAGATGTTATCTCGACGCGATGAGCTTCGAGACTCGCTCGAGCGCGAGCGCGAGCGCATGGAGAGGGAGGATGAACGAACGAAACGTCGAGAGCCGGAGATTTTCACAATCGACAGAGACGCCGCCTCGGGCGCGATTCGCGTCGATCCTCGCGAGCGCCTTCGATCGGAGGTCTTCAGACCGACGGTGGCGTTACCCACGATGACCGTGGAGCAGGCGGGGGAGATCGAACGCGCGGAGATGCTCGCTCGAAGCGCTCGCGAGGCGGAGCGCGCCCGAGCGCGAGAGCTCCGAAGCGAATCGAAAACCGCCGACGAATCGGAGGAGGAAGCGCTCCAAAAGGCCCGCTCTTGGGACGCCTTCAAAGACGACAACCCATACGGGAGCGGTAACAGTCGTCTGCGCCCGTGTGGATGACTTTCACGCCCTGCGTTTAATAGCACCGAGAGAACGATAGCGAGTAGCCTCACACGTCGACATGCGCGCGCTCACGCCGTCAACCTCCCCCCGCGCCCACGCCGGTCGATCCACCGCGCGCGCGTCCCGCGTCGTCGCCGCGGCGACCGAGGGCAAGACCCGCGTCGCCATCGCCGGCGGTGGACTCTGGGGAACCGCCTGCGCGTACTTTTGCCAGAGATCCAATCTCTGCCAAGTGACGATCGTGGAGCGCGAGCGCGTCGCGTCGGCGGCGAGCGGGAAGGGCGGTGGGTTCCTCGCGCGCGATTGGGGCGATGGATCGCCCACGGAGCCGCTGCACAAGCGCGCGTTCGAGCTCCACGAGACGCTCGCCGACGAGCTCGAGCTCGAGACGTATCGAAAGATCCCGACGCTGAGCGTGGTGGGCGGTCAAGGGCTCGAGCAGGCGACGCCTTTGGTGAGCTGGTTGGACGGCGACATCGCCATGTGCCGAATGATGGATGAATTCGGCACGGCGCAGGTGACGCCGAGAGAGTTGTGCGAAAAGTTTCACGACGCCGCGGTTCGTCTGGGGGCGAAGAGCGTCAAGGGAGAGGTGACGGGCGTCGCGTTCGACGACGATGGAACCGCGGCGCGGGGTTTGTATTACGCGAACGAGGAGGACGGGACGACGCACGAGATCGAGGCGGATCACGTGGTGGTGGCCATGGGACCGTGGGCGACGCGCGCGAGCGAGTGGTTCGGAATCAAAGTTCCGATGACGGGCATTCGGTCGACGAGCGTCATGTACGAGGCGTCCGAGGCGGTGATGAAGGAACCCGCGGCGTTGTTTTGCGGCGAGGATGCAAACGGATGTCACTTAGAGGTGTACCCTCGGTCTACGGGGGAGGTTTACATTTGCGGCATCGGAGGTTCGCAGTACATCAACGAAGAGCGCTTATTGCCCGGCGGTGACTGCGATCGAAGCGATAAAATCACGGAAGACCCGAGCCGCGTCGCCGCCGCGATGCGTAGCTTCGGGGGGATGTCTCAAAGCATCGGCGGAGACGGTAAGAAACCGTTGGTGACGCAGGCGTGTATGCGACCGTGCGCCCCCGACGCGTTGCCCATCCTCGGCCCCGTCGACGGCATCTCCAACGCCTACATGGCGACGGCGGGTAACTGCTGGGGCATTCTGTGGTCGCCAGTCGCCGGTGAGATCATCGCCGATCTCATCACCAAGGGAAAGAGCGCCATCAACATTAAGCCGTTTTCGCCGACGCGTTTCATGCAGCGAGGCGCTCGAGGCCGCGGAAGAAAGATGCGAACCGAGGAGGTCGGCGAACAATGGTAGAGCGTTGAACAAAAAGAATTGTTTATTATTAAAAGTTACAAATCGCGCCCCGGAGGTAACTCCAAGCAAAAATTGCCGATGTGTCCGCCTCGGAAATCGTTGAGCATGCGCGTGCCCGCACGCTCAACGTCCCCGCCGCACGTCTTGTCGGCGAAACGCTGCACAAACTCTTCTCCGGACATCTCGTCCACGCGTTCCTCTTTGAATCTCTTGATGATGCCCGGTTTGATGGATTTCCACGTCGGCAGACGCTTCAACTCTTCGATCATAGCCGACGCCATGGCGCTCGCGATGTAACTCGCCTCTCCGATGTCGTTCGCCATGGCCAATCTCGACGCCGCGCGCTGATCGTGCATTCTCGCCGGCAACACCCCCGGCGCGTCCAAGAGATCCAAATCACCACCGATGCGCACCCATCGCAAATCTCTCGTCACCCCCGGTCTCGGTGCGCTCGCGCACGCCGCCTTCCCCACCAACCTATTAATCAACGCGCTCTTCCCCACGTTCGGGTACCCCACCACCGCCGCTCGCACCGGTCTCGGCAACAATCCCTTAGCTTTCCTCTTCGCGTTGATCTCCTCGCTCACCTCCATCGCCATCTCTTTCGCCTTTCTCACCCCTTTCCCCGCGCGCGCGTCGGTGAGCACCACCCTCGCGTCTCCGTTCTTCTTCAGATAATTCACCCACCTCGCGCGCTCTTTATCGCTCACCATGTCCGCTCGATTCAACACCACGATTCGCAGCTTCTCCCCGCACCATTTCCCGATCTCCGGGTGCGACGTGGCCAGCGGCAATCGACAGTCCCGCACCTCCAGCACCGCGTCGACGCCCTTGAGCTGTTCCTTGAGCAATCGTTCGGCGCGCGCGATGTGCCCCGGGTACCACTGCACCAATCGCACGTTCCCCGCGGACGCGACGCGCTTGGCGTCGAACGATTCCGCGTCCTCGACGCGTCGATCGGAGACGGCACCGATCGTGGACGTCGACGTCGAGTGATTCGCCCCCGCGCGCGTCCCGGCGGCGGACGCGCTTCTCGTCTGCGCGACCGCGCGTCGAGGCGCGCGCGGGATCGGGAGCGCGCGCGAGGCGGAGCGTCGAAGGAGCATGTGAATCGGGGTCACGTCGCGGACGCGCGCGCGGCGAGCGGTGACGACGACCGGCGGTGGAATGACGACGAATGAATGAATGAATGAATGAATGAATGCGGCGACGTCACTCGAGGTCGACGGGAGACTTCGCGAGTCGACGCGCGAGCGACGCGCGAGCGAGCGAAGGACGATGCGTTCGCCCGCGACGAGCGATACGACGCGCGCGAGTCGCCACCGCGCGTCGTCGTGGATGATGCGGACGATCGTCAACAGCATCGTCATCCTTCTCGTCGTCGTCGTCTCCGTCGTCGCGTCGGTCGCCGACGCGTCGGTCTCGCGCGACGTCGATCGGGGCTCATCGCGTCTGTCCTCGTCGCCTCGACGCGCGCTGACGTCGATGCTCGGGTCGCAAGCCGGCGCGTCGGCGCCGAGGCATCGCGAACATCTGAGCACGGGGATATCCAAAGCGCTCGTCGATCGCGTCGCCGTCGACGGCGCCGTCATCGTCACCTGGGCCAACATGCACTACTACGATTTCGCCATCAATTGGTTGAGCCACCTGGACGAGCTCGGGGTGACGAATTATCTCATCGGCGCCATGGACGAGGAGCTGTACGCGGCGCTGCGGAAAATCGGCGTCAATACGTGGTTGATGGGCTCGCGAATGATCGATGAATCGGCGGTGAAGAAAGATTTCGGGTGGGGATCGAAGAATTTTCACAAGATGGGTCGAGATAAAATTCGTTTGATACATGATTTTACCAAGACTGGCGTGGACGTGTTGATTTCGGACATCGACGTGACGTGGATGCGCGACCCGTTGCCCTTCGTGAAGAGGTTTCCCGACGCAGACATGTTGGTGAGCACGGATGAGTTGCGAAACACGACGCACGATCAAGACGCGCAGTTGAAATTCTTGGTGAAAGGGGAGGGATTGGAGGCGCACCCGTGCTCGGGGACGGCCAACATCGGGATGATGTGGTTTCGATCGACGAAGGCGAGTCAAGAAATCACGAAGGAGTGGGTGGAGAATTTGGAGGCTGACGACAAGGTGTGGGATCAGGCGGAGTTTAACACGCTCATTCGTCGCGGTGGGTGCGGCTCCGGGAACAAAGGGGACGGCGTGGGATTGGCGTACGACGGCAAGGTGAGAATCGGGACGCTTCCGGTGGCGTTGTTCAACAACGGACACACGTACTTCGTGCAGAGACTTCACGAACGCGTCGGCATGAAACCGTACGCAATGCACGCGACGTTTCAGTACGACGGCACGCCGGGGAAGCGTAACCGTATGCGTGAGGCGAACCAGTGGTTGGGTGATCGCGATAACGCCGCGTACTTTGATCAAAAGTTTCTCTCGTACTCGCCGCGCATTCTCAAAGATGTCGATTTGCAGGCGTTCGAGGCGCGAGGATGGCCGACGATGGATCACGAACTCGAACCTCTGCTAGAGGGGGACGCGCTCGTGAAGGAACAATTGCGCTTAGTGCAGCATCAGATCGCGCAGCTATACGAGGCGGTGGCGATCGCGAAGAAACTCGGGAGAGTGGTCATCCTTCCGCCGTTTTTTTGCGGCTTGGATCGCGCGTGGTTCCCGCACAGAGGTAAATTCCCGGGTTCGATGCTCAGTCTGCCGTACATTTGCCCCGGGGATCACGTGATGGCGATGGAGTCGAACAAGGCGTTTACGGACGAGTATCGGGAGTACACCTTCTTGGGTCATCCGCAGATGCCCGAGGGCGAGGTGGTCGCCGCCAACGTGCGCCGCGTCGAGGTGCCGCCGAGCGCGTCCTTCGCGAAGACGATACTCGTTCCCGACGAATACGCCATGTGCTTCAAAAAACAGGACGATGAAGGAAAAGTCGAAGCATCCGAGGGCGATGAGTGCGTGCCGGCGAGGAACGCGATTTTCAAGTCGGCGCAGTCCATCGCGCTCGACGCGCCTGCGGATTCGCTCGACGCTCTGAAGACGGCACTCGCGTCGGCGAGCGGCGTCAAGTTTCTTCACTTTGACACCATCATCGGCGTCACCAAAGCGTCGCAGACCGATCCGGCGTCGCAGATGCGATCGGGTATTTGGTGTTGTCGCGAGGGAAATCACGAAAAGTACACCACCGAGGCGGTGAATCTGTTCGAAAAGGGCGCCGTCCCGAAGCTCGACGAAGGCGAGACGAAGACAAACGCGACGCAAGACGTCGGCGCGAAAAAGGCGAAGGGTGCGGAGACGGAGGACTCGTCAGTGGATGATTCGAATGACGATGACGCGGTGGAAGAGGATGGAATCGACGCGGCGACGATAGAGTCTGGGTTGATGAAATACTTTCACGGAGACAAGAAGAAAGTGGCAAACGCGATGGAGCTCATCCACGCCGAAACGTCCGCGGATGACAACGACGACGAAAACGAAAACGACGACAAAAACGACAAAGGTCAGAACAGCGACGATAAAGGTGTTTAATTCATTTGTGGTAATACTACAGTCTACAGTACAGCGCGATCAAACTTGCTACGTTTCGTTCGTTCATTCGCTAAGAGAGAGTCGCACGCGCATTGACGACTTCTTCAGTTTTTTATCGTTCACGATTATCAATCCGCCCGTGCGATTTCCCATGAGACTCGACATTCGCTCCGTGAGGTTTTCTTTGAACTCCGATTCCAACACGCCGCGAAGATAAAGATTCTTACCTCCGAAGCTCACGCTCGGTTCGCCCAACGAATCCTGATGCGCCGAAACCAAGGACGCCATAAAATCTTCGAGCGTCGCGTCGACGGACATGCTGTGCGCGATGCCGGGGGAGCACACGACGCACGATGGATCTCTCTCGTACTCCACGGTATGAGAGTAGACGCCGTCCGTGCCGACGTACATCATGTAATTGTTCATGCCTTTGGCGCACATGGTGGCCATTTTGAGCGTCTCGATGACGCACGCCGCGGCGATGATGGCATTCGTGCTAGGAATCGCCGGTATGATGTTCTTCGTCACACCTTGCGTGTGCGCGTAGGTGACGCCCAAAATGCCAAAGGTTTCCGCGCGTTTGAGAGCCTTGTTGTAGACCCACATCATGTGCTCAGCGACGTCGGGATCAAACGTCTCCCCGAACCGCTCCGCCGGCCATTGAATCAATCTCGCGTACTCGATGCAATGCGCGGCGTTTCGAGGCGTCTCGGCCAGCGTACACAACGGAAATGTCGTTTGCGGAGGAAACAGCCACAACGTACAGTTGAAACACGGCGTCATGCCCGGCACGATGACCCTCGCGTGTCCCTTGAATCCCTCCGTGCCGCCGTCCACGAGCGGCTTAATCGTCGACGGATTCACGTTCCCTTCCTCGTCGTACTCCAAGAACCCGCAACACACGGCGTTAATGTACGCCCGCGCTTCCAACGAATCCAACCCGAGGGCGATGATGTCGAACTGTCTGTACCAATCGTCCTCTTTATCCTCTATTCTTCCGTGGTGCGGCGTCACCGAACATCCTCTCACGCGTTCCCGCACGCGTCTCGCCGCCGTCTCCGCTTTGCTCGCCCCAACGTCTTCGTCTCTGAACAAAAACTGTCTATTAAGATTCGTGACGTCGATGGTGTCCATGTCTATGACGTCCAGTCGCGTGAATCCGCTCAGAGCTGCGCGCGCGAAGAGCGAAACATTTTTCAGACGGTTAGAGCCGAGAGAGATGACCGAGTCGTTCGCGCGCCGATCGCGTCCGTAGCGTCCGTCGGTCCGTCGCGCGTCGACACGCACCGAGTCCCTTCAACAGTTCGCATCCCAACCCGCCCGCGCCGACGACGAGCACGCGCACGTGGTCTCGAAGCACGCGCACGACGTCGTCGCCGGGCTCGAAATCTGGTCCCGTGAAGCGTCCGTCGCGGCGCAACAGCGCGTCGATGGAGCGCCAGCGCTCGTGATTATGGTCGACGTCGAGGCGGGACATCGCCTCGGCCGGCGGTTCGTCGCGGAGGGCGTCGGACGGAATGTTTGGAGTGGTGAGCGAGCGGACGTGTGGCGCGAATGGGCGAAGACACCGTGGATTTTGCATGGAGAGGTGTGCGTCGCGAGGCACTATCAAATCTATGATGGATCACATCGTACGTGTCTAGCTATGCATGGTCTACGTCGTGGGCGTTCGCGCGAACCCACAGCGGTCATGAATCAATCAATCAATCGTCCCAGACGCCGTCGGCGTCGATTCTGAAATCCGCGCTCGCCGCGGGTAAATGTGGGGCGTAGACGACGTGAAATCGCCTCGCCACCGAATTGAACGCCGCACCGTCGGTGTTGTCCGCCTCGTCGTTCACGCCGTTCGTCCGTCGCTTGGCGTGTCTCGTCAAAAATAACCGAGTGTTGACGCAGTTGGCCCACATCAAACCGAGCGCCGGCACGACGCGTCGCCCGCTCGACGTAAACTCACCCATCGACCGCGTCGCGTTCTCGTCGTCCCCGCCGACTCCTCTCTCCCGCATCGAATCCACCACGTGATTCGTCACCACCACCGCTAAATCGTGCACGCTCGCGTACTCTTTCAACAACATCGTCAATTTATGCAACGCACCCGCGCGCCGCGCCGCGTACGACCATCCCGCGCTCGCCCCGCATTCGTCGTCCCTGAACGGCGCCGCGACGCTGTCCACGACGATCATTCGCACCGGCGCGCTCGCGTCAACGGGATGCGCCAACACCGCGCTCAGCGATCCGAGCGTCTCTCGCAACGACTCGGCGTCCGACAGCGCCTTGACCACGTACACGCGCTCCAACGCCCCTCGCGCCGCCTCCTCGCTCCCGAACGCGGCCGCCATGCGCTTTGACGACGCCACGCGACGTAGGATCGGAGTCGGCGCCGGACTTTCGGTGTGCACGTACACCACCGCGCATCCCAGGTCGATCTGCGCCGCGAGCACCAACTGACAGCACAAAATCGTCTTCGCGCTCCCGCTCTCCCCGACGATCTCCGTGAGCTGTCGCGTGCGCACGCCCCCGCGCAAGACGGCGTCGAGACCGTCACACCGCGTGGATACCGCCGCGGACGACGCCTCGAGCGCGACGCGCGCGCGCGGGCGCATCGTGGTCTGACGCCCAAACGCAGCTGTCGAATGCTTTTGAAACTCGTCGTCACCGCGCGACGCGCATGACGCCCGTGAACGTCGTCACCGGATGTTTGGGCGCGGGTAAAACGACCGCGATCGCGCGCGCGCTCGCGAGACGACCCGAGGGGGAGACGTGGGCGGTGGTGGTGAATGATTTCGGCGCTTTGGGCATCGACGGCGCGCTCTTAGACGACGCCGTGGGCTCGACGAGCAAAACGAGCGAACGAGGCGGGGTCGTCGTGCGGGAGGTGAACGGTGGGTGCGTGTGCTGCGCCACGGCGGCGCCGTTCACGCTCGCGGTGACGCAGGTGTTGCGACGGTTCGCGCCGGACCGCGTGCTCGTGGAGCCGAGCGGCGTCGGCGACGCGGGACGCGTGATCGATGCGCTGCGAAGCGAGCATCTAAAGAGGAGCGTGGACGTGCGGGCGACGGTGTGTGTGGTGGACGTGCGAGAGTTCGGGTCGAACGCGCGGTCGGGGGTGTTGGAATCGGAATTGTTCAAGTCGCAGTGCGAGTGCGCGGAGACGCTTTGCGGGTCGTTCGCCGACGTCGCCGACGAGGCGGACGTCGAGGCGTTTCTGGCGTTCGCGCATGCGTTTTGGCCAAAGAAAATAAAGGTGTTTTTGACGCGAGATCGAGACGTGGACGTGGACGTGTTGGATGAGGCGTGCGGGTGGGCGGAGAGCGAGCGACCGGCGAACGCCGCCGGAGGAGCAGAAGACGCGCCGAGCAGTCAAGGACCGTTCGTTTTACGACCGTCGCTCGTCGCGAACGGGTCGCCGTGGATGCTGAAGAACACGAGCGAGCGATACGCGTCGTGTGGGTACGCGTTTCATCAGGACGACGTCTTCGTGCGGCCGTGGTTGAAAAAGTTTTTCGACGTATTTGTGCTTCAACGCCGCGACGTCGCGCGGTTCAAGGGAGTGCTGCGACTCGGCGCAGATTGGGTACGACCGGACGTCGTGCTGTCGGAAACTAGCGACAGCGCGATCGAGCGCGCGATCAAGTTTACCTCGGTGGCGTACCGACGCGACAGTCGATTTGAAATCATACGCGAGCGAGGCGTGGACGCGGCAACCGACGCCGACGAGAATGCGTTTTGGGACGACGTTCGCGATAGGCTCGAGGCGTGTCGTAAGAAGCCTCGATGAGTGATTTTCTCCACGATGACCATTCTTCACCGCAACGGTCGACGAGGACGGCACCGTCTCCGTCGGCGCTTCACTCCTCGACTGGTTCGCTCCGAAATGTCATGAGCGAGGTCGAGGACGACTGGGTCGCCGAAGACTTCAGATTGACGCCCGACGCGCGCAATCGCGACGATGAACGCGCGCGAGCGCTCGACGACGATCGGCGTCTGACGCTCCGCGCGTGGCGACGTCGGGACGCGACGCCCGCCGAGGCGGCCAGAGGGGACGCCATCTGGAGGTGCGGTCGAGAGCTCGCGAACGTCGTCTACGACGTCCGACCGCGCGGTCGAGTGTTAGAGATCGGCGCGGGGTGTTCGGGATTTCCAGGTCGCGCCGCGGCGCGCCGACCCGGCGTGGTGAAGGTGACGATGCTCGATTGTGAGCCGAGCGCGGTGCTCGCACTTCGACGAGCGCTGGACCACGATAGACGACACAACGCCGACGTCGTCGAGGCGCGAGAGATCACCGCCGAAGTATTCGACGTGCGAAACGCGTGTAAGACGCGAGAGATTGAACCCAAGGCGTGTTACGACACTATTCTCGCCGCGGACGTGCTCTATGACGAGGACTGGGAAACCGCCGAGGGACTCTTTCGCTTCGTCTCCGTCATGCTCGCGCGAGAACGGGACGAGGAGGGACGAGAACCCACGTTTTATCTCGCGTACGCGCACCGCGCAGCGGCCAATTTCGTGCCCATGCTCGCGGTCGAGTACGGTTTAGCTTTCGCGCGCTCCCGCAAAGCGAACGCCGTCGTCGACGACGACGCGTCGGAGGACGATCGCGCGGAGATTGAGATCGGTGAATTCGTTCGCGCTCCTCGCGAATAGACTTTGCACGCGCCAACGCTCGTCGACGAGCGCCGACGCGCGCGTTGTGAGATAGAGTTAGAAGCTAGACGCCGCGGCGGACGCCTTCGCGAAAAAGAGCTCCCGGCTCCGCGCTCTCTTCACAACGCATCCGCGCGAGCGTCCGACCGACGACCGCGCGCGCGCCGAACGCTCGAAAACAACCTCGAGCGTCCGATTTCCCTCCGCTCCGCCCCCTCGCGCGCGCGGGCGAGGACCGCGGAGACGAACGCGCCCATCGTACACCGCGTGACGTCGTCACCATGTCGGCGCCTCGTGTGACGACGTCGACGTCGGCGTCGACGTCGCGCGTGGACGACGCGCTCCGCGCGCACGTCGTGTGTCCGATTTGTCTCGACACGTTCGCGGACGCGCACTGCGTGGCGACGTGCGGACACACGTTTTGTCACGGGTGCGCGAGCGCGGCGCTGGACGCCTCGGCGACGGCGGAGGACGACGCGATGGATGTCGGCGAGCGTCGAGCGAAGTGTCCGACGTGTTCGTCGTCGTTCACGAGGGCGCAGTTGGTGCCGAACGCGGCGGTGAACGCGATGGTGGCGGAGATGAAACGGGCGAGAGAGACGGAGACGCGGGCGGCGGCTGACAAAGACGCGGCGGCGCACGGCGAGGATGCATTGCGGCATCTGACGCCGTTGGTGAAGAGTCTGAGCGCGAAACATCGGGATTTGGTGATCGAATCGCGCGCGGTATCGCAAGAGGTGTTGCGTGAGTTTCTATTGGAGAGTCGGTCGAGGAAGCAGGCGAGCGCCGACGCGCTCGATCGAGAGCTGCGGTATTTGGACGCCGACATCGCGGCGGTGCGACGAGAATTGGAGGTCTTGGGTGGAGAAGCTCGCGCGGATGAACCGGTGAGCGAACGTAACGATAAGGAGGTGATCGCACAGGCGATGGACACGCTCGGATTGGCGAGAAATGGTGATCCGTCGATGGACGCGACGAAACGGCGACGCGTGTTGACGCAATTCAACGAGTTACAGAGATGGTACTCCAAGCGACGATATACAGAGCAAGTCGACGCGAACAACGCGTCGGTGAATGGGGACGGCGTGATCGCGCCGGGCAGGACGACGATGGAGGAATTTTCGTCCCTCATCGATACCTTCAAGCGGTACTCGAAACTGTCCATCGCCGCCGAGCTCAACACCGACGCCGACGCGACCGGCTCGAACGTACCCATCAGTAGCATCGAATTCGACTGTGCGCGCGAACACTTCGCCACGGCTGGCGTGTCGAAGCGCATACAGCTCTACAACCTCGAGAGCGTCCTCAGGGGCTCGCACGACACGGGGACGGAAATCGCCACGCGCTCCAAACTAACGTGCTTGTCCTACAACAAGTTTACGCAGCAACACATCGCGGCGAGCGATTACGAAGGCATCGTCTCCGTGTGGGACGTCGAGAAGCAGCGCACCATCATCGATTTCGAAGAGCACGAAAAACGTATTTGGACCGTCGATTACTCGCGCGTCGACTCGAAAATGTTGGTGAGCGGTTCTGATGATTATTTGGTAAAGATTTGGAGCACCGATCAGGCGAACAGTGTGCACGAGATCGATATGAAGGCCAACGTGTGCTGCGTGCAATACTCTCCCGAGAGCTCTCACTGCGTCGCCGTCGGGTGCGTCGATCACCAAGTGTACCTCTTCGATCTTCGTCGACTCGCAGAGCCCGTGCAGACGCTCTGCGGCCATCGAAAGGCGGTGAGTTACGTCAAATATCTCAACGCGAACGAGATCGCGAGCGCTTCGACGGACAACTCCGTCAAGGTATGGGACGCCAAGACGGGTGAGCTCACGTGCGAGCTCAAAGGTCATCACAACGAGCGAAACTTTGTCGGCTTGTCCACGGTGGGCGATTACATCGCGTGCGGAAGCGAAACCAACGAAGTGTACGTGTACAGAAAAGACCTCGCGTCACCGATCACGTCCGTTCGCTTCGCCCGCGATCTCACCGAACCACATGGTTTCATCAGCGCGTGTACGTGGAGAGACGACGACTTGCTCATCGCCGCCAACTCAAACGGCGTCGTCAAGATTTTACGCTCCTAACCAACGCGACGAGAGAGAGAGAGAAAAGACGACGATAAAAGCGCTCGCTTATTTTGTACATCATTACACGTTGTAGTCACACAAAAGTAGTACAGTAAGTAACAGTACACGCCGACCTCGGTATCGGCGTCGTGGATGGCGGTGAACTCTTTGCGGTTGCGGCGCGCGGCGCGAGCGCCTCCGTTTACGCGTGCGCTCGCGTGTTGCGATAGACGACAAACTCCTCGCCGTCGCTCCCAACCTTGAGTCTCGCGCCCGCGCGAAGTTTCATCTTCTTATTCCTCGGAATCTTCTTCCCATCGACGAGCGTCTTCCCCTTGAGCGACTGCACGACGAGTTCATTTTCCGAGTCGATCGGGCACTCGAATCGCAAATTCTCCCCCTCGAACTCCAACGCCCCCGCGTTTTGGTCCACGAGCGTGTTGACGTCGATCGGCACCGCCAAGCACGCGTCCGGGGCACCGCGCAAAAGCACGCCGTCGTCCTCCGAGCGCGCGCCGCCGCAATTATCTCGATCGAGCACCCAGTGCACGCGGGCGGTGACGTCGCGGCGAATCGCGGCGCGATGCCGATGCGACCGATCGCGCGTCATCGGGACGCGCGCGCCTCGAAGCGCGACGGAGGAGGAGGCGCCGACGGCGCGCATGATCGATGGGTTGATTTTTTTCTCGAACGCGTCGAGCGGTGAAACTCGCGAACGTGCGGTCGCGCGTCGCGTGGTGACGTCGGGACGGTGGATGGGATTCTGTTACACAGTGCCCGCGCTGACGTGTCACATGTGGAGACGCCGCCGCGCGTCGAGCGTCTAGTTTCGAGTGACCGGTCACTCGTCGTCGTCGACGTGGTCGGGACGAGCGTCGAAGAGTGCGACGGCGCAGAGAATGTCTCTGACGAGGGCGCGTTCGTCGAGGGCGCCGTCGACGTCGGGATGGCAGTGGACGTCGACGACGACGCCGGCGCGCGCCTCGTCCTCGACGGAGGAGGCGGAGCCGCGCGAGACGACGGAGCGGGCGTCGTCGGAAACCGGGGTGGAGAGAGGGGAGAGGGAACCGGTCTCGGCGACGAGACGGTCGATGGCGGTGGGAGTGAGGGTTTTGGGGGAAGATTTGTCGGAGGCGGCGTGGCGACGGTCTTTGCGCTTGCTCATGAGGTGCTTGTCGTATAAGCCGTCGTAGTACTCGAGGAGACCGGCGGCGACGGCGGCGAAATCGCCGGCGTCGAGTTTGGACTGAATCTCTCGCACGCGATCGCCGCCGAGGCGTTTGGCGAGTTTATCGACGCTCTCGCGCATCGTCGGCAACCACTGGGGGTCGGATCTGAGCTCGGACGTGGCGTAGTCTTTCACCAGCGTGCGCAGGCGAACGTCTCGCGACGCCACCATGCGAAGCACGAGGGGCGCGTTTCGCATGCGCTCGAATAACAGGGGATCCACCGAACATCGACCGACGTGCGGGCCTTCGTCTTCGATGTACACCCATCTGTTCGGATCCAACTCGTGCCACTCGCAGGCTACGAGATTGGAGTAGTGCTCCGACGTCGGTTGCGGCTCGCGGCCGACCCACCCGAACGCGCTCCCGGCGTGGTTTGCCAACCCTTCCAAATCGATCACCTGTTCTCCCTGCGCGCGAAGCGCCAAGAGCGCGCGCGTCTTACCGACGCCCGTTCGTCCGCCCACGACGCACACGCGCGGCGCGGGAAGCCCACACACGGGCCCGCACCGCTCGAGCGCCCACTTTCGAAAGCCTTTGTACCCTCCGTCCACCACGCGCACGCGCTTCCCCGTCAATCGCTGCGTCAGCAACCACCCCACGCACGAACTTCGCATACCACCGCGAAAACACATCACGTACACGTCCGCGCACGCCTCTCCATCGCCCTCACCCGACGCAGCGGACGTCGACGCGCACGCCTCCGCCGCCGCGCGCACGATATCCTCCAGTCGCGGCGCCACCGCGTCCATCCCCGCCACCATCGCCTCACCGCGCCCTTTCGTCTTATACAACAACCCCACGCGCGCTCGAACATCGTTCTCAAACAACGGCACGTTCACCGCTCCCGGAACGCGTCCCCTCTCGTACTCCACCGGAGACCGCACGTCCACCAACGCCGCGCCCCGGCCCGGTCTCGTCGCCGTCGTCGCCGTCGCCACGTCCACGCGCTCGATCGCGCCCGGCGCCGTGGCGAGCGCGGCGAACTCTTCCATGGACGCCGCGTCGCGCGTCTCCTCGCGCGCGATGCGCTCGAACGCCTCCCCAGCCGTCGTCGGCGACATGACGGCGACCGCTCGTCCGCGCGGCGGCGGCGTTCGCGAGCGCGTCTCTCGCGCGATGAGACGCGCGAGAGCGAGGACGCGCGCGAGGACGCGTCGAACGCGCGCGAGAGCGGTCGCCGCGCGCGAGAGAGAGACGAGTCGAGCGAGGGAGACGTCCCTCGGCGCGTCGAGCTCTGATGGTGCAGATTCGAGGGCGCGCGCCCGAGAATCGTCAAAAGATTGCGCGCGAGCGTCGTCGACTCGTCTTTCGAGGGCGCGCGCGAACGCACGCGGACGAAGGAAACCATGGATCACGACGACGGCGCGAACGATGACGCGCTCTACGATTCGAACCAGACGCAGAACGTGTTTCTCGAGAGCGATTCGAGCGATCCGCTCATCGCGGGAAAACAGCGACGCGACACGGAGGTGTTCATCGGGTCCATCGCGCTCGAGGCGTCGGAGAAGGACGTGCACGCGGCGTTGCGGAAGTGCGGAGCGGAAGCGGGGGCGACGGGATTCGAGTTGATGATGGATAGGACGACGAATAAACATCGCGGGTACGCGTTCGCGAGGTACGACTCGCCCGAGAGCGCGAACGCCGCCATCAAGACGATCACGGAGGCGGAGTGCGAGGTGAAGAAGCAGAAGATTCGTGCGAGCATGAAACCGAACAAGTATCGCGTGTTCGTGGGAGGTTTGCGAAGAGATGCGACGCGAGAGGAGGTCATCGAGGCGTTGCGAACGCGAGGCGCGGGATTGGAATACTTTGAATTGGCGAGACCGAAAAGGTCGAGAAACGCGCCGGAAGACGCCCCTACCGATCACAACGGTGGCTGCGGTTGGGCCATCTATTACAACGAGGCGTGCGCCGAGAGGTTCATGAAGAATATGCAAGAGAACAAGGAGGAAAAGCTGAGCGTGGCGCAAGAGACCAAGCCCATGACGGTGGCTTGGGCGGCGCTCAAGCCGAAGAATGAGATGCGTTCGTTGCACGTGAGCAAGCTGAACGAAGCGAACGCGACCGAGGAAGCTTTGCGCGACGTGTTCGGACGTTTCGGTACGATTGATGACGTCGTCGTGCGAACGGACCGAGAGCCGTTCATGGCTTGGGTGGTCTTCGCGAAATCCGCGGACGCTGAGAGCGCGTTGGCGGAGTGCGATCCGGTCGAAGACGCGCCGGAGGGTAAAAAGTTAGGCACGTTTGTCTCCAGTGTCGATGGTTCGACGCTCACGGTTGCCCCTTCCACGAAAATTCCGAAGAAGAAAGCTGCCGACGCGCCGAACACGGGCAAAGGAGGCCCCTCGCGCGGTGGCCGAGACGATTGGTCCAAGTACAGAAACAACGCCGGGACCGGCGCGGGTAGATACGGTGGTGGTCTCGCGCCGCGCGGTTCTTGGTCCGGGCGTGCGGCACAAACGAACACGATGCCCGTGATCCTTCCGACGGGCCAAGTTGCGTATGCCATGATGGGCGGCGGCGGACGAGGAAACCGCCGCGGAGGCGGACGACGCGACAACCGACACCGACCGTACTAAAGTTGATCTATTTTTCCTACAAACTTCTACAGTACGCTATCCCGTGAATGTTTTGATACAACCTTATACACTAACGATCACAATTCTGCCCTCGACTCTTCGTCCTTTGATGCGGGACGTTTACCAAACGAACTAAACTTTGCCCCGCCCGCTCGTTTCATGCACTCGTCGACCTCGACGCTGAAAATCTCCTCGCAGGTTGATTTCACCAAATCTTCGTCCTCGTCGGGAAACTCTTTGAAGACCGCATCGGCGGATGAAAGTAAGATTCGTTTCTCCGTCATGCGAAGCATCACGGCGAAACGTTTCCTCTTACCCGGGAATGGCTCGTCGGAAGATTGGTCGCTGGACCGCGCGACGTAGTGATTATCTTCGCCCAGAGTCGTCTTGTAACCACCCAAAAAGCCGCTCAACGATTTGAGCAATACGGCCTTCGTCCGAGCGTCGTTCTTCGCGCTGACAGAGGCTCCGCTGACGGCGAGCGCCACGGAAGTGTCGTCGTCAATCTCCGATTCATCCATCATCACGATGCGAGTCGCCGCGATCAAATCGTAATCCAGGCCCACGTGCTTCCATTGGAAATTTCTCGTTCGCGGATCGAGTCCATGGCGAAGCAAGAGCCGTTCCTTCTGTTCGCGAAGACTATCTCGTTCGTCCACTCGCACCGTCGCCTCGACGCAATCCGACGGATTTCTCTCCGGGAGAAACCCGTACTGCAACAGAAAATATTGCGACGGCTTATCACCGTAATTGAATCTCAATTCCGTGTTCTCGCGAAACTCGCTCGCGGCGTACACTTTGACGGCGTTCGCGTTCGCGTCCCATCGCGGGTGCAATTTTCCGCTCGGCGCGTGATTCGCCATGTCCAAAAACGGCACGAGCACGCGAAACGCGTCCTCCTCGCCGCCTCCCTTCCCGAGATTTAAATCTATCGCTCGAGACCAGACGATAAATCTGGCCCATGTGAATTTCTCGAGCGTGAAATACGACGCGTGCTCGCCTCCGAAGACGTCGGGATGTTGCTCGGCTAACGTCGCCGCGTCGAGCGCGTCAAAATCCTCCTTCCACCGCGCCACGATCGCTCTCGTGAACGTCACCGCGTTCGAACCGGTCAATTCATCCAACTCACTCTCCGTCCACCCCACCGTGCTGTCCACGTCCCTCGGAAGCAGACGCAACCACGGCCAAAACGCGCTTCTCCTTCGCTTTCCAAACGCCTCTCGCAACACGTGCGTCGCCAAAATCACATCCACCGACATTTCCCGCCCCTCGATCGCGCGCCACAGCTCTCGATCATCCCTCGCGCTCGCCACGGACACACACTTCTCCAGAGGCACGTCCACGAGTAATTCCCCGACGCTGATGTTCCTCGTCGCCGCGACGCCTCGACCGGCGCCTCGCGTCGTCGCCACCACCCGCACGCCATCCGACACCCTCGCCCCTCGCGTCGACGCCGACGCCGGCGCGCGCACCCACCGCTCGAGCGTCAACACGACGTCCTCCAAAACATCGCGCTCGCCCGTCGTCTCGCTCGCCGTCGTCGTCGTCAGCGTCAGCGTCATCACCATCATCACCAACGAGACCCACCATCGTGTGGTCCGCGACGCTCGACTCGCGCGCGTCATGCGCACCGCGTCCGACCGAGACGACGACGACCGAGGACTGAAGACTCTCCGTCGCGACCGATCGACCGATCGACGCCCCCCGCGGCGCCGCGCGATGCGATGGATGACGCGCGTGAATGCGGTCGGTCGCTCCCGTATACAACGACAAGAAACCCCAAGCAAAACAAACAACCCACTCGCGACGACTGACGACTCGCCAAGACGCATCACACGACTCTTCACCCACGCACGTCTCCGAACCCATAGTGAACCATCCACGAACTCTACCGAATGAAAACAAATCGCTCGCTCGCTCGGTCGGTCGCGATCGATCGATCGATCGATCGATCGCGCGATCGATCGCGACGACGACGACGCGCGTCGTCACAACGCGGCACCGCACGTTACCGGTACTTCGGACGAAATGATCTCTACCACGATGACGACCAACGTCGCCGCGCGCGGCGTCGCCCTCTCGCGCGCCGCGCCCAAGGCGCGACGCACCGCGGGCGTCGCCCGCGCGGGCGCGAGCGACCGAGAGATGTGGTTCCCGGGCGCGCAATCGCCCGACTACCTCGACGGGTCCATGGCTGGCGATTACGGTACGCGCGCGATTGAATTTATCTCGGCGCGCCCCGCGCGCGAGCGCGACGAATCGAGCGTCGCGCGCGGTGTCATTCACCGAAATGCGCGCGCGCGGGGGAAGATACGATACGCGCCCGGTGGTGGATATGGTGGAGAGGAGTGAATGGATGGATGGATGAATGAATGGAGACGGACGCGACTGTGTGGATGAACGACGCGAACGCATCGATCGATGGACTGACCGCGTTTCCTCTCGTGCGTAGGCTTTGACCCGTTGCGTCTCGGCGCCAACTCGGATACGCTCCCGTACCTCCAAGAGGCGGAGCTCATGAACGGGCGCTGGGCCATGGCGGCGACGGCGGGTATTTTGTTCACCGACGCGGTTGGTTTGCCGAAGTGGTGGGAAGCCGGTGCCGCTGATTACGGCTTTGATTTCAAACAGTTGGTGGCGGTCCAAATTGCCGCCATGGGCGTGTTGGAAGCGGCGCGCGTGCGCGGCTTCATGAAGACGGGCGAATCTGGCGCGTTGGGCGCGTTCCCGTTTGACCCGGCGGGACTCGACGCGCCGGATAAGCGCGTCAAGGAAGTGAAGAACGGACGCCTCGCCATGGTTGCGTTCCTCGGTATGGTGTCCCAATACGCCGTCACCGGTCTCTCCCCGTTGGAGGGTTTGGAGGCGCACATGGCCAACCCGCAAGCGGTCAACTTGTTCACGTCCAAGGTCGGCGGCGAGGCGGTTGCCTTCATCGCCTTTTTGTCCGCCGCCCCGACGTATTTGCTCGCGCAAAAGACGATCGGTGACGGTGAGGATGAAGAATTCCGCCCGATCCCGTGGTAAACGCGCAATTTAACTTGTTAGTTTTGTAAACCGTCGCGCGCTCGATGGACGCAACCGTCGTCGAGCACGCTCCTTGACATCGAAACCTTGTCGCCGCGCCGTCGTCGTCTCGCGAGATCGTCGCTTCTCGAACGCGCGAACGGGGATACGAATAAAAGATTAAACAACTCTGTTATTACACGACGACGCGGTGCACCGCCGCGATCGAGCGGACGCGCCGGACGAAGACTCGAACGCGCGCGTCGCCAGCCGCGAGGCTGGTCGTTTCCGCGCGCGTCGTCACTCATTCCGTCCACGCGCGCTCTCTCTCCGCGCGCTCGCACCGCGCTCGACGACGACGCCTCTACGCTGGGTTTACCCGCCCCGCGCTCGAATCGCGTCGAAGATGACGTCTATTTTAGGCAACTCGCGCGTCGCCAATTTGGAGCTCACCGCGACGCCGTCGTAAAACACCTCGAACGCGCCCGTGTTCAGCGCGTTCGTCATCGCCACGTTCCCGACCCAAAACGCGACCAACGCAGAGTGAAATTTACTTTCGCACGCGGACGCCATCCATCGAGGCGTGGGCATCGCCAGACGTCGACAAAACCACTCGCCAAGGAAGACGACGGCAAACGCGCACGCCTGGGCCCACGCGACCCCTCGTCCCACGGCCGCCGCGATCGGTCCCGGGGGCCAGTGCGCGCCCCTCACGCCGACGCGACCGCTGAATTCGCGCTCGATCGCTCGCTTGAGCTGCTCGAACCCGCCGCGGTACGATCACGACGTACAAAAGCCGACGACGACGTCGCGCGCGTCCGCGCTCATCGCCGCGAACGTCTCTCGGGGGGACATCTCGCGCGTCGCGAGCGCGTACGTCGACGCCACGTCGGCGACGGCGACGGCGAGAAATCCGACGAGGACGACGCGCGCGAGCGCGAGTCTCGGCGGGGACGTCGTCGTCGTCATGGCGTCGATGAGTGACGGGTCGAGCGAGCCGTTCGATGCGCGATGACATCTTATCCCGCGTCACTCGCGCGCGCGCGCGCCGACGGGACCGAGCGAACGACGCGAACGATGGGTCGTCGCTCGGACGCGCACGAAACGACGACGCCCGAGAGCGCGGCGGCGGCGAGCGCGTGGAAGAGACACGCAGAAGATGCGCACCGCGTCTCCTCCGCGGAGACGTTGGCGCGGATGGGCGTCCTGGACGTCGCGCACGGACTCGATCTCGTGGACGTGCACCGACGACGAGAGGCGTGCGGGGTGAACGCGCTGCCGCCGGAGCCGGAGACGTCGTTCGTGGCGCTGGTGGTGAAACAGTTTGACGACGTCATGGTGAAGGTGCTCGTGGCGGCGGCGGCGACGTCGTTGGCGTTGGCGCTGTGGGACGGCGAGGCCGGGATGGAGGCGTTTTTAGAGCCCGGGGTGATCGTGGCGATATTGATCGCGAACGCGGCGGTGGGAGTGGCGACGGAGAAGAACGCGGAGCGAGCGATAGAGGAGTTGAAGACGTATCAGGCGGAGTTTGCGACGTGCACGCGAGACGGCGAGAAACGCAAAGTGAGCGCGGAGGAACTCGTTCCAGGAGACGTCTTGGAGATAGCGACGGGGGAGAAGGTGCCCGCAGATTGTCGCGTGGTGAAGATTCACTCGAACGTGCTGAAGTGCGATCAGGCACTGCTGACGGGGGAGAGCGGGAGCGTGATGAAGACGTCGGACGCCGTCGATATCTTCGGAGAGTGCGTGCTTCAGGACAAGACGTGCATGGTGTACAGTGGGACGACGGTCACGGTGGGGAAAGCGACGTGCGTCGTTGTCGGCACGGGCGGCAACACGGCGATCGGGAAGATTCAGCACTCGCTCGAGCAGACGGAGGAGGAGATGACGCCTCTGAAGAAAAAGTTGGACGAATTCGGCAACTTGCTCGGTAAAATCATCGCCGTGATTTGTGTGCTCGTGTGGGTGGTAAACATAGGTCATTTTGCGGACAAGGCGCACGGTGGATTCTTCCGAGGTGCCATTTATTATTTTAAGATTGCGGTGGCGCTCGCCGTCGCCGCCATCCCAGAAGGCCTTCCCGCCGTCATCACCACATGTCTCGCTTTGGGAACGCGACGCATGGCGAAGAAAAACGCGCTCGTGAGAACTTTGCCGAGCGTTGAAACGTTGGGATGCACTTCGGTGATTTGCAGCGATAAGACGGGCACGCTCACGTGCAACGTGATGACGGTGACGCGAATGTGTGTCCTTGAAAACGCCGGCAGCGCGGAATTGACGCACTACGGCATTCGTGGCGAGGCGTACGCGCCCAATGGGGAAATTTTGGATGCGCGCGGTATCGCCGTTCATAATCCCGCGGATTCCGTAACCGTGGCTCACTTGGCCATGTGTTGCTCCATGTGCAACGATTCCTCATTGAATTTCAACAAGGAGAAAGGATCTTACGAGAAAATCGGCGAGGCGACGGAACTCGCCCTGCGCGTGTTGACGGAAAAGATTGGATTACCATCCAAGGCTGGTGTACCGAGCAGAGTCACCGGCGATGTCGATATGCACAGCACTCAATACTGGGACACCGAGTTTGAGAAACTTGCGACTTTGGAATTTACAAGCGAGCGCAAGCGCATGTCGACGCTTTGTTCGTGCAACGGTGAGTCCACGCTATTCGTCAAGGGTGCACCGGAGAGTGTTCTGGCTCTGTGTACGTCCGTGATGTCGTCTCAAAACGGGCGAGTGGACAGAATGACGGATAAAATTCGCGAGCAACTGCTGTTGCAAATGCAAAACTACGCGAGCGACGCGTTGCGAGTGTTGGCGCTCGCGATGAAATCTTGTGGTCGTAGGGAAACGTGCTCAGAGAGCGATGAACAAGGTCTCACGTTCATCGGTCTCGTCGGCATGATAGACCCACCTCGACCGGAAGTGCGATATTCGTTGCAAACGTGCAAAGAAGCCGGCATTCGTGTAATCATGGTGACCGGCGACAATCAACAGACCGCGGAGGCGATCGCGTCGCAGATTGGATTGGGTGATGCGTACAATCCGTTGACGGGAGGGAAGCTTGACAACGAGTTCAAAGGTCGCTCGTTCACCGGAGCTGAGTTCGAGTTCATGACTGAGGAACAGCGAGAGGAATCCGCTCGAAGCATGTGCGTGTTCTCTCGCGTGGAACCGGCGCAGAAAAGTAAGCTCGTTGAGATTTTGAAGCGACAGGGAAATATCGTCGCCATGACTGGTGACGGTGTGAACGACGCCCCAGCCCTCAAGTGTGCCGACATCGGTATCGCCATGGGCAGCGGTACGGCGGTGGCGAAGAGCGCCTCGGACATGGTGCTCGCCGACGATAATTTCAGCACCATCATCGAGGCCGTCGCCGAGGGCAGAGCCATCTATAACAACGCCAAGCAATTCATTCGTTACATGGTGAGTTCGAACATTGGTGAAGTGGTGTGCATTTTCATCGCCGCGGCGCTCGGTTTCCCGGAGACGCTCGTGCCAGTGCAACTTTTGTGGGTCAACTTGGTGACGGACGGCTTACCCGCGACCGCGCTCGGTTTCAATCGAGCGGACGGTGACATCATGAGCCAGAGACCTCGCAGTCCCCGCGAGCAGATCGTCGATCGTTGGTTGCTGATCAGATATCTCATCATCGGCGTGTACGTCGGCGTTGCCACCGTCGGCTCTTTCGGCTGGTGGTTCATGTCGTACGAGGGAGGCCCTCAGTTGACGTGGGCGCAACTCACGAGCGCATCGTACTGCATCGGTGACGCGTGCGACGCGTACAAGGACAGGCGCCCGAGTACGATGGCAATGTCGACGCTCGTCTTGATTGAAATGTTCAACGCGCTCAACTCTCTGAGCGAGAACAGGTCCTTACTCACGCATCCTCCATCCACCAACTGGTGGCTTCTGAGCGCCATCGTCATCAGCATGTGGCTTCACATGGTCATCATGTACGTCCCGTCATTCGCCAAGACGTTCACGATCTCCGCGCTCAACTACGACGAATGGAAGGCTGTGTTCTGGTTTTCCATTCCCGTCATCTTCATCGACGAGGTCTTAAAGTACGTCACCAGACGCCACCGCGCGTCCATCGTTCTCTGGCTCAAGCGCGCCGCAAGGAAAGACATTCTTCCTCGCACTCGAAGTTCTTCACGATTTTAGACGATTCATCATAGAAACCGTAGCGCACCATTCGTTCACACTAAGCCTTTCTCCCACCGCGAAGACAAACAATCGTCTTAACCGACAAACGTTCCTCAGACTCCATCGCGCGCGCGATGTCGTCGCGCGCGCGTCGCTCGACGCGCGCGAACAAACCCGAACCCGAACCGTCGTCGTCACCGCGCGTCGTGCGCGACGACGACGACGACATCGCGAGCGGAACGCGTCGGAGGGAGTGCGTGCTGATGCTCAGCGATTTCTTCCTCCCATCCATCGGTGGGGTCGAGCTGCACATTTACGCCCTGGCGACGCGATTGCGCGCTCGAGGACACAAAGTGGTCGTGTTCACGCACGCGCAACCGGGACGCGTGGGCGTGCGATGGATAACGAGCGGGATAAAGGTGTATCACGTGCCGCGGGTGGTCATGTACGACAACTGCACGTTTCCAAATTTCTTCGGCGCTTTCAAGTTGTTTCGCAAGGTGCGCGCGCTCGACCGCCTCCGATCGATCGATGTTTGTTTGTTTGTTTTTGTCGTCTCCTCGAACGCGCGACTGACGCCGAGGACGACGCTCGCAGGTGTGCATACGAGAGGGCGTCACCGTCGTGCACGCGCACCAAGGGTGCACCATGTCGCACGAGGGAATACTCTACGCGCGCACGATGGGGATGAAGTGCGTGTTCACCGATCACTCGTTGTTCGGTTTCGCGGACGTGGGCGCCATTCACACGAATAAACTGTTGGACATGACGCTGGCGGACACGCACCACGCGATTTGCGTCTCGCACACGGCAAAGGAGAATACGATTTTGCGAAGCGGGTATCTTCTCGGAGGCGAACCTGGATTAGCGCCCGAGCGCGTGAGCGTCATTCCGAATGCGGTGGACGCCAAGAGATTTAATCCAGACGTCAGTCGACGCAAAGAGGGACGAGTCACTGTCGTGATTACGTCGAGACTGATGTATAGAAAAGGCGTGCATCTCTTGGCGGGCGTCATTCCGCTCGCGTGCGCCAAGTACGATGATTTAGATTTCATCATCGCTGGAGATGGATCGATGCGAAAGCACCTCGAAAAGTCCATCTCGGACGCGGGTTTGACCGATCGTGTCGTCGTGCTCGGACACGTGCCGCACGAAGACGTGCCGGACGTGTTGCGTCGAGGCGACATTTTTCTCAACGCGTCGCTCACCGAGTCGTTTTGCATCGCCATTCTCGAGGCTGCATCGTGCGGATGTCTCGTCGTCGCCACCGCCGTGGGTGGTGTTCCCGAGGTTTTACCGAAAGACATCATGTTTTTGGCGAAACCGGACGTCGACTCCATCCTAGACGCGCTCGATGCGTGCGTCGCCGCGCTTCCCGGCGCCGATCCGTGGGCCATTCACAGACGCGTCGCCGCTCTGTACAACTGGGACGACGTCGCGCGTCGCGTGGAGATTGTGTACGCGCGCGCGCACGCGACGATCGACACGTTCATGGGACGTCTCTACCGAATATACAGACGCGGAGTCATTTTTGGGAAGATGTTGTGGTGCGTCGCCGCCATGGCGTTCGTGTGGTGGCGACTCCTCGAGTGGATCGAACCGGCGGCGAGCGTCGAGCCCGCGCTCGAGCTTCGACCCGACGACGACGACGACGACGAGGAGGAAGAGGAAGAGGAGGAGGAGACGGCGCGCGATGAGAAGCGCGCGTAATTTAGTACATCATCATAGCGCTACCTACTTATTAATACATTCTTCTAGTCGCTCGTTCTAGTCGCTCGCGCGTCTCACCAACCGAAAGTCGTCACTCCAAACACGCGCGCGCCGCCTTCATCGCCGACTCGATCATTCTCCCCGAACACCTGAACCCATCGAACAGAGTCACCGCCTCCCCGCTCCTCCTCCGCGTGACCGCCATCTGATACCACGCGTCCGTCGTGCTCACGCGCTCGAAGACCACCAACTCGCCGCAGTCGTCGCTCGGGACGAATGTCCCTCGAGACATCCTTCCCAAGCCATCCCTCGACTGCGTCCGCACGCCGACGCCGCGTTCGATCCACACCTCGCTCGCGCGCGAGAGCATCGATCGCACCGTCCCGACGCACGCGAGACAGACGCACGCCGTCACCGCGAGCGACGCGCCGAGCGCGCGCGCGATGAGCGCGCCCACGAGCGCGACGCGCGCGTCTCGCCGTCCGACGTCGCGTCGAATCACCACGCGCGCGCGTCGAGCGCTCGGATCGCTCGCGACGATCATCGTCGCGCGCATCGCCTCGTCACGGATCGTCGCGGTCGACGACGCGACGCGCGATGTCGTCGTCATCGCGCGCCGCGGTCTGTCATCGCCGCAGACGTGCGCGCGCGATCGTCTCGATGATGACGATCATCTCGCGCGTCTCGGTCGTCGCGCTGCTCGTGACGACGCTCGCCGCGCGCGTCGAACGCACGAACGCGTTCGAGGTCGATCTCTTGCACCGCGGCGACGGCGATTACGACGATATGAAGTGCGTGAGCGAAGAGATTCACAAGGATGCCGTCGTGGTGTTTTCCTTTGACACGGTCATCGCGGACGATAAGGTGTCGCTGAAATTGTTCGATTCGCGAGGACGAGTGGTGTTCGAGGAGAAAGACGTCTCCGAGGCGTCGCACGGGTTCACGAGCGAGACGGAGGGGGAGTACCGGGCGTGTTTTTATAAACCGGAGGTGTCATCCATGGCGAAGGGCGAGGAAAAGAAGGAACTGCTGAAGAAACATCGGGTGCGATTGGATTGGAAACACGGCGTGGCGGCGGCTGAATGGAAAAAGTTGGCCAAGGCGACGGATGTGGACGCGTTCACGCGTACGCTACGGATGTTGGAGGCGGACATGAGAGAGGTGCACGACGGAATGTTGCGCCTGCGCGCGCTCGAGGCGGAAATGCGGGACATGAACGAGGCGACGAATTCGAAAGTGGCGTGGTTGAGCGTGCTCAGTCTGAGCGTGTGTGTCGGGATGTGTGTGTGGCAGATAGTGCATCTTAGCACGTTCTTTGAGAGGAAGAAGCTCTTGTAGTGGGTTATGAATTTCTTTTTTTAACGTCGTCTCGTCGAGCGACGGTTCGCGTTGAATCCGTACGTATTGCGCGGTGCGACGTTCGTCTAGTATTACATATGGATTATGGGTATTACATGTCATAATTCAAATCGGTGAACCATCTCTTCCATCGCGTCTGCACCAACTTTTTGGCGTCGTCGCTCAGCGTGCTAAAACTATTCTTTTTGAAATTCGTCAACGACTCGGCGTACTCCTTCAGCACCGGCTTCACGTCAGCGTCGAAATTGTCCCATCCAAAGTGTGCGTACAATTTTTCCATCGTCCCCATGAGATCGGCGTCGAGTTCGTCGAAACGAATCTCGTAGAGCGCGTCTCGCGGGAGAAGTTTTGAATCTCGCACGTACGCATCGTGCAAAATTTCCCCTTGTCGAAGAATGTACTCCTGCACCTGCTTAACCGTGGGCTGTTGAAGATAACACTGCCAATAATACTTATCCGCCATATTCACGCTCGATTTAAACACGTCGTACGGATGACGCGAGATGAAGATGAACTGCGCGCGAGGAAACATCTCCTTGAGAAGCTTGACGCGCGCGCAGTGCACCGGCGACTTCAACACCAATCGTTTATCCTCCCCGCATCTGTATTGCAGCTTGCGCACGAACGTCATGAACGCCGACTTCCACCTCTCGAGCTCTCGCCTCTCGATCGGATACGCCTCGTCGTCCTCGCGAAGCGTATAAAATTTCCTAAACTTTTCCTCGTCTCGCATGAACATCAACGACGCGTACGGCGACGCGCACGCGCTCAACTGATTCGTCCCCAATTCATCCTCCTGCGGCGTCTCCATGGACAACTCCATGTTATCCATCGGTCTCGTGGTGTCCATCAACCCCCCGAGCATCGGCATCATGAATCCACTCGACAAAAATCCGCTCGGAAATCCGACGTCGAACGTCCTCGCCGCGCCGAACCGTCCCGAATCCTTCGCCATCACGTTGTGCGTGTGCGTCGTTCCCGTCCTCGGATGTCCGACGATGAACACCGGGTCATCACGAACGCGCGTTTTTCGCCATCCGAACGCCCACAGCGCGCCGTCACCGATCGCACCGAGCGTGTTGAACACCGACAGCGTCGTCACGAGCGCCAGGCGCGGGGCGAAACGAACGAAATCGATCGACGCGCGGTGGCGCCAGAGCGTCTCGATCCACCGCCAGAGGGTGACGCCGGACATGGGGTGGTTCTTGGCGTGCCACCACGGGCCGGAGACGCGACAGTCGATCGTCGCGGCCGACATCGGTCGCGCGACGCGCGCGCGCGCGTCTGACGCGTCTCCGGCCCGTGAAATTTTACATACCGTTTCCGAGGTGTTCTATACGTGCGAGTGAACTGAGTCGTGATTGGTCGAATTGGAGGGACTCGTGCGCGCGCCGCGCGCGTGCCCACGACATCGACGCGCGCGCGTCGCCGTCGTCACACGCGCGCGCGCGAGCACGCGGTGCGGACGCGAACGACGAACGGAGATGATCGGTGAGACCGAGCGCGACACGCTGCTGCGCGCGGACAAGATCGTGGACGTGGAGGGGGAGATGCCCGCGTCGGGCGATCTTCAACACCCCACGACGACCGCGCGACGGGCGATCGTCGCGCTGTCCACGGCGCTCATCGCGTCGTTGGCGATGAACGCGGTGCAGTACACGTACGTCGGGACGGTCGCCGCGTCGAACTCGCCGCTCGGGTCGGGATACGCGTTGGCGGCGCCGAAAGGGTTGCCGAGGGAGGTGCACCTGGACGCATGCGGACACGGGCCGCGATTTAGTTTGATGTGCGTCGGCGAACGTGAAGATCGTCGAGGGTCTTGGCGTCCGAGCGCGATGTTAGGTCAAGCGGCGGATGCTTCCGAGGAGGAGGAGAAGAAGACGACGGCGCTCGCAGGGTCGACGAACACGGACGTGGAGCCGCTCGGGCTGGGCGCGCTTCAACCGGCGATGGGCGCGACGAGATACTGTCGCAAGGATACGTGGTTGTTGTCGTGCCTCTTCTACAAGGCTAACATCAACGATGAAGCGACGGATTGGAAGCACGTCAAGGAGGAGTGCGATGGGGAATTTGAGTGCGATGGCGTCAACAAATATTGGACTAGCGACTTGTGGCACATCGCGTCGAGCGGCAACGCCGACGGGTGCGACGTCAGCTTGATGGACGGATCCGGTACCGATGCGAGCGCCTTTTACAAGGAAGGCAGCGCGGGATGGCACCAGTTCGGTCCGACGGGCGGCGACGGATCGTGTAAGATTGTCAACTCGTGGGGCAATCCCGAGTAAATTTTCAACTGCGCGGCGTCACACGTGACCGCGTGGCCCAGACATATTGTGTAAAGCTAACTCAAAAATCATGCTAAAAACGACGCGAGGTGCGACGATGCGACTATGCGACTCAAATCCCATCCTACGATGCGCGCTCGTGTTCATCATCACAAGTTCGCCACTAAGTGCTACGTATTCCTTCAAAAACGCGCCGCGATTCTCTCGTCGCCGACGCAAACTCTCACTCGCGCTCGCGCGCGCGCTCAGTTATTCTGACTAAACGTGTGACCACACTTCGGACACTCGTAAAACACAGTCTGTCCCTCGTCCGCGCTTCGCAACTGCATGGTGTAAAAGTTCAATCCCTTGTGTTTGCACTTGGGACACTTTTCGTCCACCGTCGCGCGCTCTCTCGTCACCTCCTCCTGCGCCCCGACCTTGGTCCCGTTCGGGTGCTTGGCCTCGACGCCGTGATGAAACTTAAACTCCGCCGGTCCCGCGACGAGCTCTCGCTCGCTTTCTCCGAACGCTACGCCGCGAACGTGTCGACATCGATCGTCAGTCGCCGGAACCGCGAGCCGCCGCCGCCACGCCGAAATCACCGTCCACGTCGTCGCATCATCGCGCGCGCGTCCCCCCGACGCCGCGCGCGCGTCGCGCACATTTTCCATCGCGCGTTCGCTCCGCTTTCACGCCCGTCCTCGCCCTCGCGCGCTTCCCGTCGTCCATCCTTCGCACCTTCATCGAGCGAGTGCTCCTTCCCACATCCCGAGCACGACACCGTCGACGCCTGCGTCGTCAATCGCAGTCCCGTGCCGCACCGCGCGCAAAATCCGTTCCCACCCATCGCGCGCGCGCCGTCCTCGCGCGACGACGAACGTCCCGTCCCGTCGCGTCCCGTCGCGTCCCGTCGCGTCCCGTCGCGCCCGATTGTGACTCCGGTGGTTCTCACTCGGCGACGGTCGACGTCGACATGGCGACCCCTCGCGCGCGCATCGACGCGTCGACGCGCGCGACGCCGACACCGTCCTCGCAGGCGGCGCGCACGCCGAGTTCGAACACCATGGGTCGCCTCGAGCTCGTGTCGTGGCTCAATCACGCGCTCCGGAGCGATTACGCCTCGGTGCAGGAATGCGGCGACGGCGTGGCGTATTGTCAGCTGTTGGACGCCCTGCATCCGGGCGCGGTGCCGCTGCATCGATTAGATTTCAACGCGAGGTATCTCGCGGATAACGAGCGGAACGTGCGGGTGTTATCGCAGACGATGCGGTCGTTGGGATTGCCGGTGGATGTGGATTACGAAGCGTTGGCGAGCGGAAAGTTTATAGTGCGTGTCGAGGCGTCGATCGACGAGACGAGGGTCGGGAGTGTGATTTTAGTATATGTCGAGACCGTGAACGTTCGCGAGAGAGAGAGAGAGAAAGCGCGTGGACTGACGACGAGGCGACGCGGCGCGTCGATTTTTCGTTTCGGCGCGCGTAGGAAAATAACAACTTGTTGCGATGGTTTCATTCGTACGTCGCGAAGAACGGTATGGGGGCGTTGGAGGCGTACGACGCGTACGCGGCGCGCGTTCGGGCGCAGAGGGTCAAGGCGCACGCCTCGGTTCGACGGCGAGGGGAGGCGGCGCCGGCGCCGGCGAAAAAATCCGGCGACGAGACGAACGGGACGAAAAAGACGCCGCCGACGACGACGAGCGCGGAGCGCGCGACGATGAGCGAGCGGTTGATGCCGAACGAATTGAGCGCGATGGATGAGATGGCGCGCGACGACGCGAACGAGGGTGCGAACGAGGGCGACGAAAGTTTTGAATTCGCCGCGCCCGCGGCGGAGGATCGAGCGCCGCCGACGCCTCGCGCGTTGAATTTCCCAGAGACGCCCACGTCGACGACGACGACGACGCGCGGCGACGCGCGTCTCGACGACGCCCCGTCACCGTTTACATCGCCCGCGACCACCGACGAACGCCCTCGCGGCGCGCGATCGCTCGATCGCTGGGCCGCCAAGGCGCGCGCCAAGCTCGCCGCCGAATCCAAAGCCGCCGAGCGCGCCGCCGACGCCGACGTCCCCCCGTCACATCGTCCGGCCATCGTCCAGGCGCCCCTCCCATCGCCGAACCCGGTCTCCACACCCTCCGTCGTCGAGACCGTCGAGGAGGAGACCACGTCGTGTTTCGGATGTTTCTCCAAGCGCCGCGTCGTCAAAACCTCTCGCGCCGACGACGGCGCGCGCGACGCCCGCCCGCCGCCGCGACGCCCCTCCTCGACGCCCCTAGCCCTTTAACGAGCACACCACACACCGCCCGCGTCTTTTCTCTCATCGTTCCCATCGCGTTCGCGTCGACGCGCTCTCTCACGAACGATGGAGACCCTTTCGATTCCGTATCGCCGCCGCTAGTCGGGTCGGCGCGCGCGGCGACTGAAAACGCCTCGGCGACACGCGCGGACATCATTCCGAGACACCGCGCGCGGTCGCGAGGGAGAGCGTCGACGCGAACGCGAACGGGCGCGAGAATCGGAGGTGCGTGAATCGTCTCGTCGCGCGCGCGCGGAGGATCGAGGGCGGACGCGGCGACGGGAGGGGAGAAATGGAGCGCGTCGCGGAGAATTGTGCATTTTGCCCTGCGCGCGAAAACGCGCGTTCGAGGGTCGCGCGCGCGGGGAAGGCGGCGCTGAGACGCGACGGGAGGGAACGGGAGGTTAGATGCGCGAAGATGACGCGTCGAGGGCGTCGAGAGCGGGCGATTCGAGGGAGTGGACGCGCGGCGGAGGAGATCCTCCTTGAATTTCTTCGACGGAGCGGCGGCGGAGAGACGACGACGACGCGAGGGGCGAGCGCGATCGGCGAGAACGGACGCGCACCGAGGGCGATCGGTGATTGAGAATGGTCGACTGACGATGTGATGATCGGTTTGGCGCGCGCAGTGGACGCTCGGTGACGGTCGAGCGAGGGGAGACGCGTTTCGGGCTGGCGGAGGAGGCGAACGAGCGTCCGAGGCGGAATGACCGCGCAGGGATTGCCGGGTCGAGCGCCAGTCGTGGAGCGGGAAGACGATGGGGAAAAGAAGGGTGGTCAAGGTGAGAACGCGGGGGGGATGCAAATGACGACGCCGACGAGGAGTCCGGAACACGACAAGGAAGATAGCCCGAATAGCGATCAGGCGCGAGCGGCTCCGGCGCCGTTGGCGAGTCCGACAGTTGAAGTCGAGGTACCGACGCCTCGAGGCGTGGATCAGATGAGTCCGGACGGGAACAGATCCTTCAAGGTTTACAAGGACATGGACTGCATGTTTTGTGGACATCGCACAGTGTTCAAGGGCTGGCTCGCCTTTAAGACGCACGTTTACTCTAATTGCAGCGGGAAACCGCCGCATAAGAAAGAAAGTGAACTCAAAACGGCGATGGAGACGTATTGGGCGGACCAACCGGCGTTGGACGAGACGGAGATGGTGCGAGCGCTGACTGCAGATGACGCAGACGGGGACGAGACGGACATAGAGAGCCAAGACGACGATGACGGGCCAAGGAGCGGCGAAGCTCGCGTTCGAGACGCTGATGCGAAGGATAACGAGACGAGTGATTCCGATGAAGATCACGATGAAGATGGTGCGCGAAATCGTAGAGCTTCGTTGAAGTCGCCCGAGACGTTGTTTGACGACGTGTCCAATGCCGAGGGGCAGCGCACTTCACAAGGAGCTGCGTTGCAAGGGCGCAAGCGCAGAACGGCTCAACGTCCGCAGCGGTACGCCACGAGCGAGGATGGAGCGCAAGAAGACGATCCGGACTTGGCGCTCACTGGTTACTACTGCCAGTGCGGCAGGACTTTTGCGACTGAGGTTGGACTAAAAGTACACCGAAAAAGATCTAGTTGTGGAGCCCCACTTGTGGATACGCGTGGTTTCGCACAAGAAACTGCGCAATTCCACATCGGAGGAAACGGCGCTGCGCAGGACGCGTCCACGAAGGTCTCGTGTGAAGTGTGTGGACAGGTTTGTAAAAGTGCCCATGGACTTCGAACTCATCAAAATCGCTGGTGCAAAGGAAGGCGCGCAACGAATACAAGCACCGTTCCGCAAGGTGCGGCGGTAGCATCCGCGGAGGGTACCATGTTTACTACGAGGAAGGCGAGGCGATGCGTCGTTCGAGAGACGCATAATTGCAGTTTTGTTGGAAAAACGTTTGATGAGTTGGTGGAGCACATGCAGACGGTGCACAACGTTATCCTGAACACTCGTGTGGCGGCCGCACAAAATGATGGAAACGAAAACGAAGAATCGAGGGAGGTTGAGAGAAGCCCTGAGGTGGTGTTTAAACACATCCATCATTCCTCTCGCACTTGTACCATTTGCGGCGACAAGTTCCGAACCGTGCAGGACGTCATCGAACACTACAGCAAGTTGCACAATGTTCGCTGTTTCACGAGCGCATCATCGATGGCACAGGCTCAGCAAACGCTCGACGGGTCCGTTGCGAACAACCGGCACGCGGTCACGGTGCAAAATGAGTCGCCTCGAGGCAGAAAGTCGAAAATGTTGCGATGTCCTTACTGTAACGTCTACGAAGGTAAACCTGGTGCAGGGTACGCTTCTCATGAGCGTGCGTGCAAAAAGAAGCATGGTGGTGCTCGTTCGCAACAGGTTGAGCATGCGATTTCACCCGCGCAACGGAACACGCAGTCCATCGACGACTCAGGCGCTCCCACGGAGTTGGAGATGGACATTGGACAGAGATGGTGTCTGCATTGTCCACCAGACAGTTTCATAGCGAAGAATTACAGAGGGTTGTGCACGCACTATCGAAAAGTACACAACATTATTCTCGTTCAACCGAGGACGACTTCACCTTTCGTAGAAGACGTCGCAATCACTCAAACTGAGATAGAAGAAGTCGCCGAGACGGATGGAGATGAAGACGTGGCCAGCGGTGCTGCAATCCACGCCAAACATGCCAAGACTATTGAACTGATGAGCGATCAGACGGATTGTACCGAGTGCGATTACAAGTCCAAAACTCACAAAGGCTTGAAGACTCATATGAGAATGAGTCACAGTATGTACGTCACGTCAATCGCACCACCGCCGAGGCGGCGTTCGTCCACGAAGCGCCGTCGGGATAGAAGTGTCACGCCCGCTCGGGAACACGTCGCTCTCGTTCCAGTGAAAAGGATCACTCGTGAGTCGAAGGACGAGCGCGCCATTGTTGCGGTGCCCACGCAAGAGGTCGCGACGACAGTCGGAACGAACGAGTTTAGGCAGCTCATGGATTCATTCAGAGAGCTTTCAGAGGCTCATGAAAGGCTCGCACGTTCACACGAGGAGCTCTCGCGCTCGCACGAAATCACGGTTCAAGCGAACGCGCAGTTCGAAAAGCGGATTTCGATTCTCGAGAAGCGCTCGAAAGAACTGCGCGTTGGTCATCCGTCCGCGGTGCACTCTGACGTCAACATCGTCTCCGATGAGGCGGCGACCATCGAGCGCATCAATCCCAGACGCTACGACTTTTCACCCATCACCACATTTGGACGTCTCATTTGGCTCGCTGGTATCAGCGCTTCGGACGAAGTCGATCCGAGATTCCCCGGACAAATGCGACAAGCGCTGTCAAACTTGGTGGAACTTCTCGTGGAAGCTGGCACCGACGTCTTGCACTTGGTGGACGTGACGATTTACCTCGCCGACATTCGCGACTTGTACGAGGCGGCCGAAGTGTGGAACGAATTTTTCACCGATTTGGGAATCCCTCGCGAACAGCGACCGGTGCGAAACGTTTTACAGAGTCTCGTGTCCAAGGACAAGATACTGAAGGTGGAGTTGTACGCGCAAGCCGTCCTTCCCGCCGAAGGCGAAACCGCGCTTCAAGGCGGAGTACCGCCGCGAGCGCTCACTCGATCTTGAATCACATGTATAACAACGCGAACGGAACGATGCGAAACGCGACGACGCGACGCGCGATTTGATGAATAAAAAAGAATTGATTTTTCACAACGCCGCTCGCTACTAGCGCCTTTTCACGCCTTTTCACCTTTCGGGATCGTGGGCGCGATAAGCATCGTCATGGAGTTGCCCTCCATGTTCGGTTTGTTCTCCAGAGTGCCACACTCGCCCACGTCCTCGATGAAACGTTCGAACATTTCCCGTCCCATCTCGCGGAAATCGTTCTCGCGTCCGCGAAACTGGCAAATCACCTTCACCTTGTCCCCGGCCCCCAGAAACTTTTGCGCCGATCTCAATCGCACGCCGTAATCGTGCGTATCGATGTTATACCGCATTTTAAGCTCCTTAATCGTCACTCGCGTCGCCGCAGCCTTCTTTCTCTGTTCTCTATCCTTCTTTTCCTTCTCGTACTTGTACTTAGAGTAATTCATGATGCGCGCCAGCGGAGGATCGGCGTCCGGGCTCATGACGACCAAATCCAAATCTCGCTCCGCCGCCATCTCCAGCGCCTCGTCCGTGGACATGACTCCGATCATCTCCTTATTCTCATCCACCACTCGAAGCTCATCGAACACGATGTCCTCGTTTCGCATGGGTCCTCGGTCAATCTGCGGTCGGCCTCGACCGCGACCGCGGCCTCGACCGCGACCGCCGCCGCCGCCGCCGCCGCCGCGACCGCGACCACCGCCCGAACGACCGCGGCCACCGCGGCCACCGCGGCCACCGAAACGAGCGACGACGCTCAAGCGCGTGTGCGCCGCGCGTCCTCGCGACTCGCCGACGCGCGCGACGGAGACGGACGAGACCGACGCGCCCGCGTACGCTGACCTAGCGCCGAGCGACGTCGACGTCGACGGCGCGCCCGTCGACGAGAGAGCGGGGGCGATGGTGAGATTGGCGAAGGAGGCGTACATGACGCCGCGCGCGAGTGCGTGAGACGACGACGTTGCGCGTCGGCGTGTGAGGTGACGAACGATGACGATGGGCACGACTGCGTCATCATCAGAGGGTTTACGGGACGACGGTTGCGCGAGACACGAAGGCGAAGCGATCGGGCATGCGAGACGTCTGTGGGGTGACTAGGGTGTATTTCTAACTATGCGTGGGGTGATTTCGAGTGGAAGACGCGGACGACGTCGAGATGGGCGTCGTCGTCGTCGTGATTGATGATTTTGATGTCGCGAAGACGCGCGACGACGGCGCCGGTGCCGGCTCGCGAGGCGGAGACGAACCACGAGGAGGGTGTGGAACCGATGAGAGCGTCGGGAACGCGGGCGCGACGGGTGATCCATCCGTTGACGGCGCGTTGGTGGACGACGTCTTGGAAATTGACGCTCGAGGTGGCGGCGGTGAGGCCGAATTGGTCGACGGCGTCGACGAAATCGGAGAGGCGCGCGCCGCTCGTCGTGAGGAAATCGAGGGCGGCGCTGATGGCGTGCACGTCGGTGGAGTTGTCTGAATCGAATAGTTTGATCTCGTAAGACAGAACGTCTCCTTTGACGAATGCGCGAACGTTTGTGTCATCGCGCCAGAGCGCCGTGAGACTCCGAATCGCCAAGGCATCATCGCCGACATCCGTCCCGAGCAGATGAGACGAGATGAGTGGATTCGAGACCATATCGCGCGCCACCCTGGCGAAGGCATCTGTGCGTTCTTCTGTACCCAAACCCAAAGCTCCGAGGCGTCGCATTTTCACCGTCGCATGTGAAGCGAATTGATGCAAGAGATGAACAGTTTGTTGCGGCGAACCGTTTCGCGGCGTGACGCCGTTCAGAGCAGACGCGACGTAGTCAACGAGGTGAGTGACATCGTCCGACGTCGAACTCACGATACTCTCTTCAATCATACCCGTCAGTAAACGTTTCTCGTCTCTCCCGACGAGGGAGGCGTGCAGCGTGCGCACGAGCCGACGCAAGCGCGATTTCGCTGAATCGCGAGGAGCCATCTCTCGCGCTTCCTCATCGGGTAATTCAACGTCGAACACGAACATGAAATCGAGACTTTGAAGCCCAAAATGATTTTTCACGATTCGTGCCGCAACTTTGTCCGCTTTAAGCACCTTTTCGGTGACGATTTTGACCCGGAGAGTCTCCACGCCTGCTTCGCGCTTGTCTCGCGAGTTCTCGTCTCCGCCTCGACCTTCGATGCAGTACCCTATTTTCGTCGCGCACACATCATCCGTGCGAGCGGTCTCTGGCCGCACGTCGCGTTCGCCGTACACTTTCTCGCCAGTCTCTTTGTGCACGTACATACCTTGTGCTCGACCGTCAACACCGGCGTCTCGTTTGTCGTACTTGAACGAGTACTCCTCTTCATTGAACGCACCATTGTCATCCTCGTCGTCTCCGCTCGAACCACGAGCGTTTGTGCGCGACGATTCGTACCATTCATCCATTTGCGTTTCGGTGTTGAATCTCACTCGACCGGTTTCGTCATATTCGCGTCGAAGAGTCTCGCTCGATAAAATCTTATACGCCTTGACAAGCTCATCAAATCTCTCCTCTGCCTCATCCTTATCGCCGGTAGGATTCTTGTCGGGGTGCAGCAATAACGCCATTTTCCTATACGCGCGTTTCAACACTCTCAACCAATCCTCGCTCTCTGCATCTTCGCGCTTCAATCCTAAAATTGCATACAAATCCTTTGGCGCGTTCTCCTCACGCGCTTTATCGATCGCATCTTGGAGTTCCTGAACGCGCGACGTCCACTCTCCCGTAACTTCTAGGGAACGCTCTATTCCCGCCACATCCGCTTCCGCCCCTTCCGTGTTACCGCTGAGCGTGCGCATCCACGCTCGCGAGAGATAAGATTGCGCAATGTCCACTTCTCGTGTCTCGCCCTGCTTGAGCAAATCTGACAACGCATCCGTGCACTCATCGATCTCTCTCGCGAACAACTTTCGGGAGACTCTGCGCGTTCCATCGTTCCATTGCGCGCGCGTTCGTCTACCGTTGACCCGACAGAACGCGACGCGCGCGTCGAAACGTAACGCCGGAATCGACGCGTCCTTCATCTCGAGCAGCGCGCTCAGCGCGGAGGCCCAATCTTCCGAAGATTCGGCTTTTTCAGCGCGTCGCCACGATGCGAGCATGTTCTTGACTCTTTTACGAATGGTGAAGCACGCGCGTCTCTCGGGGGCGTACTGTAAACACCTCCACGCGAGCGTCTCGGTGATTTCTAACTGTTCAGCGGACTCCGCCAACTCGCTCAACGCCGACGCGAGCGTCTCGTACGCATCCGAACGAGACCCTCCCAGAGCGAGGGCGCGTTTCGCATCCGCGAAAGCGCGCGCGCGCATGCCCAACTGTAACGCCGCGTTCGCTCTCGCCTGAAACGTCGCCGGTTTTGACGCGCAAGCGCTCGCCGACGCCTCTCTATCCGCCAACTCGTACACCCTCTCCCACGCCCCGCTCATCGCCGCGGAGCTCCGCTGGCGCTCGAGCGCCACCATGGCGTCCACTCTTACCGATAAATTCGACGCCGGATCGCTCGAGATGACCTCCTTCGCCTCCTCCCACGCGCCCGTCGCTCCCAGAAGCTCTGCGCTGAGAAATCGAGCCCGCGCGCCCACCGTCTCGCACGGCGATCGACGAAGCGCTCGTAGGGACTCTATGGTCGCCACTGCGTCCGCGCACGTCGCCCCTCGCGCGTCACCGTTCATCGACGCGCGAAACGCGCGCGTCGCGTCGCGATACCGCTGCGCATCGTGTGCGCACCGCGGCTCGATTACTCGAACCGCGCGCGCCCTTTCCCACGACCGCGCCGCGAACGTCGCGAGCGCGACGGCGCACGCGCGGAACGATGCGCCGCGATTTCTCCGACCCATTCCCCGCGATTCACGCCGTTTCGCGCGCGTCCATGGCGTCCGCGCGTCCGAGCGCGAGCGTGGGTGTGTGGGCTGTCCTTTTAAAATGCGTGTGCGTGTAGACGTCTCTCTCTCTCTAGGTTACAACAACGCGTCCGTCGCGAGCGTCGAGGCTAAGAACACTCGGTGCAGAGCGCGACGGATGCTCAGAAGCCTTCCTTTTTGTTCGTGCCCGTGGTCAAGTCAACCATGCCCTTGGCGAACAAGGCGGTGCCGAAGATGAGTCCGGCGACGGGGATTATGACGCTCGTCAATCGATCCTGCGCGAGACACACACACACACACACACACCGTCAGTCGAACCATTCAAAACGCGTTCCTGTCATTCGCTCGCGTAAACATCGCGACGCGCCACCGATCGTTCGACGAGACGAAGACGCACCGCGCCGCCCTTCTTGAGGTGCACGAACCCCTTTTGGCTTTGGAAAAACTGCACGCGTCGTCGTCGCACACCGCGGTTCGCTCGTCAGTCTGCGCTCGCGACGGTCGTCTCGCGTTTTACGTCGTCCACGCGCGCGTCTCGCGGCGTCGTCCTCGCTCGAACCCCCCGAGACTCGACGCGCGCGATCGATCCAACCCTAAGCTCGCACGCGCGCCCACCGCGCGTACGCTCGCGCGCGCGTCTTCTCGCGCGCTCGCTCTCGCGCGCGATCGACGACATCGACGCGTCGCTCGCACCTTTTGCGCCTCGACGATCCTGTCGCTCATGGTCGACGATCGATCGATCGAACAATGACGACGCGGGCGAGGAAACGTCTCTGACTGTGTCGAGACTAGGGACAAAATCTTGAGTTACAAAGGGTCATCAATCTCACTCCACGCGCACCGTCGGGTTCGAGGTTCGAGCCTCCGAGACGTCGTCGACGGACGCCACACCGCGCGACGTTCGTCCGCAGCCTTCCGGCGTTCCCTCGCTCGACGCCGTCTCTCGTCTCGTCTGGTCTCGTCTCGTCGTCAACAACACTCGCAAATTTCCATCGCCCACGCCGCCTTTTTACACGTCTGCGAGCAATACCAACACCTCTTACACCTCGAGCACTTCACGTTCACCCTCTTCCCGCGAACGCCGCACCGATTACACTTTCTGTGCGCGCGGTGAAACCCGGCGTCCCGACCGGGACCGGGATGCCCGCGCCCGGCGGCGTCGCCTCGCGCCCACGCCCACGCCTTGCGCGCGAGCGCGCCGCCGACGACGACGACGACCGCCGTCACCGCGCCGTCTCTCGCGACGTCGCGTCCAGATTTCCCCATCATCGACGTCGACGCGACCGCGCGAGAGTCGACGAATCCATCGCCACCGTCCCCGTCCCGAGTCGTCGTCGACGACGATTTCACCGCGTCCGAGTCATCATCATCATCATCATCGTCATCATCGTCACGAATGACATCGTCGTCCAGCGCGAGACCATCACCACCGTCGCGCCCGTCGACGACACCGCTCGACGACATCACCGTCGACGTCGTCGCCCACCGCGCGCGCGTCGTCGTCTCGAGACGTCGTCGCCGTCTCGATCGATCGATCGTCGATGATTGATGTGCATGCATGCATCATGATGGCCCACGCATGACTCCTCGACGAGTCACGACCCTTCACACGGAGTCTTCCTGTGCGCACACAGTGACACGCACGATTTCGAGCGCGGCATCATCTTGAAACCCATCTCGCGACGCGCCCGCAGAGTCGAACGCGCGCCGCGGGCGTCGACCGAGGTCTCGACCGGAGCGAACGCGCGGTGATCGATCTCGAGCGACGTCTCGTCGAGCGCTCTCGTCGTCATGGCCAAGGGGAAGCGAGGGAAGCGAGGGACGCGGGATGATTCGAGCGACGAGGAGGATCCCTCGGCGGCGGGCGGGGACGCGCGCGCGACGGACGGCGGTGGGGACGGGGAAGGGGAGCCGACGATGTCGAAGACGGAGATGAAGCGTTTGCGCAAGGCGAATAAGGGGAAGAATAAGGCGTCGGGGAAGGGTGGACGAGGAGGCGATGATTCGGACGACGACCTCGACCCTCTGAAAGCGGCGGCGAGGGCGGGCGACGACGAAGACGACGACGCGGTCGTGGAGGCGGTCGCGGCGAAACCGAAAAAGAAGGAGAAGAAGAAGAGTAAATCGGGTGGTTTCGCGGCGTTGATGATGGACGACGATGATGATGATTTCGTCGATCCCTTGGCGGCGGCGGGCGAAGACGAAGACGAAGTCGAGGATCGACCCGCGCCGACCAAGTCTAAGAAGAAGGATAAAAAGTCCAAAAAGGGTGGATTCGCGGCGTTGATGATGGATGATGATGATGTCGATGATCCGTTGATGCGCGGTGGAGACGACGAAGAGGAGGAGGAGGAGGTGGAGATGGACGTCGAGCCGAAGAAGGAGAAGAAGAAGAAGGGTGGATTCGCGGCGTTGATGATGGACGACGACGCGAGCGAGGAGGACGACGAGGCGTCAGAGTCCGTGTCTGTGCCGGAGAAGAAGGAGAAGAAGAAGAAGAAGAAGAAGAAGGGCAGCTTCGCCGATCTCATGGATGCCGAAGAGGAGGCAGCGGTGACGATTGATTTGAAAAAGAAGAAGAAGAAAAAGTTTGTCGCCGATCCGGAGCTCGTCGTCGGGAAGATTGTCGAGTGCAACAAGCACCCGATGGCGGATCGTTTGCAGGTGTGCACGGTTGATTTCGGAGATGATGAACCCAAGCGATGCGTGTGCGGGGGTGCGAACGCCAGAAAAGGCTTGATGGTGATTTTCGCGCGCGTCGGCGTGAAGATTCCCGCTACTGGTCAAGTCATCGAGAAGACGCCGTTGCGAGGCGTCATGAGCGAGGGGATGATTCTCAGCGCCGTGGAGATGGGTTGGGCCGAGACCGCCGAGGGCGTGTATGAACTCGACGCGAGCGCGTTCTCCATCGGTGACGACGTGCCCACGGACGAGCCGGGATCGAAGACCGATGAGCCGGTGCCCGAGCCCGAACCCGAGCCCGAACCCGAACCCGCGCCTGCGCCCGAACCCGCGAGCTCCAAGAAGGATAAAAAGAAGAAGAAGAAGGGCAAGCAAGCCGCCGAGGAGGAGGAGGACATCGACGCTCTTCTCGCCGAGCTCGACATCAAGATCGAGGCCAAACCCGAGGAACCGGCGGGTGAGAGTAAGCAGGCGCGCAAGCGTCGATTAAAGGCGGAGCGCGAAGCCGCCGAAGCCGCCGCTGCAGAGGCTGGCGACGCCGCGCCCTCGACCGAAGATGCGGACGGTGCGGACGGTGTGGATGACGCTGGAGAAGAAGGGAAAGAGCTCAGCGCCTCTCAAAAGAAGAAGCTCAAGAAGAAGCAAAAGGAAAAAGAAGCCAAGGCGAAGGCGAAGGCTGAGGCTGAAAAGAAGAGCGAGAAGGCGGGCAAGGGGGGCGCGCCGAACGCTCGAATCGCCGCGCTTCAAGCCGAGATGCAAAAGCGTAAGGAACTCGAAGAAGCCAAGGCGAAGGCTGAAGAGGAAGCTCGACTCGCTCGCGAAGAAGCCGAACGTCTCGAGGCGGAGAAAGAGGCGGAAGAAGAGGCGAAACGCGAAGCGAAGAAGCAAAAGGAACGCGAAAAGAAGGAGCGTCTGCGCGCCGAAGGAAAACTTCTCAGCGCCAAGCAAAAGGCTGAACAGGCTCGTCTGGCCGCCATGCGTCAGCAAATGCTAGCCAAGGCTGGCATCGACGCCGATAAACTCGACGAAGTCGTCAAGCCGAAGCGTCCCGTGTACGATGATCGTAAGAAGAAGAAGGAACTCGAAGAGCGTCGTAAGAAGCAAGCCGAGGAACGCGCGGCGGCGGAAGCCAAAGCCAAGGCTGAAGAGGAGGCTCGACTCGCCGCCGAAGCGGCGAAGGATGACGAGAGCGACGACGCCGCGGACGATTGGGACAACGAGGACTGGGATGAAAAGGACATCGTTCTTCCCGGTCAGAAGGAGGAAGAGGAACGCTTGGCGAAGGAGGCGGCCGAGAAGGAAGCCGCGGAGAAGAAGAGACACGAGCAAGAGAAGAAGGCTGCCGAAGCTGCCGCCAAGTTTGAAGCGGAAAAAGCAGCGAAGGCGAAACTCGCAGCTGAGAAGCCATGGGCCAAGGAGGCGAAAGCGAAGGCTGCTGCGGCCAAGGCTGCCGCGGAAGAGTCGAGCTCTGAGGAAGAATCTGATTCCGAAGACGACTCCGAAGACGACTCTGACTCTGATGAATATTCCGATTCCGATAGCGATAGCGACAGTTCCGATTACTCTGATAGCTCGGATTACAGCGAAGACAGCGATGATGTTCGTCAACGCGAGCACGAAGAGCGCATGGCTGCGGCGAAAGAAGCCCGATTGGCTCGATTCGCCGCCGCCAAGGCGCGACGCAGTCCTGACAAGCTTCGTTGCCCGATTATCTGTATCATGGGTCACGTCGACACCGGTAAGACGAAGATCTTGGATAACATCAGACGAACCAACGTCCAGGACGGCGAAGCCGGTGGTATCACGCAGCAAATCGGCGCCACGTTCATTCCCAAGGAGTCTCTCATCGAGCGCACAGCCCAACTCAACAAGGGCGATTGGGACTTGCAAGTTCCCGGTTTGCTCGTCATCGATACTCCGGGTCACGAATCTTTCACCAACCTGCGATCGCGAGGTTCGTCGCTCTGTGATCTCGCCATTCTCGTCGTCGATATCATGCACGGCTTAGAACCTCAGACAATTGAGTCTTTGAACATGCTTCGATCGCGCAAGACGCCGTTCGTCATCGCGTTGAACAAGATCGATCGCATGTACGACTGGCAGGCAAATACCAACTTCCCGACTCAAGAAACGTTGTCCATGCAAAAGGACCACGCGCAACGCGAATTCAGAGACCGATACGATAAGATCGTCATCGAATTCGCCGAGCAAGGCTTGAACGTCGCCAAGTATTGGGAGAACCCGGATCCGCGCACCTTCCTCAACATCATCCCCACCTCTGCCATCACCGGCGAGGGTATGCCGGACATTTTGCAGACGCTCGTGGACTTGTGCCAAACGCGCATGAACGAACGCATCCAGTACGTCCCCGCCGTGCAGTGTACCGTGCTCGAAGTGAAGATGATTGAAGGTCTCGGTACGAGCGTCGACGTCATCTTGATCAACGGTAAACTCAAGGAGGGACAAACCATCGTCGTGGCCGGTTTAGAGGGTGCGATCACGACACAGATTCGCGCATTGTTGACGCCTCAACCCATGCGGGAGATGCGCGTCAAGGGTAGTTACATTCATCACAAGGAGATCGAAGGCGCTCAGGGTATCAAGATTGTCGCGCCGGGATTGGAGAAGGCTGTCGCCGGTACGTCCCTCTTGGTCCTCGACGAGGAAGACGATGAAGAGGAACTCCGGGATGAAGTCCTCAGCGACATGAAGGGTGTGCTCGCTCGCGTCGACAAGAGCGGTGAGGGCGTGTACGTTCAAGCGTCCACGCTCGGTTCGTTGGAGGCGTTGTTGGAGTTCTTAAAGTCTGACGCGGTGAAGATTCCCGTCGCCGGTATCGCCATCGGTCCCGTGAACAAGCGTGACGTCATGGGTGCGAGCGTCATGCACGAGCGCAAGAAGCCGGAGTTTGCCACGATTTTGGCCTTCGATGTTCCCGTGACCAAGGAAGCCGTCGCCATGGGTGAGGAGCTCAACGTTCGCATCTTCACCGCCGACATCATCTACCACTTGTTTGACCAATTCACGGCGTACATGGAAAAAGTCCGCACGGACAAGCGAGAAGCGGCGTCCAAGCACGTCAACTTTCCGTGCGTCTTGCAGATTATGCCCAACTGCATCTTCAACAAGCGTGACCCGATCGTCGTCGGCGTGGACATCGTGAAGGGGATCGCTCGCGTGGGGACGCAAATTTGCATTCCGTCGCAAGGATACATTGACATTGGTAAGATTGCGTCCATGGAACACAATCACAAGGAGGTCACCAAGGCGACGGCAGGCATGTCGGTGGCGATGAAGATTGAGCCCGGAACGCCCTCCGAGTCATCGCGACTCTACGGCCGTCACTTTGATCACAAAGATCAACTCGTCGCGAGAATGACGCGTCCGTCCATCGACATGATGAAGGAGTCGTTCCGAGAAGAATTGACAAAGGATGATTGGAGACTCGTCGTCGAACTCAAGACTCGACAAGAGAAGGCGACGGGCGAAACGATTTGATAATCTTGTAGCGCATAGCAATTGTTTATAATACACGCGAGTGAGTGAAAGCGTTCTACACGTTCAGAGTCGAGCGAGCGTTTCAAACGGAAAGTACCACCCGTAAATCGGATGCGCGCCGTGCGCGATGGCGACGAGTCCGTTCGGCACGGAAAGACCGACCACGGGCGTCGTTCTGTAATCTCGACTCACCACGCACACGCGAAAACACTTCCCACACGCCTCCTCCATGCCCGGTTCCCACCCCACCGGGTACCCGTACGACGGAACGTCCTCCCCCGTGCACATGTTTTTCACCTTCATCGCGTCCGACTTGACCCGCACCCACATTCCCGGAACCATCTCGTTCGGATCCAGCGGCCTTCCTCGTCGCTCTAACACGTCCAATCGCTCTTTCCACGAGATTCTCCTGCGCGCGAGTCATCGTTCGTTTCGTCAGTCTCACGCCTTCCTCGAGACGCGTCCTCCATCCATCCGTCTCGCGTTCCTTTCGACCCGTCATCGCGCCGCCTCGCCGCTTTCTCGCGCGCACCCGTAAAACGCCGGCATGTCCCCCACACCCTCCCGACGCACGCGTCCTCGCGCCACGATCTCACACATCCCCATCCCTCGATCGTTCCTTCGCGCCGGCCGATAAAAGTACGAACTCACGCGCTCGAGCGTCGCCAATTCCCTCGCCGACAGAAATTCGCACACCCGGCGCAGAGCGTCCTCCGGCAGCGTCCCGAGCAGAGCGCTCCTCTCCTCGTTCTCCCGTCGTCGTTTCATCTCTCGCGCCGCCCGTCGCGTTCTCGGCGTCGTCGTCGTCATCGGCATCGGCATCGCCGCATTCTTCGTCGCCGTCTTCGTCCTCGTCGTCGGCGTCGTCTTCGTCGGCGCGCGTCGAGCGGATTCGTTTTCGAGACGTGATTCATCCAACGATGTCGTCATCGTCGTCGTCTCGCGCGTCGGCGTCACCCTCGGCGTCTCGCGCGTCGTCGTCGTCATCATCGCCGAGTCTTTCATCGCGCGCGCGCGTTTCCGTCGTCGCGCATCCATCGTCGGCGGCGCCGAGTCGTCGGCGCTGACCGATCGCGGTCGGCGCCTCGATGATGACGATGACGACGACGACGACGCGATGTCTCTCGCGCGCGAGGGCGCGCCGACGGTGGGTATCGACGCCGACGTCGACGGAGTCGTCGTCGTCTCGCGAGCGGGCGAACGCGTCGACGACGAGGACGAGGATCGAATCGAATCGAATCGAATCGAATCGCGCGCGTCGAAGCGACGACCGACGACGAGACGCGCGTCGTTCGTCTCCTCGCTCGCGAGACGACGGACGGTCGGACGACCGGACGAATGGACGAATGGACGGCGAGACGACGCGCGCGTTTTTTTTTCCGAGGCGCCGGTCGAGGTCGTCTCGGGCGCGTTGTTACCTCGCGCGCGACGAATGGGGACGGTGTCGTGGGGATATGAAGAGACTTTTCGCGCGCGCGCGGTTTTGGATATTAGAAATCGACGCGTCTCTTGGCGTGCGAGCGCGGGGGTGAGTCCGGGCGCTCGCGCGCGAAGATGGCTCGTATGAGATCGTCGTCGTCGTCGTTGTCGCTGACAGTGAGGAAACGGTGGAGGGCGTGCTTCTCGGCGAGGGTGCGGAAACGCGCGCGGAGGTTGTCTCGCTCGACCGAGCGGTCGACGCCGTCAGATTCGGTCGACGCTCTGAGTTCGTCCTCGTACACGCGTTGGTAGTAGCGACGGTTGTCGACGAGTCGACGGAGTTGGTCGTCCATGGATGGAAAGAAGGCGGTGAAGTGCACGAAGAGGGGCGCGATGATGAACTCGATGAAGTTTATTTGCGAGAGTCCCACCGACGTCGTCTCTCGATCCATCATCGGGCTGATCGGAAGTCCGCGCGCGCGCTCGCGATCTCCTTGGTTGAAGAACTCCTCGAGCACCCTGGACGCCCACTTGACGCAAAGTTCGTTGGGCTTGACCACGTTGGAGATGTCGGCGCAGTGCAACAGCACGTTGAGCATGAACTGTCTCTCTTCATCCGTCTTGAACGCCTCACTCGCCGGTATCGCGACACTTCCGTGTCGGTTCGACTTGTTCATGCACGTAGTTTTGATCGGTGATCCGATGGGAGAACCGATGGGCGTGCCGTTGATGATGTCGTTCTTTCTCCAGAGGGTGACGATTTCGTCCAGTCTTGAGACGAGCTTAAAGTGATGCGCCATGTCGGTGTGCAGGACGCACTTGATGATGGTGCGGCGCACTTCCTTGTACTCGGCCTCATCGAAAGCGGATAAAATATCGGCGTCCTCGTTGTTTTGACACAACGAAAAGAAGCGCGATAAATGGTGATTTTCCAACACGCTCTCATCGTTGTACGTCAACGCGATGTTGTCCCGCGTGGCGATGAGGTACGCATTGGTCAATCCCGGGTGATCCATGTCGTGCACCAGAGCGGCGACGAGAAGAGAAAACATCTCTATCGGTGTCATGTTCACTTCGTCTTTCACGGCCAGAATGTATAAATAAGTCGTGTGCGCGACGTCCAAGGCGTGTTTGAAACAATGGTACGGATTTCCCCTATACGAGTTTTCAACCTCGGAAATGAATCGTCTCAATTTGAATGGATCCACCAATTGGAAGAGATCGAGCTCTTGAAACATGCGCGTAACGTGTGAAACGTGATCCTTTTTATCCACGTCGAACACGTCAAACGTCCAAGAGTTGAGGTGGTCGAAGTTGACGCTCGGGTGCGACGCGACGGCGTCAGACGCCCGCGCGAAGGACGACACCACAGACTTGAACGCGTTGATTCGAGACTTGGACGTTCTCGATGACGATTTACCGACGTGCGTCCTGTTCGTCTTGTAACTCACCAACCACTCTCGAGTGCTTCCGTCCACGTCTTCGCGGTCCTCGAGGATGGCTTCGATCAACGCCGGACTTCCGTTGTCGGAATCGTTTCGCTTGACAATGTGACTCATCTTATCCAGGACGTATCCCAACACGCTGATGTCGAGCGATCGCATCTCATCCGAGTTGAAATCCAAATCCGTGAGCACTTGTTTGGCGTGATACTCCAGCGTCTCGATGATCTCTTGCAGAGGTCGACCGAGCAACTGTCGACGCGTCGCGTTGAAGAGCGTATTGAAGAGCGCCGAGGTGACGGCGGCGACGAGCGTCTGTTCCACGCGTCGAACGGCGCGCAAAACGTCTTCGTCGAACACGCGCGTGAGGAAACCCGACGAGCTGAGCACACGATGCGCGTCGGTGGCCGGTCCGAGGGCGACGACGGCTAGACTCACGCACGCGGCGACGTTTACCGCGCCCACGTGCTCGAGCCGATGAAACACGCCCCGCGCGCCCGTCGTTCGTCGTCCACTCTCCGAATCCGACGACGCCGACGAGCGCCACGCATCGCCGAGATTCACCCAAAGCGCGCTCGCCGCGCACACGCGCGTGACCAACGCCAAACGAATCACCCCGCGCGTCACCGTCCACGCGTCCGTTCGCCCGCCGCTCGCCGCCTCCGCCGTCGCCGCCAGCGCCCCGCACGCGTCCACCATCGCGTGCGCGTGCGACTCGTACCTCATCCACCCGAGCGCGAGATGCATCCACCCGATCGTCACCGCGCACGCCGTCACCGCGCGCGCCGTCAGCGAGCTCACACCGAGCGCGCGTCCGATTTCGCCGCCCGTCGCCAGGGCCCACGCGCACGCGACGTCCCACCCCGCGCCTCCTCGCGCCCGCGTCGTCGCGCTCTCCATCGACCACACCGCCGCCCGCATCGCCCTCTCGAACGACATCGACCGCTTTCGATCCATTCCCCCTCTCATCACCGCCCCCGTCGCCGTCGCGTTCGTCTCGAGCGTCACCGTCTCCCACGCGCGTGCGCTCGAGGATGCGCGTCTCGATGGGGTCGTTCCCATCACCCGTCGCGCGCGCATCTCTCCCACGTTCGCGACGCCAACGAACGAACGACACGAACAAACGAACGAGGTTCCCACGCGCGTCTCCTCCGTCGCGACGCGCTCTCCCGCGCGCTCCCGCGACGATCCATCCATCCATCCATCCATCCATCCATCCATCCATCGAAAAAAACGCTCGACGCGCCCGTCCGTTCGTCTCCCCACCCACCGACCCCCCCCCACACACACACACGACCGATCACGACTCGTCAATACAACACACACCATACTGGACACGCAAAACGCCCATCACACATCATTCCATGGAATGGACTCCATGGAATGGACTCCGTGCCTCACACGTCGATCGGTCGGTCGATCGGTCGGTCGAATCGATCGGTCGGTCGGTCGGTCGAATCGAATCGAATCGAATCGATCGCGACGGGACGCGCGCGTCGACTCGACTCGACGACGCGCGAGAGACGCGATCGAGTCGACGGGAGATCGAATCGGTGACGGGAGAAAACGCGCGTTTCTTCCTCGCGAGAGGCAGAACGCCGCGGAGGAGGACGGAGACGAGAGAGAGAGCGCGCGCGGCGAGATGGAGGAGGTGTTTGGCACGTTTTGGCGCGAGGTGCTCGGGGAGGAGAGCGATTCGTCCGAGGACGCGAGGGAGGATTCGGGAGATTCGGTGAGGATCGTGCGACGAGCGTCGGAGGAGGGGACGCGCGTGTGGGGGGCGACGAGCGAGCGATTGCGAGGGATCGATAAGAGAACGTTCGTCGGAATCGTCAAGGTTGAGG